>Ga0307376_10000548_pt1 | contig 45936 bp, 36 predicted proteins | sample TR2MG_FD_202536 | JGI IMG/M metagenome (GOLD analysis project Ga0307376, IMG submission 202536) | Soil microbial communities from Risofladan, Vaasa, Finland - TR-2 | ecosystem: Environmental > Terrestrial > Soil > Coastal area > Acid sulfate soil | place: Finland: Risofladan, Vaasa | collected...
CACAGTTGAACACGTAACCATCAGCCACAATAATTCATTTTTTACGGTGGGCTGCTTTCGGTACGTGCAGGCCCGCCGTTGTGTGCCATGAGCTGACGCACAGGTTAGCCGCCGCGTAAGTCCGATCCTCGGCCATAGCGGTCATCGGAATGAGTCACGTGCTAGAGGCCGCTCTCAGACCCAAAGCGGTCGGGTTTTACCCCCTCAAGTGCGGTATCATTCCCTCCCATGAATGCTCTTCTAATGATTGACCAACGCCGAACCAAAATCGCCAGCGAAACCCCGCTGGAGCGTAAGTCTGAGCTTGGACAGTTCATGACTCCGACGGCCATTGCCCGCTTCATGTCTTCGCTTTTTTCCCCCTTGGGGAAGCATAGGATCCACTTATTAGATGCTGGGGCTGGAATCGGCTCATTGACCGCAGCCTTTGCAGCAAAAGTCCTTCACGACAATGCTACGTCCTTAGACGCTGAAGCTTGGGAAATTGATCCCGCCCTTCACGGTCCACTGACCGAAACGCTCCAAGGATGCCGAGAGGCTTTCCAGGCCGCAAAAATCCCGTTTCATTACGACTTGAGGACGGAAGACTTCATTGGAGTGACCCCAGTCCAAGTCTTCACTCATGCGATCCTGAATCCACCTTACAAGAAAATTAGCTCAGATTCACTACACCGCAAATCTTTACGGCAAGCAGGGATCGAGACTACCAACCTTTACTCGGCCTTCGTGGCTTTGGCTCTTCTTTCACTGAAAGACGGGGGAGAGCTAGTCGCCATCACGCCCAGGAGTTTCTGCAATGGAACCTATTTTAAGTCGTTTCGCAAATTGATCCTGAAGCACGCGGCCTTAAATCACGTCCACGTCTTCGAGTCCCGCGATCATGCATTTAAGGGCGATGACGTGCTGCAAGAAAACGTCATCTTCCACCTCGTCAAAGGCAAGACTCAGGGGGAGGTCGTGATCTCATCCAGCCGTGATTCCTCATTCCAAGATATAACCCACAGAACGGTTCCCTTCTCAAACGTAGTCCTGCCAGAAGATCCAGATACCATATTTTACCTCGTTCCAGAGGGTGAAGATCCGATGATTGAGGCGGGGATTCGAGCCTATACCCGCACACTTGAAGACTTAGGGCTTACCGTGTCCACCGGCCCTGTGGTGGACTTCCGTATGCGTTCCTTTTTGCGTCAGAACATGGAAGAGGGATGCGCCCCCTTGGTTTACCCGTTCCATTTCGTCAACGGCTTCGTCTCCCATCCTAAGGCTGATTCGAAGAAGCCTAACGCCATTCTCGACAACGAAGAGACGTTGAAATGGCTGATGCCTTCGGGAAATTACGTAATCGTTCGACGGCTCACTTCCAAGGAAGAAAAACGCCGGATCGTTCCCGCTGTGTTTAGTCCTAAGAAAGTGCCAGGGAAGCGGATCGGGTTCGAGAATCACTTGAATGTGTTCCATGCAATGAAGCACGGGATCCCCCCAAAATTGGCTAAAGGCTTGGCCGTTTACTTGGGTTCAACCCTGGCGGATCAATGGTTCAGACGCTTCAACGGCCACACTCAAGTCAACGCTGGAGACTTGCGGGCAATGCGATATCCTGACCTTGAAACCTTGACTGAATGGGGTTCGCAAGTGAAGGATGCCTTGCCCTCTCAACAACAGATCGACGCTCTAGTAGAAGGGAAGTTTAATGTCCAAGATTGACGAAGCCATCGGAATCATTGCAGCCTTGGGCTTTCCGAAAGCGCAGCAAAACGAACGATCCGCTCTTTCCCTTCTGGCTTTGATTCAACTTCAAGAGAAAGGCTCCTGGCAAAAACTCCTAGAGCCAATGTTGGGGGTTAGAGCCATCCTCGATTTTTGCCGGAACGACTACAAGAAACCCTACGCTGAAAACTCGCGGGAGTCTTTCCGTAAAGAAACGCTTCACCAGTTTGTTGCCGGAGGCTTGGCCCTTCAAAATCCTGATGATCCCGCCCGTTCTCCGAATTCCCCGAAGTGGTGCTATCAGATTTCTCCCGAAGCCAAAGCCTTACTGGAAACCTTCGGCACAAAATCTTGGGAATCTGCTTTGAAAAAATACCTAGCAACAGTAGAAACACTGGCTGACCGATACAAGAAGGCACGGGACATGAATCTTGTTCCTTGCACCATGCCGGACGGTAAAGACTTGCAGCTTTCTCCTGGAGAACACAGCGAACTCATTCGAAACATTATCGAACAATTTGCCCCTCGCTTTGCTCCAGGTGGTAAGGTCGTTTACATCGGCGATACGGGGAATAAAGGCGTAGTCTTCGACGAAGCCAGCCTTGCGGCTCTTGGCATCGTCTTGCATGAACGGGGCAAGATGCCAGATGTGGTTATTCACGATACGAAACACAACTGGCTTCTCTTGATCGAATCCGTGACCAGCGTTGGGCCGATGGATGGCAAACGGCACGCAGAACTCACCGAGCTATTGAAACACTCGAAAGCGGGTTTGGTATTTATTACCGCCTTCCCTGATCGAGCGAGGATGGGAAAGTTTCTCCCCGTCCTGGCTTGGGAAACTGAAGTCTGGATTGCTGACCACCCCGACCACTTGATCCACTTCAACGGCGACCGATACATGGGGCCGCATACGACAGATAAAAAGTAATGGAAGAGACCGTCCTAGCAATCCTCAATCATATGGTTGCGTTCATGGAGAAGAGCGGTTCGACTCGCAACACCGTCTTTTTCGATATTGACGAAAAGTTGGTCAATGAAATTTACGAGTCCACGGGGCATCAATACGCACTAGAAGAACTCCAAAAGGCGGCGGACAAATGTATTGCCCATGAATGGATCAGTCGCAAATCCATTAGTGAGAAATACCACTATCTAGGCATCTCTGAAAAAGGCGTTGGGATCGTTCGTTCCATTCGCGCCCATGAGCTCGCGAAGAAGAATCGGAAGCCCCTGAAAAAGCTATCGGACTTCATTGAAGAACATAAGGGGTTGATGGTTGCCCTTATGTTCTTCGTTGCTTTGGCGGGTGTGTTCGTGAAGTTTATTGGGGGGTAGCACGATGGAAATTGAGCCGATCCATGTTGTGTTGAGGTGTTTGTTCTGTGATGCCGCCTTTACGGATAAAGACGTTGAGAAGAAGGAGCCGGAGTCGGGCGATCTGATTACTTGTGCCGCTTGTGGACAAGGAAGCGACTACGACAGTATTCTCGAAGTGGCGAAGGAAAAGGGGGCTGCTGAAATGAAGGAAATCGTAAAGAAGAAATTCGCGGAAGAGTTCAAGAAGCTCTTTAAGTAACAGTCGGGCGGGGGTGAAAGTATTCTGCTGGCATATAGCAGAAGCAATAACCTAGAGGTATCTGATTGTTGAAATGGCCTCATTGCGGGAAATCAAGGTATGCTTAGGAGCCCAGGCCATCCCCCTCCCTGAGATTCTCAGGTTTGCGAAAATTATTCGATAGAATTCATGTATTAATGGGTGATCTCAACATGACGCATTCAACTATAGATATCCCTCTGCCACTTCGGCATGCCATAGAATTGGGCGAATGTGTCTTGTTTCTTGGCGCAGGTATAGGGCAACACCTCCGCAGACCAAATGGTGAAAACCTTCCTGACGCTGCTGGGCTGGCGCGCCAAATCGCAAAGCACTTTTCAATTGAGACAACATCTGACGATCTTTCGAAAGTCGCTGAACTGGTCGCAATTCGAGGCCGTAAGGATGATCTCCAAGATTTTATTCGCAAACAATTCGCGGATTTGGTTCCGGACGAAACAATCAAGTGGCTTTGCTCGCGTCGGTGGAGGGCAATATTTACGACGAACTATGATCGAGGCATAGAGCGCGCATACGAGCTACTTTCTGAACCACCACAACAACCCATATCATTTTCCATCAATGGGGACGTTGTGCATGTTGATATTCGCTTTGAAATTCCTGTTTATCACATTCATGGATCAATCTTTGGAGGAATGCAACATATTGTAATCTCACAATCTGATTACACACGTTTCAGAGAGCAGAGGCAGATGCTTTTCGAACTTCTCAAGAAAGAGTTTGCGACCTCAACTTTTTTATACATCGGATACAGCAATCGTGACCCTAATTGGGCCATTTTGTTGAATGAGATTACCGAGCAGTTCCTTCCATCTAAGCTTCCACGTGCTTACAGAGTAGATCCGAATACACAAAAAGACGACGCAGAGATTTTAAGATCGCGGGGGATTGAGCCGATTGATGCAGACTTAGAGTTGTTCGTGGCTGCTTCAATAGCCCAACTGGAACCGTTTCAAGTCGATGATGGTCGCCTGAAGGCTCTCCAATCAACAGTACCAGCTCATCTTCTCAATGCGTTCGAAAAGAATCCAGCCCCTGTAGTGCGTCTCATAGCATCTTGGCAGTATGTGAATCAAGCGCCATTCAGCGATACGCCAAATAATCAAACATTTTTTCACGGGGATCAACCAAACTGGGCATTAATAGGTGCGGGAATCCCCTTTCGACGGGATGTCGAGGTAGATATGTATGACGACATACTGGACTATGTCACTGGCGACTCTGAAAGACCAACCACCCTGGTCGTAACAGGACCCGCTGGTTATGGAGTTACAACGATTCTTATGAATCTAGCAGGTCGTCTTGTAAAGGAGAGGATAGGGCCCATCTACTTCTTGAAAGCTGGAGCAGAACTTCTGGAAGGGGACGTAGATTTCGCTATAGATATCGCAGGATCAGAAGTTGCATGCTTTGTTATAGATAATGCTGCTGACTGTGCCCAGCGGCTTCAAAATACCATAGCTAGACTTCGAGACACAAAGAGATCGGCAGTATTCCTTTGCGGCGCGCGCATGAACGAGTGGCGGCAACGTAATATTCGCATTTCTCATAAAGAATATGTTGTGGATCCGCTCTCGGATGAGGAAATTGGGAGGTTGTTGGACTGCCTTCAGGCAAATCATGAGCTGAACAAACTTGAGCCGCTATCACGGGATATGCAGTATGCAGTAATACGAGAGAAGCATGGTAAGGAACTGCTTGTTGTTATGCGTGAAGCGACTGAAGATAAGCGTTTTGATGCCATTCTTGAAGATGAGTTCTTTGGTATAGACGATGAGAAATGCCGAGAGATATATCTTATGGTGTGTTGCTTCCATCAGCATGGAAGTTATGTTCGCGATGTCTTACTTTCTGACCTTGCTGGAATTCCGTTGTCAGATTTTCACAGTCGAATAAAGAACTCGCTTGATGGGATATTGGTTAATGAATGTATAGATGCTACTTCTGGTCGATATGCATACCGCACTCGACAACGAACTATTGCTCACGTCGTATGGGAACGATGCGGAGAAAATTCGCAGAAGGACGCCATCCTTCAAATGGCACTTAATCACTTGAATCTTAACTATAGCGCTGATGCTAATGCGTTCGAGAAATTCATTCGCAATGATTCACTGATTGACGGTATTCGTGGGCTAGAGAACAAAATCAAGTTCTTTGACCTTGCATGCAATAAAGACCCAGAAAGTCCTTACGTTCGGCAACACTATGCACGCATGCTATATAGGGAAGGCCTACTGGATCTAGCGCTTGGCCAAGTGGAACAAGGCTATGAAATTGACCCCAAAAACCCACCACGAGTTCTAATTCATACAAAGGGGGTGATACTTGGCGCATTGGCACTGCAAGCTGAGAGCGTAGATATAGGACGACGTCGTCTCGCGCAGGCTGAGGATGTGCTGCGACGTGTTCTTCAGCAAAGCCGTAAGGATGAATATGCATACCATGCTCTTGCGACGCTCTATTTAGACTGGGCTAAACACTCTAAAGTAGAGGAGGAAAGCGCGTTGTATTTGACGAAAGCGGAGGAAACGGTAAGCGAGGGGCTTCGCCACTGCCGGGAAAAGGATGGTCTTTGGATTGTGTCATCGGATATTGAAAAATGGCTTGGAGATCAGCCATCTCAGGTCAAGGCGCTAGAGGCAGCAGTAAAAGCGAGTCCTGGCAGCATAATTGCTCGCTATCTGCTTGGTAAAGCGTACCGACATTTAGGCCGGCTCCCCGAAGCTATTACAGTGTTGGAACCTAACATCAAGAACCATTCAGACGAATTCCGTTCTTTTGTTGAGTACAGTATGGCCATGTGGGCTTCAGGGAAATCATTGCGAGAGTCGATCGCTGTTCTTGAAATTGCCTCGGTTGAAGGGCTTAACGATGCTCGGTATATCGCCCATTTAGGTGGAATGTATTTTCTGAACGGTGATTTTGCAAAAGCAAAAGGCGTATTTGCTGAGGCAGTGCGGCGCGAGCTTCCACCATCCGAACTCCAAATCGTTGCTTTTCAGCCCAAGCAACCTGATAGTGGGCTACCACTTGAGCTTGTTGGAAAGGTCACAGTCAGGAAGCCAACATATTCGCTTATTGAGAGCGAAGGATACCCTGCATTTTTCTGTCACTCTTCAAAGTATAAGGGGTTGGCGCTCAAAGAGGGAATGCGTGTGTCGTTTAAGATCGGATTTTCTCCGAAAGGTGCGTCAGCTCTTGAACCAAAGGAACTTTAATATCTCGCGCTTGCTTAGCCTCCAATTCTTACTGCTCATGAGGTCTGCTTTCCTCCACAAAGCGGAAACTATAGGCCGTAGCTGTTGTAGTCGGCTTTGGCCGAACAAGAGACGGTCGTGCAGTCTCAGTCTCTGGACTTCCGCTTCTGGCAAAACCTGATAAAAAAATGTGGGTGAGTCCCACGCACCAATGGTTGTGGTGCGTGGGACTCACCCACATTAGTATTGCGCTTTAAATCCGAGCGAATCCGTACAGGTTTTGAATCAGTTTCCCGCCACGGCTTCTTCGGCATTGCCCAGTGCGGTGATGTTGAAGCCGCCATCGACGTAGGTGATCTCGCCGGTTATGCCGCTGGCGAGGTCGCTGCACATGAAGGCGGCGACGTTGCCGACTTCCTCGATCGTGACATTGCGCCGCATCGGGGCGTGCTTCTCGTTATAGCTCAGCAGCTTGCCGAAATCGGAGATGCCGCATGCCGCCAGGGTCTTGATCGGGCCGGCGGACAGGCCGTTGACGCGGATGCCCTTGGGCCCGAGGCTGGCCGCCATGTAGCGCACGTTGGCTTCGAGGCTGGCCTTGGCTAGTCCCATCACGTTGTAGTGGGGGACGGTGCGTTCGGCGCCGAGGTAGCACAGGGTCAGCAGCGCGGCGTTGCGGCCCAGCATCATCGGCAACCCGGCCTTGGCCAGCGCGGTGAAGCTGTAGGAGCTGATGTCGTGCGCGATCCTGAAATATTCGCGCGTGACGGAGTCGACGTAATCTCCCGCCAACGCCTGTTTCGGCACGAAGGCAACGGAATGGATGATGCCGTCCAACCCGTCCCAATGCTTGCCGAGGCTGACGAAAAGCTGCTCGATCTCTTCATCGCTGGCGACGTCGCAGGGGAAGACCAGGCTGGAGCCGAATTCGTTCGCCAGGTCGACGACGCGATCCTTGACTTTCTCGCCCTGATAGGTGAATGCGAGTTCTGCGCCTTCGCGCTGCATCGCGACTGCGATGCCGTAGGCGATGGAGCGGTTGCTGATCATCCCGGTAATCAGAATTTTCTTGTTTTCCAGAAAGCCCATTATTGTTCCTTATGATTGCAGTTGGTCAGGATGCATGGTGCAGATGGCGCATTATAACCCAATTCCATACAGGGGTATCGCCGTCTGGCACCCGGTCTCAGCTTGCGCTACACTGGCTTCCGATGAGACTTTCCCTAATATTTCTCCTGTTGCCGTCGCTCCTGACTGCCTGCGGCGCCCCCCCCTGGAACAGTCCCTACTCGGCCGCCGAAGAGGGTAAAAACATTGCTTATTCGTCGTTCACCGAGCGGCCCAAGCACCTCGACCCGGCGCAATCCTACAGCTCCAACGAAATCGGCTTTACCGCACAGATTTACGAACCGCCGCTGCAATACCACTATCTCAAGCGGCCTTATACCCTGATCCCGCTTGCCGCAGCCGAGCTGCCCAGGCCCCAATTCCTGGATGCGCAAGGCAAACCCTTGCCGTCCGATAGCGCGCCGGAAAAAATCGCCTTCAGCGTTTATGAAATCCATATCAAGCCGGGCATACGCTACCAGCCGCACCCGGCTTTCGCCAAGGATGAACAGGGGCGTTACCTGTATCAGAACCTGAAGCCGCAGGACCTGGCCAATATCTACAAGTTGTCCGATTTTCCGCAGACCGGCACGCGCGAGCTGGAGGCGGCGGACTTTGTTTACCAGATCAAGCGGCTCGCCCATCCCAAGCTGAATTCGCCGATCTTCGGGCTGATGAGCGGCTACATCGTCGGTCTGAAGGAGTATGCCAGGGAGCTGGCAAAGGCCCAGCAGGCCTTGCCGCCGGGCGGCTTTCTCGATCTCGAGCGCTACCCGCTGGCCGGTGTGGAGGTGCTGGACCGCCATACCTACCGCGTCAAGCTCAAAGGGAAGTACCCGCAGTTTCTCTACTGGCTGGCGATGCCATTCTTTGCGCCGGTGCCGCCCGAGGCTGACCGCTTCTACAGCCAGCCCGGCATGGCGGAGAAAAACATCACCCTGGACTGGTACCCGGTAGGCACCGGGCCTTACATGCTGACGGAGAACGACCCGAACCGGCGCATGGTGCTGGAAAAGAACCCCAACTTCCACGGCGAGACCTATCCGACCGAAGGAGAGCCCGGGGATGCCGCGGCCGGGCTGCTGAAGGATGCCGGCAAGCCGCTGCCCTTCATCGACAAGGCGGTGTTCAGTCTGGAGAAGGAGAGCATTCCCTACTGGAACAAATTCCTGCAGGGGTATTACGATGCTTCCGGCATTACCTCGGACAGCTTCGATCAGGCGGTGCGTGTCGCCACCCAGGGCGAGGCGGATGTCACCGACATGATGAAGGGGAAGGGCATCCGCCTGCAGACCGCAGTCACGGCCAGCGACATGTACTACGGCTTCAACATGCTCGACCCGGTGGTGGGCGGCTATTCGGAGCGGGCGCGCAAGCTGCGGCAGGCAATCTCCATCGCCGTCGACTATGAGGAATTCATCTCGATCTTCGCCAATGGCCGCGGCATCCCGGCGCAAGGGCCGCTGCCGCCGGGGATTTTCGGCGCCCATGAAGGCGCTGCGGGCATCAATCCCTATGTGTATGACTGGGTGGACGGCAAGCCGAAGCGCAAATCCGTCGAATACGCCAAAAAACTGCTGGTCGAGGCGGGTTACCCGGATGGGCGCGATGCGGTGACCGGCAAGCCGCTCCTGCTCTACCTCGATCTCACCGCCAGCGGTCCGGACGACAAGGCGCGGCTCGACTGGGTGCGCAAGCAATTCCAGAAGATCGACCTGCAACTGGTGGTGCGCAACACCGACTACAACCGTTTCCAGGACAAGATCCGCAAGGGCAATGCACAGATTTTCCACTGGGGCTGGAATGCCGACTATCCCGACCCGGAGAATTTCCTGTTCCTGCTCTACGGACCGAATGCACGGGTGGGCAAGGAAGGGGAAAACTCGGCCAACTACGAGAATCCCGAATTCGACCGCCTGTTCGAGCGCATGAAAAACATGGATAACGGACCGGCGCGCCAGAAAATCATCGACGAAATGGTGGCGGTGTCGCGCCACGATGCCCCGTGGATATGGGGGTTCCATCCCAAGCAGTATGGCCTCTACCATGCCTGGTATCAGAACATCAAACCCAACCTGATGGCCAACAATGGACTCAAATACGCCCGCATCGATGCGGCCCTGCGGACCCAAAAGCAGCGCGAGTGGAACCGGCCGGTACTGTGGCCGCTGGCGGTGCTGGTGGCAGTGCTGGCAGCGGGATTGGTGCCGGCCGTGGCGGCCTACCGGCGCAAGGAAAGGATGGCGGCAAAATGATCAACTACATCCTGCGCCGCATCCTCTACGCCATTCCCATCCTGATCGGGGTGAATCTGCTCACCTTTACCCTGTTCTTCGTGGTCAACACGCCGGACAATATGGCGCGTATCCATCTTGGGATAAAGCGCGTCACGCCCGACGCCATCGCCAAGTGGAAGCACGAGCGCGGCTATGACAAGCCGTTGCTGTGGAACACCGCAGCGCAAGGCGCAAAGCAGGCTACCAATACCATTTTCTTCGAGAAATCCGTGGGCATGTTCGCTTTCGATTTTGGCCGCTCCGACGAGGGCCGCGATATTGCCTACGACATCAAGACGCGGATGTGGCCGAGCCTGGCGATTGCACTGCCGGTGTTCGTGATCGGGTTGGCTGTTAACATTACTTTTGCCATGCTGATGGCGTTCTTTCGCGCCACCTATATCGACCTGGCCGGAGTGGTGCTGTGCGTGGCGATGATGTCGATTTCCGGGCTATTCTACATCATCGGCGGGCAATACCTGGTGAGCAAGCTGCTGCATCTGACGCCGATTTCCGGTTTCGAGGGCGGCGTCAATGCGCTCAAGTTCATCATCCTCCCGGTAATTATCGGCGTGATCGGCGGCATCGGCTCGGGCGCGCGCTGGTACCGCACGATTTTTCTCGAGGAAGCCAGCCGGGACTACGTCCGCACCGCCCGCGCCAAGGGCCTGTCCGAGCTTTCAGTGCTGTTCGGCCATGTCCTGAAGAATGCCATGATCCCGATTCTCACCGGCGCAGTGGTGGTGATCCCGCTGCTGTTCATGGGCAGCCTGATCTCGGAGTCGTTTTTCGGCATCCCCGGCCTCGGCAGCTACACCATCGATGCCATCAACGCCCAGGATTTCGCCATCGTCCGGGCGATGGTGTTCCTCGGTTCGGTGCTGTACATCATCGGCCTGATCCTGACCGATATTTCCTACACGCTGGTTGACCCGAGGATACGGCTGGAATGACCTTGAATTTTTTTACCGCAAAGGACGCAAAGGTACGCGAGGTAAAGCAAGTTTTTCCTTTGCGGCCCTTCGCGTCCCTGGCGGTGCGCGTTTTTGGCTTTGGCTCGCATGCTATTTAAACCCGTGCTCCTCTGGACTGACCTGCTGCTCTGGCTGCTGCTGGCCGGGGTGGGGCTTTACGTCTGGAAGGTGCGCCAGCGCGAGCACCTGATCCAGCCCTGGCGCAGGTTGCTGAGGAGCCGTAGCGGCGTGGCTTCGGCTGTGGTGCTGCTGGCCTTTGTCGCGGTCGGCGTGCTCGATTCGTTGCACTTCCGCCTGCCGCTGGAAAAACAGGGAAACAATGCCGAGGTTCATTATTCGCCAGAGGTGCTTTCGGTGTTCGACCTGGCGGCCAGCCCGCTCAGGAAACAGGTGGAAAAAACCTATTCGGCACCGTTCGCCACCCATCTTTATGCCAAGGAAACCATCGAGCTGCCGGGGGGCAAGCAGGTGCGCGGCTATCCCCGCCTCAAGTACGGCGGGGCGCATTTGCGCGACCCCGAGCGGGAGCGGGCGGGGGATGTCGCCTTCAGGGTGTTGCTCGGAGCTTGCTATGCGCTGGTGTTGTGCGCCGTGCTGGCGCTGGCGCTGGTGAAGCGGCTGGCAGGGCGGCGGGGCGTTTCCCCGGCTTCGGCCTGGGCCTTGATCCGGCATGGGCGGGACGCTGTTCCCTGGCGCACCCTGATCGCCACGGTGGGCATGCTGTTACTGTTGGTTTGCGTGGCGATGGAGCTTTCCGCCGAGTACCACGTTTTCGGCACCGACAAGGTCGGCCAGGACGTGTTCTACCTCACCTTGAAGAGCATCCGCACCGGCCTGATGATCGGCACCCTCACCACGCTGGTGATGCTGCCTTTCGCCTTGCTGCTCGGCATCATGGCGGGCTATTTCCGTGGTTGGGTGGATGACGTGATCCAGTATGTCTACACCACCCTCAGCTCGATCCCCGGCGTGCTGCTGATCGCCGCGGCGGTGCTGATCCTGCAGGTGTACATGGACAGCAATCAGGACGCGTTCGACACCGTGGCGGCGCGGGCGGATATCCGCCTGCTGTTCCTCTGCGTGATTCTCGGCATCACCAGTTGGACCGGCCTGTGCCGGCTGTTGCGCGGCGAAACCCTGAAAGTGCGCGAGATGGAGTTTATCCAGGCGGCGACGGCGTTCGGCGTCGGCCATTTCCGCATCATCATGCGCCACATCCTGCCCAACGTGATGCACATCGTGGTGATCTCGATCGTGCTGGATTTTTCCGCCCTGGTGCTGGCCGAGGCGGTGCTGTCCTATGTCGGCGTCGGCGTCGATCCGACGATGCAGAGCTGGGGCAACATGATCAACGGCGCTCGGCTGGAAATGGCGCGCGAGCCGATGGTGTGGTGGTCGCTGGCGGCCGCTTTTGTTTTCATGTTCGTGCTGGTGCTGTCGGCAAACCTGTTTTCAGACCGCGTGCGCGATGCGTTCGATCCGAGGGTGAAATGAGCGGTCCGCTGCTGGTCGTCGAAAACCTGAAAACCTGGCTGGACGCGGGGGAATCCCGGGTGCGCGCGGTGGACGGCATCAGCTTTGCCATCAATCCCCACGAAACCTTCGCCCTGCTCGGCGAATCGGGCTGCGGCAAGTCGATGACGGCGCTATCGATCATGCGCCTGCTGCCCGAGGCGGGACGCATCGTTTCCGGCTCGGTGCTGCTCGACGGGCAGGACTTGCTGGGCCTGCCGGAAATCGCCATGCGCACGGTGCGCGGCAAGCGCATTGCAATGATCTTCCAGGAGCCGATGACCAGCCTCAACCCGGTGGTGACGATCGGGAACCAGATCGCCGAAACGCTTTACCGCCACACCGCTCTGCGCGGCGAGGCGGCGCGCGCGCGGGTGCTGGAGTTGCTCGATGCGGTGGGCATCCCCGATGCCAGGGCGCGCTACAACGACTACCCCTTCCAGTTTTCCGGCGGCATGAAACAGCGCGTGATGATCGCCATCGCCCTGGCCTGCGAACCCGACCTGTTGATCGCCGACGAGCCGACCACCGCGCTCGATGTGACCATCCAGGCGCAGGTGCTGGAATTGCTGCGGCGTCTGCAGCGCGACCACGGCATGGCGGTGCTGCTGATCACCCACGACCTCGGCGTGGTCTCGGAAATGGCGCAGCGGGTTGCCGTGATGTATGCCGGCGAAATCGTCGAAATGGCCGACCGGGATGCCTTCTTTGCCAATCCGCAGCACCCCTATACCCGCAAGCTGTTTGCCTCGCTGCCGGGCGCGGTGCGGCGCGGGCAGAGGTTGGAGATAATTCGTGGTGCGGTGCCGCCGCTCGATCACGATTTTTCCGGTTGCCGTTTCGCCAGCCGCTGCGATTTTGCCTGGCAGAAATGCAGCGATGAAACCCCGGCCTGGAGCGAGGTTGCATCCGGCCACCAGGTGCGTTGCCACCTGATGGAAAGTTCGGAGCGTGCCATCCGCGAATCCGTGATGACGCTGCCATCTCCTGCCGTACGGCGAGAGGAAAGGGCCGAGCTCCCATTGCTGAAAGTGGACGACCTCAAGGTGCACTTCCCGATCCGCAAGGGGCTGTTCAAGCGCGTGGCAGGCCATGTTCGGGCGGTGGACGGCGTGTCGCTGGCGATCTCGCCCGGCCGGACGCTGGCGCTGGTGGGTGAATCGGGTTGCGGCAAGACTACCGTGGGCAAGGGAATCTTGCAACTGATCCGGCCGACCGGGGGCAGCGTCCGGTTCGCCGGCGAGGAATTGACGCAACTGAGCGGCGGCGCGCTGCGCGCACAACGCGCCGCTATCCAGATCGTATTCCAGGATCCTTATTCCTCGCTCGACCCACGCATGCGAGTGGCCGATATCATCGAGGAAGGCATGGTGGCGCTGGGAGCGGCTACAAGACCGGAGGAGCGCCAGAGCGACATGGATGCCCTGCTGCAACAGGTCGGTCTGTCTGCCGAGAGTAAACATCGCTACCCTCACGAGTTTTCCGGCGGGCAGCGCCAGCGCATTGCCATTGCCCGTGCTCTCGCGGTGAAGCCCCGGCTGATCGTGTGCGACGAGCCCACCAGCGCGCTCGATGTTTCGGTACAGGCGCAGATACTCAACCTGCTCAAGGGATTGCAGGACGATCTGGGGCTTGCCTATCTGTTCATCACCCACAATCTGGCGGTGGTCGAGTATTTCGCCCACGAGGTGGCGGTGATGTATCTGGGGAGGATCGTCGAGCGCGGCAAGGTCGAGGAGGTGATGCACTCGCCTCGGCACCCTTATACCCGCGCGCTGCTGTCTGCCGTGCCGGTGATAGAAGGCTCCGGACGCGAGCTGATCCGCCTGGCCGGGGATTTGCCCTCGCCGGCCAATCCCCCGCAGGGCTGTCATTTCCATCCGCGTTGTCCGCAGGCGATGTCGGCCTGCCGTCTAAGCTATCCGCCGGTGATCGGCATTGGCGAGTCGCATCGCGTGAGCTGCCACTTGTATTCCGGTGAATAATACCTGAACTCCCAAATTCAGCGCGCGACCGGCCTTCGGATTCCTTCGCGCAGTAATACGTGTTTGAAAATGCTGGCGCTGGTGCCGTAGTTCGAGCTGCGATCCGAACGAAGAAACTGCTGAAGCGGCTGTTGAAGATGCGGTGTGCTCGGGCCATGGCGGGCAAGATGGCATGAAGGAAAGCGATTGTAACTTCAGCCGGGTTCTTGCGTCATGACGCCGTAATTTTCGGCGCCAGCCGGTCGCTCAGGCAGTTTGAGTATGGCTTGCCCGGATATTGCCGGCAGGGAGAAAGTCTTAGCTGTTGGCCGGCAACATCAGGGAAACCCTGTGTCCGGGTGTCAGGCCGCGCCTGGCGGATAGGTTGTTCCAGCGCTGAATGTCGTTGATGGCAACTTTGAAGCGCTTGGCGATGCTGGCAACGGTGTCGCCGCGGCGTATCGTGTAGTAGTGCCGACGGCGCTTACCGCTCTCGCTTGCCAGCTTGGTGTTCTTCGCTTTGGCAGCCACGGCAACATGCTTGTGGGCCGCAGTTTCCTGGCGGATCACCAGTTTCTGGCCATTGCTCAGACGGTTGGATTTGAGATGGTTCAGATTTTTGATCTGGGCAGAGGAAATCCGGTAATGCCTGGCGATGCTGGCTAAAGTGTCGCCTTTCCTCACCGCGTGAACGAGACGGGTTGTAGTGCTCCGGGCTGGTTCATCGTCCTTGATCGCACGCTGATCATCGTCGATGGCCGGGGCGGCAGATTCGTTATGTTTCAGCGGCACCAGCAGCATCTGGCCGGAGGACAGCTTGCCGCGTTTGGTGAGGCTGTTGACCTCTTTCAGCCGGGCGACACTGATGCTGAAGCGATGTGCAACGCTCGCGAGTTTCTCGCCGCGTGCCGGAGTGTAGGATTTCCAGGAAACCAGCGGCTTGTCGTAGTTTTCCAGGTTGTTGGTGAAGGTGTCGGCTTTGTCTACCGGCAGTAACAGGGTGCGCGTGCCCTTGGCGTTGATCACCGGGCGGTTGTAGGCGGGGTTGAGCGAGATGAATTCACTTAGCGGCATTTCCGCCAGGCGCGCAGCGACGGCCACGTCGATGTGCTGGGGGATAGCGACGCCGATGAAGTAGGGACGGTTCGGAATGGAAGCAAGGTTGAGGCCATTGGCCGCCGGATCTATAATGATTCGCTTGACCGCCATCAGCTTGGGCAGGTAATTACGGGTTTCCGCAGGCATCTTCAGGCTGAGATAGTCAGTGGGCAGCCCCAGCTTCTGGTTCCTCGCGATGGCGCGCTGCACCGAGCCCTCTCCCCAATTGTAGGCGGCGAGCGCTAGTTCCCAGCTGCCGAACATGTCATGGAGTTTTTGCAGGTAATCCAGCGCGGCATCGGTCGCCGCGGTGACATCACGCCTGCCGTCATACCACCAGTTTTGTTTCAGGCCGAAATTTTTACCGGTAGTCGGCATGAACTGCCAGATGCCGGCTGCATGGCTGCGGGAATAGGCCTTGGGGTTGAAAGCGCTTTCTATCATCGGCAGCAGGGCGATTTCGGTCGGCATGCCGCGTTTCTCTACTTCCTCGACAATATGGTAGAGATAAAGCTGGCTGCGCTCGACCATGCGCTTCACGTAGTCCGGCCGATTGACGTACCAGTTGACGTGAGACTCCACCAGCGGCGAATCCAGTTCTTGCAGGGCGAAGCCTTCGCGGATGCGAGCCCATAAATCGGCGGGTTCTTCCAGCGAGACGGCGTTAAGGGGTTTTTTTGCCGCCGCTTCTGAAATCGCTGGGCTGGGCTGGAGCAGCAGCGGCGTATCCGCTGTACTTGCTGTACCAGGGGTATCTGGCGTATCTGCTGTACCTGGTGTATCTGCGATCTTTTGCTGAGTCGGGTGTTCGGGGGCGTCCGTTTCATTTAACGCCGGCGCCAGTAAAGCCGGTTCGGCCAGTGCCTGTTTGATCGGGGGTGGGGGGGGTGAGGCATCATCTGCAATTGCTGCAGGCAGATGCAGTGCAAAAAGGATTGTCAGTGCCAGGATCAGGGATGGGGTGAATCGCATTCGTCTTATTATTTGATTGGCTTCAGAAAATTTGACAGATGGTAGCCAATAATCCCTTTACACGTCAAGGAGTTTATTCGGAGAAACTGGTCGGATTATCCTGACTGGCACACAGTGCCGGACGTTATTTTTTCCATTTCCGGAGTGCGGCAAACACGCTGACGGGGTCGTTCAGCGCATGGCCGGCATAGCGGCTGGCGGCTTCGATCACGGCCGGCAGGTCGCAGCGCAGAAAGGGATTGGTGGCTTTTTCCAGGGCGATGGTGGACGGCAGGGTGGGGCGTCCCTGCTCCCGTGCCTGGTGGTCACGGACTTCTCGCTGTAGCAGCGCGACATTGGCGGGTTCGACGGTTTTGGCGAAGGCGATGTTGGTCAGGGTGTATTCGTGGGCGCAATAAACTTTTGTTTCATCGGGTAATGCCGCAAGTTTCTGCAACGAGGCGGCCATCTGAGCCGGCGTGCCCTCGAACAGCTTGCCGCAGCCGCAGGCGAACAGAGTGTCGCCACAAAACAGGGAATTTGCGCCATAATAAGCAATATGCCCTGAGGTATGACCGGGTACGTCGAGCACGGAAAAATCCGTGGACAGTTCCGGCAATTGCACAGTGTCACCAGTGCCGACCGGATGGGTGAGTCCGGGAATGTTTTCATGTCGCGGGCCATAGACCGGTACTGCGGCGTGCTTCAGCAAATCTTCGTTGCCGCCGGTATGGTCGCCATGATGATGGGTGTTCAGGATGGCGACAAGACGCAGCCCGTGGTGGCCGATGTAGTCCAATACCGGTTCGGCATCGCCAGGATCCACTGCTGCGGCATGGCGGCCTTCGCAAATCAGCCAGATGTAGTTGTCCTCGAAAGCTGGGACGGGAATGATTTTCATGATGATATGTTCGAATTAACCCCGCATGATGTCAATGGATGAGTGGTTTAAAACTCCGCTCGGGCGCTACCTGATCGAACACGAACAAGCCTATTTCGACCAGGTGGTGGCGGATATTTTCGGCTTCAACGCGCTGCAAATCGGCTTCGCCCAGTCCGACTTGCTGCGTACCAGCCGCATGCAGATGCGCTTTGCCGCCGCGCAAAGACTTCCGGTAAGCGGAGGGGCCGGGGTGCAATTGCTCGCCGAACCGGGCAGCCTGCCTCTTGCCAGCCAGAGCATCGATCTGCTGCTGTTGCCCCATGTGCTGGAATTCAGCGACCAACCCCACCAGATACTGCGCGAGGCGGAACGGGTGCTGATGCCGGAGGGCCAGGTGATCATCGGCGGTTTCAATCCCTTCAGCCTGTGGGGACTGCCGCGGCTTCTGCCCGGATGCAGGCAGGATTACCCGTGGCGCGGGAATTTCATTTCCCTGCTGCGCATCAAGGATTGGCTGGCGTTGCTGGGTTTTGAAGTGGTGGCAGGGAAAATGTGCTGTTATGTTCCGCCGCTGCGCAGCGCGAAATGGCTGCGCCGGTGCAGCTTCATGGAACCGGCGGGCGATCGTTGGTGGGCGCTGGCGGGCGGCGTGTATTTCCTGCAAGCAAGGAAAAGGGTCGCCGGCATGCACCTGATCATGCCGCAATGGAACAAAAGTCTGGCAGCGAAAAAGGCCTTGGCCCCGGTGCCGCAGAAGATGATCAACAAGGTAAACGGTGAGCAGTGAGCCGCACCGAAGAGGCGAGTACATGACTATTTCTGAAACGCGGCGCAACATCGTCGAGATATTCACCGATGGCGCCTGCAAGGGTAACCCCGGTGTCGGCGGATGGGGCGCTCTGCTGCGCTATTCCGGCCACGAAAAGGAAATCAGCGGCGGCGAGAAGCTCACCACCAATAACCGCATGGAGCTGACCGCCGTGATCCGCGCGCTGGAGTCGTTGACGCGTCCCTGCATCATCCGCCTGCACACCGATTCGAAGTATGTGCAGAAAGGCATCAGTGAGTGGATACACTCGTGGAAGCTGCGCGGCTGGCGCACCGCCGACAAGAAACCGGTGAAGAACGAAGACCTGTGGCGGCGGCTGGATGAACTGGCGGCAGTGCACGAGGTCGAGTGGCTGTGGATCAAGGGTCATGCCGGGCATGATGGCAACGAACGGGCCGATCAATTGGCTAACCGTGGCGTCGAGGAGTTAGCGTAAATGCGAAAAATTATTCTGGATACCGAAACTACCGGCCTGGACCCCCGGCAAGGCCACCGCATCATTGAAATCGCGGCGGTTGAAATGGTCAACCGGCGTCTGACAAAAAATCATTTTCACCAGTACGTCAATCCGCAGCGCGAGATCGATTCTGGCGCGCAACAGGTGCACGGCATCAGTCTGGAATTTTTGCAGGACAAGCCCCTTTTCCGCGATATCGTCAAGGATTTCATGGAATTCGTCAGCGGCGCGGAACTGGTCATTCATAATGCGCCTTTCGATATCGGTTTCATCAACAGCGAGTTGAAATTGCTCGGGATGGAGATGATCGAGGCGCAATGTCCGGTCGTGACCGATACCCTGAAAATGGCCAAGGACCTGCATCCCGGGCAAAAAAACAATCTCGATGCGCTATGCCGCCGCTATCAGATTGATAACACCAACCGCACTTTGCACGGCGCGCTGGTGGATACGGAACTGCTCGCCGAGGTTTACCTTGCCATGACGCGCGGTCAGGACAGCCTGATTATCGAAGAGACAATCGAAGGCGGGATTGGGGGAGGCGATGCTGCGGGCTATGTGCCGGACGATCTGGTCGTGCAGCCTGCCGCGCCGGATGAACTGGAAGCTCACCATGCTTATCTTGGCGAGGTCGACAAGGCCAGCAAGGGCGCCTGTCTGTGGCTGGCGCTGGAGCGTGCCGCCAGCGCGACATGACGCAACCGGTCTGGCTGGAAATGGCGCTGTTACTGGGTTTGTGGCTAGCCTATTTCGCCCTGCACTCCCTGCTGGCTTCGCTGGCGGTGAAGCGCCGGGTCGCTCGCGCCTTTCCTGGTTGGATGCCGCTTTACCGGCTGAGTTTCAATCTACTGGCGGCGCTGTTGTTGTTGCCGATACTCTGGCTGATGTATAGCAGCCCCGGCCCGATGTTGTGGCGCTGGCAGGGCATGAGTGCGTGGCTGGCAAACGGCTTGGCACTGGCTTCGCTGGCCGGCTTCTGGTATTCGCTGAAATATTACGATACGCAGGAATTTCTGGGCTTCAGCCAGTGGCGGTTGCAGATGCGGAAGGCCGAAGACCAGGAGCGTTTCCGGCTTTCGCCGTTCCATCGATTTGTCCGGCACCCATGGTATTTTTTCGGGCTGGTGCTGATCTGGACGCGCGACATGAATGCAGCGATGCTGTTGTCCAGTGCAATGATAACGGCTTATTTCATTGTCGGTTCGCGCCTGGAAGAAAGAAAGCTGCTGGTTTATCACGGCGAGGTTTACCGCCGTTATATGGGCCGTGTTGCCGGGCTGATTCCCTTGCCGTGGAAAATTCTCTCGGCGGCGGAAGCTGACGAACTGGCGGCATCAGCCCGAACGGCGCGAGGCAGGCTCTAACCGGGCCGGTCAAGCAGTAATTTTTCCAGATACACGTCCACTCCAGCGGGAGGGGCGATGGCGCCGGCGGGGATAGCCTTGCCGGACCGCCACTCCGAAATCGCCTGTCTCTTGCCCACGCCGGTTACCAAAAACACCACTTCATGCGCCTGACCAAGGCGAGCCGCGCTGAGCGACACCCGCTGCGGCGGCGGCTTGGGCGAATCAAAAACTGCCATTACGGGCGGTGCTCCCTGTTCGATACCCCATGCCTGGCCGGGGAAAAGGCTCGCAGTATGACCGTCCTCGCCCAGGCCGAGCAGAACCATGTCGAACTCGCCCGCCGTTTCCAGCGTTTTTGTATAAGCCGCCGTGGCCTGTTCCGGGCCAAGCTCGGACGGGATGGGGTGGATCTGGCTGGGCGGGATTGCGACATGATCGAGCCAGGCTTCGGCCGCCATGCGGCTGTTGCGTTCCGGGTCCTGCGGCGGCAGGCAGCGCTCGTCGCCGAAATACACCTGCCAGCGGAGCCAGTCGGCGTCGCTCGTGCGCAATAATTCGTAAACCTGCCGCGGCGAGTTGCCGCCTGCCAGCACGATGGAAAAATACCCGTGGCGTGCGATGGCCTGACGTGCGCTGCGCAGGATTTGTTGCGCGGCGGCCTGGCTGAGTTCGCCGGTGGTCGGGTAGGCGTGCCAACGGCAGGTTTGTGCGGGATGCGGCATGGTTCTTTGCGCTTTCATGAAGTGGCTTTACGATGCAGTACGACACCCTGTATGCTAGCTTCAGATTATACAGTTGGCATCGCTGATGCCAACTGCCATGAGGAGAAGCTATGAGACTGGCAATGGTGGGTTTGGGAAAAATGGGCGGCAACATGACGCGGCGTTTGCGCCGAGGCGGTGTCGAAGTGGTCGGCTACGACCGTACCCCGTCGGTGGTGGCGGGACTTGCCGCCGAGGAAGGCGTCATCGCCGCTTCCTCGGTTGCCGATGCGGTAACCCGGCTGCAATCGCCCCGCGTGGTCTGGCTCATGCTGCCGAGCGGCGAGCCGACCGAAGCCCAGATCCGGGAGCTGGCACCGTTGCTTTCCAGGGGCGACATCATTGTTGATGGCGGCAACTCGAACTACAAGGACAGCCAGCGCCGCGGCGCCTGGCTGGCAGAGCAGGGCATCGGTTTCATGGATGCCGGCACGTCGGGCGGGATATGGGGGCTGGAGAACGGTTATTGCCTGATGGTGGGCGCGACTCCCGAGGTGGCGAAAATCATGGAGCCGGTGCTCAAGGCGCTGGCGCCAGCCCCGGATCGCGGCTGGGCCCATGTCGGTCCGGTCGGTTCCGGGCATTTCACCAAGATGGTTCACAACGGCATCGAATACGGCATGATGCAGGCGATGGCCGAAGGGCTGGAACTGCTGCGCGGCAAGCAGGAATTTGCGCTCGATCTGGCGGAGGTTACCGAGTTGTGGCGCCACAGCTCGGTGGTGCGAAGCTGGCTGCTGGATCTGACCGCGCAGGGGCTCAAGGACGATCAAACCCTGGATAGCGTCGCACCCTACGTGGCGGATTCAGGAGAAGGGCGATGGACCGCGATGGAGGCGGTGGAACAGGGCGTGGCTGCGCCGGTGCTTACCCTGGCCTTGCAGATGCGTTTTGCCAGCCAGAACTCGACCGGCTATGGCTATCGCGTGCTTTCCATGATGCGTAACGCATTCGGCGGCCATGTGGTGAAGAAGACAGGGGGCGGGAAATGAAAGCCATGGACCCATGCACCCTGGTTATTTTCGGCGCCGGCGGGAATCTGTCGCGAATCAAGTTGATTCCGGCTCTTTTCCGCCTTGAGACGGCAGGGCGTCTGCCCGAAAAAATGGTGATTCTTGCTTCCAGTCTGGAACGCTGGACCCGCGAGCAGTGGCTGGAAGAAGTGTCGACCATGTTGCACAATAAATATCCCAAGGGCTTCGACGGGCAGGCGTTCAAGCGCTTCCGTGCGCGTCTCCATTATCATCCGAATCCGCCGGACGATGCCGATGCCTATCGGATACTGCACAAACTTTTAGACGAAGATACCAATTTTCCACCCAATGTGGTGTTCTATATGTCGGTGCGCCCATCGGAATTCCCCGGCATCATCGAGAAGCTGGGCGGGGTCGGTCTGCTCAAGCAGAAAAAGGGCTGGCGCCGCGTGGTGATCGAGAAGCCGTTCGGCCATGACCTGCTGAGCGCCCAGACCTTGCAGAGCAGCCTGTACAAGCATCTGGACGAACCGCAGATTTACCGTATCGACCATTACCTCGGCAAGGGCACGGTGCAAAATATCATGGTGTTCCGCTTCGCCAATCTGTTGCTGGAGCCGTTGTGGAACCACCATTATATCGACCATGTGCAAATCACCCATTCCGAAACGTTGGGGGTGGAAGGCCGTACCGATTATTATGAAAATGCCGGCGCATTGCGCGACATGATCCAGAGTCATTTGCTGCAATTGATGGCGCTGGTGGCCATGGAGCCGCCCGTGACGATGGCTCCGGAACACTTGCGCGACGAGAAGGTCAAGGTGCTCAAGGCGATCCGCCCGATCACGCAGAACGCGGTACATGCTCATGCTTTTCGCGGCCAGTACGAGAGCGGCGTGATTGACGGCAAGCCGGTTCCCGGCTATCTGGAGGCGCGTGGTGTGGCGTCAGACAGCGTCACCGAAACCTATGCCGCGCTGAAATTATTCGTCGATAACTGGCGCTGGGCGGGAGTGCCGTTTTACCTGCGCACCGGCAAGCGCATGGCGGAAAACGGCTCGGCGATCTGCATTCGTTTCAAACGACCGCCGCAAGACCTGTTGCGCCTGACCCACCATGAACGCTCGCACCCCAACTGGATATTGCTGGGCATCCAGCCTAACGACTGCCTGAAGATGGAATTGCAGGTCAAGGTTCCGGGGTTGGACCTGAATACCCGTACCATCAGCCTGGATGCCACTTACCGCAAGGAAGACGACGAGGATTACGATGCCTACGAAGGCTTGTTGCTGGACGTGATGTTGGGCGACCAGTCGCTGTTCCTGCGCATCGACGAGGTGGAAGGCGCGTGGCGCGTCGTCGATCCCGTGCTTAAAGTCTGGTCGATGGAGCGCGATTTTATCAACGGCTACCAGGCCGGCAGTTGGGGACCGCGCGGTACCTACCGCTTGTTCGACCGCGACGACCAGTTCTGGCGGAATTCGCTCGATATCGATGGCGCTGACTCGCAGGCTTATTGAAAGATCAGGGTGAAAATAAAAAAGCCAGCCTGACCGGCTGGCTTTTTTAATGTTGGCGGAGTGGACGGGACTCGAACCCGCGACCCCCGGCGTGACAGGCCGGTATTCTAACCAACTGAACTACCACTCCAGAACTGCGTGGATCGGGCGCCAAGTGATGCACGGCGCAAAATCACAAAATCAAAGGGCTTGGATTTCTCCAAGCCCTGCTTAACCTGGCGTCCCCAACCGGATTCGAACCGGTGTTATCGCCGTGAAAGGGCGGTGTCCTAGGCCTCTAGACGATGGGGACCTAAATTGGTGGAGGTAAGCGGGATCGAACCGCTGACCTCTTGCATGCCATGCAAGCGCTCTCCCAGCTGAGCTATACCCCCGAAAGGCCGCCACTATACGGGCGCTCGGGCGGATTGTCAATACTATTCGAAGCTTGCAATTTGCGTTGAAATCCGTTTCAGAGTTTCCTCGCGACCCAGCAATTCTAGCACGGCATCAACCGCGGGGGTTTGAGTTTCTCCGGTGACGAGCAAACGCAGCGGCATGGCGATCTTGGGGAACTTGAGGCCATGCTCGGCAACAACGGATTTCAGCAGGTTGTTGATGGCTAGCTTGTTCCATTCGACCTGTTTCAGTTTTTCCTGCAGTTGGCGGATGATGGGGAAGATTTCCGGCGTGATGTGCTCCGCCATCAGTTCCGGAGAGGGCGTCAGCGGCCGGTAGAAATATACGGCGGCATCGGCCAGTTCCTCTATGGTGTTTACTCGTTCCTTGAGCAGGTCGATGACTGCCTCCATACTGGGCCCTTTTTCCGGATTGCAGCAGTCTGTTTCCAGGAAGGGCACCACTAACTTAGCCAGGCGCGTGCTGTCGGTTTTCTTGAGATATTGCTGATTGAGCCAGAGCAGTTTTTCCGGATTGAATTTGGCGGGCGATTTCGAGATGGTGTCAAGGTCGAACCACTCCACGAACTGATCGAGATCGAACACTTCCTCGTCGCCGTGCGCCCAGCCCAGGCGTGCCAGGTAGTTCAGCAGCGCCTCCGGCAAATAGCCGTCTTCCTGGTATTGCATCACGCTGACCGCGCCATGCCGCTTCGACAGGCGCTCGCCGTCGTGGCCGAGAATCATCGGTACGTGGGCATATTGCGGCAGCGGCGCGCCCAGCGCCTTGAGAATGTTGATCTGGCGCGGGGTGTTGTTGAGGTGGTCGTCGCCGCGGATGACGTGGGTGATGTTCATGTCCCAGTCGTCGATCACCACGCAGAAATTGTAGGTCGGTGTGCCATCGCTGCGCGCGATGATGAGATCGTCGAGCTCGCCATTGCTGACCACGACTCGGCCCTTGACCATGTCGTCGATCACCACGCCGCCGTCGAGCGGATTTTTGAAGCGTATCACCGGCTGCACTCCGGCGGGCGGAGTGACCTTGGAGTCGCGCCAGCGGCGGTCGTAGCGTGGCTTCAGGCCGGCCGCCTGTTGCTCCTCGCGCAGCTTGTCCAGCTCTTCCCTGCTGGCGTAGCAATGATAGGCCTTGCCCTCGTCCAGGAGCTGCTGGAGTACGGCCTTGTAGCGCTCCATGCGCTGCATCTGGTAGAACGGGCCTTCATCGTAGCCGAGGCCGAGCCAGTCCATTCCGTCCAGAATGGCCTGCACCGATTCTTCGGTGGAGCGTTCAAGGTCGGTGTCTTCGACGCGCAGTACGAAGGTGCCTTTGTGCTTGCGCGCGTAGGCCCATGAAAACAGGGCGGTGCGGGCGCCGCCGATATGCAGGTAGCCGGTAGGGCTGGGTGCGAAACGAGTACGGACCATGTTCTTTTACGTGGGATAAAAGCGACTATTTTACGACAATCACGGATAAACTTCGTAGAAATTGAGGATCTCCTGTAATTGACGTTTTTCGGGCGATATGATCTAATTGCGCCTCTTTTTGGGCGGTTAGCTCAGTGGTAGAGCACTGCCTTCACACGGCAGGGGTCGCAGGTTCGAACCCCGCACCGCCCACCAAATAAATAATGGCTCAGGTTAACCCTGGGCCATTTTTGTTTCCGGGATTTGCCAATTTCAGGCAATTTTGGAGCACTGAATTTTTCGGGGCTTCCAGCAGAATTCGCGGCTCCAGCTTGGCCGCGGGGGGGGCGATCAAGGTGAGTTCTAGTTTTATCTTTGCCATCAGATTACACATCCTGTTATTGTTCTATCGGGAATATCTGTCATGGTGCTGCTCCCGATATGGCCGACCCTTTGTGTACGACATTTAGAGCGTGCACCACAAATGTCTTTAATTCGGTTGCCACCACTGCTACGGTATCAGCACTCGGATTAGTATCGTGGTGAAACTGACCCGCGTACTCATTGATTTCATTCAGCTCATCCACTAAATCTTGCGCATGACACAAAGGGCTTGGAACTAAAGCATCTCGAATTAGTACCACGACCTGTCCAAACAGAAGTTCCTTTGGCACCAAGCCGGGAAACCTCCTGTGGAGATAGCCCTCAAGCATCGGTCTAATGGCTTTTGCCACCGATCTCACGTCGCTTCCTTTACCTGCAGCAAACTCGTTAAGTAAACGATGGTGCTGGAAATAGGCTGATTCACATGCTTTGTCTATGTCTAGTGACGCGAAGCCCGTGTAATCATCCGCCGCGAGAGTTAACTGAAAAATGGCAATCTGGGCCGCTTTGTCCTCTTTGCGTAAAGCATCCCGAAGGTCGCGGATGAAGTACACGTCGTGCGCGAGTACGATGAGCTGCTCGGCCTTAGAGTAAATTTTTCTTAAAACGGTCCGGGTGTGATGTTTACGGTTCATGTCCAAGCTGCACATGGGGTCATCAATGACCACTGTTCGAGTCGCGAGCTTATCGTCGGTCAGCGTGCTCGCGATAAAAAATGCAAATGCCAATGTTCTCTTGTCGCCTTCACTCAGTGCGGACGCGAAAGATGGCGGCCCACCCTCTACAGAAACATCTTTGCCACGAAGCAGTAAGCCGTACTCGCTTCGAGGCGCCGCACCCCGAAAATTGGCGCCCATACCCTTAATGGTAAAAGAGGCCCCGAATTTTTGTAGTAAGACGTTGATGACTTTCTCGTATTTTTCCAAAGTCGTCTTCATCAACGCGTCGAGGTTGTCACGGACTTTCTTCTTGTTTTTGTCTGCCGCTTCAGCCTCTGTACGTGCAGTACCAAGCTGGCCGATGAGTTCAACCACAGTGGCGTCATAACGGCGCTTTGTCGTTTGTAGAAGCTGCATTTGTTGTTGCAGCTGCTGAACGTTGTCGGAGGCAAGTTTCCCTTTGTACGCAGTGATACTGTCAGTAGCGGTCTTGATTGCCAGATTCGCAACCTGCATGGGGGCAACAACCTTTTTCCATAGAGCAGTGGCTTTATCCTTTTCTTCCTCACTGCCCACTGTCTCCGCCGGTGACGTTTGCTTCTTTCGTGTCAGATTGAGCAATAACATCTGTAATTCTGCCAATGCAGTGCTTGCTGTCTCTGCATCAAACGTTATTGGCTCAGTCAGCACTTGCTCGGCCCAAGCCGTCGCATGGGCTGCCGCCGTTTTAGCGGCTTGAGCAAAGTTTTCAACGATGGCCGAAGCAGTGCCAGCTGTGGCAGTGGCGAGGCTTGCTGCAACTTTGGCTTTTAAGTCGTTGTACGCGGCGTTAAAGTGGGTCTGATATGCGCTAATAAGGTCATTTTCAGAAGTTCCTTGGCCACAGTAAGGGCAAGTTTTGTTGTCATCGAACTGCTGTCCATTGCTTAGCCAACCCTCAGCCGATTTGTTTCCGAGCGCTGCGATGTGTTGTCGTACTACTTGTTCTGCATCTGCATGGACATCTTTGAGGGAAATGGCAAACCCCAGGAACAAGCCATCAATATCTAATGTAGGCTCTACAGCCTCTGTTGGCATGGCCTTGCTGAGTATTGAGGCCACGTTGCTGGCTTCAGTAATACGCTTTTGTAAGTCAACAAGCTTCGTGTCTGTATCATCCACTTTTTGCAGCTTCTCAAACTGCACCAGCGTCATGCCGGCGTGATGCCCTGAAAGCTGGGTGGCCAGGCTCTGAACCTTGTCTGCTGCCGCCTTGAACTCTCCAGTAGCTTTCTCCACCTCTGTTCGGGCCGCTACTGCCGATTCACCAAGTGCAAACTCAAGGAGATTTTTGCGGTGCCCGGTATTCACTGTGCCGCCTGAGTGCACGTTGCGTTCAATGAAATCAGCATCGAAGACCAGAACGTCGGGGCGTTGCTCCGACCATGCGCCGTTATCGAAGGAAACTTTGTGACCACTTTCGAACTGCAAAACGACTTTGGGTGGGAGTGTGCCATCAACAGTCTTGCAGTTAGCAATTAGGGAGGAATCGCCTGTAGACACAGATCGAAGAACCCTCGCCAGAGTCGATTTGCCACGACCGTTGTCCGCATAGATGAATGTTGCTTTCTGGCAGGTATGAGGTTTACCGTTTGCTTGATACAGCAGTCCGATACCTTGAATATCTTCGATTCTCTCAAGCATCTCTTTTCCTCTTGGTATTCTTGAATGGAGTGATACGCTGCCGGTCGGTCATTCAGACGACTCTTCATCATCAAAACCGAGTGCCGACAGTTCGAGCCCTTCAATCTCCTGCAACGACTTCCCTGCAATCCCCTGCAAGTCCCCATACATCCCCACCGTCGCTCCCATCACGCGCTCAATCTGCTCTTCGCGCTTGGCCCATTGCTTCATGATGGCTTTTCTTTCCTTGTCGAGGTCTTCCTGCATGGTGGAAAAGGCTTCGACTATGGCTTCCACGCGCTGGCGGAAACGCGGGCCGGTGAGGTACTGGTAGACCATTTCTGTCTTGGTCTGCTGGCCTTCGGTAGACTGCCGCGCAAGGGCAAGCTCCAGCAAGGACTGGCGCAAAATCATGGCTACCGGCAAGGCGGCGCGGGGGTGAGTTACCCAGACACCCTCTACCATTTCGAAGGTTTCAACGCCTTTCGGCAATATCTGGCTCACGATCACGGCGATTTCCGCCTTCGCAGTCCGCTGATCATCGCGCAGCTTTACTAGCCAGGCATCGCTCCAGTTCTTGGTGCGCTTGAATTCCCACAAGATGGTGCCGCCAGATTGGCCGCCTGTGCCGACAACACGGTGCAGCACATCCCCGCCGAATTCGCCCTTGGGTACTGGCTCGATGGCATCGAAAGGAAATTTCGCGCGCAGCAGGTTTTCAAGTTCCAGTTCCTGGACTTCGCCCTGCAATTGTTGCGACCCCTGTTCGGCCCTACGCTTGAGGTCCTCGATCTGTTTCTGCATCGCGGCAATGGTCTGCTCCTTCTCCATTACCTTGAGTTTCTGTTCTTCCTCGGCTTCTTTTCTGGCTTGTTGGCGGGTGGCGTCGAGTCCTTCCTGCACCCGCTTTTCAACTGTGAGTTCCAGTTCACGCTTGGCGTCGTCCAGTTCGCGCTGTTTTTTGATCAGGTCGGCCTGCGCCTTTTGTGCTTCGGCGAGCTTTTCTTCGCGGCTTTTCAGCACTTCTTGCAAGTCAGCCACTTCACGGGTTTTCTGTTCAAGGTCGGATGCGGTAGCCTGCCTGGCTTTTTTGGCCTCCTCAGCCGCAATTCTGCTGCGATCCTTTTTCAGTTGCTCTTCAACCTGATCGGCCACTTGCTCATCCAACTTGTTTTTGGCATCGACAAGCTGTTTTTCCTTTTCCCGCATGGCCTGTTCACGTGTGGCAATGTCGCTGTCTTTTTGCGCCAGTTGCAGCTCGAACTGTTTGCGGGTGGCGGCGATCAGTGGCGCCGCCAGTGATTCGTTGAGCTTGATTTCCGTTTTGCAGTTCGGGCAGATAATCGTTGGTTCTGTCATGCTACCTCCTGTTCGCAGGCAAAAAGCGTCCAAGTATTCGCCTGTTGCTGTAATTGCTGTTTAAGCTCGCACATCAAATTGTTCTGCCTGGGTATTTGGAAAATAGTAACACGTTAGTCCGTTGATGATATGGGCATTTTTCCGGATATTGCCATATCCGACGGGTTGTAGCTGCCTGTGTCAGCGCAAATCTAGCCACCAATGGATATATGTTGCTAAAATACACAAACAATAAAGCAATGGGTTCTGAATTCGCACGGCTGAGTTCGCAGGCCTGACTCCTGCGCTACCCTCCAACACCATGGGTTGCTAACCTTGTCTTTCTCGGATTGTCTGTCCGGTCGATGCTAAATTTCTCTTTACGAGGCGTTGTGAAAAATCTTTTCCGCACATTATTGCTTAGTGGCTGTATGGCTATGGCTGGCCTGCTTTCCTTGCCGGCGGATGCTTCGTCGCTGGATAGCCTTAAAACCTTTCTTTCCGAAGTGAAGTCCGGCAAGGCCCATTTCAGGCAACTTGTTCTCGACCAGAAAATGACCACTGTTCAGGAGTCCAGTGGCACCATGCTGTTTTCCCGTCCTGGCAAATTCCGCTGGGTATATGAGAAACCTTACGAGCAGTTGATTGTCGGTGACGGCGTCAAGTTGTGGATGTATGACGTCGATCTCAAGCAGGTTGTGGTGAAGCAGATGGATCGCGCGATCGGGTCTAGCCCCGCAGCACTGCTGGCGGGGAGCAACGAGATCGAACTGCACTTCGATTTGAAGGATCTGGGCAGGCGCGGCTCGCTGGATTGGCTTGAGGCGACGCCCAAAGACAAGGAAAGCTCTTTCGAAAGCGTGCGCATGGGCTTTTCCACGAAGGGGCTCGATGTGATGGAACTGCGTGACCATTTTAGCCAAACCACGGTGATCCGTTTTTCGGACATTGAGCGCAATCCGAAGATTCCTCCCGGCGCCTTCACATTTGCGCCCCCCAAGGGCGTGGACGTGATCGGTGACTGATCTGTTTTCCGCCGCTGTTCCCGATTCGCCCCTGGCCGAGCGGCTGCGCCCCAAGACTCTGGATGAAGTGATCGGCCAGTCCCATTTGCTTGGCCCCGGCAAGCCGCTGCGCCTGGCGTTCGAATCCAGAAAATTGCATTCCATGATTTTGTGGGGCCCGCCGGGCGTGGGTAAGACCACTATCGCACGGCTTACCGCGCAGGCCTTCGACGCCGATTTCATTGCGCTGTCTGCGGTGCTTTCCGGGGTAAAAGACATCCGCGAAGCGATCGACCGGGCGCAGATCAACCTGCAGCAGTTCGGCCGCCACACCATTCTGTTCGTCGACGAAGTCCACCGCTTCAACAAGGCGCAGCAGGATGCCTTTCTGCCCTTTGTCGAGCAGGGACTGGTGACTTTCATCGGCGCTACCACCGAAAATCCCTCATTCGAGGTGAACAGCGCATTGCTGTCGCGCGCCCAGGTTTATGTGCTGCAGGCATTGACCGAGCAGGAACTTGGGCAGCTTTTTGACAGGGCGACCGGAATCGCCTTGCAAGGATTGACCTTCGACGAAGCGGCGAAATCGCTGCTGATCGGCTATGCGGACGGCGATGCGCGGCGGCTGCTGAACCTGCTGGAGCAGATGAAGACTGCGGCGGAAACCGGCCAGGTCACGCACATCGACGAGGCGCTGGTCAAGAACGCCCTGGCCCGGAGCGGCAGGCGCTTCGACAAGGGCGGCGAGGAGTTCTACGACCAGATTTCCGCCCTGCACAAGTCGGTGCGCGGCTCCAACCCGGATGCGGCGCTGTACTGGCTGGTGCGCATGCTGGACGGCGGCGCCGACCCGCGTTATCTCGGCCGCCGCATCATCCGCATGGCGAGCGAGGATGTCGGCCTGGCCGATCCGCGCGCGCTCAGGATGGCGCTGGATGCGGTGGAAACCTACGAGCGGCTGGGCAGCCCGGAGGGCGAGTTGACCCTGGCCCAGGCCGTGCTCTATATGGCTTGCGTGCCCAAGAGCAATGCCGCCTACGTGGCGTATAATAATGCACGGGCTTTCGTTAAAAATGACAAAAGCCGTCCGGTGCCATTGCACCTGCGCAACGCGCCGACGAAGCTGATGAAGGAGCTGGGCTACGGCCACGCCTACCGTTATGCCCATGACGAGCCGGAGGCCTACGCCGCCGGGGAAAGCTATTTCCCGGATGAAATGCAGCCGACCGAATTTTACCGGCCCACGCCGCGCGGACTGGAAAGCAAGATCGGCGAGCGGCTGGCGCATCTGCGCGAGCTGGACAGAAAAGCGAAGAAAGAGAAATAACCGGGAGCTGTCATGTTAGACATACAATTGTTGCGCAACGATCTGGATGGGGTAGCAAAAGACTTGGCTGTACGCGGCTTTGAGCTGGATGTCGCGGCCTTCCAGGTGCTGGAGCAGGAACGTAAAACCGTCCAGACCCGCACCCAGGAATTGCAGGCAAAGCGCAACGCAACTTCCAAGCAGATCGGCCAGGCCAAGGCCAAGGGTGAGGACGTCGGCGCGATCATGGCGGAAGTGGCGAATCTGGGGGATGAGCTGAAGGATGCCGAATCGAAGCTGGAGGAAATCCAGGCGAAATTGCAGGAACTGCTGCTGCAGATCCCCAATCTGCCGCATGAAACCACCCCGATCGGCAAATCCGAGAATGACAACGTGGAAGTGCGCCGGATCGGCATGCCGCGCAGTTTCGATTTCCCGGTGCGTGACCATGTGGATGTAGGCGAGGGTCTGGGACAGCTGGATTTTGCTACTGCGACCAAGATTACCGGTAGCCGGTTTTCCCTGATGAAAGGGCAACTGGCGCGGCTGCACCGGGCGCTGGCGCAGTTCATGCTCGACGTGCATACCCGGGAGCATGGCTACACCGAGGTGTACGTGCCCTATCTGGTGAATGCCGATTCGATGCTTGGCACCGGGCAGTTGCCAAAATTCGAGGCGGACCTTTTTTCGGTACAGAAAAGCGAGGCCGAGAAGCTTTACCTGATCCCCACCGCCGAAGTGCCGGTGACCAACATGGTGCGCGACGAGATCGTGGCTCTGGAAAGCTTGCCGCTGAAATTTACCGCCCATACTCCGTGTTTTCGTTCCGAGGCAGGGTCTTACGGCAGGGATACGCGCGGCATGATTCGCCAGCACCAGTTCGACAAGGTGGAGCTGGTGCAGATCGTCCATCCGGCGAAATCCTACGAGGCGCTGGAGGAGCTCACCGGCCATGCCGAAACTATCCTGAAGAAGCTGGAATTGCCCTACCGGGTAATGGCGTTGTGCAGCGGCGATATCGGATTCTCATCTGCCAAGACCTACGACCTGGAGGTGTGGCTGCCGGCGCAGAATGCTTATCGGGAAATCTCATCATGCAGCAATTTCGAGGCTTTCCAGGCACGGCGCATGCAGGCGCGCTACCGCAATGAAAAGGGCAAGCCGGAATTGGTGCACACGGTCAACGGTTCGGGCCTGGCGGTTGGCCGGACGCTGGTGGCGATTCTGGAAAACTATCAGCGCGCGGATGGCGGGATGAATATTCCTGCCGTGCTGCAGCCCTATATGGGCGGGCATGAGGTTATTGCGCCATAGCCGTACTATGGTGATAGAGGCAACACTCCAGGTTTTGCGGCCTTGTCCAGATGGGTCGAAGCTGTAAGACTGGACCGATCCTTGGATGAGGAAAAGTTCGTGAAGGGCGTTTTATAAGGCTGGCCGAACTTCATCAGGATGTCGTTGTAGGTGCGGATGTTTTCCACGAAGATCACCGCTTCCCCGCCACGGGCATAGCCGTGCTTGAGGGAGGCGTTGTAGGATGCTTTGCTTAGCAGTGGCAGGGCTTTCTTCAGATCGGTCCATGAATCAGGGTTGAGATTGATCCGTTGTGCCAATATTCGTGCGTCTTCAAGGTGGCCCATCCCGTTATTGTAAGCGGCCAGTGCGATCCAGGTTCTGTCCGGCTCGAGAATGTGATCCGGTAACGATTCCTTCAGAGTAAGCAGGTAGCGTGCACCCGCCAGGATGCATTCCTTCGGGTCAAGCCGGTTGTTCACTCTCAGGCGGTCGGCGGTATCTCCGGTTAGCATCATCAGTCCGCGTACACCGGTAGGCGAGGTGGCCAGAGGATCCCAGTGGGATTCCTGGTAGCCTAGGGCGGCAATCAGCCGCCAATCTATTTCCGTGATTTCCTGTGCCTGATGGAACAGCTTCAGATAGCCGGGCAGGATGGAATTTGTCTTTTCCAGAAAGGTTACGACATCAATGCGGTTCAGCCGATCAATGTGGCCGTAGTAGCGATCAAGCAGACGCCGTAGCGTGCCGTCCTGCTGGATGCGGCTAAAAAATTCCGTGGCTTTGTCGAACAGGTAAGGGTCGACATCCTTCGGAAATGCCCAGGCCAGTTGCTCCGGCTTGCCCATGTCGAAGGCCACCCCCAGATCCGGAAAAAAGTTCTGCACTACGGAAACGGAATGAGAGTCAGCGACGGAGTAATCCACCTCGCCGTTCGCCACTTTTTCCAGGAGATCTTCAATTTCCACATCGGTGACTTCATGCCATCTCAGTTTTGGGAATTGTTTCCTTACCTGTTTAAGCCTTTCCACATAGCTGCTGCCGGCTACAACCTCAATTTTTTTTCCGATCAGGTCGTGTATGCTGCGAGGCTTCAAGTGGAGGCTGTTGTACACAACTTGCTGTTGGATAGTTTGGTAGGGCAGGCCGAAGCGGATGATTTTTTCCCGGTCGGGAGTGACCGTCAAACCGGCTGCTGCGAGATGGACCTGCTTTTTGGTCAGAGCGGGGATGATCTTGTTTAGATCGGTGGCAATGACGAATCTCACATTGACGCCGAGTTCCTTGGCGAACATGACGACAAGGTCATGCTCGAGTCCGGCGTAGTTGCCGTTCGCATCCTCGTAATAGGTCGTGGGGCTGTTGCGGGTCATGACCACCAATTCGTGGTTTTCCCTTACTGGCGGGAGTGGGGGTTCGGAAAAACTGCATGACTCCAACCCTAGTAAGAAAATGAGCAGAACGATCAGGCGCATGCCAAAAGTCTGACCTTCTTTGGTGGTTTTGTCCATGTTTCAGGTTCAACTCTTCGCTCTTAACTGGTAGAATGCCGCCAGGACGGAGAGGTGGCAGAGTGGTCGAATGTACCTGACTCGAAATCAGGCGTAGGTTTATGCCTACCGTGGGTTCGAATCCCACCCTCTCCGCCAAGCAACAAGCAAATACGCGCCTTTCTGCGCGTTTTGTTTTTGTACCCACGTTTTAACCTACGCTTTAAAAATTGCTTGACGGGATAAATTGGCACTTGGTTGGGCGTAGTCTGACCGCTCAGTCACGGCGCTTGCAACAAACCCCGCAAGCCCCGCGCCATCGCTATCTCGCTGGCATCGGACAGAGCGCAGAAGGCGATGAAACTGCCCTCTGCTTATAGCTCCGTTCCGAGTGTGTCCGCTCCGTTCCCGCCGCCACCCCACCACTGCGCCCTTCGCGAAAAAGACCTCGCCAAGGGCTTGCGGTGCGCTGTCGGCTATCGTTGTGGTATCGGACAGAGCGCCGAAGGCATAAAGCCGCCATCGGCTTCTACGCTGTAACACGCTGGTTTCCCTCCGTTGCCGCAGCCGCTTCACGCCGTCGCGCTTCATGGCTTCGCATGAGACCGCTACGCCATCAAGCGCTCGCCGCTCGCAGGTTGCTGGGGCAGTGGTGGCCTAGACGTGCAGCGCCCCCACAGCGTTCTGGCAGGGCGTTGTCGGCTGTGCCGGTTGTTGTGTGTGGCGGTATTCAACATAACGGCGTCTTATGCGCATTGGATGATGCCCCACTGTTCGGCTTGCGCCCGCATAAGAGGCCGTTATGTCTTGCGCCCTTCGGGTAAATGCCGCCACACAAGTCAAGGTCAACGTCCATCTCCTTCGTCGAGGGGCAGCAAAACGGGGCTGGTGGTTCGTCGCCCCTTCGCCTTTTGCTGCGCGGTCGGCTGCGCCGGTTTTATCCAGCCTGTTTGTCTGTTGTCGTTGCGCGGGTTTGTTTACATCTTGCCTAAATCTCATCTTATGACAACGACAGTTTCCCCTGCGTTGATGCATCTGTCAGCGGGCGTACGCGAGCAAAGTTCAACAGCTCGCCCAGTCGTGCTCCCTTGCTGCGCCAGTCATAAAATAGGGTCTCGCCCAACAGTACATAGTGCCATGGCAAACCGCCGCGCAATTCGGCATTCAGGCCATTGATGCGCCCGCACCACGCGGTGGCGGCCTTCAATTTTCTTTGCACATTGGGATGGGTGGTCTGTTGCTGCGCCTTGGTTTCCGCCAGATAAATCGCGTCCTCGGTGCGCACCAAAAAATCGGGCGAGTAAAACGCGGGCAAGCCGTCTTCCTTCACGTAACGCAGGCGCACGAAATCATGGCGAGTTTCACTTACCTTGCAGAAGGCGTGAATCTGCGCATCCGCCTGCGCCCACTCGATAAAGGCGCGCTCCAGCCCTCCATTACGGGCAGGGAATGGCAATCGCTCGTAGATACATTTGGTAACCGGCAGTGAGTTGCTATCGCGCATCATCAGCTTGGGGACTTCGGATAAGTTGCGATAGCGCACTTCGGTTTCGCCCACCATATCCTGACGTTCCGATTCGATCAACGCCACTGCAAACACCTTGTTGATATGGTCTATCACCGGTTGCAACAACAGCACGCGCCAGTTCTCTACTTGCGTCTGGTCGCCCGGCATCGGATCAAATGCAGCGCCAAACAGGTAGTGCCGGATATAGTCATCCAGCCAGCCGGTCAACTCGGCGGTATTGGTTTGCATGTACGGATTCGCCAGATGCGTTGCAATCTTGTTGCCTTTGGGCAGCGGCTGGCTCAAAGCCTGACTGATACGGCGTGTCAGTCGCGCCAGAAAATCGTTATAGCTGCTGACATTCATCACAGCTCCTTCGACGCGGTAATCGCCAAACAGCGTGCTGCTCTGCAAATCCTGCGAAACAAAGGTGTCGCCCTTGCCGAGCAACGCGGTGAGCTGGGCAATCGACATGAAAGTAAATGCGGGCAGTGCCGCCAGGTTCAGTGCATGATGCTCCAGAAAAGACTCGGCTTCGCGCAAGATGAACGGGATCGCAAAGTCGTATTTCTCAAACCCCTCGCGCAATTCCACCGCAATCACATCGCCGGTGCTGCTGGTGCTATCCATTTCCTCGGTAGTCACACCGGCAAGACCTTCGGCCATCAGTTCATCGTAAAACGACTGGAATGCCGGGTGCTCTACGATGGAAAGAATGTCGATCAGATTGCCCGGCTCAAGCCCGGTATTGATACGCTCGCGATTCTCGCGCTTGAGGTCGGTATATTCTTCATCGCGCCACATCAGCCGCAGCCCGCGCCCGATAGTCTGCTCCAGCAGAATCTGGGCTTGCGATGCGCGCAGCGGCACGATGACGCAGATATTATTTACGTCGAATCCTTCGCGCAACATCAGCACGCTGACGATCACACGCGGCGTGGCGTGCTGATCCACGCTGAACAACCGCTCCCGCACCGGAGCCCAGTCTTTTTCGCCCAGTTCGGCCTTTTTGCCGGAATCAATGGACATCACTTCGTCATCAGCCAGCCCTTCGTCGCGCAGAAATTGCGCCACCTGTGGCGAAACGGAAGTGTCCTCGCACACCACCAGCATCTTCGGATGGCGTAGCGGATCAATGCGCGCAAAATCCACCTCCAGCTTTTTCAGCTTCTGCAAACCGGCGCGCAACATCACGCGCTGGCCTTCGCTCAAACAGGGGTTGCCGTCCTCGTCGCGCTCCGCCTTGAATTCCAGCGGCAGCGCGCCGATCTCCTTGCGCCTGTCCAGCACCAGCGATTTCACCAGCCCGGCACGCATTGCGCTTTTCAGATCAAAGTCGGTAATGATGTGCGGGAAGTACAGTTTGCGTTTGTTCTTGCCTGAGCCGACATCGTTGTATGGCGTGGCGGAAAAATCCACCTGCACAAAGCGTCGGCCTTTACTCTCGGCAATGCGGCTCAGGCTCTTCTGCCATTCCACCTCGCTTGTCTCGCCTTCTTTTTTCAGCTCGTGAATGTGGTGCGCCTCGTCGTTGAACACCATCAAATCCGGCAGCCCAACCAGAAACTCCAGCACATTGCCGCGTGCGTAGCGGCGATCCAGCATGTCAAGGCTGTTGCCGGTGGCGCGTCCCGGTGTCAGCGGCAACACGGCAGCAATCACTTGTTGTGGTTCCGGCATTGCGCCCGGTGCCGCGATTTCCTCCTCGCTTTCGAGTTCTTCCGCATCAGCCAGCAAATGCCAGTTGGCAATGGCGATCATGCCGTTGCCCGTGGCCTTCAAGCCGATTTCTACCTTATTACACACATTGCCGCGCACAAAGCCAAACATCAGCTCGCGGTACGCTTCGGGAATGAACAACTCGGCAAACTGCGCCACATCCGACGTGGCAAAATTACGCACCCCGTCAACCTGCTTGCCGCAAAAGGCATCCAGCAAACGGTCATACACAATCAAACCGGGCGCAACGATCAAGAACTGGCGCGTGAATCGGGGGTCGTCAATTCCATCCGCCAGTGCCGCCGATTTATTGAGTACCTGCCAGATCAGCAAGGCTTGCAGCACCCAGGTCTTGCCCGTTCCGGTCGCCATCTTCAGGCAATATTTCGGATGCGCGTGTTTGGCTTGCGCCACTTCACTCATCCGGCTACCGGCCAGCAGCGCGTCCGGTGCAGCCTGCTGATACAGGTCGAGTAGTGTGTTGGAATTCAGCACTTCATGCGCGACGATGGCATTGAGTATCGCCTGCCGCTGCCCCGCATGAAAATTCAGCGAGCTGCGCGCGGCGATCATGTCATCGCCAAACCACCACTTCAGCAGCTCCGCCGTGGTGGGCGTGACCAGCTCGTAAATATCTGCCACACCATATTCCAAGCCGATGCAAAGTTGATTGGTCTTGGCGGTGAGGCCTGCGGAGAGTGCGAGTTGATCGTCATTTTTTGCGGACGGCTTGGCTGGGGTGAAGTCACTCATGCTGCATTCACCGTCGCCACCACTTCTGCCTCAAAACCGAACACATCCACCACCCGCACACACACGCGGCGAGCGCCGTGTTTTGCAGGCAGCGTCAGCACCGCCTTCGTCACCACGCGCAGCGGGTCGCCGTCGTTGTCCGTGTTGCCTCGATAGTCCTGCCACACCGAGCGGAACACCTTGCCGTCATAGTCGGGATCAACCGCCCAGTATTCGATCAACGCCAGCGGCTCTTTATTGATAACTGCCTGCAACTTGACGCGGTTACCTTCGTCCAGATTGATCGCCTCCGGCGACAGCAACACGTAGTTGTCCAGTTGAACGGCCAGCGTTTCACTCCCCTCGCCCGCTTGCGGGAGAGGGGCTGGGGAGAGGGTGCGCACCACCGGCCTGATCGTCAAATACTGCAACGAAGAAAACCGCACCGTACCCCTGAGCTTGTCCAGCCCGCCTTTCTTTTTCAGCCTGTCCATCAAGTCAGGCGGAATCACCAGCACTTCCAGACGGCTGTCATTCAGCGCGGTGATGGTCTCGCCTATCGACGGTTCAAAATTCCAGCCCAGCACCACCACCCGATCCCAGCCACCCATCAGATTGTCGCGCTGCGCGATAGCTTTTTTCAGCGTGGCCGCACCGGTGAGTTTGTTGGGTGAATCGGCCAGCACCAGCGTCTTGTTGCCGCCAGCGGTGATGTGTCCGAGGTTGCGTTGCGGCGCATCTTCCGGCGGCAACGGCAGCGCGCCAAACAGCGACAGCACGATCTGCGACAAATCGCCCATGCGAAAGCCGCGCCCCAGCGCGGACTTGGCCGCTTCCACCTGATAGTCGCCGATGGCCTGATACAAAAACGGCTGCGCGTTCTGGTCGATCAGCCGCTTGCGCATCACCATGCAGGCGGGCTTGCCGAGATCGGTGGTGATCCAGCGGCGGCCCAGCTTTTCGGCCACGGCGGCTGTGGTGCCGGAGCCGCCGAAGAAGTCGGCGACGAGGCCGTTTTCGGGGCAGGAGGCCTGGATGATACGGTCAAGGAGTTTTTCGGGTTTTTGTGTTCCGTAGCCAACACGCTCTTTAGCTGAAGAATTTAATATCTGTATGTCCCAAACGCTATCAAGCGGCTTGCCGCGTGCAATCACGTCCTTAACATATCGTCGATATCTTTCTCGCCCTTTTCCTCCATCTGTGAGTATATATTCTTCGCCATTCTCATCTACCATCACATCGTGGCGGTGTTCAATAAATTCCTCTCGCGTCCATGTTTCCGTATTAACATACAACTGCGCTTTCTCGGACTTGGCAAAGCAAAACAGCGTGTCATGTTTTCTATCGAATTGCTTTTCTCGAGGTTCAGTACGTTGTCCGTAATGCCAGATAATTTCATTTCGGAAATTATCTTTCCCAAACACCTCATCCATCATGATCTTCACGTAATGCCCGACATGCCAGTCCAGATGCACATAGATCGAGCCGCTATCGCTCAGCAGTTCGCGCATCAAAATCAGACGAGACGTGATCATCACCAAATAGGAAGCGGTGCCGTCGCTCCAGGTGTCGGAGTAAGCATACTGTTCGATTACGGTGGGCTTCTGTTCCAGCTCCACGCCGGGTAACGTAACCTTGGTGCGGTAGTCGGCCTTGGAATCGAACGGCGGGTCGATGTAGATCAAGTCCACCTTGCCGCGCAAGCTGGGCGTTTGCTCGTCGCCCGCCAGCAGCGCGGCCATTGCCAGCAGGTTGTCGCCGTAGATCAGGCGGTTAGTCCACGCCGCATCGGCAGCACCTTGCAGGTAAGTTTGGTGTGCATTACCGGTGATCCAGTCCTGTGCCGCCGTGTCCTTGGCGGGCAACACCCATTCGCGGGTTTGCAGGCTGACGCGGTGGCGGCCTTCGATGCTTTCCAGAATGCGTTCGGCTTCCTTGCGGCCATTGGCGACGATTTCAGGGAGTTGTTCCAGCAGGGATTTGGCCATTGTGTATTTTAATTCAACCGATAATTGAACTAATAATACAACAAGTAGTTTAACTAACACCATGCCGGAATTTAACTTTCGGTTTATGGATGAGAAAACAAAATTTGCGGAGCGGCTTCAAGCCGCAATGGTTGCGTCGGGTTATGAGGCGCGCCCTGCGGTGCTGGAAAAGAATTTCAATTCGCGCTATTGGGGGCAGTCTGTGTCATTTCAGGCGGTATCGCGTTGGTTACGCGGCGAAGCCATCCCCTCGCAGGAAAAACTCCAAGTGTTAGCCGACTGGTTGAAGGTGGAGCCGCATGTGCTGCGCTATGGCGAGCAGGCCATCAAGTCAATTCGCGCAAAACAGAAGCGGTGGGATGAGGGGATCGGCTATCAGGAACGCGAGGTATTCGAGGCGTTTCTTGCCTTGCCAGCGCCACAACGCAAGGTTGCCCGAGAGGTGATTCACGCGCTTTCTCATGTTCCACCGGCAACCCCTAGTCGCAAGCCGCACGCCAAGAAGGGAAAATAGCGCCTCACCCGGTTGCATGGGCTGTTCTGGCTAGCTCCAGCGGTATGAATTATTGCGCCACGTCACGATCAATGGTTTCGTGGCATGTTTGATTGTAGCAATCGGTTGATTGTTTGATTGATTGATATTTTTACAATCATACAAAAATGAATAGTCCACGAATGAGCATGTGAGCGGTCTATTGAGTTGGGAGTTGCAAAGATTTACCCCGCCCTGTGCCCCTGCGTATTTCGTAACGCGCAATTTCGTTACGAAATCATTTTCGTGACATGCAACGAAAATCGCCGAATAGCGTTACGGTGAAGGCCTAAGCGCGGTCAGGCAAAACATACCCGACAGACATTTTGCCCGCCCCCGTTTCGGAGTTTCGTTGCTTTTCGTTTCGTTGCCATTGCTGCACCCTTTCATTTTTCGGACAGTTCGGATAGTTGGGAGGGTTTTTCGTTAAGTTCTCTCATGTAAGGTATCTCTAGGATACTTCCCTAAAAACTGTCCGAACTATCCGGACTGTCCAAAATTCCGATGCCGTGATAGGTAACAAAGCCGGATTTTTCTTTCTGGTATCCCCGGTCGCCCAGCTTGAGGCCAAATTTGGTGCTGGATAGCGGGTATCCGCCGTTATCCGCCACCCATGACTTGTAGTTGTCATACAGGACGTTGGCTCTGCAAGAGACATGAGGTGCAGTGATGCAGCATTCGTCGATCCACTTGCCGATCAAATCCATTTCGCTTTTGTATTCCTCGGTCGCGGCCAGCACTTCCGGCGGCGGGTTGAGTCCCTGCCGCTGCCATTCCAGACAGCCTTGCACAGCCCATGCGAGGATGCCGGGATATTCGGCGCGCAGTTTTTCCGGCAGCTTTCCGTCTTTCTCTTCCGGCGGGATGGTGACGGCAAAGGGTATCAGGCGGATGCGCCGCCAGATGGCGTAGTCGTCGCCCCGGATGACGGGCTTGTGGTTTGCCGCCAGCCAGATTTTGAAATTGGGGATGAACTCGAAGTATTCAGCAAACAGGAAGCGCGCGGCGATGGTGTCCTGGCCGGTGAGTTGCTTAATCATGGTTTCCGCAAAGCGGCGACCATCTTCTGTTTCCGAGGTGGCGACCATTCGCGCGCCGCGTAGCCGGGCGATGTCGTTGGGGATGTTGCCGCCACCCTGTTTGACCATGAGGGTTTCGGCGGGGCATTGCATGGCGTAGTCGCCCAGCAGTTCCTTGATGGCGGTGAGCAGGGTGCTTTTGCCGTTCTGGCCGCTGCCATGAAGGAAGAACAGGCATTGTTCATCGGTGAGGCCGGTGAGGCTGTAGCCGATGGCACGCTGGAGAAAATCCACTAGCGCCTGATTGCCGCCCATGATGCGATTTAGGAATGCCAGAAATATGGGTGCTTGTGCATTGTGGTCGTATGCCACCATCGCTTGTTTGGTTATGAGATCGTCTGGGCATGGCACGCGCAGAGCGCCTGTGCGCAGATTGATGACGCCATTGCTGACACATAGCAAGTAGTTGTCCTGATCCAGTTCGGAGACGCGCACCGGGATGCCGGACTCGGACTTGGCCAGCTCGATCATCGCCTTTAGGCAATTTACTGATTGTGTTTTGTGAGCGTGCGTTGCCAGTGATTTTGCCATGCCTTGTTCGGCTGCCTCTGCGGCTTGCTTGGCCTCGCCATATATGGCGATTGCTGTATCCTTGGCGCGGCGCATTATTTCGCCATCCTGGTCAAATAACCATCGCACATTGAGCCACACCAGCCATTTTTTTATTTCAGGGCAGTAGCGCAGGTCATAGCCATGCATGTTCACCAGTCGCCTGGCATTGCCAGCATCTGTCAGACGCTCGATACGTTTGCCGTCGTAGCGCCAAGCACTTTCGAGGCATTTGTCGGCATCGGTTTCGGCCATTGGAGGTTGGCAGTTTGTGGCCGCTATCCGCACCAAAATTCGCGATTCTTCCTTTTCCACGCCGCGCCCGCGCAGGCTGCACGCATAGCTGAACAGTCCATCATCACGATTGCCTTGCGTGAATCCGGCAATGGCGGTTTTGCGGTCGAAGTTTAATGTCTGCGACTTGGTATCGCTTGCAAGTTTCGCCGTGAGTTTGGCATTCAACTCTAGCCGTTCAATAAGGTCGGCGACGGCATAAGGTGCGTGAGATTTTTCTTCGATGATGCGGGTCTGGAACGGATCGCCTTTTTTGTGCCAGAAACCCGGCAGGCGCATGACACGGGGCAAATCCTTGACCTTGGGATCGCTGTTGAATTTGGTGGCCAGTGCCGTTTGTAGTTGGGTGAACTGCCCCAGCGGGCAGTCATTCACCAGCCAGTAGGCATGATACCGTCCGGCGCTTGATTCAACGGTAATGTGGGGTTCAATGCCGCAAGCCAGCACAGGCTCAAGCGGTGCGCCGTCCAGATCGACAAACAATGCGCGAATGCCGGTGACGTTTGCGGTCATACGCCCCAGCCCGTCGCCGCGATTGACCATCACAAAAACGCCCGCACCTTGGGCATTGATGCGCTCCAGTTTGCGAGTATGTTGCCCCAGCGTACCGTGAAAGATGCGCGCGAGCTTGGGATTTTTTATCGCGCCATCGTCGAAGGTTTGAAAAGCATGTGTCTCGTTTGGCGCAAGTGCATCTAAAAAAAGTTGCGCGTGTTGTAGGTCAACATTTTGAGTCATTGCGCACCCCACAACAACAGGCACAGCAGCGCGGCCAGTAATGCGCAGTCAGGATGCACCACGGCCATGATGCGATTTAGTGCAACAGTAGCGCGGGCTAATTTGGTATAATCCGCACCAGTCATTTCTACATTAGCGTGTAAACCGACTACTTGGCCACCTTGCACGGTGGCCTTGTCTTTTCTGGTTTCCATATCAGCACCCCTTCTTTGCCAGCCATGCGCGAACTTCACCGACACGGAAGCGGGTGCAGCGTGCGGATAGCTTTATCGGTTTGGGGAAGTCTGGATCGAGTGCGGCGTAACGCCAGATTGTTGATACGCCGCTGTCGGTTAATGTTGCAATGATTTTGACACTTGTCATTGCTTCGTCCGGCAGGCTGTCGAAGCCTGAAATATTTAACTTGTTCATTTCGCTTTGTCCTTGGGTTGGTTGAGACAAAGCGATACTATTCACTGCATATTGATAGCCCGGCTGCCGGGCAGTTACTTACATTTCCCTCTCTCGGCATAAACCATCCTTTGAAATGACGTGAACTTGATTTCACCGGGCTTTCCGTCGCCGTCCTTGTAGGTAATGCGATGTGGGTTATTGCGTTCAACCACTTCTCTTAACCCAAGCGTGAATAAGTCCCCCATCAGTTGCAGCCACAAATCCTCTCTAAGTTCGAGCGGATCACCAAGCGCGTCTGTCCTGCGTGCTAGACTTTTGACGGTGTCTGACACGTTCCCACGCCCTCGCATAATCTCCACCTCATCCTTTTCGGTTTTCTCGCGGCTTTGTTGTTTGCCCCGTATGATTCCGCCTTTTTTGCTGCCAGCGATTACGGCAGCACCCGTAACAGCTTTGGGTAACAGGTCGCGCAGTGTCACGATGTGATCCCATAGTTCATCAGCCTTCTGCATCGCGGCATGCTCTTCCCGTGTTTTGATATGAAAGTCATCGCTTAGCCGGGCATAAATCGCCCGGATTTCATCGGCGTGCAGTTTAATTTCCGGGGTGGGATTTTTCAGGCTGTCCAAGTTTTCTCGCATTGCCGCGATGCGCTCAGCCGGTGCAGAGGCCAAGTCGGCAAATTTAGCCATCGCAATGTCATCCGGTGTCATCGCTACGGTATTGTCAAACGTATGCTCAACCCATGACGTTATGCCATCTGTACAGCGGACAGGCTTGTATGCTCGATATTGCTTACTCATGCCGCAACCCTCCCGCGAATAGACACAACCTTGTTGGCACTGGTGCGAACCTTTGCGCAATATGCCGCCCAATCCGCCATCATTCTGGTTCGCTTGTCGAATAAATCGCCGCGCCGGTAAGCGGCCTCGGTCTTATCCTTGATCGTGTGCGCAAGTGCCATTTCCGCCACGTCTGGTGGGTACGCTGTCGATTCAGAACACCAATCGCGGAAAGTGGAGCGGAAGCCGTGAACAGTCAGGCCGGGGCGCTCCATGCGCTTCAGCACGGCCAGACACGCCATGTTTGATAATGCCTTGCCGTTACTGCCAGCAAACACAAATTCCGATTCGCGTAACTCAGATTGTGCTGCGCGCAGGATTTTTTTTGCCGCTGGCGATAGCGGAACTGCATGTTCTTTTTTTGCCTTCATGCGCTCCGCTGGAATAACCCACACGCCTGCATCAAGATCAAACTCAGTCCATTTTGCGTTTAGCACTTCACTGGTGCGGCAGGCGGTCAGGATGATAAATTGCAGCGCCAATGCCGCCATACCCTGCATGGTGCGAAGCGTTGCCATGAATGCGCCGATCTCGTTAAACGGTAGAGCCGGGTGATGCTCAACGACCTTTTTGCTTTTCGTTAGCAGGTTGTCCAGATTGCCCTTGTACCGCGCCGGATTGTCACCAGCTCGATACTTTAGCGTTGTTGCCCAATCCAGTATTTTTTCTATACGTCCGCGCAGGCGTGTCGCTGTTTCCCGCTTGCTGTTCCATATTGGCTCCAGGACGTTCACCACGGCCTTGTTGTCGATAGCATGAACCGGAAGCTTGCCGATAACCGGCGATGCGAATGTGGCGATTGTGCTGCGCCATTGACCTACATGCTTAAGGTTTTTCCATCCTGACTCATGCGTTTTTATGTACCGCTCCGCTGCATCGTCAAAAGTGATGACGCTTGCCGCGCTCAGGCGGTCGGCCAGTATCTTGTTGCGCTTGGTTTCGAGGGGGCAGATTTTATCTGCCAGTAGTTGACGTGCCGCTGTAGCGCGTTCGCGTGCTTCTGCCAATCCGAAGGTTGGAAACGCACCCAATCCCATTTGCCGTTCCCGGCCTGCCAGCGTGTAGCGCAAAACCCAACTTTTTGAACCAGTCGCGCCCACCTGAAGGTAAAGGTTCAAACCGTCAGGGTAGTAACCCGGCTTCTTTAACCTGCCAACTGTCACCGGCTCCAGCCTGTTTATCTTGCGCCTCATAACAACCCCCGTTTCAACCCACGTTTCAAAGTGCGACTGTACGGGATAACATGAGACATTGCAAGAGTATCAAATACGGCTAACCGCCTTATTTCTCGCGGGCTGTTGCTTAACGTGAGACGAACTAGGATAATGCCTCAAACGGACACCCTCTCCGCCATCTTTATCTGTCGCTGTTTTCAGGCGGCACAATAAAACAACCCGCTACTTAAACCTGTTGGACTCCATTATTTATTTCCGCTAACCCGCATCAGGATCGCTAGCGCCTGCAAA
>Ga0307376_10000553_pt1 | contig 45628 bp, 37 predicted proteins | sample TR2MG_FD_202536 | JGI IMG/M metagenome (GOLD analysis project Ga0307376, IMG submission 202536) | Soil microbial communities from Risofladan, Vaasa, Finland - TR-2 | ecosystem: Environmental > Terrestrial > Soil > Coastal area > Acid sulfate soil | place: Finland: Risofladan, Vaasa | collected...
ACGTCCACCCCGCTGGCCCTTACTCTGGGATACACGTTTTTCATGGCTGTCTCCTTCCTGTCTTCCGGGTCTTTGATTCACCCTAGAAGATAGGCTCTCGGAGGCAGCCTTTCATGGGATTACGGGATCTGTGGCCTTGGGTGGCACCCTTAACCGCAGCAAAGCAGAGGTTGCGGTTGTGTTTGCATCATAAGTAGGCCGATGCAGCAGAATCGCCTCCCCAGGTCGAAAACTACCTGGGCCACTCGCCGCTCAGGCGTGCGATACACGGCCGATCTGGAGGTCGACCGTGCCACCCGTCGGAGTCGAAGGCGGGTGGAACCCGCCCTACGCGATCCGATTCAGGGCGCCCGGCGCCGCTTGAAGATGCCCCTCGCCGTGTCATGTTCTGGACAATCCGTCCCCCGCCCCGACACGGGACGGGGTACCCAAGCATGCTGGTGCTCAGCGTGCCAGCGAGACAGGCGGTCGGCCGATGGAGTGATATTCGAAGCCGGCGCGTCTCATCGTGTCGGCGGCGTAGAGATTTCGGCCGTCGAAAATGATCGGCTGCTTGAGTCGGCGTCGGATTTCGTCAAAGTCGGGACTGCGGAATTCGTTCCACTCGGTGTGGATGATCAGTGCGTCGCAGTCGTCGAGAGCGGCGTAGGCATCCTGCTGACAACGCACCCGCTGGCCATAGAGGTGGCGAAGATTGTCCATGCCGCGCGGATCGTGGGCGACCACTTCAGCCCCGGCCGACAGCAGCAGGTCGATCGTGGTCAGCGCGGGGGCCTGACGCAGGTCGTCGGTGTTGGGTTTGAACGTTACTCCCCAGATGGCGAAGCGGCGGTCGGCCAGCTCGGTTCCATATTTCCGGACAATCCTCTCGAAGAGCAGCCGCTTCTGACGCTCATTGATGCGGTGCACGACGCTGAACAGATCCTGCTCGATTCCTGCTTCGCCGGCCACGTGGGCCAGCGCCTGCACGTCCTTGGGAAAGCAGCTTCCGCCGTAGCCCGCACCGGGATAGAGAAACCCGAAGCCGATGCGGGCGTCGGTGCCGATGCCCTGACGGACCTGATCCACGTCGATGTCGTGGGCGTCGCAGACGTTGGCAATTTCGTTGATGAAGCTGATGCGCATCGCCAGGTAGGCGTTGGCGGCGTACTTGGTGAGTTCGGCGGCCCGGCGGCTCATGATCAGAATCGGACGGTTGTTGCGGACGAAGGGCAGGTGCAACTCTTTGACGGGGGCGGCGGCGTGGGTGTCCTCGGCACCGATCACCACGCGGTCGGGGCGCTGGAAGTCGTCCACGGCTGTGCCTTCCTTGAGGAACTCGGGATTGCTGACCACGTCCACGCGGTGGGCGCATTGGGTATTCATGAGCTGCTCGATGGCATCGCCGGTGCCGACGGGCACGGTGCTCTTAACGACGAGGATGGTGGGTTCGGTGATGTGCGGCGCGATCTGCTCGGCCGCCGCTTGCAGGGCGCTGACGTCGGCTGCCCCGTTGGGCTGCGGCGGCGTGCCTACGGCGACGAAGATCACCTCAGCGTGGCGCACCGCTTCGGGCAGATCGGTGGTGAACGTGAGACGTTCGGCGCCCTGGTTAGCCCGCACGAGTTCGGCCAAACCGGGCTCGAAAAAGGGGCATTGCCCGGCGCGCAAGGCGGCGATCTTGTCGGGGTCCACATCGAAGCCGACGACGTGGTTGCCGGTATCAGCCAGGCATGTGCCCGTCACCAGCCCGACATAGCCTGTACCTACCACAGCGATTCGCATGACCATGCTCCCTGGCGTAGATATCCCATCATCGGCCCGGCACTTACGGCGCACGCTCCCGCCGCATTATGTATCGGATGTACGCGGGGGCGGATTTCAGCTCGATCTGTTTGTAGGGCCGGCGTCCAACGCCGTAGAGCGACTTGGGACTCCCGGCGATGGGCGAATCGCCGGCGGCGCGACATGCAGCAGATTGACGGGGTACCAAAGCGGTGGACACGGCCTGAGTTTGCTCTATAATCTCCGCCCTTAAAACAACTTACCGGCCTGTGGCGTTTATTGGCAACAGGGCGGTCGGGGCGGCGGACGCCTATGCTGACGAACCGTTAGCACGGCTGGCACGTATCGTCTGACAGATTAGGGAGGTAGCATCGTCTCATGGCAGTGACGCAGTTGGACGTCAAACAGATCGGCGAACAGGTTCGCGCCGCCAGTGAGCCTTTCGCCAGGCTTGCCGAGCAGATCGGCCGCGTACTGGTCGGCCAGAAAGACCTGATCGACAAGATGCTGGTGGGTCTGCTGGCCAACGGCCATATCCTGCTGGAGGGCGTGCCCGGGCTGGCGAAGACGACGGCCGTGCGCTGCCTGGCTGCGGGAATTGATACAGGGTTTCAGCGGCTGCAATTCACACCCGACCTGTTGCCGGCCGACCTGATCGGCACGCTGGTGTACCAGCCGCAGACCGGTGAGTTCTCGGTCAAGAAGGGGCCGATCTTTTCGAACGTCATTCTCGCCGACGAGATCAACCGCGCGCCGGCGAAGGTGCAGAGTGCGCTGCTCGAGGCCATGCAGGAGCGGCAGGTCACCATCGGCGATCAGACTTTCCCGCTGGACGAGCCGTTCCTGGTGATGGCTACGCAGAACCCGATCGAGCAGGAGGGTACGTATCCGCTGCCCGAGGCGCAGGTCGACCGGTTCATGCTGAAGGTGCTGGTGGACTACCCGTCGCGCCAGGAGGAACGTCAGATTCTGGACCGGATGGCCAGCACCTCGCCGAGTTTTGCGGTCGAGCCGGTCATGACGCCGGAGCATCTGGCCGAGGCGCGGCGGATCGTCGACGAGATCTACATCGACGACAAGATCAAGGATTACATCGTCGATGTGGTTTTGGCGACGCGCGAGCCGGACGAGCCGGAGCTTCGTCAGTTTATCCAGTACGGGGCGTCGCCGCGTGCGACGATTTACCTGACGCTGGGGGCGAAGGCGTGTGCGTTTCTGGCGGGGCGCGGCTACGTCACACCGCAGGACGTGAAGGATGTGGCGATGGAGGTGCTTCGGCATCGGGTGATCATCAGCTACGAGGCCGAGGCGGAAGAGAAGACCTCCGACGATATCGTTAAGAGCATTTTAGACCGCGTGGAAGTACCGTGATTCCGCGAGAACTGCTGAAGAAGGTTCGGCAGATCGAGATTCGGACTTCGCGGATGGCCGACGACGTGCTGGCCGGCCAGTACCATTCCGCGTTCAAGGGACGCGGCATGGAGTTTGAGGAGGTCCGCGAGTACCAGATCGGCGACGAGGTCCGTTCGATCGACTGGAACGTCACCGCCCGGCAGGGTCGGCCCTTCGTGAAGACGTACCGCGAGGAGCGCGAGCTGACCGTCATACTGGTGGTCGACGTCAGTGGATCCGAACGGTTCGGCAGCGGGTTGCAGCAGAAGAGCGAGTTGGCCGCCGAGTTCGCGGCGTTGATCGCCTTCAGCGCCATTCGCAACAACGACAAAGCCGGGCTGTTGATGTTCACCGACCGCGTCGAGCGGTTCATTCCGCCCAAAAAGGGCACGCAGCACGTGTTGCGTTTGATACGCGAGCTGCTGGGCTTCAAGCCGGAGTCGGGCGGCACGGACGTGGGCGTCGCGCTGGAATACCTGGGGCGAGTGATGCGCAGGCGGGCGGTGATCTTCGTGATTTCGGACTTCATCTGCGACGACTTCGAGCGAGACCTGGCGGCCGTGCACAGCCGGCACGACATCATCGCCGTCCGCATTCAGGACCGGCGCGAACAGGAGATGCCGAACGTGGGTCTGGCGACGTTACAGGATGCCGAGACGGGCGAGCTGTGCGTGATCGATACGGGCAGCGCGCGCGTTCGCGCCGGCTTTGGCGAGAGCAGCGGACGGGATCGCGCCCGACAGGACCGGCTGCTGCGATCGCTCAAGGTGGACGAATTATCGATCACGACGAGCGAGAGCTACGTGCAACAGCTTCAGGCTTTCTTCCGCATGCGCGAGAAGAAGATGTACAGGTGATCCCGATGCGCCGGCCGACGCGTCTTGCCGCCATGTTGTGCCTGCTGAGCGTGGTCGGTTGCGGGCCGGGCGAACCTGCATCGGATCGGCAGGGCGAGATCGGCGAGCCAGCCTATTCCCGCCAGAGCTCGGGCGGGCCCGTGCGCATACGCATGCTGCTGGACGCCACCGAGATCGGACTGGCCGATCAGGTCGTGCTGACGCAGGAGCTTGAAGGCGATCCGGGGTTCGAGGCCGATCTGCCCGACTACCTGCCGGAGGACTTCGGTCACTTCGCCGTGGTTGATATGCGCCAGGACTCGCCCGTGGAACTCGCCGATGGCGGCGTGTTACAGCGACGGCAGTTCGTGCTCGAGCCGGAGCGAACCGGCACGCTGACGATCGCGCCGATGTACGTGTATTTTCGCGAGGAGGGGAAGGAGCGCGACAGCCACTTCGTCACCGAACCGATCGAGGTGCAGGTCGCGCCGGTGACCGATGTGGCCGGTTTGCAGCTTCGTCCGACCAGGGACATTTTTCGAGCCGATCCGGAGGCGCCGGAAGAACGGGGCTGGTTTGGGTGGGTGCTCGCAGTGGTTGTTTTGGTCGTCGCCACGGCGATCTACGTGCGGCGCCGCCGTGTGCAGGAGCAGGCGCCCATCACGCCGCCGCACGAGCTGGCGAGAGAGGCCCTACAACGACTTATCGAGCGGGACCTGATCGCCAAAGGGCAGGTGGAGCAGTTCTTCGTCGAATTGTCAAGCATCATGCGCGAGTACATCGAACGGCGATTCGGCATCCATGCCCCGGACCGGACGACGGAGGAATTCCTGGTCGAGGCGAGCCGCAGCGATGCGCTGACGGGACATCACCGACGGCTGCGGCAGTTTCTCACGTTGGCCGACCAGGTGAAATTCGCTGTACACCGCCCGGCTGAGGAAGACACGGACGAATCAATCCACGTGTTGAAGCGCTTTGTGCAGGAGACGGCAAGCGATGCCGTTTGAGTTCGAGAGCCCGGCCATCCTCTTGCTGCTGATTCCGCTGGTGCCGCTGCTTGTATGGCGGCTGTACAAGCGGCCTGTCGTGCCGGTGATGGTTTTCCCCACGGTCAGGAACGTCCGACCGGTGCATCGAACGCTGCGGCAACGTGCGCTGGGCGTGGTACCTTTGCTGCAAATCGTGGCCGTCTGCCTTCTGGTGATTGCCGGCGCGCGGCCTCGAAAGGGCGACGAGCAGACGGTCGTCCGCAGTGAGGGAGTGGCCGTGCAGATGGTGCTCGACCGGTCGAGTTCCATGGAGAACGAGACTCGCTACCGTGATCGTGAGCTGCCCAAGATCGAGGTGGTCAAGGAGATCTTCGCGGACTTCGTTTCGGGTCGCGACGATCTGCCCGGTCGCAAGACCGACCTGGTCGGGCTGACGACCTTTGCGCGGTTTCCCCAGGAGAACTGCCCGCTGGTGTCGATGCACGAACCGCTTTTGACGGCGGTGAAGAATCTTGACACGGTCGCGCCCTTTTTGACGCGATATCGCAGGCCGACGCGTAATCGGAGTGAAGCGGCAGCCCCCAATCCGGTCGACGGCACGGCGATCGGCGACGGGCTGTACCGGGCGGTGCTCTCGCTGGTCACGGCGGAAGACGACTTGGCTCGCAGCGACGAAGACCAGCGATACCGCATTAAGAGCCGCGCCGCCATCGTCCTGACCGACGGAGAGAACAACGCCGGCGTGCATGGTCCGATCGAGGCCGGCGAGTATGCCGCCGCCAACAATGTGAAGGTGTACTTCATCATTCTGATGGACCGCAACGTCCGTCGGCAGAGCTTCACCGGGCCTGTGGTGGTGGGACGGCTGAGCGACGCCCAGATCGAGCAGTTGATGTCCGGCCCGCGGAAGATCGCGGAGGCGACCGGCGGCCATGCATGGTTCGCAGCCGACGGTGACGAGCTGCGCGAGGCGTATCGCCGGATCGACGAATTGGAGCGAAGCGAGATCGGCAAGATTGAGTTCCGCAGCTACCGTGAATTGTACCATTACCTTCTGATACCGGCCGTAGCGATGTTGGTGGTAGCGACGCTGCTGAGTGAGACCGTGTTGGCGAGGATACCGTGAGCGAGTTTCAGTTCGCCAAGCCCGAGTGGGTGCACCTGTTCTGGGCGGCGCCGTTTGTCGTGCTGCTGGTGCTGTACGGCAACGTACGGCGTGGCCGGCGTCTGGGCGTCTTCGGGCTCGATCTGCGGCGAGTCGGCACCTGGCTGCGGGCGGTGCGCCGTCGACGTCTGTGGCGGGCGACGCTGTTGGCGTTGGCGCTGGTGGGTCTGACGGCAGCGGCGCTTCAGCCGCGCGCCAACCCGCAGCGTCAGCGGATCAAGACGGCGGCGCGCGATCTGGCGGTCTGTCTCGACGTGTCGCGGTCGATGCTGGCGGACGACATCTCGCCCAGCCGGCTGGATCGCGCCAAGCTCGAGCTTTCGCGTCTGGCCGATCATCTGGCCGGTGATCGAATCGGCCTGGTCGTCTTTGCGGGTGACGCGGTGATCACCTGTCCGTTGACGTCGAACTACTCCTACTTCAAGAGCGTGCTCAAGACCGTGTCGACACAGGCGACGGGTCAAGGCGGCACCAAGATCGGCGACGCGGTGCGCAAGGCTTTGGCCGATCTGCTGGGCCTCGACACGGAGGCGCCGACCACGCAGCCGACCGATACCGAGCAATCCGGCGGCAAGCCGACGTTCGCCGATATCCTACTGATTACAGATGGGGAAGATCACGAATCATATCCGTCCTATGCGGCCAAACAGGCGGCTGCTCTGGATGTGGGGATCTACACCGTGGGCCTGGGCAGTTCGACCGGCTCGCCCATACCGGTAACCGGGGCGGACGGCGTGACGCGCAACCTGGAATATCAGGGCCAGACGGTCATGTCGAAGCTGGACGGGAAGGTGCTGACCGAGATGGCGTTGGCCGGCTCGCGCGGGGCGTATCTGCCGGCCGGTACCGCCAATTTCGATCTGGTGGACTTCTATCGGAGCAAGATTGTCGCGCAGCAGCCGCGACGTCAGATGATTGCCGAACACGTGTATTGGTCGGAGGTGTATCAGCCGGTCCTGTTTGTCGCGTTGGCTCTGCTGTTGGCGTCGCTGCTTTGGCCGGAGCGGCCGGGCCAGGCGAGTGCTCTGGCCGGGGAGGGGGCGGCATGAAGCGCGACGGCAGCCATAGTGGGCGAGTCGGCATGCTGCTGATTGCCGGAACCATCCTGCTGTCCTGGCTGACGGCTGCGGTGGCGCAATCGGATCACAAGGCGGCCCTGGCCGAGGGAGGGCGGCTATTCGACGAGGGCAAGTACGCCGACGCAGCCAGTGCGTATGAGGCCGATCGGCAGGACGACAAGCAGACCGACGAGCCGATCCCGGCCGTGCTGCGCTACAACGCGGGCGTGAGTTACTTGCGTGACGGGAAGTGGGACGAGGCGATCGAGCGATTTGAGGACGCGTCAGTGCGGGCGCAGGAGCCCTTGCGCGACGCGGCGATTTACAACCTGGCGTACGCTCGCTTCGAAAAGGGTCACCAACTTGCCGAAGGCGCCGCTGAGCAGGACGGCGACGACGCCAAGCTCAAGACGCTCGCCGAAGCGGCGGCCAATTACCGCGGGGCCATCGACTTCTTCCGGCAACTCAGACCGCGGGACGAGCAGGTCACACATAACATCGGGGTGGCCAAGACGGCGCTGAGGGTCGTGCTCGACCGCATCGCGCAGATCGAGGAACAGCGCCGCAAGCAGGCAGATGAGGACGCGCTGAAGGCGCCGGCCAAGCTGCTGTTTGAGTTGATGGGCAATGAGCGTTTGCATCGTGTACTCTCGCGTGCGCTGCGGGAGGTACCCGAGCGGTCGGCTCGCATCGCGGCCCGTCGGTTGCAACGGAGCCAGGCACGGCTGCGAGGTCGAACGGACATGCTGGCGAGGTACCTGGCCGAATTCGAAGCCCAAGCCGCCGCTACGGCACCTGCCACGTCGCAGCCGGGGGCGGCGGACGAACAACAGGTGGAGCGCTATCGCGCAGCGGGCGAGCGCCTGCGGCAGACGATCGAGGCGCAGCACGGTGCCGAGGCGGCGCTGGACGAGCTTGACTTCGCGTCGGCCGGCGACAGCCAGACCGCCTCGATTCGCGGCATGCGCGATGCGCTGCAACTGCTGCCGCTCGAGTTGGGCATGGTGCTGAACGATGCGCTTGCGGTAACCGGCGAGAACCTCGCCCGGTCCGAGGAGAAGGCCGGTGTGAAGCCGCAACCCCGGTCTGATCAAGCGCCCACGTCTCAGCCGGCGTCCGACGTGCGACGCTTTCTCGACGTGCTTGGCGACAAGGTGCTCGGGAAGCTTGGCAGCATGCTGACCCCAGCCGACGTCGCCGGGGCCGCACCCCTGGCCGAAGCCCAGGAGGACGTCGTGTGGGCGACCAGACTGCTGGCGGCAGCCGAGATCTCGGTACCGGACTCGCCCCAGCAGGGCACAACAGACGAGGTTGGGTCGCCGGGGATGGATGCGGAAACGATCGAGCAAATCCATGCACTGGCCGAGACAGCGGCACAGGCTGCACAAAACGCTCACACCCAACTAGCCGACGGACACGTCGCAGCGTCGCTGGACGATCAGCGGGCGACGCTGGAGGCGCTGGAGAAAATTGCGGAATTGCTGCCCAAGCCGCCCAAGTCGCCGGCTGAGCGCCTTCGTCAGTTGATCGAGCGCGAGCGGGTCGTTCGCCAGGCCATCGACGGTCTGGCCGAGATGGACGACGGGCAAGACGAGGCTTTGGCGATGCTGGCTGATTCGCAGAACGAGGACGCCGCCGAGGCAGCGGACATGGCCGGCCAACTCAGCAACTCGCAGGACGAAAACCACCAGGCCGCTGCGGGCAAGACGCGGGAGGGCGCACAGAGTGCGTCGACGTCGAGTGAGGCATTGGGGCAGCAGCGGCTCGAGGCGGCCCGGCGCAACACCGACCAGGCCATCGAGCGGCTGACCGAGGCCCTGGCATTGCTGAGCGGTCAGCAGCAGAATGATCAGCAGCAGCAACAGGACCAGAAGCAGAATCAGCAAAAAGACTCGTCACAACAGGACCAGAAGGACGAGCAGCAGGATCAGAGCGATCAAGGCTATAGGCTTACCCCGCGGCAGGCCCGTCTGCGCATGGACGAGATGGATCAGAAACGGCGCGAAGAGGAAAAGGCTATTCTGCAAGCGCCGTCAAGTGTAACGGTAAGCAAGGATTGGTGAGGCAACGGCGACGGTTTCCAGTGTTTAAGTTGTCGGCGAACGCACAATCTGTATCGGCGTCTGGAGGGCGGCGAGGGCCCACGGGTCGCGCTGCGCTGGCCGGTTGGCTGACGTGCGTGACGTTGCTTGTACTGCACCAGGCGGTTCAAGTTGACGCGGCGGAGGTGCGAATCGCGCTGGAGCGCGAAGTTACGTTCGACAATCAGCCGGTGGTGTTGCAGGTCGAAGTGGTCGATCCTGACCGGGATACCGGCGAACCGGTGGTGCCACCGGTCGATGGATTGGAGATACGTGGGGCGAGCGGCCGGTCGACTATGACGTCGATCGTGAATAGGATCCAGACCACATCGTATCGCTATTCCTTCGCCGTGATTCCGCAGCCGGGCCGGCTTGGCGAGTTTACGATCGGTCCGGTTCGCGTGCCGGTGGGCGGCGGCAAGGTGCTGGAGTCGCAGACCGTCAAGCTCACCGTGGCCAAGCAGCCGGAGAAGGGCATCCTTTTCACGGCAGAACCCGAGGTCAAGACGGCCCGGATCGGTGTGCCGTTTCGCGTCGTGTATACGATCTTCTGCTCCGGCCAAGTCTACGAAGGCGGCGACGGATTCGGTTTGCTGTCCACCTCGCGGTACCCGCTGGGTCTGGCAAGCCTGGACGTGCCGCTGCTGCGTCGAGCGGATCTGAAGGTGGAGCCGGTCGCCGTCGACGGCCGGCGCGAGGCGACTCAACTACGCATTGGCGACGGGCAGGTACTGCTGATCCAGTCTGGATCAGCCAGCCGCGATGGCAAGGCGTATCGCGTGCGGTGCTTTGCGCTGCGAGTCACGCCGCACGAAGCCGGGCAGATCGATGTGGGCGGGGCAAGTGCGTCGTTGATGCTGGAGGACGGTTTTCGCTACACGCGCGATTTTTTCCGTGGCCGCGTTCGCGTACCCGACTACAAGGAGTTTCGTGCCGCCACTGGCGCGGTGACGGTTCCGGTCGAGCCGTTGCCGACCGAGGGCAGGCCCGCTTTGTTCGCCGGCGCGATCGGCCGGTTTACGATCGATGTGACGACCGAGGACACGCAGGTTGATGCCTTCGCGCCGATCGATCTGGAGGTGACCGTCCGTGGTCGCGGTCTGTTGGAGGGGCTCGTCCTGCCGCCCTGGCAGGATCTGGAGGAGCTTACGCGAGACTTCGAGGTGGCCACCGATGTCGACGCCGGTCAGATTGAAGGGGATACGAGAGTCTTCCATCAGACGATCCGTCCGCGATCGGCAGAGGTGACGAGGATTCCGCCTCTGCCGCTGCCTCATTTTGACCCGGCCGCGGAGGCGTACCACGTAGCCTACTCGAAGCCTATCCCGATTCAGGTGCGTGCCGTCCGGACCGTGGGGGCAGATGAGGCCATTGTGGCCCAGCCAACACCGGCTACTACACAGCCGGCGCGCCGGGCGCCCGACGAACTCGTCCAGCAGGTAGGGATCGGTGCAAATTTCGATACGCCGGGCACACTAGTGCCTTCGCTGCGTCCGACGGCCCGGCTTACGACGGCGGGCTTTCTGGCGGCGGTAGGCGTGCCGCCGTTGCTGTTCATTGTCGCGTGGGCATGCCGGCGCTACGGGCAGCGCGATCCGGCCGTCCGACGCGCGCGCGGCGCATTGGCCGTTGCTCGACACCGGCTAAGGAATTCCAAGGCCCCGCTCGACCAACTCCACGAAGCCTTCGCGGGTTATTTCCGCGATCGTCTGGGGTTGCCGGCGGGCCAACTCACGCCCAAGGAACTGGCGGAGCGACTCGGCGCGCGGGAGGTGGATGGCGATTGGGTCGAGCAGGCATCGCGCATGTTGGATCGCCTGGCGGCGGCTCGCTTCGGCGGCTCGGCCGATGATGACGCGGCGGGGCGCGAGGCGCTGCGGATTCTCCAGGAGGTCGATCGATGCCTGCGGTGAGTGCGGCTGCATTGGCGTGGACTCTGGCGGTCGCGGGGGCGGTCTCGCCGGGCACGGTCGATGGTGTGGCTGCTGCGCTCAATTCCCAGGCGGTGTTCGCTGAGGCGATGCAGCTTTTCCGTAACGCGCAGGACTTTCAACGTGCCGAGCCGACAAGGCGAGAGGAGGCAAGACGTCGCTTTCGCGCCGCGGCCGAGGCCTTCGAGCGGCTTTATGATCGCGGCGTTATCTCGACCGAGCTTTTGACCAACGTGGCGAACGCTTACTACTTTGCAGGCGACCTCGGCAAGGCGGCACTGTTTTATCGCAGGGCGTTGCTGGCCGACTCGGGCAACCGCCGCGCCCGCGACGCGCTGGAGGCGATCCGTTCACAGTTGCCGTTGCGCCCGCCGCCGCCCGGCCCGGCCGCCAACCTGGCTGAGACGATGTTGTTCTGGCATCACGGGACGTCGTTTCAAACTCGGCGATGGGCTTTCCTGTTGGTGTTTCCTTGTGTGTGGGTGTGCCTCGCGCTGGGCTTGTGGCGATCGCGCCCGTTTCGTCGCCTGGGCGTGCTGCTGGCGTTGATCGCCGCACCGCTGGCCGCTTCGCTCGTGTACGATGCCGTTGCTTCGGGGGCTGACGACGACGGTGTGATCGTGGCTGAAACGGTCGGCCGGCGTGGGGATCACGCGTCGTACTCGCCGAGTCACAACGAGCCGTTCCCTCCGGGCACAGAGGTGAATGTTACGGAGAGCCGGGCTCACGAGGGCGAGACCTGGCTGGCGGTTCGACTCCTCGACGGCTCGGAAAGCTGGGTTCCAGCCAATCGAGTGGAACGGCTGCTCCCATCCTCGTGACGGCGTTCGACCCGTTTGTCGGCCTGGGCGGTTGCTGCCCTGTCTTCCGGCGCGATTCATGGTATGCTCGGGCCGGCTCGGTCGATGGTGCGTCAATACCGTTGAGGTGTGCATGATGAAAGTTCTCATCTGCGTCGATATGGAAGGGATTTCGGGCATCACCAAATCGGAGCAGGTTTTGCGAGGCGATCCGGAGTATCAGCACGGCCGCCAGTACATGGCCTGGGACACCAACGCCTGCGTGGAGGGATGTTTCCGTGGCGGGGCCACACAGGTGGTCGTGCGCGACGCCCACGCGAGCGGCTTCAACATGCTGTGGGAGCAGATCGATTCGCGTGCCGAGTTGACCCCCGGCACCGGCGGGCGCGACCAGGGACGTCTGTTCGACGTCGGTCAGTTCGACGCGATGAGTCTGCTGGGCTACCACGCCATGGCGGGCACACCCGAAGCGGTGCTCGAACACACTATGTCGTCCGGCGGATGGCAGAACTTCTGGCTTAACGGTAAGAAGGCCGGCGAGATCGCTATGGATGCAGGGATCGCCGGTGACGATGGCGTGCCAACCATCATGGTCAGCGGCTGCGACAAGGCCTGCGCCGAGGCGAAAAAGTGGATCAAGGGTGTGTACACCGCCTGCGTCAAGAAAGGCCTGGCGTGGGACTCGGCCCGGCTGCTGGGCAAAGAAGTCGCGCACAAGCTCATCAGCGACACGGCTGAGAAGGCCTGCCGCAACTACAAGAAGGTCAAGCCGCTGGTGCACGCCAAGCCGGTTCGCATGCGGCTGGAGCTCGTCGAGCGCGGCAAGGTGCCCAGCCCGGCGGCTGGCATGAGCTACCTGAAGATCGTCGACGCTCGCACGTACGAAGTCACCGGCGCCACAACGCGCGAGGCGCTGAGCCGACTGTAACCTGGCTCGCAGCCGGCAGCGTCGTCACCGCTTCCTGTCGCACCTGACGTTTGCCGTGCGGCTTCATCGGGCAAGCGACGGCACACGCAGGATGATGGCCTCGTCATGCGGCTGGTGGGCACACTGGACGGTGTACTGGTGGTCGGTGCGCGTGATCGGTTCGACGTAACGGCGTTCGCGTCGGCCGACCTTCGGATCCACCTCGTACCAGACGTGCTCGACCTCCAGCTTGCTATCGGCCACCGGTGGGGCTGACGGCAAGTAGTGTCCTGCAATGCGAAAGCCGAGCGCGCCCTTACGGGCGGCAAACTTCACATAGGCATGCTCGTTCTTGCCGCTGAGTCTCGCCTGACCGAACAGGCCGAAGTGCCAACGCATCTCGTGCTCGACGATGGGCTTGCTCGCGATCTTCTCCCATGGCCCATCTGCTGACTCGGCCACCCATATCGTGGCTTCGTGACCGTCGTACGGCTCGTCGGGTTTGCGGCCCTCGATGACCGTGAACGCTCGCAGCCACGCCATCTTCCCGCCGTTTGGGGCGGTGACGCGATAGATCGTTTGCCAGTCCCAGGTCGGGTCCACCGGCAGCAGACGGGAGTAGGTTTGGGGAGCGTACTTGAGGTTCTCACTCGCATAGGCTCCAGGCACGTCGTCGCCGCCTTCCATTTTATATTCCAGCAGGAACGGCCGCGTGTTCAGACCGAACTGGTCGCCGCAGTGCAGGCGCATGCGATTGGGACCCGCCTTGCGCAGGGCCGGCAGCGAGTGCGGCGATACCATGAACCACAGCGCCGTCTCGAAGTGTTTGAGCGTAGCCCCCGCGCCATGCAGCACGAAGCGGAGTCGCAGCCGATACTGCGCCTCGGCCAGGGAGGTAAAGTCCACCTCGGCATCAAGCTGTCCAGTCGCTGCGCCGCTATGCCACAGCTCTTGCCAGGCTTCATTTCGCTCCGGCGCCGCCTCGATACGGGCCGATGTACCCGCCGGCAGGTCAAATGTGGCCTGGACCAGCGCACCGTTGCAGGAGGGCACGCGCCCGGCCTGAGCGGGCACACCGCAGAAGATGTACGGTGACTCGAAGGCGAACACCGCGGTTCCGCTGTCGTCCTTGGCGGTCAGGCCCGCATCGGTCAGCGCGAGCCCGTCGAGGCTATCGGCCCCCACCTCGACGTCGCGGCAGGTCGGCAGCAGCTTCGGCGCGTAGCGCAGCAGCCCGTTGCCGCAGGTCCGCCGCGGCCAGAAGCGCTCCGTCGGCCCCTCGTAGCTGGTTTCGTTGGCGAAGCGCTTGAACGCTGATACGTAGTTGTCGAAGACAACCCAGCGTCCCCGGTGATGGAAATACCGCGTCATCGTCTCGCCGGGACGCAGCACGAAATCCGTCGAGTGGATGCGCTCTTCCTTCAGTTCGGTCCATGAAGGTTTGGCGGCGTAAAGGTCCTGGATCTGCTCGGGAAGCCGATCGGGCAGGAAGTAGGGGTTCGACGGGTTTGGCTGGTCGGACACGAGCGTGGGGTCGTCAAACAACTGCTGTCGCGATGCGATCACATGCTCTTTGGGCGGTCGCAGACGGTGGAAGCCCTGGAGGTCGCAGTCGAGATAGTGCCAGCCGCCGTCGCAGTGAACCTCGGTGCCCTCATGGCCGCGAATGTCGGCGATGCGGGCGTCCATTTCTGCTTCGCGATAGATCATCGCCAGCATGTGGGCGTGGCAGTGGCAAATCGTGAAGCCGTAGACGTTGAGGATCTTCAGCGGGTCGTACACGTCCTGCTGCCAGAAGTTCTCACGGGCGGGGAAGTAGTGGAAGATTCCCAGGTCGCGGTCGACGATGAGTTCCCACAGGGCAACCGCCAGCTCCTGACCGGTTTTACCGGCGAACCGCGGGCTATTGATTAGGTTCTTCAGTGTTGACAGGTCCGGCACGTGCTCCGATACGATCCACGGCGTGTACCACATACTCACTGCTCCTGCCCGGGCGGGCATTACGGACGCAGCCGGCGCGTCCTGAACGCCCGACATGGTAACGGCCACGGTCCGGTGAGTCTGCGCTGCCCTGTGAGCCTGACAGGGTGCTTTGCCGAGCCGCAGCGGGTGTACACGCACGCGGTGATTGGCTTTCAGCGCTCGACGGAGGCCCTGCCGCGCGCTAGGGTAGACTGTCGGCGAACTGGCGGGCGGCTTATCCGCCACCTCCTCGGTCTGGTGACCGGCTCGCGAGTCAGCATGGCCCGAGATGAGACAATGGCAGAGGACGACGCGTGAAAAGGATTGTAAAAATCGGCTTTTCCGCCACGGCCCTTATCGTGGTCGCGCTGCCGGTCATCTGGCTCTACATCGGCCGAGCCGGAACCACCGAGCTGGAGCAGTGGATCGGCCGTCAGATCGTCGGGGTGTTGCAGGCCCATATCACTCCGCGCGTCGGGTTTGTGTCGTTGGATTACCAGGCTCCGCGCACGGTCGTGGTCGACGGCTTTACGTTGACGGCGGAAGATCAGCCAATCATCACCGTCGCGCGATTGCTGTTGGAGTTGGCCGAGGTGCCTCGTACGGGCAAACCCATCCAGATCCAGCGCATCGAGCTGGATGGGCTGGACGTCAGGGTTGTGACGGGCGCGGACGGCGAACTGGTGGGCTGGCAGGACTTCATTCAGCCCACGGTGTTGCAGGACTCCGGCTCCGTGCCCGAGGGGCAGCGCTTCAGCGATGTGTTGGTGCTGCGTCACGTGGAGATTCGCGACGGGGAGTTCACGTATCAGGGCGCAGCCTCAGAGCCGTTCACACTTTCGGACATCAACATGGTGCTAAACACGCCGCCCGTCTCTGACCAGCCTGGCTGGTATGCGCTGGGCGGTACCCTAAGGCGTGAACCCCTGCTGGCGGTGGAACTGGACGGCCGAATCAATCTGGACACCGCCCTGCTGGATATCAGCAGGCTTGAGGCACGCGCATCCTTGCGGCAGGACAGTTACCAGACGCTCGGTCAGGCCGAGCGAAGCCTGCTCGAACGCTATCAGCCGCAAGGTGAGTTGACCGTGACCATCCAGGGGCAGGTACCACTGCACCGACCACGCGCTGCCACCGGCCAGGCGAGGCTCGACCTGCAAGACGCCGGCGTGACGCTGGGGAAGATTCCTCTGCAATTCGATTCCCTTCAGGTTCGCTTGGAGGCGCTCGCCGATCAGCCCGAGTGGTACCCGCTGGCGTGCACGCTGAAACGTGAACCGCTCCTCGCCGTGAAACTGGCCGGTCGAATCAACCCGGACACCGCTGTGCTCGATATCAGCAATCTTGACGCCCGCGCATCCTTGCGAAAAGAAAACTACGACACCCTCGATCAGGCCGAACGGAGCCTGCTCGAACCCTATCAGCCGCAAGGCGAATTGACGCTCACCATGCAGGGCCAGGTGCCGCTGAGGCAACCACGTGCGGTCACTGGCCGAGCCCGGATCGACCTGAAAGATGCCAGCGTACTGTTGGGCAAGACCTTTCTGCCGTTTAACACCTTCGGCCTTCGGCTTAACGCTGCCGACGGCGTGGCGGCGATGGAGTACGAAGCCACCTTACTCGGCGGGCAGGGCTCGGGGCAGGCCACGGTGCGACTGGATGCGGGCCATCCCATCGACATGTCGTGGAATGTCGAGGACGTCAGAATCGAGGAAACGCTCCGCCTCATGCAACAGGATCAGCCGCAGTACGCCGGGCGAGTTCGCAGCGAGGGCGGGCTGCGCGGTCAGTTGACCAGTCTGCCTGATTCGCTATCGGGTGAGGGAAGTGTGGACATCGATCAGGCCCGTTTGATGAACCTGCCGGTGGTCAAGAACCTGTTGGCGATGGTGGCCAAGGCCAAGAGTCGTATCGGCATGCCCGCCGGTGCCAACGATACCGCTCATGCGGACTTCACGCTGAAGCCCGACCATCTGGACGTCACCGAGGCCGAGGCTATCACCGCGCTGGTCGCCTTCCGCGGCAAGGGACGGATTGGCTACGACGGTCAACTGGACCTTGAGGTCAACGGCGGGATGCTGGAGAAGTTTCAGGACCGCCTGGGCAAGGTCGGCGATCTGCTTAAGAAGATGAGTGACAGGGTGGTTACGTATCAGGTGCGCGGCACCTTGTCGGACCCGAAGGTAAGCGTCAAACCGTTGGGGTTGGGTAAGTAGCCGCTGCGAGGCTCGAAGTACCGCAGACGCTCGGGCCCTGGTATGATCTTCCGGCGTTAACGAGAACGGGAGTTTGTGTATGTTTTATCTGTGTGAATTCGTGGTGGCAGGGATCGTGTTGTCGGCGGCGTCCGGGGCTTCTTCGCACGTCACGCAGCCTGAAGCAAAGATGGATTCTCTCGTCGGCATCGCAGACGTCCGCATCGTCAACGACCGGACGATCGACTGTAGCTCGGTCGAGCGGATCATTGGCGGCGTGGTCAGTCCAACCATGTCGGACCGGGCGAAGGCTGAGGCCCTCTGGAACTTCCTGCGCCTGCGGACGTTTCACAAGAGCCCCGGCCATCCCACGCCGGAGATGGCCAACCCGGTTACCATCCTGAACCTTCACGGGCAGATGCAGTGCGGGCCCTGCGGCGGAATGCTGGCTGCACTGGCGCGCGAGGCCGGGCTGCCCGCCGACATCGCCCGGGGGCAGGGGCACGTGATTACCGAGGTGTTCTACGACAACGCGTGGCGGATGTACGACTCCGACATGCACAACTACTACGTCAAGGCCGACGGCACCGTCGCCAGCGTCCACGAGATCGCCAACGATCCGACGCTGCGCCTCGGGCCGCCGCACAAGAGCTACCCGTGGTTCAACGGTCACGACTGGTGGTCGGGCGTGGCGAGCCTGTACACGCCGGACGACTCGATGCCCTTCGACAAGCCTCGCCCGACGGACGCCGCCTATGTCGATTCGAAGCGAAACAACCCCACCTGGAAGTATCACTACCGTCTCGACCTGCGCCCGGGCATGACTGCGGTCTGGTCGTGGTTTCCCGATCCGGACATCGGCTATGCCCGCATCAATTACCTGCCCGAGGGCATGGCCGAGCGAGCGCGGCGCGACCAGTCCTGGCCCGACGCGATGCGAGGCGGCCTGCCCACCTCGCCGCTGCCCGCCCTGCCCGGCTTCGGAGCGAATGGCCGACTGATTTGTGATTTCGCCGACGGCTGGCGTGCGCTGCACAGCTTAGGCAGCAACATTCAGAACCTGACCGTCACCGACGGGCTCCTGCATCAGGTCGACCCGAGCAAGCCGGGCTCGTTCGAGGTCGAACTCGGGTTGCCCTACTACTTCGCCGACGGCTGGATCGACAAGCCGCTGCCCGCCTCCGGCCTGGTGATTGACTGCAAGACCGAGGAAAAGCCCTGGCAGCGCATCTGGCCCGACGGGGGTGGTGAGGGCAAACGCCTGCGCCTCTACGACGTGCTCAACTGTCAGTTTCGCGCGACGCTGCGCTTCACCTTCGAGCCGGGCAGCGATCTCCGCCTCAAGCCTCTGCGGATCGTCGGCGTGTTCCATCACAATTACACCGTTCTGCCGGCGCTGCTGCTGGGTGCCAATAGGGTCTCGGTTCTATGCAAGAATGAAGCGGCTCTGGCCGGCCACCCGTTGGACGTGGACTACGTATACGACCAGGTGAACGACCAGCGTCAGGTCGTTCGCCGCACAACCCGCTTCCGCGTCCTGCCCGGCGTGGCTGAGCATGTGATCGACACAGGGGCCAAACACTCACCGCTCATGCGCGAGATACGTATGACGTGTCTGTTGTCCCCGGATACACCACCACAACCAGCGCCGCCGCCCAGCGTGGTGGCTGACTACACCGACTGGGGCAGCTATCCATACTCCAAGGCGATGTTCGGCGTGAATTACCACCAGGATTTCGAGCGGGGCGACCGCGACGGCTGGCAGGGCAAGCTGGTGACGCATCCGACGTATCGCGGTAGCGACTTTGCCCTGGACAACTCGCTGGCCACGGCCGGCGGCGGCCGACAGTTGAAGGTGTACCGCAACATGGGTGTGTTGAACCACGATACCCACATGCGTTTCGCCGTGTATGTGTCGGGTGTGAGGGCGGTGGAGCTGCGGACGCAGGACCGAACCGATATCAACCTGCCCCACCTGCCGCACGACGGCTCGACCGAGGACAAGCCCGACGCCTGGTACGAAATCCTGTTCTCCGAACTCAAGCAGAACGAATGGAACGTGCTGGAGTGCGGTGTGGATGCACTTCACTCGCCGGCCTATCCGGGTCGACCGCTGCCGCCCAACGGACGCTTGGCCGGCTTCTACATCCGGGTGATGCCGGCCGACGGCGTGGCCGAAAAGGACGTGGTCTTCGTCATCGATGATTTCCTCTGCTGGGACGAGGGAATCATGAAGCAGGACCCGTTGGCTTCCGCTCCTGCGCCGCAGCAGAAGGCACCCAAGACACAAGAGGCCGCCTCGCCGTAGACTCCGGTCGGCCCGTGTGCCACCCGACTGAGTAGCCACGCTGTGTGCCTCTGCTCTTGAGCAGTGCGGTTTTCCCATCGACTTCGGTACCCGGTGTGTGCCACTGTTCTTGAGCAGTGTCTTTTCTGACGCCCCGGGTGGCATGCCCACGTATGGGTCCCCCGTTCCTTCCAGGAGCGGGGGACTGACGTTGTGCGCCCAGGCGAACGCTGCGTGCGCATATTCTTCGCGCCGGGTGGCCCGGGTCCTTCTCTGGACCCGGGGAACACGATTCGCGTCTTGCTCGGATGGACACGATCGGGTGCCACTGGCGGCTCGTCCGCCAGTGATTTCGGGTGGCACGGTCCGGCGCAGCCGGGCCGTGATTCCCCAACGGGACACAACCGGTCGATCAACACAGCCGATCCCGGCGCGCCGGGACCGACCGTGCCACAGCCCGCCCCTTTCCAGGCGCGCGTTGACTACAAGCCCCTGCGGGAGGACTATGTCGCCAGGCTAACGCCGAAGCGCGTCTGGAATGTGGGGTGACGGACAATGGCTCAAGAAGCGGAAGAATCGCAGGGGCAGCCGCCGGCAGAGACGTGCGCCTATCGCGGCGAGCTTGGCTCGTGCGAGGAGCTACGTTGGCTGGGTTCCCCCGACGGCTACTGTCTCTACCACGCACCCGAGAACGGGAAGGATGCCGAGACGGCACGCCGAGTATGGGATGAGGCTCGGCAACGGGGGACAGACCCGAAGCGATGCGATTGCAGCGGGTGGCATTTCCCCGCAGATCCCGAGACGTCTGGTTTCAGCGATGTTACCTTCGAGGGCGTTGCCGAGTTTGACGGCGCCACCTTCAAGGCCGGTGCCTGGTTTCACGGCGCCACCTTCAAGGGCGGTGCCTGGTTTTTCGAGGCCACCTTCGAGGGCGATGTCCGGTTTGACGGCGCCACCTTCAAGGCCGGTGCCTGGTTTCACGGCGCCACCTTCGAGGGCGGTGCCCGGTTTAACGGCGCCACCTTCAAGGGCGGTGCCGGGTTTCACGGCGCCACCTTCAAGGGCCGTGCCTGGTTTGGCGGCGCCACCTTCGAGGGCGATGCCCGGTTTTTCGAGGCCACCTTCGAGGGCGATGTCCGGTTTGACGGCGCCACCTTCAAGGCCGGTGCCGGGTTTCACGGCGCCACCTTCGAGGGCTATGCCGGCTTTCTCTGGGCCACCTTCGAGGACGAGGCCTGGTTTGGCGACGCCACCTTCAAGCGCCATGCCAGGTTTGACGGCGCCACCTTCAAGGGCGATCCCGGGTTTGACGGCGTGACGGCGTCGCGCGATGTGGCCTTTGACCTGCCGACGCCGTTCATGCCTTTCCGCAAACCGCGGCCATTCGCTAGGCGGGAGTACGGCGAGATACCGTATCGTCTGGCCAAGCAGACCGCACAGGACCGGGGCGACTATCGCAGAGCAGGCAATTATCACTTTGCCGAGCAGTGCGCCATCAACCACGGCAGGCTAGAAAACGCGGGATGGAAGTTCTGGCGACCTGCTTTCTGGCTGGCGTGGCTTGAATTCATCTTCGCGCGCTCCCTGTTCGGATATGGCGAGAAACCGCAGCGGGTGCTTCTGGCAGCGCTTGTCGTGATTCTCTGTTTCACCGGCCTGTACTTCGGCCTGGAGGGAATAGAGTCGGGAAGCCCGAGCCTGGAGCCCTCAAGTGCAGAACGCCTGGGTGTATGGGAATATGTGCTGCGCGTGGCGGGATTAGGACGGGAACCAGCCATCGCGGAGAGCCCGCCCGGACGCCCACCAAGCCTGGGCGAGTGCCTGCACTTCAGCGTCGTGACGTTCACCACCTTGGGATATGGGGACTTTCAGCCCAAGCCGCACTGTCGGTTCCTGGCCGACGCCGAGGCCCTTATCGGCGCCGCCATGATGGCGCTGTTCGTGGTGTCCCTGGCGCGGCGATACACGCGGTAGGGCCTCGCCGGACCGGGCCGACCACCGCTGCGGCCGGCGCGCGACGTCATGGGCGGCCCGAACGTATCACGCGGTATCGCCACCTGATCGACCCGATGCGGCAGCCCCCAAAGCACCACGGGCGCGTCGCTTGAACGGGCGCCCACGTCCAGATCCAGGCGGGCGCGACGCGTCGGTCAGGTCTACTGCTCAAGAGCCCGCCGCGGCGGGGCACACATACCAGCCAAGCGGCAGGTGCAAGGCAGCCGAAGCTGCGATAACCATCTGTAAATAAAAGCTTTGCGTCAAGATCGGCTATGGCGGACGGCTGGTTAGCGGGGCAGGGGAACCCGCGCGGTGCAATTAACGGGTATTTTGGTACTATTTTACTTGACTAGGGCCCGATCGTGAGCTATCTTTAGTACGACGAAGAGGTGGCAACCACCCACAAAACCCACTAAAGACCCAGGTAGAGCCTCAGGAGGACACGACCATGGCCGAAGCCGTAGCGACGAAAACCAAGCACGAGCTTCCGCCGCTGCCGTACGACTATGCGGCGCTGGAGCCCCACATCGACGAGCAGACCATGCGGCTGCATCACGACAAGCACCATCAGGCCTACGTCGACGGGCTCAACAAGGCCGAAGAGGGCCTGGCCAGGGCCCGCCAGAGCGGCGATTTTGCCGCCATCCAGCAGCTTGAGCGACTGCTGGCGTTTCACGGCAGTGGGCACTTCAACCACTGCGTGTTCTGGCAAAACATGGCGGCGCCTGGTGAGGGAGGAGGGGGCGAGCCCGCCGGTGAGCTGGCTGAGCGAATCAAGGAGGATTTCGGCGGGTTCGAGCCGTTTAAAAAACATTTTTTTGCCGCTTCGGTGGCCGTCGAAGGCAACGGTTGGGGTTTGCTGGCCTATTATCCGATAGCCAACAGACTCTACGTCCAGACGGCCATGAACCACCAGAACCTCACGATCGTCGGCTCGGTGCCTTTGCTGGTGGTGGACGTGTGGGAGCACGCCTACTACCTGAGGTACCAGAATAGACGGGCCGACTACGTGCAGGCCTGGTGGAATGTCGTAAACTGGACCGACGTGGCTCGACGGCTCAAACGGGCCGGAAGTTCGTTGAGCTAACGGTCCAGAGATGCACCGGTGCTGGGGCAGCGCGTCGCCACCCGCGCTGTCCCGCTTTTTTTTTGCGCCGCGCGGGCGCGGTCGGCACCTTCTCGGGGGTTGATCGTGCGGGGGCTTATGGTAGACATGGGGCTTTGCCGGGCAGGCCGGCGTCTGCGTGCTTCAATTCAAACAGCCACGGGGCGTGGAGTCGGTGATGGCCGAGCAGGCAAGGCGCGAGATGATGCTGATCGGTGGCGAGTGGGTCGGCGCGGCCGATGGGCGCACGTTCGAGGTGACTAACCCAGCCACGGGCCGGCCGGCGGCTGTCGTACCGGAGGGCAAAACCGCCGACGTCGATGCCGCGGTAACCGCGGCCGGCCGGGCGCTTCGCCGCACGTGGCGCGACGTGGAGGGCGTGCAGCGCGGGCGCCTGCTTCGGCGGGTGGGCGAGCTGATGCTCGAACATCGCGAGGAGCTGGCGCTGCGCGACACATCGGAGATGGGCAAGCCCCTGTCCGACGCCCGGGGCGACGTGGAGGCCGGCGCCGCGTTCTTCGAGTTCTACGGCGGGCTGGCGGACAAAATCTTCGGCCGGGTGAACCCGGTACCGTCGGAATTCTTCAATTACACGCTACGCGAGCCGGTGGGCGTGGTGGGCGCGATCGCACCGTGGAACTTTCCGGTGTGGATGGCGGGCATCAAGCTGGCGCCCGCGCTGGCCTGCGGCTGCACGGTGGTGCTCAAGCCGGCCGAGCAGAGCCCCGGCAGTGCCCTGCTGATCGGGCGCCTCTGCCAGGAGGCGGGCTTGCCCGACGGCGTGGTCAACATCGTCACGGGCGACGGGCCCGGCGCCGGGGCGCCGCTGGCGGCGCATGCGGGCGTCAACCACGTGTCGTTTACCGGCTCATCGCAGGTGGGCCGGCAGGTGGCCGCGGCGGCAGCGGGCCATCTCGCCGGAGTCACCTGCGAGCTGGGCGGCAAGACAGCCAACCTCGTCTTCGCCGACTGCAACTTCGAGCAGGCAGTGGGACATGCGATCCACACGATCTGCCGCAACAGCGGGCAAATCTGCGTGGCTGGCTCGCGTCTGCTGGTGGAGCAAACGATGCACGACGAGTTCGTCGGCGAGCTGTGCCGGCGGGCCGAACGGTTGAAGGTGGGCGATCCACTGTTGCCCGACACGCACATGGGCCCGATCGTGTCGAAGCAACAGTTCGACAAGGTCATGGGCTATATCGAGCAGGGCAAGCAACAAGGGGCGAGCCTGCTGACGGGCGGCGGCCGACCAGCAGGTATGGCCGACTGGCCCTACGTGGCGCCGACGGTGTTCGACAACGTCCGCCCCGATATGACCATCGCTCGGGAGGAGATCTTCGGCCCGGTGCTGGCGGCGTCGAGCTTCGGCGACGAATCGGAGGCAATCGAGCTGGCCAACGCCACCGACTACGGACTGGCTGCGTGGATCTGGACCGACGACGTGCGGCGTGCCCATCGGCTGGCCCGGCGAATGGAGGCGGGCATCGTTATGGTCAACCAGGCGATGGGAGTCTGCCCGGCGGCGCCGTATTCGGGCTTTAAGGGCAGCGGCATGGGGCACGAGTGCGGGGTGGAGGGAGCGATCGACAGCTATACCCGCATCAAGAACGTCACGATCCGGCTCGACACCGAGCCTATGAACTGGCCCCAAAAGGTATAAGGCCGGTCTGGGGCATCTGCGACTGCACTTTCTCGTACATCTCGCCGAAAGGCTTGTACAAATCGGGGGCGGCCTGCCCGAAGCTGCCGACGCCGAGCGATTCGAGCACCTTGGGCTGGTCCTGGACCTTCTCAAGCAGGTATTCGCGAACCTTCGCGACGAGCTTGGGATCTGCCTTGGCCCCGGCAAGGAACGCCCGGTTGGGCACCGGCGGGGTATTGGCCAGCACGCGGAAGCTACTGCGCCCGAGTTTGCCCTGCAACAGCAGCCCGCCCGACTCAGGCCAGGACTCGAACTCCGCCTGCGTGACCGCCGCCGCTGCCGCCCCCTCGTAAAGGGCCGCCTTGGCTGCCTCGAAGGAGTTGATGTGGAAGCCGTACGGCGGCAACAGCTCTTTGGTCAAGTCGCCCAACTCCACGCCGGCATCGACCAGCGCCTGACCGGCAGCGATGTGCAGAATGGGGTCGTTACGCGGCCCGAATGCGAACCGCTTGCCCTTTAGCTGCTCGATCGACTGCACGTCCGAAGTATCGGCTGTGATGATCAGGCCGCCACTGTGGTCCGAACCATCTGGGTTGCGACATACGGCCAGCAGGCTGCAGACGTCGGCGCCGGCAATCTGAACGTAGTCGGCGGCCGACACCATCGCCACGTCGAGTTCGCCGCGCTCGAATTTGCTGCGTACCTGGAACGCTCTGAGCTGGAGGACCTGCACATCTCGGCCGAGAAGCTCGCGGAGCCCGGCCTGCAACGGCTGCCAAGGCGCCGCCACCAACGGGTTGATATGCACGCGCGTGACGGCCAGGCGGATGGGCGGCTTCATGCCCAAAAGTTGCTCGAAGGACGCAAAAAGAGGCCCCGAACTGGCCTTGCCCGCCTGCTGTGGCTGCTGACAGCCGCACAGGGCCACTGGGGTCAGTAGGGCTAGCAGCCAAGGCACTCTCGCCGTATTTGCTGGCATGAGCTTTCTCCCTGGCGACCGGGTTGGCCGCCAACCAGCAATGTAGCATTTCGCCGGCGTGGGCACAACAGAATCTCAAGACCGGGCGCCTTAGCGGGAATCCTCGACGACGGAGCGGCGATGCGGGCGGCCTTTTGGCGGCGTGGCGGCAGCTGAAAGCCCCATACCGGTATGGACCGACCCCACCGGGCAGGCAGAAAGCACATACTACGATTGGGAGATCTAGAGGCCGGCTGCGCTTGCGAAAAGCGCCACTAAGATTTTAGAAACTCCAGCGTAGCGAAGAGCTTACGCACCAACGGCATCTCCTGCTGGTTCAGCCGATCGACGCACTTGGCGATCAGGCGAATGTTACGTGCCTCCAGCCCGCGGCCGTTTTCGACGGCGTCGAAACTGACCAGATCGCCTCCCTGCAGATGCAGTTGGTCGGTCGTCAGTCTGAAGGGCAATTCCTGGCCCGCGTCGGTCGAAATGATTCCGTCGCCGGTGTCCAGGCAAAACCAGACAATCCGTCCCTGCATGGCAACTCTCCCGACCGGATTTCACGACATTCAGTCCTGCGTGTTTCGGCGTCGGATGTGACATCGCCTACTTCAGCGCAAATGGGACTGAATGGAACTACTCATGTGAATCCTGAACCGCTCATTCGATTATAGTAGATGGCGTTAGCCAAATCATCCCAAAAAGCGCCAAGATTAACGCGATTCTCGTCAAGGCCACCGGGTGGATGTGGAAGTCGGTAACTTTGCCTTCATGGTCCGATAGGTGTGGTCGACAAGCGGCAGACGTTTCCGAGGAACCACAAAACACGCAACCTTCGCACAAAAAGAAACTTACGGCGAATCACAGACTGTCGTCGAGTCGCTGTTGTTGCCTCGCAGCAACGTAACGCATGCGGATAGGTGCAGGCGGCGTCGATGCCGCCCACCGCCGGAAGACGTTAATGCAGTTTCTAAGGGTAATTACGTAACTCCAGCCATTCGGGATGCCAGCCACGCACATGGGGCACGCGGTTTGCTGCCTACAAAATCCGTAGGCGCTGACGAGGCGCCCTGCGATAAATCCAAATCCCTCTAAGGGACCGGCTGAGGCGGTGGCGGAAACACCTCCAGCCAGATTCTGGCAGTAACTGAATCGCTCGCTGTCATCTACCTTCCGCCATCGCCAGCCGGTGTTTACGCACCGGGTCGGTGGGGCCTAAGGAGCCGACTCACAGCCGAAGGCAGATGCGTGGCGGCGTAACTGATCGGCGGGCAGGCCAGCCTGCAGGTGTGCCCACGGCAGGACCTCGTCGTAGGGTCGCGGCCGATGGGCATAGAAGTTGGGGTCCACGCCCGCCTGCGTGAAGGCCTGTTCCCACGCCTGGAAAGAAAAACACTCGTCCCACGCGTCGAACCGCGCACCAAGCCGCCAAGCCAACTCGATGACCGAGCCAAGCCGCCGATCGCCACGGGCGAGCACCGCCTCCAGGATCGATCGCTCGAGGTGGTGAAACTTCAGCCTGACGGGGGCGCGACCGCGACGAGCCTGTTGCTTGAGGATTCGACGTACCCACGCGAAGTACGCCGGTCGGGGCTGCGGCGCCCACTGGAGCGGCGTGTGCGGCTTGGGCACCAGCCAACTGACGGTCACGTTGACGGCGGCGGGCGATCCGCAAACCTCACGGCGGAGCAGGGCGGCCCGCACGGCCAGGTGCCAAATCTGCTCGATATCGCTTTGGGTCTCGCCGGGCAGCCCGCAGAGGAAATAGAGCTTGGCGCTCCGCCATCCGGCCTGGTAGGCAGCTCGCAGTCCATCGAAGAGGGCCTCGTTGGTGATGCTTTTGCCGATGGCGCGACGGAGCCGGTCGGTGGCCGCTTCGGGGGCGAATGTCAGGCTGGGCTTGCGGACGGCGCGGACCAGCTCGGGCAGATCGCGAAGGATCTTGTCGACCCGCAGCGAGGGCACGGAGACGCTGACGTGTCGCTCGGCGAAGCGTTCGTTAAGCCGTTCGAGCAGGTTGGGCAGGTCAGGATAGTCGCCGGTCGACAGACTCAGCAGGCCTATTTCGTCCTGTCCGGTCGCGCGCCAAGCCTGCTCGGCGAGTTCGACGATCCGCGGGATGCTGCGCGTGGTCACAGGTCGCTTGGTGTAGCCGGCATGGCAGAATCGGCAGCGGTGGGGACATCCCCTCATTATTTCGATGCTGATTCGATCGTGGACGACCTGGGTGTGCGGCACGAGCGGGTGCCGCGGGAACGCAGCGGCGTCCAGATCGGGCGTGCAGCAGCGTTTCACGACCGCGTGCAGATCGGGGGTGTTGGGACGGACGGACTGCACCGTGCCGCTGCGGCTATACGTAACGTCGTACAGAGCGGGGGCGTAGACCCACTCGAAGCGTTTGGCCAACTCGATGATGACCCGCCGTCGCGGCAGCCCCTGGTCCTGTAGGTGTCCAAAGGCTTCCAGGAAAGGCGGCAGGGATGGCTCGGCGTCGCCGACGATGAGCAAGTCGAGGAAATCGGCGAGCGGCTCGGGGTTATCAGCCATCGGTCCGCCGGCCAACACCAGCGGGTCCTGGTCGCCTCGCCGGTCCCGGTGAAACGGGATACCGGCCAGATCGAGCATGGTCAGAAGGTTTGTGCAAGTCAGTTCGTGCTGGAGCGAGACCGCGAGGATGTCGGCTTGGCGAACGGGCTGTCGCGTGTCCCACGTGAACAGCTCGATGCCTTTGCGGCGCATGATATGCTCGGCGTCGGGCATGGGACAGTAGACACGCTCGGCGCAGACACCCGGCAGCTCGTTGCATATCGAATAGATGATCTGGCAGCCCAGGTGCGACATACCGACGGTGTAGGCGTCGGGGAAGGCGACAGCCACGTGGGTCCTGGCGCGATGCCAGTCACCGTTGCGCACGAGCTGGTTCCATTCGCGCCCGATGTATTGGGCGGGTTGGCGGACGTACGGCAGAAGTTCGCGGCTGACGCGCTGCCGGAGCGATGCTGTGTTGGGCTCAGGAGGCATGATTCACTCATCGCCTGTCTGATGTCAGCGGAGGGCATCCAACCCGTTTCGACAACTCGTACCGACTGCGGTTTTGCGTGCCCCCCAAGGCAAAAGAGAGCGGACAGTCAGCCCCGTGGACCGACTGTCCGCCAAGCTTGTAGGCCTTGGCCGTAGCGCGTTTAGACGTCCTGGGTCTTGACGGTCTTGCGTTTGTTACCACCGGCTCGCGCAATGGCGGCGTCCAGCATCGCATAGACCTTGTCGCTCAGCACGCCGATAGCGTCAGCAGAGGTGTTGCACTTCTTGCCTTTGACGTACGCTTTGACCTTGCTGGCAACCACCAGGACGTCCTTGCCCTTGGCCTTACCCGTAGCCTTTTTGACCTTGGCCCCGCGGGCTTTCTTCTTGGCCATACATAACTCCTTTCGTATCGAGGTAATCTTCTCGAACCGTCAACGATGCCCTCTGACCGCCAGAGAGCCGGTCGAATTCTAGCACCAAGGCAGGTCTGTGCAAGAAGGAAATGCCTAAACTTGCCCGGAAAACGTGATTTAGCGCAAATTGGGGTGATTTCGGCGACGCCCACGCACGGTGGGGCAAGCCAAACCACTGCTGGAAGGCTTCGAAACGAGCTTTTGCCGCGATGCCGTCGGGGGAAGACGGTCGAGCGCTCACGTAAAACTCGGCAGCGGGCCGATCATATGGTATGAGCCGCTCAGCCGGCCCAGTGAGGCCTGACGGAGCTTTCGTGCGGGAGGCAGTCATGATCCGGGAGGCAAGTCGAATCGGGCCTGCGACGCGATGGTCGATGATGCAGCAGTCGGTGGACCGCTTTGAGGCCCCGGCCGTCGTGTGCAGCACGGAACTGGGCCGCGCGTATGCCAACGCAGCGGCTGCGGGCGAGGGTTGCCTCGCCTGCGTGATCCACGCCATGGGCCTGACGCAGAGTGGCCGAAACGGCACACGCGAGGCCACCGTCCGGCCTGCCGATCAGACGCAGGCAGAATTTGTGGCTGGTCGGCGAGCGTCGGGGCTGCCCAGCGAGTTTGTGGTCGAGTCGCCTGGAGGACGAGGCCGCTTTCTCGTGACCGACCTGCGGGACGCGAGGGGACGATCCGTAGGATGGCTAGCCACATTAACGCGGGTTCAGGCGGCGCGGGCGGGGGCCTCCCAGGCCTTCGCAGCGAGTCTCAGCTGACTGTTCATCGGCCATTCCAGAACAAGAATGCTGCGGTCCGATAAGGGCCAGACATGTCTTACACGGATTCACCGTGTGGGGTTTCAGTGACCGCATCGTTCTACCGATGAGACAAAGGAGCCACGTAATCGGCCGCGCCGCGGTATCCTAGCGCGTCCGGGCATTGGGGAAGCGCTATGGACGTCAGACTGATCAACCCCTTTGTGTCGGCCGTACAGAACGTATTTCAGACGATGGCTTCTACTGAGGTACGCGTCGGCAAGCCGTACGTCAAGACCGACGGCCCGTGCAGCGCCGACGTCAGCGGAGTTATTGGTCTGTGCGGCGATGCGACCGGCTGCGCGGTGCTGAGCTTTCCCAAGGCGGTCGCCGCGCCGAGAGGGGCGGCGTCATGAAAGTTCTGCTCGTCGACGACTCACGAACGATACGAAACATCCAAAAGAACGTGCTCGCCCAGATGGGCCACACCGACATCCTCGAGGCGGCTGACGGCGTCGAGGCCCTGAAACTGCTGGAGTCCGAGACGCCGGATTTGGTGCTGGTGGACTGGAACATGCCGAACATGGACGGGCTGACACTGGTCAGTCGGATCCGTCAGAAGGACAGGGCCTTGCCGCTCATCATGGTTACCACGGAGGCGGAGAAGGGGCGTGTCATTGAAGCCATCAAGGCGGGGGTAAACAACTACCTGGTCAAGCCGTTCACCGGGGAAGTGTTATCGGCGAAGATTGAGCAGACCCTGGCCAAAGAGAAGGCATCAGCCTAACAGGCAGTTCGCGGAGATCAGCCGAGCCGGGAAGGCAAGAAAAGGGCTGCGCAGCGGGCGACACATGACGGCCACGACCGAGACGGACATTGCCGTTAAAATCGAGCCGGATTTCATGCGCGCGTATCTCTGCGTGGATGCGGACCAGGGATACTCCCAACTCGACGTCGATTCCGTATTGAAGCTGCTCGAGAAGCACAAAGTTGCTGTTACGGATGCAGTCCAGTCCAGCGTCGAGAAGCTCGTATCACTCCTGCATGCCGGCAAAGTGCCCAATGAGCCGTACCTGGTAGCCGAGGGCACGCCGCCTGAGGAGGGTCAGGACGGGCGTTTCGAATGGTCTGAGGAACTGACGCCCAAGCAGCGGGACGCGGACTCGGATCAGGCCGTCAACTTCTATGAGCAAAGCCGAATCGTCACGGTGAAGGAAGGGGGCGTGATTGGCCGAATCGTGCCCCCGGTGCCGGCCAAAGCGGGTGTGGATGTTCGCGGCAACAGCATCAGCCCCAAAGGTAAGCCGTCCGAAGTGCAGCTCATGGAAAACGTGGAGGTTGGGGAGGACGGCCAGACCGTAACGTCCAAGCTGGCCGGCCGAGTCAAATACAACGACTTCCGGCTGACGGTCTATGAAGTTCTCGAGATCACCAGCGACGTCGACTTCGAGACGGGCAACGTCGATTCGACCACCGACGTGAACATCCGCGGGTCGGTGCAGGATCTGTTCGTCGTGCGTTCGAGCAAGAACATCTCGGTGCAGACACACGTGGGAGCAGCCGCCCTCGAGGCGGGCGAGAACGTCGTGGTGCGTGGCGGCATATCCGGCAAGGAGAGGGGCAGGATCACTGCGGGCGGTCGGGTGTCGGCGAAGTTCTGCGATGCGGTCACCGTTCGAGCAGGGGGCGACGCGGAAATCATCAAGGAGGTCATGAACAGCGAGATCACCACGGACGGCCGCCTGCTGCTGCCACGTGGGTCGCTGATCGGCGGCTGGGCGCATGCACGCAAAGGCGCCGAGGTGCGCATCCTGGGCAGCGACGCGGGCGTCAAGACGATTCTGAGCGTGGGCGTCGATCCGCGGATTCGCCAGCAGGTACGCAAACTCGAGGAGAGCATACAGAAGCACGAGGAAGCCGCCCAGAAGATCAAGACCGCGGTCAAGCCGCTCATGGCTGCGCTCAAGCGCTTGACACCCTCGCAGCGCGAGCGTGCTACGGAGTTGATGTACGAAGCTGAAAACCTTCAAGGCCGGATCACCGAACTGGGACAGCAGAAGGAAAAGCTGATCGCCAGCGGCAAGCCCGAAGGCGATCCGGTGGTGGAGGTGTTGTCCCAGCTTTACGCCGGAGTCACGGTGATGGTGGACGGCCTGGCCACACGATTCGAATCGGAGCGGAAGGGGCACATCAAGATCCGGAAACGACAGGTCGAGAACCAGCGCGAATTGATCCTGGTCGATCAACTCAGCGGCGGCGTCACGGTTCTACCAAGCTTCCGCTACCGTCCCTGACCTGAACAAGAGCTGTCCGTCACACGGCACACCCCCAGCCCGGCCGCCAGTTGCGTGCGTTCGGGCGTCCGCTACACTACGTACCGTGGCGCCCAAACGATGCTGGGCGCGCGACTTGGTTGGGAGCGTGGACCGTATGCGACGCGATGCGATGATGGTATCGATAGCTCTGCTGCTCGGGTGCGGCGTGCGGGCCTGGGCCGAAGTCTCGGCAAGCTCGCCTACCACGACGGTTGTGACGTCGGCCGAGGCGGGGCAGGCGGAGTCCGATTCGATGGCGTCCGCCAGGCAAGTGGTGAGGCGGCTGTTCGAAGCGGTCGAGGAGCAGATCGCGGCGGCCCGCGAGGGTCCGTCGGGACCGACCCGCCTTGAGAAGGTGAAGCAGGCTGAGCAGCAGATCAAGGCATTGGCGGCCGAAGATGTTATCCGGCGCAAGGTGGGAGAGGCCCTGCAGGCGGGGTATCACGCTTCCGACAAGATGGTGGAGCAGCTCGTCGATCGGGTGGTGGGCTCGTGGGCACCCACCCTGGCGTATTACCTGGGGCAGTGGCAGCTCGAACAGATGGTGCCCGTGCTTCATCGTGCGTCCGATCGGTGCAGCGTGCTGGTGCCGGTGCTAGATGTAGGTGGACAAGGCCGAGCGGCGATTCAGGTGGAACTCGCCCGCTCGTCCGGCGACGAATGGAAGGTCGTGCGCGTCAGCTTTGTGGACGTCCCGGGGGCCTCACGTCCGCGACCGATGGATTCGGTCAAACGAGAACCGCGGACCGACGCGGAGCAGCGGTAGCGGCCGCCGTAGCGCACACCGCTGCCCGACCCGCGCGCAAGAATCAGGACAAGAACAGAGATGAATACATCGGCAGAACGCATGCCTTCGGATCTGGAGATTGCCCAGTCGGCCAAGTTGAAGGAGATCGTCGAGGTCGCCGGTTCGATAGGCATCCTGCCGGACGAACTGGAGTTTTACGGGCGTCACAAGGCGAAGATTTCGCTATCGATTCTCGAGCGTCTGGCCGAGCGACCGAACGCCAAGTACATCGTGGTGACGGGCATCACGCCGACGCCGCTGGGCGAGGGCAAGACGGTCCAAACCGTGGGGCTGGCGCAGGGGCTGGCTTATGCGGGCAAGAAGGCGGCCTGTTGCATACGTCAGCCGTCGCTCGGTCCGGTCTTCGGGATCAAGGGTGGGGCGGCCGGCGGGGGCTACTCGCAGGTGGTGCCCATGGAGGATTTCAACCTGCACCTGACGGGGGACAATCACGCCGTCAGCTCCGCCCACGCGCTGCTGTCGGCCATGGTGGACACGCTGCTGGTCAAGGGCAATCCGGGACGACTCGATCCCACCCGAGTGACGTGGCGTCGATGCGTGGATATGAATGACGGCGCGCTGCGCCAGATTGTCCTGGGGCTGGGGGGAAACGGCATTCCTCGCGAGACAGGATTCGACTTGACGGCGGCTAGCGAGGTCATGGCGATCCTTGCGCTGGCCAACTCGCTGAAGGACTTGCGCGCCCGGCTGGGAAGGATCGTGGTGGGCTACACGAGCCAGGACCTGCCGGTCTTTGCCGACGATCTTAAGGCCGCCGGCGCGATGGCCATCCTGCTGAAGGATGCGCTCAAACCGAATCTGCTGCAGACGCTCGAGCACATACCGGTCTTCGTGCATGCCGGCCCGTTTGCCAACATCGCTCACGGAAACAGCAGCATCCTGGCCGACAAGATCGCCATGAAATGCTGTGAGTACGTGGTTACCGAAGCGGGGTTCGGCGCCGACATGGGCATGGAGAAGTTCATGGATATCAAGTGCCGCGTCAGTGGCTTGAAGCCCGACGTGGTCTGCATGGTGGTCACGGTGCGGGCGATGAAGGCGCATAGCGGGCGCTTCCGTGTGGTCCCGGGACGGCCCATCGACTCGCGGCTGTTCGAGCCGAACGTCCAGGCGCTGAAGGAGGGGTCGGTCAATCTGGTCAAACACCTGGAGAACGTACGGTACTTCAACGTTCCGTGCGTGGTGGCGATCAATCGGTTCCCGAGCGACTCGGTCGACGAAATTGAGACGCTGCGTGATACGGCGGAAATGGCGGGCGCCACGCAAGTGGTGGTCAGTGAGGTACACACCAAAGGTGGGGCCGGCGGGGTGGCGCTGGCTGACGCCGTGATCGGGGCGGCCGAAATGCCACGGGACAACTTCCGCTTCCTGTACGACACGGAATGGGATATCGCCCGCAAGATCGAGACGATCGCCACGACAATCTACGGTGCGGCGGGCGTGCAATACGAGCGAGCCGCTGAGCAGGCAATCGAACGGTTCACGCGCCTGGGGTGGGGCAACCTGCCCATATGCATGGCCAAGACACAGTACTCCCTTTCGCACAACCCGTCGTGGAAGGGGCGTCCGCACGACTTCATATTACCGATCCGCGATATAAGGATTTCGGCCGGGGCCGGTTACGTTTATCCGCTGGCCGGCGAGATGATGACCATGCCCGCCTTCGGGCGCAGCCCCGCAGCCATGCGTATGGACATCGACGAGCGAGGCGACATCGTCGGGCTGTTCTAGCAGCGCCGCCCAGAGGCCCCCAAGCCCTCGCACCGCCGGAATTCGTTGTAGCCGCTCTTGTCTGGCGTCGTAACGTGGTCAGTACAGTCAGCCAACGGGCATGTCGGCTCGGTCCTCGGCCGATAACCAGTACGTAGGGAAACATCCTCGGGAGGTGGGCCATGCGCACGATTGCCCGACAATGGATCTTCCTTGTGGCTGTGGGCCTGATTTGTGCATCCTGGCTGGATGTAGCCCGTTCGGCGCCACCGGGCAGACCACCGGCCCGGCCTCGTGCGCCCAAGCCGCCGGCGGCGCTGCCGAGCAAGCCGAACCGGCCCCCGTCGCCCAAGGTCCAGCCCGCGCGACCGCCGGTGAAGCCGAACCGGCCCGATCCTGGACCGGCGCACAGGCCCCCATCGGCGGCGTACCGGCACCTCCGGTGGGCCTGGTATCGCCCGTACGACCCGAAGATGGTGCGCGTCTGGCCGGTGATCCGCTATCCCTACTACGCGGGCGGAGCCAGCTATGTAGCTGCGCCCTGGCGAGCCGACACGTCGGACGAACTCGGCGCAAGTCAGGACGACCCGCAAGCCGCAGAACGGTATGCCCAACTCCAGGAGTTGGTGGATCTAGTCTGTCAATGGCGGATGCTCAACGAGTCGTCCGCCGTGCACCAGCGCATTCCCTCGACCGAGGCGGGCGGAACGCTCCAGCAGTGGGCTCAGCTCAACGCGTCTTTTGACCAGACCACTCGGGCGGCGATGACTCGACTGGCGTCGGGGAAGTCGGCAGGGGAGCCGCTCAGTCAGGCACGCGAGCACTTGGCGCAGCTCGAAACGCTGATCGCCGGGCTGGGCGCGCAACCACACCCCGCCGACGACACGGGGTAGGTAGACGCGGCGCCGGGCTTACAGCAGGTGCGTGCTGGTAATGGCGTCGACGATCTTTGGATCGAGCTTGTCGTACTTCTGAAGATACTCGACCCGTTCCTGGTTGAGCTTCTTGACCATCTCGACGCGGGTCTCGTCGTCGTAGAGCCGCTTGGGGTCGAGTGCGTCCATGTCGAAGATATCGCCCTTTTCATCGATGACCCCGTCAACCAGAACGCGCGTGCCGAAGTCGGGGTCGCGAGTCCACACGGCCGACTCGCGGAAGACCGCGCAGGTAATGTAGCCGATGCCCGGCTTCCAGGGGCGATTCGGCGGGCGCTTGGGCTTGGCCGGATCTTCCGGATTGGGAATTTCACCTACACCGCCGGTATTCATCAGGAAACAGCGAATTTTATCCCGGTATCGGTTGACGTACTCATAGAACATGTTGCCTTCTTCGGCCGCGTGGCCGATCATGAACGGGTTGGTGCCTGGCTGCCGTAACGACTGCCCGATTCGCGTGGGGTCGCCGGCGGCCGTCTCGATCGACTCGCCCAGCATAAAGTAAGCCGCCGCCTGCTCCGGAGTCAGCTCGGACATGATCGGCACCACGGTGTTTCGCCGCGTGTTGAAGATGAAGCATACCTGATCGAGCTCGTCGAGCGGCGGCAGATCGATGGATTCGTATAGCCTCTCTTTGGGCAGGGCCCGCAACGGGAGGATCCCTCGTCCGTTCGCGCACAGGTCCTCCTCGAGATAATGAATCTGGCCCTGATAGTCGAGGTAAAGGTTCTGCGACACAAAGTCAGAACTCTCGGTAGCCGGACGAAGAAGGATGTCGTCTTCGTCCAGATCGGTCTTGAGGAACATGGCCTGCTCGGTACCCAGAATGCGGCCGTCCTTCAGCCGCAGTCCGGCGAAGTCGTCCTGGGCGATCAGCGATTCCTCGCCCTCACCATAGAGGTAATGCGTGTGACCAATGTTCGTGGTCTTGCCCGTGCCGCTGAGGCCGAGAATGACCACGCCGATGGTGCGCAGCCCCTTCGCCCGTCGGCTGCGCGCGCGGACCACCTTGGTCCCCGCGTGGATGCCGAGGATGCCCCGCTGCTTCGCGCGGAACATCGCCATGCGCAGAAATCCCTTCTTGGCCTCGCCCATGTAGTCCGAGCCAATGCCCACGGTGCAGTTCTGCTCGGGGAATACGTAGAAGCGTCCGAACGGACCGGTGTTGATGTCGGGAACCATGAGCAACTGGAAGCTCTCGGCACCGGGTACCGGATCCTCGGCCCGCAGCATCTTGCCCCACATGTACGGGATGTGATGGTTGCGGCGATTCTTGACGCTGACCAGCAGGTAGCAGTTGAAGGTGAAGTCGGGGTCTTCCCCGCTGCCCATGACGCGATGGATTAGATCGAAGGGCAGGGAATTGGCGTGGCCGGGATGGTCCTTGCCGTCGTGGGTCCCGCCAAAGATGCGAGTCATATTCAGTTGCATCTGGCGTAGAGTCTCGGCCTGTTCGGGGCTGGGGTTCTGGATGGCCACGGCGTCGCCGCCGACGATGACGCTGTACTTGGCGGAACGATTCCTGACGCGCGTATCCCAATTAAATCCTCCGAAGATGTTGCGCTGGCCAGTTGTTTCGGCAGCCCGGGCAAGCTCCGGCCCGAGGTACAAAGTCACGTTGGTGCCCACGTGTCGAGCTCGGTCTACCAGCGCCTGGATCAGTTCCGCGGCCGTCTTACCGTCGAAGCGTGACATAATACAAGTCTCCTGTGCGCACAAGACTCCCAACAAGAGCTATTCAACGACCTACGCAAGCGTATTGCGCAACCAGGGGCGATGGCACCAGACCCGATCGTCGGCGGGGAAGGCCCTCCCCGTCGCCACTCGCCATCCGTGACATTAATAGCGTATGGCCGACGTGGTTGTAAAGGCCCTTCCGCTCCGCAGGCTGTCCCTGCCCGGCGGCGACGGCGGCGAGTTCTGTAACAAGTTGCCAAATCAATACTTGACGCCTTTTTGGGGTTGTGCTATGCAAGCGCTAAGTCGCGAGCCGGCGTCCGCCTGCCTGGGCAGGGGGGCGCAGAACCGTAAGCCGGTGTGCGACCTGAACGATGGAGCCAAGGCCATGTGGGCAATGCTGAGAGTCTGTGGCGGCACTTTCTTGCTGGCGGGGGCGATGGCGGGGATCGGCTGTCAGCAGACGGCATCCCCGTCGACCGGCGAGCCGGCACGCCTACGACCGGCGCCGAGGCCATACATTCTCGATGCGCCGGAACCCGCGGGATTCCAGTTGATCGACAAGCTCTCGGAGGACCACGCCACCCCAGGCTGGCGGTACGTGCGGTACACGTTCAAAGGCCGAGCCGACCGCCAAGCCGTGCTGAGCTACTACCGCGAGCAACTGCCCCTGCACAAGTGGACCTACCTCAGCCGCCAGAGCCTCGGAGGCCAATACAAACTGATCTTCGAGAAGCCCAACGAACAGTGCACCGTTACGATCGAGCCGGAGTCGGGCGATTGGTTCTCCAACAGCTCCCGCGCGTCGGTGGTGATTCGGCCGTTGCGGCGCACGGGACAGATGAAAGACGAGGGTATGACACCATGAAGGCAGCGCGACGCAAGGACCTGAAAACCAACGAGTTAATCCAGAGCATCCAGGAGCTTGTCCAGACCGTCCGGCAATACGGCGGGCATATCGCTGTTGCAGCCATTGCGCTTGTGCTGGTGGTCGCCATAGGCTTCTACTGGCGCTACAGCCAGCAGCAGCGCCTGCACCAGGCGTGGTCAGACGTACTCATGGCCGCTCAACCTGGCGGTGTCGGGCCGGTCGATCGCCTCCAGCAACTCGAGCAAATCGCTGCGGATCACGAAGGCGAACATGTGGGGGCCGTGGCTAATTTGCTGCTGGCCGGCGCGCTGGTGGACGAGGTGACATATGGTTCGGCCGCGGGTGACGCGACGCGACGCGAGGAACTGCTCGCCCAAGCCGACCGGGCATATCGGCACGTCGTCGAACGGTATGAGGGCGAGTTGGTCCCGCGTGGCGCGGCGTTGATGGGTCTGGCCAATTTGGCCGAACAGCAGCGCGACTGGCAGCAGGCACAAAGCTGGTACCAGAAGATCCTGGCAGACAAGCGGCTCGAGGTAACTCCGTACCGGACGCTGGCCGCGCGAGGGCTGGAGGCGTGGCCGAAGCTGCCCAGCCAGAAGGTAGTGTTCGTCGAGGCTGCTGCCAGCACCCAACCGACGGCGACTTCACAATCGGTGGCCGCCAACCCGGCTTCGGCGGCCGCGGCGACCCTACCATCCGGCGGCGATTGACATGTGGGGGTGGACTTGTGTAGCCTGAGCGACGCGTGCGGGCAGGACTGACCGCCAGAGCGCGTGAATCTTGGTGCAGGAGAGTTCTTATGGCTGATTTGGAAGGCATGGCTGCGGCGTTGATCGATGGCAAGCGAGAAGAGGTTGCCGCAAAGGTAAAGCAGGCGATAGACGAGGGAGTCGCACCGGCGGACATCCTCAACAAGGGGCTGGTCGCGGGCATGTCCGTCATAGGCGAGCGGTTTCGAAAGAATATCATCTACGTGCCCGAGGTTTTGATCGCGGCGCGGGCGATGAAAGCGGGCATGGCGCTGCTCGAGCCGCTGTTGGCCGAGGCGGGTGTCAAGCCCGCTGGCGTGGTCGTAATCGGCACCGTTAAGGGCGACTTACACGACATCGGCAAGAACCTGGTGGCCATGATGCTTCAGGGCGGCGGCTACAAGGTCGTTGACGTGGGCACGGATGTGTCGGCCGAAAAGTTTATAGACGCCTGCCGCGAGAACAACGCCGAGCTGCTCGGGATGAGCGCGCTGCTGACCACGACCATGCCGCAGATGGCCACCGTGGTGAAAGCGGTCAAGGAGTCGGGGCTGGATGGTGTGCGATGCATCATCGGCGGGGCGCCGGTGACGCAGAGCTATGCCGACGAGATTGGGGCCGATGGCTACGCTCCGGATGCGGCCTCGGCTGTGGAGGTGGCCCAACGCCTGATCGAGACGTCGGCCTAGATTCGCTTCGCAATGCCAAACGGTCCGTCAGAGACCGCGAAGTAGGCACAAGCCTTTGCGCCCCGCCCTCGCGGGGCGTTTCGTGCGCGGCTGGGGCTGTCGGGGTGCGTGATCCATGGAGGAGACCGCGGACGACATCCTGCAACGCCCGGTTCCTCTTGACGAGGATGAATGCGACCGGGTCAAGCTCCGCATCCGTCGGCGCCTGGTGGGACGACGGCTCGACAAGTACTTGCACTCGCGACTCCCACGATTGTCCCGCACGTTAATTCAGCGCCTGATCAAACAGGGAGCCGTCACCGTCAACGGTCGCCCGACCAAGCCCAGCCACGAGCCGGACGGGGGCGATCAGATCGAGGTTCTGATCCCGCCGCCCGAGCCGACCGAAATCATCCCCGAGCCGATCGAACTGAACGTCATCTACGAGGATCGATTCATCCTGGCCATCAACAAGCAGCCTGGAATCATCTGCCATCCGGCCAAGGGTTCGCAGACGGGCACGCTGGCCAACGCGCTGGCCTACTACGCCGAGTCGCTTTCGCACGGAGCCGATCCCTTCCGCCCGGGAATCGTGCACCGCCTGGACAAGAACACCACCGGGGTGATGTTGGTGGCCAAGACCGACGAGGCCCACTGGCGACTGGCCCTGCAGTTCGAGAAGCGGACCGTCGAGAAAACCTACGTGGGCGTGGTGCACGGGCGGCTCGAGTTCGACGAGGATCTGATCAGCGCGCCAATCGGCGTCCATCCCACGATCCGTGACCGCTATATGGTGCCGGGCGCGCGGTACCGCCAGGCCCTGACGAAAGAGGCCGTCACCCGCTACCAGGTCGTGCACCGGTTCGCCGGCCACACCCTGGTGCACATGCACCCCAAGACCGGGAGAACCCATCAGCTCCGCGTACACATGTCCTACATCGGGTATCCGATGGTGGGCGACAAGTTCTACGGAGGTCAGATGGTCAGTGAGCGATCCATAACCGGTACCGGAAGTGACGAGCCGATCGTCGACCGTCAGGCCCTGCACGCACGAAGGATCAAGTTCGTTCATCCCATTCACGAGAAACCCGTGACGTTGGAGGCCCCGATTCCCGCCGACATCCAGCGTCTGATCGACGTACTGACAGGGGCCGACGGGCAGCCGTAAATTGCTTCTTGTTGCGTACCCGGTCGCGGGGCGAGCGAGACGGGCAGGAAGGAGAACACAATGCGTTACAGCTACGAGGAACTCGCCGGAATGATCGACCACTCGCTGCTGCATCCCGCGATGACCGATCAGGATATCCAGGACGGCTGCGAGCTGGCCAGGCGATATCAGGTCGCTTCGGTCTGCGTGAAGCCCTACGCGGTCAGACAGGCGTCAGAGATCCTTCGCGGCAGCGGCGTGGCAGTCGGCTGCGTGGTGGGGTTCCCCCACGGAAACAGCGCCACCGAGGTTAAGCGATATGAAACGCAGGTCGCATGCCGGGACGGCGCCGCTGAGATCGATATGGTGATCAACATCGGCAAGGCCCTTGGCGGTGACTGGGACTACGTCGGGCAGGATATCAAAGCGGTGGTCGATGAAGCGCACAAAAACGGCGCGATCGTCAAGGTCATCTTCGAGAATGATTTCCTGCCTGACGACGAAACCAAGATCGGACTGTGCCGTCTCTGTGAAGATGCCGGTGCCGACTTCGTCAAGACATCCACCGGCTTCGGGTTCGTGAAGGGGCCGGACGGCACGTATTCGTACAAGGGCGCGACCGAGCACGACCTGCGCCTGATGCGAGCACATTGCTCGCAGAAGGTGCAGGTCAAGGCCGCCGGAGGCGTGCGCGATCTCGATGCACTCATGAAGGTCCGCGATCTGGGTGCGACCCGCTGCGGAGCCAGTGCCACCGCCGCCCTGCTCGACGAATACAAGCGCCGTGCCGAAGCGGCGCGGTAGCCGCACAAGAGCCGGACCGCCGCCGGCGCGCCTGTCGCACGCAGGGCAATCCGGACGCAGTTCCCAACGCACCGCCTGCCTCACTTGTGTGCCGCCAAGCGCCTGGTTACCATGCCGCTTTGCCTTCGACTGAGTCTTGGGGACAGCACCCATGACCCCAAAGCAAGCCATCGCGGTCATTGATTTCGGCAGTCAGTACAGCCAGCTGATTGCGCGACGGGTTCGTGAGAACCGCGTATACAGCGTGTTGTGTCCGCCATCGATCACGCCCGCCGAACTGCGGGCCATCAACGCGGTAGGCCTGGTTTTCTCCGGCGGTCCGGCCAGCGTATACGAGGACCGAGCACCTCGCTGTGACGTCGCACTTCTGGAGATGGGCCTGCCGGTCCTGGGCATCTGCTACGGCATGCAGTTGGCCTGTCAGCTTCTGGGCAGCCAGGTGAGGCCCGGCCAGAGCCGCGAGTACGGCAGGACGTCGTTGCAGATCGCCCGCAAGGACGAGCTGCTGGCCAACATGCCCGACGAAACCGTCGCCTGGATGAGCCACGCCGACATCGTGGCGGAGTTGTCCGCCGATTTTGAGGCGCTGGCGCAAACGCCGGCCTGTCCCTGTGCGGCGGCGCGCCATCGCACGCGACCGATCTACGGCGTTCAGTTCCACCCGGAGGTAACGCACACGCCGATGGGCGGCCAGATCCTGCGCAATTTCATCTACGACATCTGCCGCTGCCGGGGCGACTGGCAGGTGGGCAGCATGATCGATCACGCCGTAGCCGACGCCCAACGCCGCGTGCCCCCCGACGCACGGGTGATCTGTGGCCTATCGGGCGGCGTCGATTCCAGCGTGACGGCCGCCCTGCTGCACAGGGCACTGGGCGATCGTCTGACGTGCATCTTCGTCGACAATGGGCTTCTGCGAGAGGGCGAGGCTGGCCTGGTCGAGTCGACGTTTCGCGGCCACTTCGGTATCGACCTGCGAGTCGTTGATGCGGGCGAACTGTTTCTCGGGCGGCTGGCAGACGTGATCGATCCGCAGGAGAAGCGGCGTGTCATCGGTCACACCTTTATCGACGTGTTCCAGACCGAAGCTGAGACCATCCCCAACGCCCGCTTCCTGGCCCAGGGCACGCTGTACCCCGACGTGATCGAGAGCGGCCACAGCGTGGGCGGTGCCGCGGCCAACATCAAGCTGCACCACAACGTCGGGGCCCTGCCGGCGGAGATCGGTTTCGAGCTGATCGAGCCGCTGCGCGACCTGTTCAAAGACGAGGTCCGTCAGATGGGTCAGCAGTTGGGCCTGCCCGACGAGATCGTCTGGCGGCACCCGTTTCCCGGTCCGGGCCTGGCTGTCCGCATGGTCGGAGCGGTCACGAAGGAACGTCTGGCGATCCTGCGGCCGGCCGACCAGATCATGCTGGAAGAGATACGGTCAGCCGGTTGGTACAACCGAATCGGCCAAGCGGCCGTCGTGCTGCTGCCGGTGGCCAGCGTGGGCGTCATGGGCGACGGCCGCAGCTATCACGGCAACCACGTCGCCGTGATTCGACTCGTGTCCACTACCGACTTCATGACGGCCGACTGGCTGCACATCGACCACGAGATTCTCGCGCGGATCAGCAATAGAATCATCAACGAAGTGCCGGGCATCAACCGCGTGGTGTATGACATTTCCAGCAAACCCCCAGCGACGATCGAATGGGAATAACGCATGGACGTGGCTAGCCACGCCGCTCTGGGCCTGAGCGTGGGCTACTGCGGCTTTGCTCAGCGCATCGGGCGCGGCGGGGCGATGTTGGCGCTCGCCGCCGCGACGCTGCCCGATCTGGATGTCTTTATGGGCATCGGCGACGAGTGGGCCGGCCTGCAATATCACCGGTATTGGACGCATTCGTTGCTGGTGGTGCCGGTTCTGGGGGCGGCGTTGGCAGCGATGTGGTGGCGGTTCGGTCCGTCCAAGCGATTCGCACTGCTGTGGGCATGCGCCACGACGGTACTGGTGTGTCACTGTCTGCTCGATGCATGCACAAGCTACGGCACGACGCTGCTGGCGCCGCTGTCGAACCACCGATTTGCGTTCGATTGGATCGGGATCATCGATCCGTTCTTCACCGTGCCCCTGCTGGCCGGGCTGGTCGTGTTCGCGGTGCGGCGGCGGCGAGGTCGGCAAATGGCAGCGCAGCAGGCGGTGTTGGCGGGGCTGGGGCTGGCACTTGGATACCTCGCGCTCGGGGCCACACAGCACGCGCTGGCGTGTCGTCTGATTCGCGCCGAGGTAGCCACAACCGGACACGACATCGTCCGAGCCAACGCCTACCCGCAGATCGGCAGCGTCTTTCTCTGGCGGCTGGTCTATCAGACAAACCACGACTACTACGTCGCGCGGACCAATATGCTGACCGCACGCCCGCCCGTCTTCGCCCGGGCCCCCATCAGTAATGACGACCTTGTACGGGCCTCGCAGGACCATCCGAAGGTCAGGCTGTTCCGCTGGTTCGCGATGGAGTTCGTAAGGCCGGTGACCCGCCACGTGGGCGATCAGTGGGTCGTCGAATGGCACGACATGCGTTACGGCTGGCCGGCCGATGCGACGTCGTCGCTGTGGTGGGCAGTCGCGTGGTTCGATCAGGACGGTCGCCTGCAACGCGTCTCGCGCGTGCGGCCCTCATGGCGCCGGATCGAGCGAATGTCGCTGTACGACTAAGCCGGGTGGCGGGTGGCACGGTCGAGCCCGATGGGTGGCACGGTCGAGCCCGATGGGTGGCACGGTCGAGCCCGACGGGTGGCACGGTCGACCAGCAGGTCGGCCGTGTGCCTTCGCGTGTTGTGCGCCGTTGGTGCATCACGATGGGTGGCACGGTCGAGCGTTAGCTCGGCCGTGTTATTCCGGCGTGTCATGTTTCGTTGACACACCACGGCCCGGCATACGCCGGACCGTGCCACCCCTTCTCCTTCGCGAACCACGGCCCGGTTGGCGGTATCGATCAACTTCTAAGGGTGGGGTGGGGTCCCGTCCATTGACAACTGAACGTCGTCGCAGTCGGCGTACCAGCGGGCGCTCGACCACTTCCAATCGATGGCTGCTTCCACCAAGCCGCGGCGCACGGGGTTATTGTGGATGTAGTCGACAGCCTGGCAGGCCACTTGCGGTGAAGTGATGTTTCGATCGTATCCCCCGCCGGGCTGCCAGAAGTGGTAAGCAACGTGTCCATTTCGGCGTACATGACGCAGCGAGCGAAGCTGGGCTCCGGCCTGCGTCCGCAGGCAATGCAGCGCCCGTCGCGATACTGGTTGCTTGATGGCTTGGAGGATTGAGGATGTTCGATACATGTCGGCACACGGCAGCAAGAGAATGTGAACATGCTCCGGCATAATCACATAGGCCCACAACTCCAGACTAAGCTTGGAGCCGGCCTGCCGGAGGGCGTCCAGCAGCCAGAGGCGAGTGGGGTCGTTGCTCAGCAGCGGCAAGTTGTGATAGCAGGAGAAGGTAAGCTCGTGGGCGTGCCCAGGTTCGTTAACGCTGCGGCGAAGTTTGCGGATCGTACCATCAGGCTGGCGCATCCCTACAGAATAACGAGCAGACGTCTCTCAATCTACCCCCACGCTTGGCATGCCCGTCGGATTCCAGATCTTGTTACACTGCCCGATTGGGTGCCACGATGGGTAGCGCGGTCGAGCGGCTGGGTGGCACGGTCGACCAGCAGGTCGGCCGTGTCCCTTCGCGTGTTGTGCGCCGTTGGTGCATCACGATGGGTGGCACGGTCGAGCGTTGGCTCGGCCGTGTTATTCCCGTGCGTCATGTTTGGTTGGCAGATCACGGCCCGGCATACGCCGGACCGTGCCACCCCGGAGATGCTGTCCGCGCCTATGGGATGCGTTATCTGTAAGCGCCTCAACATGGGTGGCACGGTCGACCAGCAGGTCGGCCGTGTGCCTTCGCACTCTGTACTCCGCTGATACATCACGGCCCGGCTTCGCCGGACCGTGCCACCTCTTCTCCTTCGCCAACCACGGCCCGACTTCGCCGGACCGTGCCACCCCTCCGGCTCGCTACTGAGTCGCCCCGAATGCGACCATCGCGTAGTAAAGTCCTTCGCCAGAGTACCAGCAGAGGTGCACATTCGCCTTCGAATCAACCGCCATGGGCATTGGTCGGTAACGTTCACTCAACAGCCTTGACTCCAACGGCACGCGCACCGGCGAGCACCAGCGCCCCTGTTTGCACACGGAAAGGTAGCAGTCTCTTCCTGTGGCGCCTTCTCGCTTCGGCGGCGACCAGAGGAGGTATGGCTCGCCGGCGGCAGAGACGGCCAGCCCCCAAAGCCAGCCCTTCGGTATCCCGCTGACCTCGCCCAACGTGTTACCGATCACAGCAGCGCAGCGTAGCGGACCGTCCGCATCCGCGTCCTCGGCCTCGGTCCAGGCCAGAAACACCTTGCCGCCTCCCTCGGCCAGTTGAGGTTGCCTGATCTTTGGCGGTATCTCCTCCAACACCCATCGGTCCTGTTCCAGAGCTCCCAGCCAGTTCCGGTGCGGCACAGTGGCTCCGCTCAGACTCTCGGGAGGTAGTTTCAAGTCCTGTGTAAATTGCTCTGGGGCACCCATTCAATCTTCATGCCTCATGCAGCTCGCGACTTCGCCGGCTTCGACTTGCCAGGCAGCGGTACCGTCGAGCACAGGTGGGCCGA
>Ga0307376_10000556_pt1 | contig 45504 bp, 54 predicted proteins | sample TR2MG_FD_202536 | JGI IMG/M metagenome (GOLD analysis project Ga0307376, IMG submission 202536) | Soil microbial communities from Risofladan, Vaasa, Finland - TR-2 | ecosystem: Environmental > Terrestrial > Soil > Coastal area > Acid sulfate soil | place: Finland: Risofladan, Vaasa | collected...
TGTCCTTCCCCTTTAATCCCTCAGTCAATACCTGGGCGATTCTGACGCCGGTCATACCGGGTGCAGTGGATAATTCAAGACACCGATCTTCCAGGTGGTATTTTTCGATCTTGGTGGCCATATTTTTGATAGATATTTTTTACGGACTATACCACGGGTTTTTTGAGAAAATTTTCAGGCGGACAAAATAGGACAAGGTCCTTAAGGGGACAAATTAGGACAATATAGGATAGTAAAAAAAGCTTGACAGGATATTTGCCGGCCCTGATACCTCGAAGCATCCGAGCCGGTAGGGGTAATTAAGAACGATAAATCAATTACTGGAAGATGAAATATCGGGTGTCTTGTTTAGGGCGACCTTGCGGGACCACTCTTCAAGAAGCGTGATATTACTGACCCAGCGCCGGCGCCCCCCTTGCTTGGAAGCAGGAAGACCAGCATTATATACTAAATCGTAAAAAACACTCTTCCCCACATTAAGATGCCTGCAAATACTATCGCGCCCAATCAAGACTTTACATTCTTCCATCACCGATATCCCCCGAGTTATAATTTTTTTTTGCATCGTAGAAAATTTTTGCGCCGAAAAATTTTCTACGACTTTGGAATTTAAAAATTTCGGCTGCTCTCCGATACGTTAGGGTAAATACGGAGTCCCAAATAACCGGCGGCGACCACCATGGGGGCATCAACCTCTCAAAATCGATCTCAGGCGGGCCTCGGCCCGGAGATGACACCTGGCGCACAGGGCCACGAGCCTGGCACCGGGATTGCCCAGATCACGATCCGGATGATGGACAGTCAAACAGGAGCCCATGGTTTTGTCGGCCATATGCCCGATCCCGCAACTGGAGCATCGCCACGCGGCCGCTGCCTTCACGTACCAGGCGATCTGATCCCAACCAGCCCCGTATTTAGCTCTATCCATCGGCATATCGAACGCCTGTCATCGCCTCTAACCGCCTCTAATCCAACCCGTAAAAAGGCCATTTAGTTTACATAATGGATATTATCATGCATTTGTTTTTCTCGACATAACGCAAATCCGGAGTAATCCAGAGAGATCCGACGCTGGTCCTGGACCGGAATGAACCAATTATGGTCAAATGCCAGAAACCCTTAATCCCAGGCCACCGGCCTTAATCACCCAAAACCGCCGGTAACCGGGATACGGCTTATTCGCCAAACAAGCAAAACACAGTAAACAGCCGAATATCCCCTAAAATCGCCATAAATCAAAGAACATACCAACCGCCCCAATTCTACCGGTCCCCCTCCGGTTTATTTAAGTTTACCGGCCAGGTACTGAAAGTGTCTTTCTCTTCCCGCTGCATTGCATCGGTTTTGTCCTGGGCTCCAGCAGCCCCTTTATGCGTCCCACCCTATTCTATGCGATTTTACCTTCTCTGGCCGTATTTCTTGAACTTACAGTTTTACTTACTTCGAAAGCAAAGCGAAAGTAAGGCGAAACTTACTACCTGTAAATACTACTGTAAGTCCTTTAGTTACTTTCACCCTATTTTCATCCTGTATAGACAGGGTGAAACTTACTACCTGTAAGTTACCCTGTAAAAAACGGTTTTACTTTCGCCTTACTTTCGCTTTGCTTTCACCCTATACATGATGTAACCACTTAAAAAAACAATATGCTATACTGTAAGTATTACTGAAGGTGAAAGTAAAGAAAGCAATTTGACAATATATCGCGCAGGAAAAAAGTTAAATAAAGCAAAGAAAAGAGAGAGGAGAGAGTAGAAAAGAATAGGGGAAATTTGCTTTCTTTACTTTCACCGTCTCTTTTTTGCGACCCTCGTACACCAATAAAGTGGACATTTTTATAAATCTGAGGGGGGCGCCGGGAAAATCCCAAAAAAAACAAAAAAATAAAGCTGTTTTTATTCTTCATTGCTCTCAAACTCACTTACCGCTCCTATTCCCATGAAATGGATTCGCCGGTTCTTTGCGAAGGGCTTTCGTTCTACATTCGGAAAATTCATTAATATCTGTTCTGCGAATCTATTCCTGGCTATTTTGCGGTATTGACCTTCCTCACACCATTTACAATAAATTCTATGTAAATCATTGACCTCGATCTTCAGTTTCCGGCCCTGGACGCATTTCTCCTCCACAAACTGCAATAAAGGATGTAACGACATCATAAAATCCTGTTTGTCTTTCTTCACAGCACCGCTTTCGATGAACCCATTGTTTTTGAGTAATTTTTCCAGACCCAACAAAGCCCAGGTGAAAACTCCATCCCGCTCCGGTAATAGTTTTTGTTTTAAATCCGGATCTTTGGTCTCGTCGGTGAATCTCTGATTAAATCTCAATATCAAAAGACGCCGCTCCAGACCATAGCTCCTGTCCGGAATGACCGGCGTTTCTTGCATGGACAATATCATCTTGACATAGGGTTTGAACTGGAACTTATGCCCGTGTTTTCGCTCTGCCGTGAGCCATTCGCCACTCACAATCGTTTTCAAATGCTCGGTGGCCACCGGGTCGCGGTGCGAGGTCTCAGTGGCCACATTGATCAATTTGTTTTGTAAAAAATACAGGCTGAACTTCGGATCGCTTAGGTCTCGCATGGTAAGGGATGAGCTGTTTTCAGATCCCACTATCTCGTTTAACATGGTAAGTGCCGTGCCTTTTCCATTTCCACCAGACCCGATCATAAACAGCATCTTTTCAAATCGACAATCAGTCATGAGACAATAACCAAAAAACTGCTGTAATAGATCTATCTTATCCTGCTCACCCGGGAAGATTTCATCCAGGAATTGAAACCACCTCTTACACTTCTCCAAATGCTTTATGTTGAAATCACAGGGCACTTGGGCCCGGCTGCCCAACAAAGGATCGTGCGGGATCAACTTCATGCCGTTTTTTATATCGATCATCCCGTTTATACAGTTGATATATCCTGCGACGTCCGGCCACTCCTTTGGTTCACGGTTGACCAGTCCGCGCAGGACCTTAATACTGCCATCGATCATATTAGGATGGATGTTCTCTTTCATAGCCTGTACACAAACCTGGTTTAACACAAACTCGGATATCTCCTGCCACAGACCGTCTTTAAATATCCAGAATGCGCCGGCGGTGTGACATAAATTTTTAAAATAATTGACATAGTATTTTGCCATCCTCACCGGGACAAACAAGAATTTACCCGTTGATTTACTTTTAATGTAGAATTCCATCGGGTCAATATCGCGAGGAAGGGGGACGCCGGGCGTACCGGCGGTAAAGGCTGAGGTTGGCTCCACGCTGAGGTCCTTCAGGATTCCGGTGCCGCCTTCGCGGTCTTTCGGCTTGTAGTCTGGATCGTACTTAGTGAAAAATTCGGGGTGTTTCGCTTCTCCGGATATTTTTTGCCGGGCATCCTTCCATTTGTAGTTGCAGCTATCATGAAAGCATTGGTATGTAATAAGGCCGCTGGCATCCTGGACAATGGCGGATTCGTTTTGCGAGTGTGAAGGATCGAACAGGCATTGTTTTAATTTATAGATCTTGCGGCTGCCTGCCATTTTTAGGTTGTACACAATGCCGTAATGATCCAGATATTTATCTACCTGCCATATACCCCAGTCAGGACCGGCCTGAGAGCCACGACGTTGCGACTTTTTTTCTTTTTTGGAGGATGGTGTAGGACTTTGATCGTCTTTGGGCGCAAGCGCGGCCAGGGCTTGGAGTTTTTTAATGGGTGTGGGGATTATTTTCTTTTTCATCCGGATCTATCAGCTTTCTATGCAGCCACTGCGGCACATACACTCCGCCGGATACAAAAAATAGGATGTCTGTTCCATCCCTGTAATATAACGGCAGTCGCCGAATTCTGTTATCCCGGAGTTTAACCAGAATCGATTTTTTTGATAGCTCCAGGATGTCTGATAGATCTATCAGTATTGTTGGGCGTGGTTTTGGCATATAGTGCCTCTAAATATCTTTGCAGTTCCTCATCAGTGCCAGGCCAACCCAGCTTATCGGCCATGCGATGAAATTGATGTTTTCCAATACTGCCCTCGTGGAAAAATATTCTCTCAGTCATTATTAATTCCTAAAGATGTCAAAAATTTCGGTTCGATGTAACTGCGCCTGTGCGGTCGGTCTTCAGTATGGTCACCCTTGCGGGACGTTGTACCATACAACCTCCAGATCCTTGCCGGATTAAAAACCGACCGATCAATATCTACTTTTTTGCTGTTAAATTTTATCGCCAGTACTGCCAGGATATTTTTTATCATCAGGATGTTATCTTCGCTATTTGGTATATCCGGGAGCCTGTATAATATGTGGCCCCCGTTGCCTGACATCGCCGGGATACAATCACCGAATCCCTGTTTGTCTTTCAGCCATGCCCATATTTTTTTCCTTACCGCAATCGTTTCTTTCACTTCCTCTTTCGATGCAGAGACTTTTAACTCATGCGGGTATTTGGCGTCGATATCTATTGGCAGCCACCGTAAACACAAAATCTCTTTATCCTGTGTTGTGTTTGTCTTCATATCGGCGGCTTTTAGGCGATTAACAGCCCTGGCCAGGATATCGGGGTTTACCGGGTTAAGCGTAAAATATATTCCCCGGGCCTTGGCCTTATCCAGGGCCTCGGCGCATTTACCAAAGTCCACTGCATTGTCGAAGTAGCCATACACCACACCGGCGCCGCCTGCCCAGCCTTCCCAGGCCGCATTTGACTTCGACAACCCGAACGCCCGGATCTCGACTACCTCTCCGGGATCAAAGAATACGTTATATACGTCGGCGCATTTCATATTTCGTCCAAATATTTTACTGCAGCATCGTAGGCCTGTTCATAACCCGCGCCCATACGAGAATACAGATCTATCTGGAGATCCCTGGGAAGCTTTTTATAGCATGAATAACAAAAGGATTTTTTTGTTTTCTTGGTATTGCCGCACACACATTCATTGCTGTAAAATGCGCTCAAATAAGAATTCTGATATTTTTTGATCTCCACATGCTTTACTATGGAATCCGTGCACAGCTTGATTTGAATAAAGGCATGGGCGCAATTATCCAGCTTATCGCGATCAAAAAAACGGCAGGCAGTATTCATGCATTTTATTATTCCCAATTTTAACCTCCTGACTTCTTTTTCCCGTCTATCCCTTTAACATCGATCGAAATACCTGGCACCATATCCAATTGGTTCACCAGATCCTCGGGGATCCCCGCCACGTGGATCTCGGCATCGATGATGTAACGAGCAAACATTTTGATGATCTCCACATCAGGGGCGCCGGGACTGTCGAAGTCCATACCTATAAAACCGTTATAGCGTTTATTTTTTTCCATTTATCTGATCAGTATGTTGTTTGGAAATTCTATCAACATTTTCTAAAAGATCTTTATAATCAGTATACCAACCTTCCATCATTCTTCGCATAAGGCCTGCGGACTCTCCCTTTGCCCATAAACCAAAGATTGTTATTTCACATCCCCAAGCGGCTCCTACTTCAGCCCACGCATCTGTGCCTGATGGTCCGATATAAATAACTAAATCTGATTTTGTGGCACCATCGGTATCATATATAAATTTTTGTTGCCCATCTTCACTATTGATCCATTGCTCAAAATCAAATTTAATATTCGTGCGGCCTTCATCAGCAATAGCTTTTTCCACAAAAGACAATACCTCATGGCCTTTTTTTCGTAAAAGCAGTGACAGCATTTCAACCGCATGTTGATTTTTCCATGAACTTGCTATGTAAATTTTCACCATGGCTCCTTTCATTGTCCGCTTCGCATTTGTCACAATCGAACAGCACCACCATAAGACTTCATCCAACCTCCAGGAGTTTGTTGGCTATCCAGCCCAGGGCGGCGAAACATGTAAGGCCGCCTAACCAGGCCCAGGGGAAAGTGACCGGGTCCTGGGAACACAGGATAAAACCCGCCACAAAAAGAAATGCCAAAAACCAGTACACCATATTTTTCATATCTCGCCACCTGTCTTTTTCAATGCCTGATTAATTACCAAACGCCCAATCGCTTCAGATGCTCGCTGTTGTCGTGAGCATCACAAATGTTTTTCGGATTGATCCGGTATGCCCGTCCACCTTTGAGACCCATCACCATACACCTGGGCTCTGTGCCAATGTGTTTGTCATTAATCCCCCGAACATCAAATTCTGGAACATACGCATTACACTCCGAACAATCATGAGCTGTTGATCCTCGCCTATAATTCAGTTCAATCTTCTTTTTTAGTCTCGGCGATCCCATTGTTTTCTCCTTTTGTCATTCTGACTTCTTTTTCGGTGAACGGTGAACCGCCGACGGGGAACGGCTCTTTGCCCTACAGTAATTTTGTCATTTAGCACCTGCCATTTGTTAATTCAGATAAACGGTCCAGACAAAATAATACCCGTTATCCGTCTTAAAATAGAATTTCACCATGGGAATCATCATATCGCGGCCGTCCTTTCTTTTTCGCGGTGATACTCCTCCGGATCTGTCCAGGTGAGATCCTCAAAAATCAAAAGGCGGTTCCCGCACTCCGGGCAGCTCTCGACATCGATCAACTTGTCATCACCATTTTCCACACTCACCATCATCAAGGAGCCGCCATTAAATCGCCTGTAACTCACAAACACGGATAACCCGCAGTTTTTACACGAATACGGCATTCAAATTTACTCCTTAATAAATGGTTTCAAGAGCTCGGCCTTTTCATCCAGACCGAGATCCCGGGCGTTTTGATACATGGCCATGATTTCAATTGGCGTGGCCATGCATAATTTCTGCATACACGTAGAGCAGATAAAGTCGCAGTCCAAATGCTGCGTTTTACCTTTCTCTTTCCTATGGCAGATCAAACACGATTTCATGTCCTATTCCTCTCACTCGTTTCTCGCGATCGAGGCATTGGCAAACATAACCAGCTCATCCAGTTTGGTCATAACAATGCTCTTCTCACGGCTGTCCGGACACATCGCGTCCAGAAATACCGCAAAACCAAAAGCCCCCGCCCTGATCTTCTCATATCGTTCCGTCTGTTCACCTTTGGGCGGATGGTACGTAAACCTGTTTTTAAGTTCTTTTTGATCCATGGTCAAATTTCCTTTCCCACATCTTGTGGTAGGTACCTCTCCGGAGTCCGCGATGCCGGCACACGGATCCAGCTCACCGGCGGTTCTTTTTTACTTGGTTAACGTTAATAGAAAACAATTCACAGAAACATTCATCATTTATCTAAACACCACAAGATGTAGTGTTATCTCCGGACCGGGAATGGGCATTTTTTTTGCCCGCCAGGAGTCTTTAGTGCGCTTTTCCCACATCGGGGGTGTTACAGCGTCGAACCCGGATAACCCGGTCTCTATTATGGGATCAAAATAAAAAAAGCCCCGGGGGCAACACGCGAGAAAGGAGGTTGAACCCGCATATCGCCGCCGGGGCATAAGGCATCGAGGCTCGTTTTGGCCGTCGACTATCAGTCTTTTCCATTGGTCCCCTTCTTTGGCTTTCTTAGATAATATTGGCGCTTACCCGTATGATCTATAAAATACGGTTCACCCGTGCGGATCCGGCGTTTGGGCAGCTCCGCATAAAGATCGGCTTTGAGTAGCTTTATTTGTTTTTCAAAATCGATCAGCGTGTTAATCGCTCGCTCGATCGGACCCATGGGTTTTAGTGTCATCAGGTGAAATCCCCTCGAACAGATCTTCTCGGTTAACCTGCAGAATATCCGCGATCGCCTGCTGTGTTTTCCTGTTGGCCCGGGTTCCGTGCATGGTGTGCGTGATGGCCATGCGGGTTACCCCAATATGATCGGCCATAAACTGCTGGCTGATCCCGGCAAAACGAGGCAGGCAAAGCCTGATTCTTCGCGCCGGTGCACCTGCCTCTTTCATGGCCTCCAGAACATACGCATTTTTTAATTTTCGTCTCACTTGACAACTCCTGTTTCTTTATGTTACAGTAACAAACCCGTTTATTTAATTTAGTGGAGTGTCCGGAATCGTGGCTCTCCGGCTATACGTACCAGGTGACTCCGGGATTATCGCCTACACCGATAAGCGACCCTGAAGTTGCCCGGGAACTCGAAGACTGCAAAGGCCCTGCGTCGGTACAGGATTACCTTTGTAAGCTCGCGCCGGAGAGAAGCCCGGACACTCCACTAAATTAAATAAACATGGGTTGTTCATAAGAATCCTTTTTTAGTTTCTGAATTCTTTGGAAGATTTCGAACCTATGATACGGAATCTCGTAATTTTGTCAAGGAAAAAATGCGAAAAAACGTAAAAAAAATAACACCAGAAGATAAACGGCTGAAATTTCTGCTAAAACAGGAGGGTATTAAGCAGAAAGAATTTGCCAAATTAATAGGTATGGCTCCCAGCTCAGTTTCTGATTTTATACATGGACGTATGAAAGGGGGAGGAGGTATTAAATTTTGGGATGGGATAAGAGGGGCTTTCCCAACCTGGGAAAACGAAATACGAGATTACGTAGGATTACCCCCTGAGGACCTCCAGGATGCCGCAGGATCGACGTTCGGCATTAAAGGCATAGTCATACAAGGGTATGAATTCCAAAATAAGGAAATTATTATGGGTTGTGTCGATTTATTGTGGAATATAGAACAGATAGACCCGGACATCTTTGCACATGCCCAAACATACCTGGGAGTACTCCTCGACTGCGCCGGTGTCGTCTCAAAAAAAATAAACCGCCGAAGCTCAGGCTGATAAAATGAGTGTGCACCTTCTCAAAGACGGCCGCTGGATCGTGCAGTACCGGGATCCCTCTCGAGAGGGAAAATACAAGCGGGAATATTTCGGGAGGGGACTGGAGGCCGAGGCAAAGGCCCGGAAAAGACAGGAGGCGATCGATGTCCGCTCCTACACCAGGCGGACTCCCGCAGGGACATCGCCATTATTCCAGGAACTCGCCACGGGCTACATAACGGCCAGGCTGGGCGTCAACGAACCGACTACCCTGCGCCGGCTTTCCATCGTGCTCAAGGCCTCCATCCTGCCCGAAATAGGCCGGACCGAGGCCCTTTGTCTTACCCATCACCGTATGGATCAATATGTGGCGAAACGCCTTAAAACGGGCGTCAAGCGCACCACGGTCCACCGGGAGATCTCGGACATACAGGCCATCCTCAACTGGGCCGTAAAGCGTGAAATCATCAAACGCAATCCTGTGAACGGTTACCAGAGCCCAAAACGCGATGACGCCATTATCCAGCCCGTCACTCACCAGGAGATCCGGAGGCTGCTCGACCATACTCCTGATCACGTTACCCGGGCCCTGCTCATCAGCTATTACACCGGTCTCCGACCTGGACAGGAATTATTCCGGCTCAAATGGACGGATATCGATTGGGACCAGGAGACCATCCTGATCAGATCTTCGAAGAAGGGGGGGGCGCTATTCCGGATCGTGCCGCTTCATCCGGATTTCGCGCGGATCCTGAAGGATCTGGATGAAAAAGATGCCAAAAACGAGCATTTTTCATCCGATTACATCATTACATTTAACGGCAGGCCGGTGAAAAGCATCCGGACATCCCTGGCACATGCCAAAAAAAAAGCCGGCATCACCCGCCGGCTCACTCCCTATGCCTTCCGCCACACATTTGCCACCCGGATCCTATCCGGAGGCGGCGACCTCAAATCTACTTCTGAAATCCTCGGCCACAGCCGCACCGACACCACAACCCGGATCTACCAGCACACCGACCTAACCGCGCACCGCAACGCCATCGCCAACCTCCCGGCCCTGGACCTGCCTGGGAAAAAAACCGGTAACAAATCAACCAAAGATGTACCAAAAAATACATGACCCATGATACTGAAATTTATACTGAATTTGGAAACGCGGTACGTTCGCAACGTTCAGGTCAGGGGTTTGAATCCCCTCACCTCCACCAAATAAATTCAATAACTTAGCCGCTTTTTACGAAAGCGGCTTTTTTATTTTTTAGTAATGTATTACCAGGGTAAAAGAGCCATTTTTTACAAGTAATACCTTTTCTTGTGCTGTCCAAAGTCTTACAGAAGCACAACTCGTTAAAAGTAATATAAATATTAGCCATTTCATTATTATGCGTCTGTTAAATAAGTAATACTAAAGGTCATTTTTCCGGTATCTACAAGTGTAGTAAGGTCTAAATATGTTCCACTGGTTGTATTACGTAAAACTACCGATATGTCGTTTGCAGCTTTATCATAATAAACATTTACCGCAGTCCCAGAAGCATTATAACTAACAGTAGTACACAAAACAGCAATACAGTTACCTGTTAAACCTGCTGCTTCAATTTTCAAATAATAACCACTGGCATCCAATGTAAAATGTCCTACTGTTTCGCCCTTACCTATATCGTCTGTTTCTACAATATCATCTCCATTTACTTGATTATCTAATTTGCATTTTATTTCATTTGCAGCCGTGGCATCATCTATTGTTAAAATAGATTGCCTTAACACCGTTCCCAGTGTTCCATCAAATTTTACCGGTGGAGTATTTATTTGTGCTGCTGTAGCTGTAATAGGTGTTCCATTAAAATTTACTGAAACGACATACAAATCGCCGGCAAAGTGCCCGTCTTTGAATTTCTGCGTGGTTGAACCCAGGTCAATGGTATTGGTGACACTGGGGAGGATGTCATCACCGGCGCCGTCCCGCCACGAATCGTGCTCAAGGATATTGGCGCCCAGGGTAATGGTGCCCGCGCCCGAGAAGATCTGGTAGGCCCCGGCCAGGACATCGCCGTTTATGGTAAGGGTCTTGACGGCATCCACGGAAAAGACGGCACCCCGGTGCATGACGAGACAAACGGTGGCCGGGACTGTCAAATCCGTGCTGACCTGGTAGGTCTGATTTCCAGGCAGGATGACTGTGGCCGGATCCCCGGCGAGTGTCGCAATCACCCAGGCGAGCGAGCCTGTTAAAGCGGCGTTTCCGTGATCGCCGGCCATGGCCGCTACATACCAGACGCCCTTGATAACGGATTCATCAGCCGCATCCGGATCGGGGAGTTTGGTCAGGGTGGCACTTCCGCCATCATAGGTCGTAACCGTAAACGTATCTGTGGACTGACCGGTACCCCATTTGATGTCCTCTTTTCCAATATAGCCGGTCGCGCCTTCGAGTTCTGTGATATTTGCGGCCATCGACCTGGTCGGGGATCCCATAAGGCCCAAAATACCCATCATGATCAATAGATTACAAATTCGTTTTATCCACTTATCCATTTTTCTAATCCTCCGCTATCCATCAATTTCCTTAAAAGTTTTTCTAATTTCCTGCATTCCTCGTTAATAATCGTTGTCCATTTTATAATTTTATCCGGATCGCCCTTTATCTGCTCGATACGCTGTGCGGCCAGGCCGATGATCGTGATCCGGTTGACCATATCGTGGCAGAATACATGCGATCTTTCGGATAATTCACTCATTTTGGACCCGGGGGGCTTCCAGGGTGGCAATGGCATTTCTAAGCTCGGCTATATCGCTCTTGATCCCCAGCTTTACCTTGATGACCGCCATATCGATCTTGATTATATTAAACAATTGGCTGCCTCGTTTCAGATCCTGTGCAATTGTTTTCATGTCATCTCCCATATCAGCAACCTCTTTTTTCAGACCGCATGATTCACACTGTGCCTTGACCCGGGCGTCCACCAGACCTGGCAGTTCGGTCTTTGATTTATAATATCCGATGACCAGGCCGCATAACGTCCCCAGGCATCCTACGATCGCTGAGACGATATACGCTTCCGTGGTCATGGTGTCATGGCCTCCGGACGCAGGTATAAAGGCAATCGTCGTTTTTTCTCGATCTGTCTTGGCACAAATTTTCTCAATACTGCCTGTTTGAATTTTTGATCCTGATCGATCCAGGCCTTCCAGAAAAACAAATCCGTCATGGCTGTCATGAGCTCATCTTTTGTGCGAGCCCCGGCCACATTATCAATAGCCTGGTTCAGCTCTTTTAAGACCTTTTCCATAACCCGGCCCATGGTTTTTTCATCCTGTTCCTTGACGGCCGTGGCCCATCTTTCCGTGAGATCGGAAGAAAGAGATTTATATTTTTCTTTCTTCTTTTGAATTTCCTGTTCCACCTCAAATGCCTCACTCACACTGGCCGGCAGAAAACCGATCGCCCGTTTTACCGCCGCCGACCAGATTGGTTCATCGATGGCCACGGGGGTTTTTGTGATGGGCGTCATATAAGCATCGTTTTCAAGGATATTGATGGCATCAACAACCCGCTGCATCTGCGAGGGCATGGCAAGGCGTTCCAGTTTTCTTTCTGTCCGGATCGTGCCGGCCCCTTCCAGTTTACCGGCTGTGAGCTTCCCGATCTCAACGGCAATCTTTCCAAACCGGCCCATCACGTCATAAAGACGGAGCGGCAGTATGATGGCCACCGATCCGGAAATATCGATACCCAACCGGCCAAAGATCCCGCGAGTCAGTCGATTTCGGCGTAACCATTTTTTTGTATCTATACCAAAGAGTTTTTTGAGCAAGGTATCAACGGCCAGAAACATCCCGTAAATAATCGGGTTGCCTGCCACGCCTGCCAGGGCCAGGGTGACTGCGGTAAATCTCAGGGCCTTCATGGGATTGGTCTTGACGCCTTTTGGACTTAGGGTCTCGACGGTATACTTAATCTGGTTGGTCAAAAACGATTTGTAAGGGCTCAAAAGTCGTACAGGTACTTCTTTTAAAAGACTCGGAAGATTTTCCCTGCCAGCGCGAAAATTGGTTTTATCGTTGAGCTCAAATCCGAACTTCCTTGCAAATTCTTCCTGGAGTCTGGCGGTATCTTTCTTCCACACGGCATTTCGCACGGCTTTGGTGTCTGCCAGGCGTTGGTCAATCTCCTGGGCCAGTAACATTAGAGAGGATGTCTTCGGAGCTACTTTCCCGGCCATCTTAACGGCGGATCGACCTTTTTTTAGTTGATTTTTGGCATAGTCCTTGCCGGCCCAGTAGGCGCTGAAACGATTGATCAGCTCCACCGTGCTAAAGGGCATGAGGGTTGCCTCCTGGAATCCCTGAAAACCGCCCTCGCCTTTTAAGAGCTTTCCATAAAACTCTTTAAATGTGCCCTTATCCATAAGGACCTCGCCGGTGATACTACTGACCGACTGCGTGATCCCCATTTCCTCCGCTTCTTTTAAAAGATCCGGATTTCTGAAGGTCCGGAGTCCTTTTGCATAGCCTCTGACCGCAGCCTTTTCGCCCACGATCGGGTAGGCATTTACCCAAAACTGGGATGCATTGGCAACGGCGGATGTGGCACTTAAACCCAAATCCATAACATACTGGACCAGATTGATTTTGTGGAAGACCGTGCGCACGTCCTGGGCGTTGAACCCGGGAGAGAGTTTTAATTTATGGATCACATTGGCGATCGCCTCTTCGGTATTGGTGGGATGGGCCAGTGCGCCGGGGAGAGCCTCGTTTTCAATGTAGGCACGCAGGCGCTGATCACCGGCGGGCATGGCCTCCATGTTCCGTTGAACCTCCTTCATCACGACATCCTGGCTGACCTTGCGGCTGGCCCCGTAAAAATAGATATCCATGATGCTGTCGAGGTTTTTGATAAAGTTGGGATTATTGACCACGCGCTGCATCTGGTTTCCAAAAAAGCGGCGTTTGGGTTTGGGCCGGGCTATCTTTTTTTCACTCAACATATGGGATATTTCTTTACTCGTGAGCTCCTGAAATATGGGGACGTCTTGACCGGCCTGTTTTTGGATGGCGCTTACAAGTCGCCAGTAGCCACGCCGGTTTAGCATGGTGGCATCATCGGGCGGGATAAAGGTATCTTGATGAATTGCTATATTGGTCTTTCCCTGGTCGCTCCATGATTCTGCTATCTTGAGGGCCTGCCCCAGACTCTCGACCTTGTGACTATGCTCATCTTTGGCCTTGACCCAGAAACGGCCCTGAAAGATATGGGGGAGATACCCTTCTATGTGGCCCACATGATGCCCGTGATCGATAAGATACTGACGGACTTCTCCCAGGATCTCGCGCACGCGGGCCGCAGCGATCTCGACCGGGTGCGGTCCTTCAATCTCTTCCTTGGTGTCCAACAAATGAAGCACCGCCCGTTTTTCCTGGGCATCGAGCCCGGCCACGGTCTTTTCGTATTGGGCACGCCACACCTTAAATTGGCGCATTGTAGCCTGTTTAAACTCTCTCATGGCCTCATAGATCGCCCGGCCTTCACGGGTTTGGCTCAGGATTCCTTCCTGGTTTCTAAGGGAACTCAGAAGCTGTGGCCCGTGCCTTTGCTCCAAATAGACCTGGATCCCGGCATCCTGACGGCCACGCAGCCAATTAAACCAGTGACCCATCCGGGTGGCCTGAACTTTGTCGAGAGTTTCTTTGACTTTCTGATAGAGGGGATCCAGATAGATGTATCCGGCGTCATCGGCAAGACTGATACCGGGTGAGATTTGGGTGGAGGGCTCTTTGGCCTTGGGCTTTTCGCCAGGCTTTTTTATTGTTCTTTTGGTGGGTGTTTTTGATTCTTCGACTACATCTTCCGGGGATGGGTAGTAGTCATCGAATGGGATATCTTTTTCTTTCAGGAGGGCTTCGAACTCTTCCGGGGTGTAATTCCAGCCTCCAGCAGTTTCCTCATGAGTTTCTCTTTGTATTTCCTCTTTAAGATTGGTTTGAGCCTTCGCTTGATCCTGTCGTATGGAGTCGGATTCGATTCCTTCATTTTTCAGATCCTCCAGTTCTTGCTTGTAAAGCCCATTATCCTCCAGCTCGGTGTAATAGTCAATGGCGTTTTGGACGATTTCGGTTTGAGTGATACGCAGGGGCTTTTGGTCAATGGCTTTTTGTATGGCGCTAATGGCATTCTTGCCGGTCCATCCCTTATTCCTGAGCCATTCGGGATAAGTCGATGGTATGCCTTGCCAGTTCTCACTTCCATCTGCATCAACCACCCTGTTTCTTGCGCCCGCTTCGCTTCCTTTGAGATCATCGAGGGCGCCTCTCAAGGCATTTTGCATGTCTTCATCGAATTCTATTTTCCATTGGGAATTATCGGCTTTTTCGGATGTATTTTCTTTTAGCTCAGTGACCTTGTATCTTTCGCCTGAATACGAATAGGGGCCTTTCGGTTTTTCAGGGGCAGCGGTTTTTTTAGGGACAATAGGTTTTTCAATGGGTCCTGGCTTGATAGTGCCTTCACCGCTCCATACAGGCTTTCCGTTGACCACAAAACCGGTATTGATAACATCGGCTGCTTTGAGCCCGTATTCATCGAGGACGTCGGCATGCGTTACGGCTTTACTGCTCTTGTATGTGCGCTGCGATCGGGTTTGAATGATAAGAGGATGCTTGGGGCCGGCCCTCTTTATGAGCGGGGCCTGTCTGGAGGGGAGTACTTCTTTTTCTTTAGGCTTCTCCCCCGCCTTAATGTCTTCATAAGCCCGTTTAACCTTTTCCAATTCTCTCTTCTGATTTTCAAGTGCCTTTTTAAAATCATCCCTAACCGCTTCTGACACTGGATGCCCTTCTACATCTTTATAAGTTCCGTCAATATATGGTTTAAGGTTTTTTTCTGCGTCGGCAACACGATTTTCATACTGTTCGATAAGCCCTTCTAATTGTTCGGAAGATTTTTGTCTTAATCTTTCTTCAAAGCCTATAGGTTTTTTTTCCCTTGCGACACCTTTCTCGGGTTTTGCTGCCGGCTCCTCTTTTTTGCCTGCCTGATATTTGGCCTCTAATTCATCCAGGTCCGGCCGGGGCTCCTCTTTTGGTGGCTTTGCGGTCTCGGCCATTGCCCTGGGCGTCACTATGCTTACACCGCCGCCTACGATCGCGCCTACGCCTGCAGCTCGTGTTGCCAAATTGATATCGATGGGCTTTCCCTGGCTGATGGCGGATATAATCTCCTGTGCGCCTTCCTGGCTGCCTTCCATGAGTGAACTCATAACGGCCCTGCGTACGGCCTTTCCGCTCTCGCCAAATACACCCAATTTGTTGGTTATAGGGATCAAAACCATATTCATCCAAAAGGTTTTTGTGGCCGCACTCTCGGCGGACTTTTTATCTTTGGTCTCCTGGATGGTCTCTCGATAACTAATCCCCGCCTCGGTCATGGCTTCCATGGCAGATGCAAGGCCAATACCTGCCCAGGCGGCCAGCTTGGGTGCAACGACACTTGCACGGCTCAATGCGCCTGTTAAGCCCATACCCGGTATAAAAAATGTGGCCATGGATCCGATACCCATGGTCACTTCATCGATGAATGTCGGGTCTTCGGGTACCAGTTCCTTTTGCCAGCTTTTTACCAGATCGCCCATCTCTTTGGCGGTCTCGCTTCCGCTGATCCATTCTATCCCGCCGATAAGCCCCTCCGCGGTACCAAAGGCGCCGGCTATGATATTGTTCCCGAATTGCTCCAGGCGTCTTAATCGGGTTGGATTTAATTCCTGCTTGTATGCTTCGGGGGATACGCCCCGCTGCATCGCCTCCAGGCCGATTTGGGCTTCAGCGATTTCAGCAGGACCGATCGGTTTTGGCTGGGCCATACGGCCAAAGAATCCTGATTCAGGCTCGGGCGGTGCCTGGCGTAAAGATTTCTGGCCGTAAAATTCGGCCATGATGGCGTTACGCATGGTTTCCTCGGGTGTGCCGTCCGGAAACGCTACTTTAATGCCCTTATCTTTGAGATTGATCTCAATCATTTATAGGTAAACCTTCCTGTAGCTGGGTCAAATACCGCTGTTTTTTGTTGCTTGTTGCCACCGGGTGCATTACCAAGCTCTTTTTGCATGCCGGTCTGGACTTGATTACCACCTGCCATTTGATCGAGTCTACCGGTAGGCGCTGCTTGTTTTTTGCTGGCCTGACCAATAGCCAGGAGCTCCTTGATGGAATCATATGCCGCCCTGAGATCCTTAAGATCCTGCGTGGCTTCCTTATCTCCGGCATCGACTTTCTGTTTTAAGACCTGATACGCCGATTGTTGTCCCTTCAAAAGGGACATTAGATCGACGCTGGGTTTGCCCTGGGCGTCAAAGGTGATCCCAGATGAGCCCACCTTGTATTTTTCAAGGGTCTTAGTAATAAAGGTGGCATATCCGCTGACCTTTTTTTCTTTATCCGCAGCCGTATCCTGCCCCGTTTCCTGGATCTGTTTGACCACACCGGTCTTTCCGTTAAAGAGCCATACCCCGCCGTCGGAAGTCGTGGCCTTCCATTCGTCCTGCTGGGTCTCCTCCAGTTTATCGATCTGCTGGGGTTGTTTAAACTGCACAAACAGCCGGTTCATAAAATCCCGGGCGGCCTCGCTATGGCCCTGGCCTAACATACCGAGGCCGATTTTGACCCCTTCGCTGTACATCTTCATACCGGCATCATCAAGACCCAGGGCCTTTTGCGCATCCAGCTTTTTCTGTTCAATATCCACCTGCTGGGCCAGACCCTGCTCTCTTAAATCCAGACCTCTTTCGCCCTGGGCCAGGGTGGCGGTCCGGTAATCGGTCTCTGATTTCCGGGTCTTTTCCTTTTCCTCAAGACCCATCTGGGTGAGTTTGCCTTTTAATGCGCCGCCGCTTGCGCCCTCGGCCATGCGTGCCAGTCCGTATCCTAATCCGTACATGATGTCCTCCGGTTTTCGATTCAATAGCCAATAGTCAATAGAAAATAGTCAATCCTTAAAGCCCGTACCCCTGATATCCCATATCCGCCATATTGCCCGTACTGGGATCATAATACCGCGTATAGGCCGGTAACCGGGATCCGCCGCTCGCCGGCGGCGTCATTCCCTGGTTGGCCAGCATATACATCTGCATGAGATTTCCTGTTGTACCGCCGACCGCGTCCCAGCTCCCTTTGGCCGCATTGGCATACATATTGGCAAGGTTGCCATAGCCGGCTTGGGCGTTTGCGCCCGCGCCCACGGATGTGGCGGGCAGATTTCTTCCGAGGTTTGCGGCCTGTAGCATTTGATTGAATCGATTGGCCGAAAAATCGGCCACGCCCCCGGCCTTTGTCTGGGTACGGCCAAGATCAATATTTTGAGCCCGCTCCGTCTCGATCCCGGCGCCGGATGGGTAACGTCCGCCCATGGTACGCCGGGTATTGGCCGTGGTATCGGCATAACCCCGGTCAATGGTGCCCATCATACGGGCGAACCCGGGCTGCTGTTCCACGGGTAGCTGGCTCTCCTTAACGATCTGATCTTCAAGAGGCGCAAAGGTGCCTGCATAGCGTTCCCATTGCAGACTTGCCAGATCGCGCTGCCAGTTCGATGATTTCTTTAGTGCCCTGGCCTGCTTGTCAGCCGATCTGCTGGCGCTATATGCCGAATATGCGGAAACCGCCACTACTGCTACTGCTATTGCTGCTGGCATTGCCAATACTCCTTTCTGATTCCAAATAGAAATTGATCATATAATATGCCGTTCTTCATAAAGCTCTTTATATTGATCCCTTCGTTTAGGAGACCGCAGGTTTTTGCAAAAAAACCGGCTGATCGATTTATCTCTGGTATCCACGTTATAATTTTCAGACAACGGGTTTCCGTAAACATCCAGGATAATACGGCTTTCCCGGCTTCAATCCCTTTCTTACCCCGGCCTGCAGGCAGTATCGCGGTATGGGCCTCATACGTGACGCCGTTTACCGGGACAAATACGAATACGCTGAAATCATTCGGGCTTAAAACATAACAAATAGGGCTATTTATAAAACTTTCACCTATCCTGTAACGCCCATCCGGATCTACAAAATCATCTATCGTGTCAAAATACACCGAATCATGGCCAAATATGGCGTTGGCTTTATCGATATCTTTGATTGTACATCTCATTTATGTCGCTATCCCTTCCAGCGCTTCCAGGGCATGGATCACGTCGTTGAGCTTATCCTTGACGGCATCGATTTCCGTCTTGAGCGTGCCCAGTTTGGTGTTAAATCCCGCCCGATCTACATGGTCCGCGCCGGTATCCAGCGAAATCGCGCTGATGGCCGGGGCGTCGGAAATGGCGGCCTGTTTGTTCAGCTTCAGGCCGTCGACGTCCGCATCTATGCCGTAACCGGCCTTACGCTTGACCGCCAGGGTGATGGTCCCGGCCCCGGCATTATATGACAATGTGATGGCCGAGCCTTCCGCGAGGACCGTATCCATTTGACCGGCCAGGATTGAGGGCCGGGTAGACTGGTTAAACTGGATCGAATCACTATTATTTATCCCGGGCCCCAGATTCTTTATTGTTTTTCCGTGGCCATTCGGGTTCTGACCAATGGCCTCCACGCTGTCCAGCCGGGCGCCGATATCGATCAGAAAACGATTGAGCGATGGCAGATCCAGCCGGGTAAGGTTATACACCCTTTTTCGGGTGGTAGTCGTCATGGTTGTGGGCGTCGGATTGCTCATGGGCTGTAAATCGTCCTTACATCATCCACCCCGCCGGTACCGGTGAGATGTATTTCGAGGTTCGTCGCCATTGTGCCTGCCGGGAGTTTCAGCGTGCGATCGCGATCCCGGGCCCAGGCAAGGGCCTTTTGTGCGATCTCGACATCATCGGCATAGACCGTGAGCGTCACGGTACCGGAGCCGTTGACGATGACCGAATCAAAGGGTTTTTTATAGGGCGCTCTCCCATCGAGATAACCGCTGGCCCAGGTCCAGGTGAGTGCGCCGGTACCGCCGTGGAGCTTCTGAACGCCGGCCGCGTCCATATAATAGATCTCGCCCGTGTCCTCCATCTTATAGGCCGCATAGGCCACCGGGCTTAAGGTATACCAGTTATTGAGCCTCGGGCGGGTATCCACCACGAGGGCGCCGGCCGTATGAAATAGATAGATCTGGCCGTCGTTCTCGATCATATGCGCCCCGGAAGCTGCCACATTGGCTTTAAACCAGGCCTCCGTGAAATAGGCGTCCGAAAGGACCAAGGTATCCACCAAATTGAACCGCACAAGACCGGAATCGGAGAGATAATGGATCCCGGTTGATGCGACACACGCGGCCGTGCCAATGCAGGGCTCTTTTCCCAGGGCCTTGGATGGTTGTAATAATTCCGGATGGGTGCCATCCACACGATGGGGGCCTTTGGCCGTGAGTACGCCCAGGGCGCCGGCCAGGCTGAAACCGCGCTTGATGTCCGACGGAAAATTCATATTAAAAAATGATGGCCAGGCATCGGGGATCCCGGGCTCATTCCAATACAGGGTGGATCCTTTCCAGCCAAAAAGGGTCCCGGAAATGGGTTCGTTGATAAGACCGTCAAAGAGGACCTGGGGCTTGTCGAATACGATCTGATTACCCTGGTCGGACGTGTACCAGGTCGTGGGTGATGTATCCAGGTCCGCGTCTTCTATGTTATCGTCATAGGTGGCAGTATCCGCGTCCACTTCGGCCACGAATTGATAGGACCCTGAAGAATTGCTCACGCGGTAGATGTTCCAGAGGGTGACCAGATCGTCGGTGATGGCCGGGCGGGTGACCAAAACCTTCTTTGACGCCACGGTGATCTCGGCCGTCGCGCTGGGACCTGATTCGTCGGTGTACCCGTTAACGGACCGGGTGGTTGTAATAAAATAGGTAAATGTATCATCCAGGGATCCGGCGCCGTTATCCGCCACGGTCGGGGCGGTAAGCCGGGTCTGTCCCAGAGGTGCGGAAACACTGCCGATTTTCTTGTACGGCACACCATCCAACAGATAAATCAACAGATCATAGTCGCCGATCTTCCAGTCCATGAAATACCGGTCATTACCCATCTCCCAGGCGGCATTAAAAGAATGGAGCGCATTGTATTGATTGGCATCGGCCTGGATCAGTTCGGCATCGGCCATTGCCCGGATCTTCTGAGAACTGAGGTCGCAGTTTTCGGCGACCTGGGCATAGCCGGTCTTCATATGCTGGCCGAGCCGGGGGGCCATGCCAAAAAATGCATTGAGATCTATGGAACGCATTAACCCTCCCTCATCATATCTGCCAGTTCTATGGCCCGGGATTTGACCTGTTTGGCCCAGAGGCTGTCGAGCATTTCTTTGGCCGCCAGATCAAAATCTTCTTGTTCTATGGCTTTCAGCATCCGCTTAAATCCCAGAACACCGTGAAACCCCAGGTTAAAGATCATTTCTATCAGGACTTCCTTCCGTTTTTCTGTCAGTCCAGGGGCGCCGGTGACTTTGGCTGGCAGGTTGTACCCTTCCAGCCAGGCATGGGTCACGTCGTTTTGGAGTATGGTTAAGGCCGCGGTTTTGCTGATTGGTATCCTTAAGTAATGGCCATAACCGATGCTTGCATTACCCAGGCTATCCCTATAAGGCCTCAGTCGAAGCCCTTCATGCCGCTTGATACGCTCGATTAGTGTTTCCATTTTTCTGTTTCTCCTTTGCCATCACGCCGGATAACATCCCCCGTAATCCGTTTCACCTCGCCATTGCTCGCCTATGGCCCGGGAAGTCCATTTCCTGTATTCCGCCGCGTGCTGATCCGCCAGGGCCAGGTCATCGATCGTGCCCTCATGAAGCAGCCGGATGGCCGCGCCATAAGGGATGCCCTGGTGAAACAGGGTCGATATCATGCTGTCCGGAAAATCGGCGTCCGCTTCCATGTACGTGGGTTCCGCGCAAAAGAGGACCTGGATATTGTTTTCATACGGGTCCGGATCACCGGCCGCGGCCCCGTCCGCAGACGGTGTAATCACGGCCAGTTTGCCGGGACTAAGATGGCTCGCGTACCAGACATTGGCGCTGTAACCCACCAGATCGATATCAAACAATGTGACCGGAGCGAATGCCGGGGCGTTCCTGCCGCTAAAGCCCACGCGGATAGGGAAACAGAAAAGACGCAAGGTGCCGTCCTCTTCCACGCGGGTCTTGATGTCGTATTCAAAAATATCCTCCTTGAGCTGGACATTGATTTCTTCCTTGATCGCCTGTACCCGCAGATTAAAATCAAGGACCGTGTCATTGACCGCCTCGGCGGCCCGGGTCGATGACCAGCGTTCACCCAGTGGATCGCCTGCCAACCGGAGCGTATCTTCAACCAATGTCTCAAGATCCTTTCTATAGTCGTTTAAGTTACTCATAATACTCTCAAAATAAAGCGAAGCGTTCCTCCAATAGTCAATAGTCAATAGTCAATAGTCAATTCTCCCCGTTATTCTGCTACATAATAAATTTTAACGACTCCCTCGGCCCCATTCACGATATTATTTACTATATTTAATTGCACCGGACCCGGAACGGGCATCATCCAGGGATCAGATCCTACCAGCGGGGCCGCGAATTCCGTGTTGGCGGAACTTCGATTAGCGAGTGCACCGCCCATGATGTCAATACCGTCTAAGGCCAAAAGTGTTATATCGTATAAATTAGTCGGCGCCGGGGTTCCGGGCTTGGTTTTTACGCCGACCACAATCCCGTTTACAGCCCAGCTGGACCAGGCTGCAATAAATGATCCGTCTGCCTCTGCTGTCCATTCGAGCCTGATTTCATGCAATATGCCATTTTGGGAATGGTCTTGATGGCAGGACATTTTTATTACCTCTTTCTCATTTTATTTTTTATCGCCATATAGATAATCCTTAAAAACTGAAACATCCGCCCGGCGGTGTTGGTCCCGGTCGGTGTAGACAATAGGCTCAACAGTCCATAAGAGACTGCATACGCAGCTCGCTGGGTCATTGTTGGGGTAGGCGCTGGATATGTCCCTGAACTCGCTATGGCAAAATAATCCATTACTGTTTACCTCAAGATGAAAAGAACCACTTCAAGCCTCTTACAAGCCAATTGGAGGGCTTTAATTTACCGGTCAGATACTTACGGTTTTCCATCTCGACATGGCTGATTATGGCCTTATTGCTCCTGGCCTCTAATAACTTACCGAATTTATTCACCCTGCTATTTTCGATTTCCAGCATACGGGCCAGAATTGCATGGGTGATGGCCGTGCCAGATTTATCAATCCCGCAACCGCATGGGCATTTGTCCAGTGGGTATTGGTGCCCTTGAGCGCATGTAAGGAAAATCTCCGTTATAGCGAGATCCGTTATTTCTCTGGAGATGTGCCTCTTTTCAGCCTCAAGCTCGACGTATTTCAGGGAATTCTCCAATGGGTTATCCTTTACGTAACCTCCGCCAATCCACAATTTTTTATAATCCATTATTATAGTCATATCACCATCCTCTTTCTTGTGGTGTATGTCCCGTCTGTTGAGAAACCGGCCGCGATGGAGCCAAGGGATACATCCGCATCGCTGAATTGTTCTGTATTTCCATTGGCCTCGGTTATTATCATTTTATTGACCAAGGCAGTGATCAGGTAGTCTAAATCAGATCCTGCGGCCTCAAGTGCTGTTTTAATCTGTGCCGCGCTCGGTATAGCCGCAATATCGGTTGGGAGGTTTCCAGCATCAAGTTCGGCCAGGCGGCCTTCGGTACAGATAGAGGCTAAGGCTACAGCAGCGCTTATCCGAGTAAGTAGGGTGTCCACATCTGCCGGCAAGTTAGCCGCTGCAAGCTCAGCGAGCCGGCCTTCAGTACATACAGACGCCAATGCTGCATCATCTGTCCCTCGCATAGCTGTTGTTGGTATGGCAGCGATATCGGTGGGAAGGTTGGCCGCGTCAAGTTCGGCCAGGCGAGATTCTGTGCAGACCGAAGCAAGCGCTGCACTGTCTGTCCCTCTCATTGCCGTTGTAGGTATTGCATCTGCTACGGCTTTCAGTGCAATGATATCAGCCGCTATGTCAGCTCCGTCGGCATTTGTCACGACAGCAGTTTTAATATCATCGACAATTGTGTCCACCGTGGCAATCGGGGCATTGATATTGTCTCCGATAATCTTTCCAGCGGTTCCGGCGCCATAAGCTCCGGGCAGTGCAGTGATCCACGGATCTCCGGCACCGCCGGCTGCGTCAAGGATAAGGTCAAGGCGTCCGCCATCATGCCAATCGGTCTGTAGTTCGTTGGTATCAGCCACAATAAGGGCGGTTTCGGCCTTGATTGCAGCGATTGACGTAGGATAGTCATCAGCCTGAAGCTCGTTCGTGTCGGCCACGATTAGAGCAGTTTCGGCCTTGATTGCTGCAATAGATGTTGGGTAATCATCCGCTTGCAACTCGTTCGTATCGGCGAGGATGGAATCCACGTCGGCAGGAAGATTTGCTCCGTCAAGCTCAGCGAGGCGCCCCTCTGTACACACGCTGGCCAAGGCGGCATTATCTGTCCCTCGCATAGCTGTAGTCGGTATAGCCGCGATATCGGTCGGGAGGTTTCCAGCATCAAGTTCGGCCAGGCGACCCTCCGTACAGATAGCAGCCGTTGCCAACGATGTCAGGCCTGAACCGGTTGAGCCTATTCTTGCAAATGAATCTCCAGTCTGCCGGGCATCTATCGTAAATACCTGAACTGTAGCAGGAATTGCACCACTCCCAATAAAGGTAAAAGCTATCAAGTTGTAGTTTGTCTCTGCTTGGGCCGGGGCGTAGGTATGATAACCGTTTCCTTCATGTGTACATACACCAGAGCCAACAGAACCTAAAGCCTGCGATCCGGCATTTCCGCAGACATATACCGTAACGGATCCCATAAAGGCTGAACCATCTGCTGCGGTTATCATTTGACATCCGATTGCCTGACTTGCCGTATTTTTAATCATTATAAATGTCCCGCTTGTAAAATTACATTAGAATTTCTTGCCCATGCCGGTTGAAATCCCCCTCCCGCCGCCACAATCTCACTCGCCCCAATATACCAGGTTGAACGTGTCTGTCCTACAATATCATCAGTAAATGTGCCACTTAAATCCTCACCATCATCAAGGATTGCAAGGTTTGTTGAATCACCATCTGGGTCTAAGCGGTAATCATCAGTTGCATAGCCCTTGAAAACTGTATTTGTGTGGAGGTCTTTGCTCTGATAAGCTGCATCAGGGCTTGTATCATCTTCAGAGATGTTACAGGCGGTTGTGCCCATATTTGCAGGATCAGCAAAATCAACCCCATTTGCTTGGCATAGGTTATTCTTTGCTACAATAGTTAAATCGGTTCTGCCAAGGTCTATGCCAATTCCATTTTTTACAAGTGTGTTATTGTATATATAATGAGTCGGGCCGTTGTAAGAATATATATATATTCCTTGATATCCAGAAGCCATTCCGTAGACAATGTTATTTTTAATGACTGAACTATTAATATTTGTAACAGTCTGGAGATTGATCCCTGAACGAGAATTCGATCCATCTCCTTGTATTAACATTCTGTTTACTAAAACATCACCCGTTCCACCAACATCGGTTAAATAGATACCTCGTGAATTATAACCAGCCAGAGAAAGAGCTAAATTACTGACTTCTAAGTCCGCAATATCTCCGTCGTTAGTTTCATCAAAATCAATGCTTTCACCTGAACCAATCGCAATCCTTGCCCCTGCGCCAGTTGTGAAGGTATTATAACCATCTCCGTCATGCTCCGCACCCGACTTAGCAGTAAGTTTTAATAGATATGAATTTGTGACAAGATCAAATGTCACCAGTGCACTTAATGACGTTTCCTCATTATCGTGTTCTGCCGTTAAATGTCCTGTCAACGTAGCCGCAACATCCGCTTCAAACGCATTCATTGTGGCATAGGCTGGATCTGTATAACCATAACTGGCTGGATCTGCCACAATTGCACCATTTGTGCCTACGTATGATGTACCCTGGGCAATTGTACCGCCTATATTTGTATAATCAGACGGTAATCTTTTCTTGTTTATGTCACCTTCATTCCAGAGATAAGTTGTGATATCTCTATCTGTGTAGATGATTCGAGTTTTGGTCTTATCGTAAATATCGTCAAAAACGGACTTAGTAATAATATTTTGATCGAGCAGATATTTATAATCAAGATACCAATCTCTTACTCGCTGTTGTTTTGTGGTTTCATCATAGCCAATATCCCAAGGGTAGCGACCTTTGCCATCGACAACGTATAACCATTTTTTCAGTTCAAGAACGCTTGCAATGGATGATCCGTGTTCTTTTGTTCCTCGGAGTTTCCAGTAGTCTTTGCCATCCTCAATAAGTACAAAATGTTTGGATATATTCTCATGATACGTTCCAGTTGGTCGGATATCCACAAGCTGACAATCAGCCCAATAGTTCATGCGTACTTTCATGTCTAATGATGGTTTTTTGTTGCCTACTTTAAATAACCACTGCATTTCTTTAACTCAATCCCCCCACACCAAGCCCTTGTGCGGATAAAGGTTATTTACAAACCCACGGACTGCTTAGTCTGCCGAAAAGCCAAAGCCAGAAGGTACGCCAGGTGCATCGGCATTGAAATCGAAAGGGTCAGAGTATACACTCCACCCCCAGACGTTTCCGGCCTTTGCCCTTAGAGTGTGATTTCCACCTGTCCACGCTGCCATGTCATGCTTGAAACTACCGTCTGCCAGGCAAGCAGATTCGGCCTGTTCGATACCATCCACTTCCAGAACATACGCGGTTGCTCCCAGGTTAGGATCACAAACCAGGAAAGGCGCACTCCAAGCCATTCCACACATAAAGAAAAACGCAACTACTACTAACAATAACTTTTTCATCTTCATACCTCCGTTTCAAAAAATTTGTTTTCTTTCCTTAGCTAATATTCAATAGTCAATATTCCCCGGAGAATACCGGGACAGGCAATATTCAATTACAGAGGTTTCGCCCCTGCATTAGGACCCTGATATTCGCTAAGCCTCTGCATGGTCGAGACCACGCCTTCCCATATTCCCGAAAACAGTTTTTGCTTGACCTGGTGCGCCCTTGATTTTGAACCCCTGAGCAGGCGCTCGGCCGTGCCGTATTTAATGTCCTTATGGATATAGGTTGGCAGATCCGGATCCGGGTACGTCTGTGGGCGTTCCCATTTTTCAGGCGCCCGCACATAAGTGACATAGGCATTACCGTACAGGCTGATCAACTCCCGGATGATCCTGCCACTGCCGGACCTGGAAAAGGGGATCCCGCTTACAGTTCTCAAGGCCAGGTTGGCGTCGAATGGGAGTGCGCTGCCGTCCTCATCCACGACGCGGCGTAAAATCCCATGATCGGAATCTCTGGTGAAGGAACTCCCGTCCTGGCCTGGTGTGGGAATAAAACCGATCTGGTTGGGCGCCAGGGTATGATCCCTGTAGAATCCCGCGGGTTCGCCTTCGCTTGACCGGGCCAATGCCTGGTAATCCCTTTCCGCAATGGACGCGGGCACAAGGACCGTGCCGGTCCGGTTGTTGATCCCCACGCGCAGGATCCGGATACATTCGGGGGGCAGATCATAGACCTGCACGTCCTCCTGAAGGAAGATCACCCGGCTGTCTTTTAATACCCCGGTCCGCCTGACCATCTCAAGGAGCATGTCCTGGGTGCAACGCCGGGCCTCCTCCCATGTAAAGACCCAGCCGTCGCTTCCGCTTGACTGGTAGTCATTACAGAGCCTCAGGGCATCATCGATGACCTGGAGGAGTGTCCGGGCATAGGGGCTGGTCATCAGCAGACCTCATTGACTTCCCGCTCGGTGATCTCCCGTATTAAGGCGATCTTTCGTAACCGGTTGTAGTCTTTTTCAGTGATCCACCCGAACAGCTCAAACGGATACCGCGGCGAGTAGTCCACCGTTTTTCGCCGGCGGATCTGCTGGGTGGAGCCGCTTCCGTCGTCTTCTTCCGTGATGGGTTGGAGGGCATTTCTGAGCGCATGAACAACTTGGGCTTTTACCGGGATATAGGATCCGCGTTTCATCCGTATGGTCTCACCGGTTACCCGGACCACGACCAGGGTGGAATCCTGTTTTGTACGTTTCCCGCCCATCTTGATGATTGCATATTCGCGTTTGGGTTTTACCTCTTCGGTTGTTTCCTCGGGCTTTATGTCCTCTTTCAAGGCTGTGTTTGCTTGTGCCATTTGTTAACCTCCGGTTTTGGGATTGACTATTTTCGATTGACTATTGACTATTGGTGGAACGCTACGCTTCTCCCTTAAAAAATCCCTGGATTAAAGCGTAGCGTTCCTAACTTTAGTGCACTTTAGTCACTTTAGTTCACTTCTCCTATCTCATCGCCATCCAGGAGAGTTGCTCCCCGTTGACATTTATATCTCCATCCGCGCCGATAACAAACCCCGGCGGGGTCTTGACCTTGGCGCCATGCCTCGGGTTATCGCCCACCAGGCTGTCGCCGATACACTTATATGCGGCATCTGTGGTGGCTGTCCGCTGGTAATGGCCGTCCACATAGACCTCAGCCTTCGCGGTCAGATCGGTTAGGTTATCCACCCACCCGTTTCCGCCGTCATCATCGTATACGATCTCGTCTCCGCCCGCATAAGCGGCAATACCGTCTGCCGCCATGACCTCGCGGCTCATGGCGGCTTGAGTGATCCCGATGGTCTTGATACCTTCGTCCATCTGGGTGATCAAGGCCATCTGGCGGTTCCACTCGATAACGGGTTCCAGGTTACCTGCGTCCTCCATGTTCCATACCTTCACGAAATTGGGAATAAACCCCAGGCATACGTTGATGATCGCGCCGGTCCCGTCGCATGTGCCGTGTACAATTTCTGCTAAGTTCATGATATGTTCCTCCAATATTTTATTTTATCTATAAACCGTTGACTGAAAAACCACAAACGGCCAACAGTCAACGGTTAACGGTTAACGGTTAACGGATCTTAGCTCGGGTTATCCGTGCAAGCCACCTCGGCACGATCCATGAGCTCATCGTTAAGGATGATGCCCGAATGCCAGAACTTCCAGCCCAGTGTTCCTCTCTGGCCCAGGGGATCGCCGCCGCGTGGCTGGGGATTGACCACGGCGATGGATCCGGAATTGACCCCTCGAAGCGGGACGGTGGCCCAGGCGTCAGGGGCCAGGATTATCAGCGGGTACACATCGGCGGATGTACCTGTTGTGGATATCATAGATCCGGCCGCCCCGCCGCCATCGGTCCACGGTCCAAACATGGTCGTCAAAAGAAAACGAATATTTTCCGCGGCACCCACTTCACGATCCAAGGCCTTGCTGGGATCCGGGTAGTTCTGTACCTGGGTAAAACCGGCCACGTTCTTCAGATCCGCTTCGCAATTCGTATGGCCCAAGCCAAAAAACGCCGGTCCTACGGGCGATGTATCGTAATTGGGCTCACCCGAAAGGATCTCCATATAGTATTCCGCATCCGCGGCCCGGAGCGTCCGGACTATCTTTCTGAAAAATCCCCTTGCCGGAAAGGTATTGACATCTGTCCGGGCCGTTCCGTTGGCGTAACTCACAGAACTCCCACCCTTTAATATGTCGATATTGATAGCCTCCCGGGTCTCTCTCATCTGCCTTGCCTGTAACGACCGGAATTCGGCCAGTACTGGGTCTTCGTGTGTATCCTGGATCACGTCGGTGATGCCGATCCAGTCTCCGAATTGTTCCAGCGTGCATTCGACATCCACATATGCGGGTTTGCTCGCAGGCGGGGTAACCCCTTCCTGCAGGGGCGTGGTGGCCACGGCCAGGGCTATATAACGCCTAAAGACCATGGTCCTCCCTTTGCCCTTGGGCATGGGTTTTGTCTGTGCGATGCGCTCGGTCACCAGACCGGGTGTTACTCGCGCAAGCAGTTTCCCGTATGCCACGAAATTGGTTCGCGGTGAGATATCACCGTATAATGTGTATTCTGTTGCCATATTTAGTCCTCCATTATGCCCCTTGAGGGGGCGTTATCCGTTCACTATTGTCCGTTGTCCGTTCATTAACGGTGAACGGTGAACGGTGAACGCCCGGAGGGCACAACGGTGAACGGTTTTTATTTTTTAGAGTTTGCACCCTGGGAAAAAAGCTCCTCGGGTGTTTTGTCGTCATCGCCTTTCAGTTTTTTGTCTATGTTCTGTACGCCGCCTTCAGGCGGAGCGGCTGCTATGCCCTTAATATCCTGGGCCTTTAACCCTTGATCTTTGTCATGGGCGTTGGCCGCAGCGCTGGCCGTTTCCTTTTTGAACCGGGTCAATAGATTGATAGCCGTGGCCGGGTCATTAATCGCGGCAAGGGTGGGATTGACCTTTTGTTCGGCTTCAAACCAGGTCTTATACCGTGCATTTGCCATGACCTGGTAGGCGTCCGAATGTCCGGGAATCCACTCCCCGGTCTGTCCTATCACACCGACTACCACGGCCCGCTCGAAGCTACTCTGGGAAACGGTATCCTGAAGACCTGCGACGGTTTTCTGAACGTCGGCAGGATCCAGGTTCCCGAACTGTTTTTTGATCAGTTTTTTTGCCTCATACAGAATCGCGTTTTGGGCCTCGGGATAGTCCGCATAAAACCCCTTGACTTCATCGGGGACCTCATCGGTTGCAGGCGTGTCATCTGATATTTTTGCAGGGGCCGGTTTCGGGGTCTCTAATGCCTTGACCCGCTCGCTCAGTCCTGTGGCCCAGGTCTTGGTGTCTATAAGGGCCTTTTCCAGGGCCTCGTATGTGGGTTTTTTGCCGGGCTTTTCATCATCGCTAATCCCTGGTTTAACAGGGGGCGTTTCATCATCAGGCTTTTCGACACCGGGCTTTTCGTCCCCGGGCTTTTCGTCCCCGGGCTTTTCGTCGCTAATCTCTGACTTATCAGGGGGCGTGGTTGTTTCGCCGGTGCCTTCCAGAAAGGCGGCCTCTGCCTCTTCATCGGTTAAAGGGTTATCTTTGATTTCTGTCTCTTTTTTTTCTTCTTTTAGTGCCATAGGGTTTCTCCTTCGGTAATCCATCCGCACCGGGCAGGCCCGTCAGAATGCGATATCGGGTAGTCTGCCGTCGTCGGATAGGCCGGGAACGGGGTTATGTAAATAAATCTCCAAATCAATCAGCCAAATAATCGCCACTAAGGCCATTATGGTAAAACTATGAATTACTGCGGCTGCTATATGCCTCATTGCAGTCCGCATTCCCAGGACGTAAGATACGTCGCTTCCGCAAAATCGCCGGCATGTATAAAATAAAAAAACGGCACCACCGTATCTCCATCATCCCAGGTAAAGGCGGCCGTGGTTGTCGGCGCTGCGCCGTCTATTTTATATGTAACTATGCCGTTGACATCCACATAAACCGCCAGAGTATGGCTTGCAAGATCCGCCCATGTGTCCGTCGTGTCGGTGGGCACTGTAGCGTCATTGTCATCGATGGTCTCGATATAGATAGCCCCTGAAATCACATTCAAAACGGCCATATTGTTGTAATCGTCGATAGCGGCCTGATACGCTTCGGCGGTCCGAAAACCCACGGCACAGTCATCCGTGCCGGTGACATCGGTAAGGTAAAACGTCACCTTGAAATAAAACGCATCCGTGCCGATCACAAAAGCGGATCTGGCCCGGGCCGTAATCCCCTGGCTGATCTCCACGCCGTCATCTGCGTTCGCCACGTCCATGGCAATATTCAATCCGCCTGCGGCGAGGCTGGGCGCCAGGATGGTCTGGGTTCCGAGGATATGATATTCAAAAATGTTATCCTCAAATGCCATCACGTTTTCATCCCCAGCCGTCCCTGTGGCCGCGCCGCCTGCGATCTTCGCCGTGACCGGGTTGGTCTCGAATTCCTCCAGGGTAAAGCGGCGATCCAGATACGATTGTTTCACCTGATCCGCTGGGAGCTGGCATACACCCCCCGTAACTTTAATACCTTGTTCAAAGGTCCAGGGAGCTGTGATAATTTCGTCGGTCCGTGGTGATAAAGCCAGCAGGCTAAATAATGCGACTGCCGCGACAATAATCCCTATCCATATTTTTTTACTAAAGTTCTTCATGCGTCTGATCCTCCGTCTGTTTTTTATTTTCACTCAATTGCTTTCCTAACTTCTCGGGCATCTCCCGCAGGTCGGTTGCAATCGCTTTGATGCCTTTAAAGTATCCATTGACTTCGGGAGTTTGACCTAATTTATTCAGCTTCTTATCCGCAGCCTCCCATATGCGTTTTAAGAGGGTATCTAAATATGACCAGTTGCTGTCCCTCATAAGCACGGCCAGGCGTTCGCCTTCCTCTTCGTCAAGGGCCGGGCCGGATGGAAAATCCGTCATGGTTGTTCTCCCTGTGGCGCCATGAGCTGTGGCCGCATCTGTGGCAGTTGTCTGGCAAGTTTCTCGGCCTGCTCATCAACTTCTTTATCCGTCGGATAAAAATTATCCGGGTCCAGATCATAGGCTCGGGCTGCCTCGCGCAAAAAACGTAAGACCTTTGTAAATTGGGCCGTATATTCACTCGACAGGGACAATTTCATGAGCTCCATGATGTTTTGTCCCCGCTCCGCCTTTTCAAGATAACTTTCCCATCCCTTGGCCCTGGGCGTGTAATCGCCCTTGATCTCTTCCCTCGGGTTGGTGAGCATATGCCAGTGATAAAATCCGGTGACCAGTGGGGTGATATGGCCCTCATCGTGGCTGCTTACCATGCCGCCGATCATCTTGTTTCCGGATTCGGTAACCTTGCTGATCTCATATGCAGTGGTGCGGGCGTCCATCTTCTGGCCTTCCATAGTGCGGGCAAGCCCGGCTTCGTCGTCTGCAAACTGCCTGAAAAATTCAATCAGCTTAGGTGTATTGCCCGTGGTATCCGGGGGGCTGAAGAACTGGAGGGCCTGGCGCACGTCCTCCACATTCTCATTGGTCTCAAAGGCCTTTCCCGGGTACAGGCTCTTATTCTGTCCCGGTGCCAGGTTTCTCGGGTTCCACCACATCAGGAGATTGCTGGACAGGGCTTTATTGTCCAGCACGCTGCGTGTCAGGCCGTTCACGATCATCTGGCTGTCTTCAATGTTTTCCGGAAGCCCGACGCCTCCTGCCTCGTGTGGAAGCCGCTCCCATTCGGCCTTGTAGATGTTGCGGTACGGCAGGGGATTGATCCTTGGCGCCCAGATGACTAAGGGTGTTTTGCCCTTGGCCACGATGCACTGGATCTCTGCCTCTGCGCCATCGAGCCGGCTGAGATCCCCGGCGCTCTCTCCATCATATTTTTTTAGATATTTTATGGGCACCCGGCCCATGAACGTATAAACTGGTACAACCCGTTTGCGTTTATTGTATTGTTCCCGGACCGGACCCTGGGAGTCGTCCTCGTCTTCGCTGCCCTCGTCTTCGCTCCTGAATTGCGCGGCGATCTGTTCAATGGCGGCCTTGTCATAACCCGGGCGTTCTATCAGAGATATAAAACGGCCCTTGCTCATCATCTCGCGGACGATAACGCCCTGGCCTTTTTGATGATCCGGTGTTTCCAGATCCCAGAACACGCTCCAGACACCGGGGTTTTCTACTGTAGGCCGCCACACGGCTTTTCGCCGCAGGGTGTGCCTGCCGTATTGCTGAACGATCTCCGGGCTGTAATCCATGCCCTGGGATCCGGGTACGCCGAAATCGACGGTTACATACGGGGTGGACCGATAGAGCGGCCCCCATAACCACGAGTGCCCGTAAAGGGCCATTTCGAGTATGGCCATGGTGGTCTGGGTGGATGCCCTGCACTGGGTGAAATCATCCTGGATCTGCTTTTTCATAAGCTCGCAGCGGAGGGCCGCGGTCTCAGGGTCCAGATGCACGCCGGGGGCCAGCTCTGGAATAGGGGTGGGCGATATATCCCAGCGGATATCATTGCCCCGGAGGCTGATGGCCCTGACCTGGTTGTACCCTGCAACGACCTTCTGCTTTGTCAGCCGCACAAACACCTTGCTCCGCCAGTCTTTTCCTTCCGTGGCCTTCCACCGCTTCAGGGCGGCGGAATCGTACCTGCCGCGAAATGCGTCATAGCCACGGCGCCAGGTGGGCTCAAACAGTTGGTTGCGCTCGTCTTTAAACCACGTAAACAGGTCATCCGCTATGAATTTAGCCAGTTTGTCTTCGTCGCTCATGGTGCTGTCCGTTCCTTTTCCTTTGTCCAGAATTCGATCATGTAATCCGCCAGTTCTTCCCTGTCTTTGCGGCTCAGTAGATAGTGATCATAGGGGACGAACTGCATGCCCGACTGATCCGGGTTGATGGGATTATCCTTCCATGCGACCTGGATGCCGGCCCAGGAGGGGACCTGGTAGCCGCTTGAAAACGTGATGAAATCATCATCGATTTTGATCATGGCGTCTCTCCTAATGTATAAATAAATGCCGTTTCTTCCAGAGCTGCTCGATCTTGCGATGCCGGATCTGGGTGTCCTTACCAACCATTTTAAACGTTAACCGGTGCACGCGCACAATGGGCTCACCGCGCCAGGTGTAATCCATATAGCTTCGGTGATCATAGGTCAAAAGGGCCAGGTCCGTGTCCATGGCCTTGAGCATTTCGGGGCTGCCCGGATCCTTACCCGTGATCTCGCGGACGGCATGATAAACGACACCATAAATCATCTTCTCATGTTCGACCGCCAGGTCATCTTCCATGCGAGGACCTTGATTTAAAACTTGCATTGCAGGGTTCCTTCCAGCCATATTTTTATTGTAATAATAAGAGAATCAAATTCGATAATCCCGTGCCCCGGAATTCATAAGGCCCTATATCATGGACGCCTCTCGGTGTTGGCCTGCCGTTAAGGTCTGTATCCGGACCGGTGTCATATCCTACATCACAAAAGGCAGATCCTCGAACCAGGTTGAAGTCAGCTCCGGCATAGTCCTTGAAAATTGCTGTCTCGCTTATCTCAAACAGACAGTCAGTAAAAGTCAAATCATCAAGCGCATTCTTCGCCTCAATTACCGCCTCTGATTCTATAAAACCGCAGTTGTAGAACACCACAGGTTCGTCAGCCGCTAAACCAGCGGGGTCAAGTGTAGCAATCCAGGTATTGTAAACATTAGCAGCCTCATCCAGGTCCAGGGTGCCACGGATACCATCATTGCTAATAGTACACCCAGTGGCGCCTTCAGGCACTTGGAGGATGTCACCAGATGGGATCAAAGAATATTTATGGGTATCTCCCAGGCCCAGAACGACCGTACTGCCATGAATTATCCGTGAAATATCCCAATAATCTCCAAATGTCTGGCTCCCAGGATGCACAAACCCTCCACCGTCAAAAGTAATCGGATGGCCGCTTGTGCCATTATCAGATAAACCTGCAGCGCTGATGGCATTAGCTTCTGTAGCCTTGGCAAAATCACCTGGGACAAAAAAGAATCCAGCGGCCTGAGCAACAGCCACCGTGGTAGTTGAATCAAACTCTTTTGGTGAAGTTGAAGGATAAGGAACGCCAATATTTATCTCCCCACTCCCGTCAATATCCACCACAGCATAGGTCAAAACGAGCGGATTGCCATCAATATCCTCAAGCACTGCATCATTCATAATCAGCCAGTCTTCTGCCGTTGTGCCATATAATTGTGGATGAACTGCTCGGTGTCCAGGTAACAGATTAGGAGTCCAGAGCATATACCAATGAGCTTCCCCTTCATCAGGCAAATGGCCATAATACGGATCATCTTGATAGCTTGTAGCTATAGGCCCTAATTTCACCCTACATTTGCTTGGTTCTGGTGTGGCATATTCTGATAATCGTTTAGTTAATCGACCAGTCCAAAACCAACCGGGAAATCCAGTTGAGGATTCAGGGTCTTCCAAGCCTGCTACAGTTTCAGCCGTTGGATTTTCATAGAATGTGACAATTCCACCTAAGACTGTGGATATACCAACCGCATCAAATTCAGGCCCACCCGTTCCCATGCTCCATTCTATATGTAGAACTGGTTCGTTTGTTTCATTGGCTGATGGGGTCTTGAAAAACTCATATGTTGTAGAACCATTATCCTCAATCAAAATATTTATTTGATGGCCAGAGTGCCAAGTTGCTCCCCTGTCAATTATCTCCTGGAATATAGTGCTTAAATCAGGTGTTTGGTAATCACTCCCCGCTGTCAATGCCCCTGGCTCCCAGTTCACCGTGGCCGTTGTCTGTGCAGCTACAGCAGTATTGAATGTGGCTACAGAGGTAATATCACTGGCATCGTCTGCATCCTCGGCTGAGATTGTGACATTAGTCCCTGTATCGCGTGAATAGCTACACCTGAACGTGATATAAGCAGAATCAATGGTCATTCCGTTTTCCGGGCCAGTGACGACAAACCGAAAATGTGCCTCGGAGTTTTGGTCGTTACTTCCAGTATCCCCAAAATATAAAAAACCACTTATATCAGAATCCCACCCACCATCGGAATAGACCTGGCCATCATCATTTGCATTATCCTGGTCAACATCTAAAGTATATCCACCAGGAGGAGCCCCGCCCGTCTCTCGCTCAAACGCCCCTATATCTGCGCCACCGTAACTGGCTCTTGATACTGTTTGGATGTTATTGATAGACGGTAAGGTCGTCCAGTCAGATACCGACCGCAACCCGTTTGCAGGAACATTGGCATCTGTTTCCCTGCTTACCCCGGCATTGACTATTGGATCGGCGTCATTGTCAGCATATAAAAGACCAGTTGCAACATTGGCAAGGCTCGGATCGTCTACGACTTGATGTGCATCCGTGCTTCCTGTTATTCTGTTTGCGTGATTAGGATTATAGTAATTGTTGTAGTCTGTGGTAATTGCTGCCCCACCATCCGAATAAAACGGATAAACACTGGCATCATTTCGGGCCATATAGAGAAGATTGTTCTTTACGAGTAAGCCTGACTGATTAGCCTCTCCATCATGGTAGATTCCGTAAACATGAATCGTGCTACCTCTGTCAACTATTGTGTTATTGTAGATATGTAAGTCATCTACATCCCATGTTGAACCCCCAATACGGATACCACAACGAGCACTATTAACAGTGTGGTTAGTCTCAGTCCCAGCACCCACAGCATTTGTCCATTCAATAACATTGTTATAAATATACATATTGTCGGTTCCGGCGACATGAATAGGCAGACAAATATCGGTAAATCTATTCCGATAAACATTAATATTGAAGGTTCCTGGATTTCCCTGTATGCCCGTATAATTGCTCGACCGGAACAAGTTATCATAAATATTAATGTCCGCCGAGTAATACCCTGGGAAATTGTAGCTGTCATTGTGTGCAATAAGATGGAAGTTACCCCAACTACCTGCTCCGTCAGCATGGCCAAATGATAAATCTCCTTGTTGATCGGACACATTTTCGTAAAATTCTACATAACGTGCGCTTTTAAAGTCTACGGCATTTTCACCGAAGCCATTAAATATATTGTTATAAATGTATGTTTTGTCAGGAGATTGAACTCCTCCGAGATGAATACCATCTGTATAAATGTGAGAAAAAGAGTTGTTATAAATACGTATAGTCCCGGTTGTTTTTACATTCGGGGTACTATTCCAAAGCATCACACCAGTTACATCTTCAGACCCCCAAAGGGTACGAGATGTAGCAAAATCTGTATAATAACCATTTTTGAAGGTACAGTTTCTGATTGTGATATCGCCAGAGCAAGCAGACACTTTAACCATGTAATCAAACCAGTTGGTGGTTGTAGCCCCAGACCGCTGGTCACAGTAAATCCCATCAAATACAATGTCTGCTGATGGCCCGGTAACCCAAAGATGGCCGCCGTTATTATTTAATCCGTCACACCCACTAATATCTATATCTTTTATGGTTAGAGTCCCATCAATGGAAGTGTTTTGAATAAGTATCAAAGTCCCTGTGAAAGTTGTATCATTACCGTCAAAATGAGGTTTACCGTCGGCGCTTAGGTCTTTCTCTTTTCCAGCCTCGTCACTATCAAGGCCTTGTATCGTAATGGATTTTCCGGTTCCCGTGATACCAGCAAGAGTCAGTTGAGCATCAGTTATAGTATCGCCAGCCCTGATATTAATCACGTCGCCATTAGCAAAATCAATGGAATTGAACGTCCCAATAGCCGTAGATGCCTTTGCCCAGGTGTCATAGGGAGATGTGTCAGATCCTTCAGCAGAGAAATAATAAGTCGCCGCCACAGCCATGCAAGGCAGGAGAAGGAAAACGAAAACAATAAGGGTTGTAAGTATGAATAGGCGTTTCATTTTATAAATAGGACCGTTAAAATTTTAATTTCATGGTAGCAATATATAGAAATACAGTTTTCCCGTAGCAGTCCCGGCCGCGTTGAGGTTTGAGCCGCTGAAAGACAGGGTCTCATTCACCAGAAAAATTGGCCCGGAACTCAGCCAATCAACCGGAAACCGACGGTTTTCATCACTAACAGCGGCCTGGGGAAGGTCATCCCCGGCGCCGTTCAGGACATCGTGACTGTTCCCGGCATCCAAAATATCGATATCGTAATCATCGTCCGGCACGCTTACTGTACTGGGGACCGCGTAGATCCCGATAATTGTCCCGGTGACTGCGTTGATGGATCCGCCCGTGGCCGTGGCCGTACCATCCGTGGATGTCCAGGTCCAGAGGATCTCGCGCACGCCTTTGGCCCAATCGCCCCGTGTGCGGGTCATATCACTGGTGACCACTACCGTACCGGCTGCCTGGGCATATCCGTGCTGAAATAACATAGCGAATACAAACAGCAACATAAGGAGTTTGGCGAATAATCCGCAACCAAAGTTTGCGTGGGTCAGTATAGGGGCCTTGGCCTTTGACTTACAGATCACCATGGTTGTCGCCTTATGATACTTGTTTTGGACACCATCGATATCCGGATGTACGCATGGTCTAAATAAAACAGGATCCTTTTCCTTTTCGAGGGTAATTATTCTTTCCTGTTTTTCATCCAAAGAATGATACCGACAACCCTTACAGCGTTTCTCTATCATCTTCTTTTACCTCCACATCTTTTAAATCTATATCCGAGGGTTTATGACGCCGGACAATATCGATTAACCCTGTAAAAATTTGATAGATTTGATCATCGACCGCCCAGGGCGTGATTTTTGCCACGCGTTTTAAGATCTCGCGGGCCAGCAATAATCCAAGAAAATTCTTGGATACAAACTCCACGATGTACGGATCAACGCTGAACATGATGGTGACCCTCCTAATAATTCTATTAACCTAAGTCAGGTGGTTTGGGTAATTTCTTGGGTGCGTTCTCACTACGAAATCTTCTCCGCTGTTCTGTGTAAAAGGTAAGCTGTTCTTCCTTGGTTTTGTTCAGCTTTTCACTGATAGCGAAATAGATGTCAAGAGCTGCAATAAGTAATTTTTCATATTGCATAATTATTCACCTCCCCCAAGATATTGATCTATGAAACGGTATATTTCTATTCTGGTTGCGTCATCAACTGGTTGCCCAGTCGCTACGAGCCTGTCATACAAATCTATAATAGGCCATGATTTCGTCAATAACTCATAGTCCTTGACAAGCTGTTTCTTCTGTTCCAGGCTAAATGTTGCTACACGGCCCATCTGGTCTCTATACCAATCAGCCTGTTTGTTATACAGACTAATGGTAAAATCGGCCAAATCTGCCGGTGCCAGTGATTTCACGTCCGGCATGGTGAGTATTGGCTTCTGACCCACATTATAAGCGCACCCCTGAAATGCCAGAATTGTACCTATAACCAGAAGCGCTGCAAATACCGGATGAAAATTCCCCTTAAACTTTTTCATGATTTAACCCTCCGTTTATTTTGATGCGCCCTCTTTAAAGGCCGCCTCTTTGTTGTCCTCCTCAAATTTCGTATTCGTTATGTCGATTTTGTGGATCTGAATTTCCACATTATGGGGCTTCCGGCCTTTTTCGGTATCATCTGTTCGGACACTGGTTACCTTGGCCTTTGCCTTAATTTCCACCATAGCGCCGGCCTGGATGGTCTGTAGAATTTTTATCTTATCAACCTCCGATTTATTGAACTCCAGCCTTGTCCCGTAAGGATATTGATCGCGGCCGGAATCTATACCCATGGGTTCTTTCATTTCATTTTGGGTTTTCTTCGGGATCTTTAAATCAACAAGCGCCATAGTCTTACTCCTTGTTTTTATGGTATTGAACCCGGGCCTCGGCCTGGTCGACTCTCGCCTTATTGGGTTTTCTCGTACCGAACCATTGAAGGATCTTGCTCCCGGTCCGGGCCACAAGCGCCCATTCGATGCGCTTATGTTTTTCATTGTAGCGTTGTCTGAGCATTTGTTTGTTTCAATCCACACCCCTACATAGGGGCGATTTAAACCCTACATGGCGGTCTGTGCATCGAGCGGGATATATTGATCCTGTTCCGCCGCAATAATTTCCTGCCGTGTGGGCAGGCGCCATTGATCTGCGAGTTGATGACACAGGACACCAATGCTGTCCGGGATGTCCTTTTTACGGCCCCGGGGGAAACGGCGGAGCTGGAACTCCGTATCAAACAGCCAATCCGGCTGGTTGGGTCCTTTGACCGGCAGGTGAATCGCGCCTTCGCGTGCCCGGCCCTGAAACGGTCGGGCTTTGCTGATCTTATCCCCCCTGGGTAATAGCGACACGATATTGGGAAAAATATTTGTCTCCCGCATTTTCAGTTTTAAAAATGGCATAATAGCCCGTTGAATATTCTCGGCCTCCAATGTAAAAATCCCGGGTTTATACAAAGCCTGGATCTCCAGGATATTATCGATGATCTCCAGGCTGTCCCAGTGACCGAAGCGCACATGCACAATCCAAAGCTCATGATCATAATCCAGCCCCGCAACCACCAGGGCGGTATCGGCCGCCGTCTCGGCCTCGGAAATAGCAAGATCGCCCGCCGCATACATCTTGAGATATCGAGGCAGTGTTTTATAACGCCCAAACCATTTGAGCTGAAAAAAGGCGTTTTCATCTTCCGGCGCAGGATCAAGAAGATACTGGCAGGAATAAATATAAAGCCCGACCATCGGATCTTTTTTGATAGCGTCCAGTTTATCCGGGCCGTATTGGACAGGCCATAACGTCCTGCGTTTTCTGATACCGCTTTCGGGATCAACAATGGTTTCCTCGGCAGGCCGCTTATACACCCTGTAATTACCACTCCGCTCCATCTCACAATGAAGGTCGCCGTCGTCATATATTGTGCCGCAGATCTGGGCATTCCCGAACGTGGTAAGGATAGAACTCCGGACAATGCCGTATTGATCTTTGAGCTTTTTGATTTGCTCGGCGGTCGTGGTGTTTTCCGGGACGACCAGGTCATCGAATTTAATTCTTGGGAAATGGGATCCTGTGGGCATGGCCTCGATCCCGAACGCCGTAAGGGCCGCCTCCTGTCCCATGGTAAAACCGGGCAGGTGGATTTCGTCTGATGACCAAAGCGGGCATTCACTTCGGTTTTCGGGGTTTTTCCAGACCTTATCGTAAAATACCGCCCGGAAGACGGTATTTGATTTATAATGCGCTTTGATTTCGCGGAGTCGCCGTGCCGCTCTTTGCCGTGTATCTGAGCCAAGACCGATAGGAACGTCTGGATGTTTGATTGCTTCCTGGATAGTATGACAGATAGAAAATATCTTTGTCTTACAATGGCCGCGAGGCAGTAAATATAAGGTAAGATGAATGTCTTTCTGGATCTCATGACAAAACTCCCGGTGCGGATCGGCGCATAAATACCAGTAACCCAGGACATATTTTGCAAAAAAATAAAGATCATGCAGGCAGTAGGCCTGCAAATCCTCAATTAGCTGTTTCTCCCTCTTCGGGTGTAGGGCCTGTGATGCCAGAGACTTCAAGGCGTCCAATAATTCCTTGTATTCCGGATCTGGCCTGAATAAGTAACACTCCTGAGGATCGTAAGGATTCATCGTCCATATCACCAGGTGAAGGTTTTTCGGGCGGGGGTTGGATCCCGGCCAGTTTTAATTTGTCAAGTATGATCCGGACAACGGCCTTTCCGGCCTCCCCCTGCTCAGCACGCGAAAAATTAGCATCGCTGAGTTCTTTTTTCTCAGGATCAAATTTTTGATTCCGAAAGATCTCAAGAAAAAAGGTTTGAACTTCTTCAACCTGATCGAGATCATTGGGGAGGTGGCCTTTGACATATTTTCTGTAGACTTCCCGGGTTTCATCGGCACGCTCTTCCCGAACAGACTTTAGCCACCGGCAGACTGTGGACTGGGTGATGGTGTCTTTTCCCTCTAATCCCTCAGTCAATACCTGGGCGATTCTGACGCCGGTCATACCGGGTGCAGCGGATAATTCAAGACACCGGTCTTCCAGGTGGTATTTTTCGATCTTGGTGGCCATAATTTTGATAGATATTTTTTTACGGACTATACCACGGGTTTTTTGAGCAAATTTTCACGCGGACAAAATAGGACAAGGTTCTTAAGGGGACAAATTAGGACAATATAGGATAGTAGAAAAAGCTTGACAGGATGTTTTGACGGCCCGGATACCTCGAAGCATCCGAGCCGGTGAGAGGGGTAATTAAGAACGATAAATCAATTACTGGAAGATGAAATATCGGGTGCCTTGTTTAGGGCGACCTTGCGGGACCACTCATCAAGGAGTGTCATATTACTTACCCAGCGGCGGCGCCCCCCCTGCTTTGAAGCAGGAAGACCGGCATTATACACTAAATCGTAAAAAACGCTCTTCCCCACATTAAGATGGCGGCAAATACTATCACGCCCAATCAAGACTTTACATTCTTCCATCACCGATATCCCCCGAGTTATAATTTTTTTGCATCGTAGAAAATTTTTGCGTCGTAAAATTTTCAGCGACTTTGGAATTTAAAAATTCGGCTGCTCTCCGATACGTTAGGGTAAATACGGAGTCCCAAATAACCGCCGGCTACCACCATGGGGGCATCACCCTTTTAAAATAGCCCTCAAGCGGGCCTCGTCTCGCAGATGGCACCTGGCGCACAGGGCCACGAGCCTGGCGCCGGGATTGCCCGGATCACGGTCGGGGTGATGGACAATCAAACACGAGCCCGTGGTCCCATCGGTCATATGTCCCATCCCACACTTGGAGCATCGCCACCCGGCCGTTGCCTTCACGTACCAGGCTATTTGATCCCAGCCAGCTCCGTATTTGGCTTTATCTATCGGCATATCGACCGCCTGTCATCGCCTGTCATCGCCTCTAATCCAACCCGGAAAAGGGCCATTTAGTTTACATAATGGATATTATCATGCATTTGTTTTTCTCGACATAACGCAAATCCGGAGTAATTAAGAGAGATCCACCGTAGGCCCTGGACCGGAATGAGCCAATTATGGTCAAATGCCAGAAACCGCTAATCCCAGGCCACCGACTTTAATCGCCATAGATCGTCGATAATCAGAAACCGGCCCTTTCATCGAACAAGCAAAATACAGTAAACAGCCGAATATCCCCTAAAATCGCCATAAATCAATAAACATACCAACCGCCCCAGTTCTACCGGCCCCCCCGGTTTATTTAAGTTTACCGGCCAGGTGATGGGTGTGTCTTTCTCTTTCCGCTGCATTGCATCGGTTTTGTCCTGGCCTCCAGGCGGCCCTTTATGCGTCCCACCCTATTCTATGCGATTTTACCTTCTCTACCCGTCATCCTTACAGTCATACTTACAGGTGAAAGAAAGGTGAAAGAAAGGTGAAACTTACTACCTGTAACTTATACTGTAAATGATCAATTTGCTTTCACCCTATTTTCATGCTGTATAGACAGGTGAAACTTACTACCCTGTAAATAATACTGTAACAAACGGTTTTACTTTCACCTTTCTTTCGCTTTGCTTTCACCCTGATTATGATATAACCGCCTGAAATCCCACTATGCCATACTGTAAGTTTTACTAAAGGTGAAAGTAAAGAAAGCAATTTGACAATATATCGCGCAGGAAAAAAGTTAAATAAAGCAAAGAAAAGAGAGAGGAGAGAGTAGAAAGGAATAGGGGAAAATTGCTTTCTTTACTTTCACCCTCCCATTTTGGCACCCCTTGCACATCAATAAAGTGGGCATTTTTATGAATCTGAGGGGGGGCGCCGGGAAAACCCCAAAAAAAACAAAAAAATAAAGCTGTTTTTATTCTTCATTGCTCTCAAACTCACTTACCGCTCCTATTCCCACGAAATGTATTCGCCTGGTCTTTGTCAATGGCTTTCGTTCTATATTCGGAAAATTCATTAATATCTGTTCTGTGAATCTATTCCTGGCTAATTTACGATATTGACCTTCCTCGCACCATTTGCAATATATTCTATGTAAATCATTAACCTCGATCTCGAGGGTTCGTCCCAGGACACATTTCTCATCCACAAACTGCAATAAAGGATGTAAAGACATCATAAAAGCCTGTTTGTCGTTCTGCACAGCACCGCTTTCGCTGAACCCATTGTTTTTGAGTAATTTTTCCAAACCCAACAGAGCCCAGGTGAAAACTCCATCACGCTCAGGTAATAGTTTTTGTTTTAAATCTGGATCTTTGGTCTCGTCTGTGAATCTTTGGTTAAATCTCAATATCAAGAGACGCCGCTCCAGACCATAGCTTCTGTCCGGAATGACCGGCGTTTCTTGCATGGACAATATCATCTTGACATAGGGTTTGAACTGGAACTTGTGACCGTGTTTTCTTTCCGCGGTGAGCCATTCGCCACTCACAATCGTTTTTAGATGTTCCGTGGCCACCGGATCCCGGTGCGAGGTCTCCGTGGACACATTGACCAGTTTGTTTTGCAAAAAATAAAGGCTGAATTTCGGATCGCTTAGGTCTCGCATGGTAAGCGATGATGTGTTTTCAGATCCAACTATCTCATTTAGCATAGTAAGGACTGTGCCTTTTCCGTTCCCACCGGATCCGATCATAAACAGCATTTTTTCGAAACGGCAGTCAGTCATGAGACAATAACCAAAAAATTGCTGCAATAGATCTATCTTATCCGGTTCATCCGGGAAAATTTCATCAAGAAACTGATACCACCTCTCACAATTATCCAAATGCTTTATGTCGAAATCACAGGGCACCTGGGTCCGGCTGCCCAATAAAGGATCGTGCGGGATCAACTTCATTCCGTTGTGTATGTCAATCATGCCGTTTATACAGTTGATATATCCTGCTATGTCCGGCCACTCCTTTGGTTCACGGTTGACCAGGCCGCGCAGGACCTTAATACTGCCATCGATCATATTAGGATGGACGTTCTCTTTCATAGCCTGCACACAGACCTGGTTTAACACAAACTCCGATATCTCCTGCCACAGGCCATCTTTGAATATCCAGAATGCGCCGGCGGTGTGATGCAAGTTTTTGAAATAATTGACATAGTATTTTGCCATACGCACAGGGACAAATAAAAATTTACCCGTTGATTTACTTTTAATGTAGAATTCCATTGGGTCAATATCCCTGGGGAGGGGGACGCCGGGCGTACCGGCGGTAAAGGCTGAGGTGGGCTCCACGTTGAGATCCTTCAGGATCCCGGTTCCGGCTTCGCGGTCTTTCGGTTTGTAGTTTGGATCGTACTTAGTGAAAAATTCGGGGTGTTTCGCTTCACCGGATATCTTTTGCCGGGCGTCCTTCCATTTATAGTTGCAGCTATCATGAAAGCATTGGTATGTAATAAGGCCGCTGGCATCCTGGACAATGGCGGATTCGTTTTGCGAGTGTGAAGGATCGAACAGGCATTGTTTTAATTTATAGATCTTGCGGCTGC
>Ga0307376_10000557_pt1 | contig 45485 bp, 34 predicted proteins | sample TR2MG_FD_202536 | JGI IMG/M metagenome (GOLD analysis project Ga0307376, IMG submission 202536) | Soil microbial communities from Risofladan, Vaasa, Finland - TR-2 | ecosystem: Environmental > Terrestrial > Soil > Coastal area > Acid sulfate soil | place: Finland: Risofladan, Vaasa | collected...
TGTTAGTCTGAGCTATTGCCCTCTCAAATTCAAAGTCTGCTGCTGTGCGCAATCCACGTAAAAGGTATCCTATTCTGTTTTTTGTGCAGTAGTCTACAGTAAGACCCTCATAATGAGAAACCTTTACCCTCGGCTCATCAGCAAATACGAGGCTTATCATTTTTTTTCTTGTTTCCAGAGAGAAATAACTCTTTTTCAGGGCATTAGCACCAACAGCTATTATTATTTCATCAAAAAGGCTCAGGGCTTTTTTAACTATTGCCTCATGACCAATGGTAAAAGGGTCAAATGATCCGGGAAATACTGCTACTTTCTTCATTCGAAGGTGATTTTTTTGGGATTTTTTACTTTCTGTGTCAGTAGTGCAAGGTTAAGCACCTCCATAATAGTATCGACAAAATGAAACTTCAAACCCTTAATATATATAGCATTAATACTTTCAACATCTTTACGGTTCTCTTCCGAAACAATTATATCCTTGATACTTGCCCTTTTGGCGGCAAGAATCTTTTCTTTTATTCCTCCAACAGGAAGTACTTTCCCTCTAAGCGTTATCTCACCCGTCATAGCCAGATACTTCTTCACCTTGCGCTGAGTAAATGCTGATGCTATAGATGTGGCCATCGTAATTCCTGCAGAAGGTCCATCTTTGGGAATAGCTCCTTCAGGCACATGTATATGAATATTCCAGTTTTCGGAAAAATTGTCCGGAAGATCTAGCATTGAGCCATTTGCCTTAAGATATTCATGTGCTATAATAGCCGACTCTTTCATTACCTCACCCAGGTTACCTGTAAGAGTCAGCTTCCCTGAGCCTTTGCTGAGACTAGTCTCAACAAATAGTATCTCACCGCCAGCAGCAGTCCATGCCAGACCTGTAACAACACCAGCCTGTTCATTTCCGGCATAAATGTCGCGTGTAAATTTTGGAGGACCAAGCATTTCATTCAGATTTGCAACCTTAATATCCTTTTCAAATTCCCTTTCTGATGCAATCTTCCTGGCAGTCACTCTGATAATCTTTGCAAGTTTTTTATCAAGCTCGCGCACACCCGATTCTCTGGTATATTTATCAATGATTGCCTCCATTACCTTCTTGTCAACAGCTATCTGATCTTTTTTAACACCATGATTTTCAAGCTGTTTGGGAAACAAATGACGCTTTGCAATTTCCAGCTTTTCCTCCACAAGATATCCGGTTATCTCTATTAACTCCATTCTGTCGCGCAATGCCGGATTGATAGTTGCCAGGTTGTTTGCAGTAGCAATAAACAGGACCTTTGAAAGGTCATATTCCATTTCGAGGAAATTGTCGAAGAAGGTGCTGTTCTGTTCGGGGTCGAGAACTTCCAGCAGGGCTGAAGAAGGATCTCCCCTGAAGTCCTGACCAACCTTGTCAATCTCATCAAGTATAAATACGGGATTTGATGATCCTGCCCTTCTGATGTTCTGGATTATTCTTCCTGGCATTGCCCCGATATATGTTTTTCGATGGCCCCTTATTTCTGCTTCATCATGTAATCCACCAAGTGACATTCTGACATATTTTCTGTCAAGAGCCTTGGCAACCGACTTTCCAAGAGATGTCTTACCTACTCCCGGAGGACCGTAAAGGCAAAGTATCGGAGATTTAAGATCGCCTTTAAGCTTAAGAACAGCAAGGTGTTCGAGGATTCGCTCTTTGACCTCATCAAGGCCAAAATGATCTTTATCGAGTACCCTCCGTGCATTATTAAGATCAAGATTATCTTCAGAATAAAGGTTCCAGGGAAGGTCAAGAAGTGTCTGAATGTAGGTCACCTGAACAGAATACTCTGCAGCAGCAGGATTAAGCCTGTGTAACTTGTTAAGCTCCTTTTCAAAGGTCTTTTTTACATCTTCACTCCAATTCTTTGTTTCTGCTTTCCTTCTGTATTCCTCTATCTCCTTCTCAATAGGATTTCCCCCCAGCTCATTCTGAATTGTCTTCATCTGCTGGTGAAGCAGAAATTCCCGCTGTTGCTGATCAAGATCGCTTTTTACCTTGGACTGAAGTTCATTTTTCAATTCAAGTACCTGAATCTCCTGAACAAGGAACTCAAGCAAAGAAAAACCCCGGTCGCGAAGATTATTTATTTCAAGAAGCTTCTGCTTATCCTGAACCTTTATATCGGTGTTGGAACATATAAAGTTTATCAGATATGTATTATTCTCTATATTCTTAATTGCAAAGGAAGCTTCCGGGCTGATATTCGGATTGATTTTTATTATCTTGAGCGACAGATCTTTGAGTGATCCTACAATAGCATCAAAATCCTTGCTCATAAATTCCGGCTTAATTTCAGGAAGCGTGCGTATTTTTGCCACAAAATAGGGATCATTTGAGACAAGTTCAGCAAGTTCCATCCTTTTGCGTCCCTGTATGATTGCGGTAGTTGACCCGTCAGGCATCTCAAGCAGCTTGACAATCTGTCCGATTGTACCTACTGAATGGAGATCGCTGAAGTCAGGATTCTCCATGTCAGGCTCTTTCTGTGCAACGGTACCCACAATCTTATCGTTACGGTAGGCATCTTTTATAAGCTGAATTGATTTTGGACGGCCTATAGATATTGGAAGTACAACACCAGGGAAAAGGACAGTATTCCGGAGTGACAGAATGGGGAGCATTTCAGGCACTTCCACATCATCCAGTTCACCATCATCACCATCGGCTATAATAGGTATTATGTCTCCATCTCCATCAAGGATATCAGGTATTAATATCTCGGTAGCAGGTTTCCTGAATTTCTTTTCCATCTAAATCTAACTCCTTACTTTCAAATTTACAATTAATTTTTGCATACATGATGTATATAGGCTGAGCAATGATTGTGCCATAATATGAAAAACAAAAAGGGGCCTGTGACAAAGCCCCTTATCTTATAAAAAGTATACTGCTATTTCTTTTTACCTACGTGATCCTTGTAACGGCTCCTGAACTTGTCAACCCTTCCTGCTGTATCCACAAGCTTCATCTTACCTGTATAGAAAGGATGTGATGTATTGGATATCTCCAGTTTAATGAGTGGATATTCAGTTCCATCTTCCCACTTGATCTTATCCCTTGAAGGTGCGGTCGACTTGCTCAGGAATGAATAACCATTTGACATATCCTGAAATACCACAAACCTGTAACTGTCGGGATGAATTCCATTTTTCATTGTTCGTATTTTTAAAATCCTTGAATCGTCTTTAAAATTTCCATTTTATTAGGGACTGCAAAATTAATCACATTAATTGTAATATACAAATAGATTTGGAAATTTATTGATACCTGTCAGTATGCTCATTTTTATGCAACTTATTATGCATTTCATCTTTGTACCTTATGAATTCGAGATCATTATTGATCATATACCGGTATGTAATATGAGTTTTTGCTCTAACAGAGCCCAATGCTTCATATATTGCAATCATTTTAGGATTGAAATCACCAGCCCATGACAATTCAAGTTCCCTGAACCATGGCTTTTTTAAAAACATCAGATAGAGGTTATAGAATATGGCCGACTCGACACCGCTATTCTGATATGATGGATGTACGCCTCCCACAATCGCTCTCATCCTTGTCATTTCATGAGTAGTCTTGTAGTAAAGGAACTTAAGCTTATTCCATAAATGAAGCTTGCCATTAAGATGCTTAAGAATCTGGTTTGTGTCAGGGAATAAAATGAAAAACGAAACAGGTTTATCATTATGATAAGCAAACCATATAAGCTCCTCATCAATAACAGCCTTTACCTTTCCGAGAGATTCATAAAGGAAGTCTTTTTCAAGGGGAGTGAAATCCTGTTTAAAAGCAGCCCAGGCAGAGTTGTAAATCTCAATGATATCATCAACATACTTCTCAGCATTCCTTATCTCAAAATGCCGGAATGTGTAACCTGGTCGTTTAGTAAGCCAGGCGGCAATCTTCATGATCCTCGGAGGGAACTCAATAATTTTTTTTTTCTCATCCCTTAGAATCCTGTGATATGAATACTGTTCAAAATAGTTCCTGAAGCCATACTCTTCAAAGAATTTCACGTAATATGGCTTATTGTAAGGCATCCCGTATCCCTGCGGCATAAAGCCATCAACAAGCAAGCCCCAGTTATTGTCATTTTCGCCGAAGTTTATAGGTCCGTCTATCGCCTCCATACCTCTTTCCATAAGCCATGCCCTGGCAGTGTCGAAAAGCATAAATGCTGCCTCAACTGACTCAATAACTTCAAAATATCCTATTCCGCCTGTCGGCTGATTATTGGCTGCTGACCTCACATTGTCGATAAAGGCGGCAATTCTGCCTATAACAATACCGTTGTTATCCTTCAGTATCCATCTTACGGCATCACCATGTCTGAAAGTATGATTTATTGCAGGATCAAAAACTGACTCAATGCTGACATCAAGCGGACATATCCAGTTTGGATCATCCCTGTAAAGCCTTTTTGGTAAATTAATGAATTCCCTTTTATCCTGTTCTGTAATAACTTCAAGAGTCTTCATAAACCTGTGTTTTTCTAAGGACAAAGATAGAAAATATTTAAAAGGTGTCGGGCGACAGGCCATGGGCAGCTTGTGGGGAGCCTGAAGCAGGGAGAAGAGCAATGAGGTTTCCGGCTACCCGCAACCGGCTAAAACGGACTGTTGAATAGGTCCTATTTTAACCGCCCCTGACGCCTTATGCCTTATGCCTTATGCCTCCCTAATGTATATCTATAATCCTGTGGTCAATAAGTACAAATACAAGGCCAACAAGGGCACTATATAATAAATAGAGCCTGACAGGAATGTACTCAGATGGTCTTATATTCATTTTTACCCATAGATATCCTGAAAGGAATGCCTTACCTGCCAGATATACTATAAAAGTTGAAAGAGCAACACCCACGATGCCATAACCCCACTTTATCATCAACAAGCTGAGAGGGATATTCAGGGCAAGTTCAAAAATTGCTGCAAAAAGAGTTATATGAGTTTTCTTTCTGCCTACAATAACGGTTTGCGGAAATATAAGCCTGGGAATTACAAGAAGTGAATAAATAAGGAAAATATCAGCACTTTTCTGGAACTCAGGATTAAACATACGCGGGTATATCCATCGTGAAAACAGCATCATTAAAATAGCTGACGGGAAGAGAATATGCATCAGCCTCTTTGACTTTACCCTGATCTTTGCAAGTGATTCCTTCATCCTTTCACGTGTTGAGAATTCGGGAAGCATAGCATTGCTTAATCCGTTTGCAAGCATCAGTACCAGGGGAAACTCCTTGGCCCCGTAGCGGAACCATGCGAACATTGCCGGGTCGCGGTATACTGCAGATATGATCACACCATCAGTATATTGAGCCGAGCCACTTATTAGAGAAGTCAGTATTAGCGGTGTACCAAGATATAAATGCTCCTTCATAAACTGCCAGGATATTGTCATCTCTGTATATCTCCTTAGCAATATAATCAGCCAGATCCACCTGCCTCCTGTAACCACAAGCAATCCATAAATTGACCAGATTATATCTTTCCCGAACACTATTGGAAGAATAATAAAAAGTAGCTGAGCTGAAAACGTATACAGCCCATATTGAAAGATCCTGTAAGAACGGTTATTCAGAAGATATATGTATTCTATCAGACAAACAGGACTGCTTAGAAGGACATAAAGCAGAAGGAGGTTCAGGTATGGTACATTGCCACTGATATGAAAAACGGAGAAGTGATTTTTTACTCCATGCCCGAGTGCAAAAACCAGCAGGCTGAAGAAGCAGAGAAGCAGAAATGCATTGAATATTTCAGGTGATTTGGAATTGCCATTGTCACCTATCTTCCTGTAAGTTCTGTTTCTGTGATAGAGAGGAAGGAGTGACTGGATGATACCTGTTACCCAGAAGAATGTTACCAGCCCGGCTATGAACATAAACATTTCCCATGTTCCTATGTCGGCACGGGTAAGATGACTTTTTGTAAAAAAAATACTGATAATGAGAAAAATAACAGGCTTCATGAGATGGAACATCTGAAGGCCTGAAATATTGTCGATCAGTTTTATTTTCCTCAAACCAGACTAATTTAATATCAAAACTCTCTTTCAGTCAAAAAATTGTACTGGCTTTCCCAGAATTTTTCAAAGCCGGACAAAGATAGTAATTGACCGGTGCAAGAGAAAATAAAACCAAAATTTTGTGAAATAGATTTTTTGACCTTATTTTGCACCCTGAAACGGTGGATGTAGTTCAGTCGGTTAGAACGTCGGATTGTGGTTCCGAAGGTCGTGGGTTCGAATCCCATCTTCCACCCAAAATGAAAAAGCCGGCCCTAAAGGGACGGCTTTGTTTTTTCGAGGCGTTCAAAACTTGTTTTGTTAAGCAGAGAAAAAACAAAGACGAGACCCCGCGACAGCGGGATCCGGCCTTTTCATTTTGAAGTTCCTCCCTAAGGGATCACCATTTGAACGAAGCCCTCTTGCGCTAAAGCTACAGAGGGCAAAGTGAGAATGGTAATCAGCCTTTCTTTCTCACTGCCGCATACCTGTAATATGCTGCTATCGACAATGAGGTAAGCAATATTACTGCAACATAAACAAATGTTGGCACAGGCACAGGGTCACCTCCTGCATAAGAGTGTAGTCCCGATAGGTAATAATTGACTCCGAAATAGGTCATAAGTACAGATGAGAAGGCGAATAGAGAAATAAGGTTAAAAGTGTAAACATCCTTCATCCCTGGAATATTGCGGCTATGAACCACTATACTATATATTATAATAGTAATTAGCGACCAAGTCTCTTTAGGATCCCAGCCCCAGTACCGGCCCCATGACTCATTTGCCCATATAGCGCCAAGGAAAGTTCCAATTGTAAGTAAATAAAGGCCCAGGGTAAGGGTTTTATAATTGATTATCGTAAGCTCATCAATTGTGTTTGATATTCTTGTCCTGTTTCTGTCATTTGACAGTACAAGAAGAATCATTGAGATCAGGCCGAGAATTGCACCAAGCCCAAGAAATCCATAGCTGCCTGTGATAACTGAAACATGAAGAGTCAGCCAGTACGATTTAAGGACAGGTACCAGATTAGTAATCTCGGGATCCATAAAACTGAGATGTGCAACCATAAGTGTCATTGCTCCAAGAACAGCAGTGGCTGACAGAGCAAATGCTGATTTACTTCTGAAAATGAAACCAGCCAATAAAGTGACCCACGATATAAAGATCATCGATTCATAACCATTACTCATTGGTGAGTGCCCGGAAATGTACCAGCGCAGACCAAGTCCAATGGTATGAAAAATGAATCCGGCAAGGAGCAGCCACTCCAGCACCTTAATAAAACCCGGGATGACCTTACTTCCCCTTATAACCGTTGTTATCAGCACTATTAGCAGAACCAGTCCAACAGTTGCATAAAATGGGAAAAGTCTTTCAAAGAAACTCATCTTAAAATACAAAAGCTCAATTTTTGTTCTTCCTTCAGAGGGAAGTTTATATCCGGAAAACCTTGTCTGGTAGTCGGTGATAGAATTTGCTACCTGCTTAACAGTAGTAATATTATTATTATGAATTGCCTCGGAAAGTATAGGCATAATTCCTTTAAGATATGTTGAATCATCATTATTAACGGCTTTTACCAGGGCAGCCTGGGAATTTCCCCAGTCATGCGTACCATCTTTTTTGGGAAATAACTTGAGGAAATCACTATTATATATCATATATACAATGTTAATTCTCTCATCCACCTTCATCATCTCTTTATCAAGCCTGCTTCTCTCTCCGGGAGCCTTGGCATAGGCTTTAGTTACATCTTCCGATATCTTATATGTACCATCCTGAATATTAACAATATCGGAGAAAGCAGCATATTTTCCCCTTACTCCAAGTACCTTTTTAAGCTCCTCGTTTGATACCCTTATAATCGGATAATCCTTCCAGTTATCAAAATCGAGATACAGGCCAAGGAACACCTGCATCGGCGTCATCCCTTCGAACCGGTTTTCGCGTGTTACCTTACGCAGAATATCATGGCTAAGAGTAAAAAGTGGCTCTGTTCTTCCTTTCTGATCCTGAACCAGCACCTTCCCGAATTCCTCGGCAGCCTTCCTGTCAGGAACCAGCTTCTGGGCTTCAACACCCTGCAACCCGGTTATAAATAATAACAAAATGACAGGAGCAGTTTTTCTTATTAATGAATTCCAGTGACCGGCTGTAATATTGCGAAATATTGATCTCCTGCTGATAAGCGCAAGAATTATAAATACCATCATAAATGCATATCCCGTATATGTAACAAGCATACCTGCCATATCATGATTAACTGAAAGAATTGTACCCTTCTCGTCAGGGTCGAAAGAGGACTGGTAAAAGCGATATCCCTTGTATTTCAGAATGTTATTCATAAATATTAGATATGGTTTTTCCACATTGTTACTCTCATCAATAAGCACAACATCGCTTTTATATCCTGAAGGGCTTGAAGAGCCGGGATATCTTTCCAGTATAAAATCATTAAGCTTAATACTGAAAGGAAGTTTTATTCTGTCAGAACCGTAACTTACAACAAGCGTATGATTATCTATTACGCAGGAACCTTCAGCATACTCTGCATTTTCTTTATCCCAGAGGTAGATTGTTTCTGATTCGTTCCCACTGAATATATTGAAAATAAACGCGTTCTGTTTCGTATTTGTCTCTTTTGGATTAACAGCCACCGCCTTGAAGTGACCTGAAGTGATCATCTTTTCAGGTATTATCCGAACACCTTTGCAAGTCAGTATCTGCATTTGTTTCAGTGCGATCCTGTTTACCATTTCTGCAGAAGATCCGCCATGGCTCATCATCGACATAACCCCTATCCCGGATTCTGAATTTGCAAAGAAAGCAGCAGAATCAAGAGTAATATTTATATCAGCATCACCGACATCAAATCCGATGTTAATTCCATAAGCCTCTTTCTTCTCCCCTCTTTTAAGAATTACACTCTCCTGCGAAGTCATATCTTTTGTAACCATCAGAGAAATAATTGGTTCTCCGCCAGGAACATCAGTAATTTCCTCTGCAGCATTAGGAATGATCCTCGAAAGGTCAAGCTGATACTCCCTGTTATTGATATTGATCTTATTGCTGTAATTGTCGGCAGAGACAGAAGTAAGTGTATATTTTCTTGAGTCTGATGAAACTGCTGATCCGTTGTTATCCTTTAATGTATATCCAATTCTTTTTACAGTTGAATAACATTCATCCTGAGATTCTCCTTCGCGAATATGAATATTCCCTTCCCATCCGAAATAGCGGGTGATTCCTGCTCCTGCTATCATCATGATAAATGCGAGATGAAAAAGTGCAACAGGAAGCTTTTGTTTTCTGAACATATTATAATTGATAAGCATCCCGATCAGGTTGGCAGCAAGTAAAATGAGGATCAGCTCAAACCACCTGCTGTCATATACCATGCTGTATGCAGCTGCAGACCCGAAATCATTCTCAAGGAATGTGGCCACTGCCATTGAAAGAGCAAATATGACAAAGAGAATTCCCATCATTACCGGGGTGAATAGAAATTTGATATACTTCATAATCAATACATTTAGAGATTTTTTTCTTATTTAATACTTTGCGGATACTGTGTTCAGGGTATCCGGTCGCAAATATAATTTTATTAATGATATATGTGAGGAAGTATTGTAATCATACACCTTATCCCCGGTCTGAAGTCCGGGATTTATCCATTTTCAGAAATGCTGACAAGCTTTTTCCTGTCAAGAATCCTAAGTCTGGATGCATCAGAATTTATTACTCCGGAGTCCTCCATCTCTTTCAAAATCCTCACAACACACTCTTTCGCCATATTTGTCATCTCGCCAAGTTCCTGACGAGTAAGAATCATTTCAAACTCTTCATTACCGAATATTTCATCAGATAAATAGATTAAAATGTCGGCCAGCCGGCCTGACATCCTTTTCTGCGCCATACTTAACATTATTTCGTGCGATCTGATATTTCTTTTGCAAAATTCTGCCAGCAGGCTTTCTGCAAACTTACTATTTGTACGGGCGAGCTGCTTCAGAATTTCAGATGTTACAAAACATGCCTGAACAGATGTTATTGCTGATACAGAGTAGTTATGTCTCGAATTGATATAAGCGCCGGGCCCCAGGATAAGGTTGCCGGGCTTCTCAATGTCAAGAATGAAATTTTTGCCTTTCGGACCCTCAATATAACTCTTGGCAACCCCGGTAGCCATAAAAAGTGCATTCGAGGCAGGAGACCCCTGTTTGACCATAACCTCTCCAGGTTTGAATGTTGCTTCATACCTGTTAGAATTAACCATTTCAAGCTCACTCTTCGAAAGATTCCTGAAGTTCTTCCATCCTGCAGTACACCTCTCACAATTGTTTATCAATTTAAGTCCAACCATACTGTTTTTTAAGTAATTAAGTTCAGATTATTAATATTTATCAGCCAAACAAGATACAAATATCATCATAATAAATGATATTTATCAAGATAAATTATAATTTCTATCAATAATAAATGTTTCAAAAAGTATCTTTTTGTGTTAATCTTATCACAGAATAATCCATATCTTGCATTAAGAAAAACAAACTAAACAAACCTGATATGAAAAACCTACTTAAAATTTTGTCGCTATTAACAATTGCAGGATTTATCCTGACCTCATGTGAAGGTCCGGCGGGGCCAGAAGGACCGGCAGGTCTAGACGGTACAAACGGGACCAATGGTGTTGATGGGAAGGATGCTAATGAGACCTGCAAACTCTGTCACAATAAAGATGTGGTGGAAGCTGTTGCAAGAGAATACCAATACTCGGTACATTTCAAAGGAGTAGCTTATGCGGAAGAGGGAACCAGGAACAGCTGTGCTCCCTGTCATTCATCACTGGGTTTCCTTAATGTAATAGAAAAGAGTACTCCTGCTACATTTACAGGACCTGATGCAAGTGGCAAATACACAAGCAACTACGTTGCAGAAGCTGGTGTTCTGGCCTTGCCAGGTGCAATAGGCTGCTTCACCTGTCACAGTTCATTACATACAGACTATGAAGGTACAGAATTTTCACCACTAGCTACAACAGCAGCTGTTCCATTGACAATGTACGGAGGCACTAAAACAATCGACTTTGATATGGAAAATTCGAACCTCTGTTCAAAATGTCACCAGCCAAGGCCAATTACCGGATCAAATGGTAATGTTATTGATTACTCGCTTCTGGTATCTGATCCTACAACCGCCTATGCCCTTTCAAAGATATCTTTCAGAACAAGTGTTCACTATGGTACTCAGTCTGCATTGGCAGCTGGTATAGGAATGGGAGCTATTGAATTCGGTACAGGATATACGAATTCTTCACATGTAGCAGGTGCATCATGTAACACATGCCATATGGCAACTCCTTCAGGCGAGGCTGGCGGACATTCATTCAGTGCAGAAGGCAACTTCAATGGCTGCAATACAACTAACTGCCATACAACCATGAGTTCATCAAACACTACCTACAAAGCAGCTGTGGCTGATGTAGAAACTCTCCTTGATGATCTTTTAACCGCGATCAATGCAATTGGAGCCGGTAATGATATCCTTTACAAAGATGAGGATGGAAATTATTCAGGATATTTTAACGTGTATGATCCAGGTTCTAATCCTACAGGATACTGGAAATCTCAGAACCCAAGCAGTAGCTGGACTACCGCACAGAAAGCAACAAATGATGCAAAACCTGATCTGGTAATTACGAATGCTCAATTCGGTGCAGTAATTAATTACTCCATGGTTAACCATGGGGCAGGTACCGGAGTTCATAACTATCCATATATCAAGACACTACTTGAAAATTCAATTGCAGCTATCTGATAAAGGCTGATAAATAAGATAAGGAGAGGCTGTATCATCAGCCTCTCTTTTATTTAAAGCCCCTCAATCCCCTAAAGGGGAAGCAATTAATAATCAGCATTTTAAACTTTTCCCCTTTAGGGGGCAGGGGGCAAATTAAGGCTGTTGATACAGCCATTTTTTGTTTAGTCATTCACAACGTCAATTGCATATTGGCACTGCTACCTGGATGATTCCTCATCCAGCGATAGCGGGATAAGGGATCTGCCAGTTAGTACACAAGACTCCTTTACAATCTAATCTTATTCTTTTATCCTTCAGTCAGAACCGACTGCGTATTCATTCATTCCAGCAACAGCACGGATAAGGGATCTCATTTATGTTTGAATAATATTGCACCTGATGCAAATAGGAATCAGTACGCACAATCGCAGGCAAAACAAAAAGCCGTATCTTTTGGGAACCGGCTTTTATTTTAATTATTGAAGTGATCTTCAGACTTTAATTTATAGACGGAATTCAGCTTTTGCTTTTTCCCTGTCAGCATTTCTCTTGATCCTGAAAAGGCTGATAATGGCATAGAAATAATGACCCCAAACCCCTGCAAGCAAAACCGACAGTGTATAAATCATCCATCGGGGCGCTCTTTGAGTCCATAATGCTCTGTGACTTGTAGGAAGGTAATCAGTAGGCACCCCCCAGTGAATTGTTTGACGATTTTCTGTATTCCCGTATGTTGAGTTATCGGTAATAGCAGCCACAATTTCCAGATTTCCTTCTTTCCCTCCAGGAATGTCTGATGGAAATTCAAGACTGGCAGTACCTTCATCATCAAGGACGAGTTCACCTACTGGCAGATTGCTGAACATCCGGGGAACAAAAATACTAACAGTTTCACCCGAAACAGGAACTTCTTTGCCATCCTCAACAGTATGGGCTGTTACGGTAACAGTCTTAATACTATCAACTTCTGTCAGAGTCATGTTAAGGATCGCATCCTTTAAGGCCTGATCCTGTGCGTATAAATTAAATACCGGGATTTGCATCACCGCAATGATCGCTGATATACTGATTGCTCTTTTTATCATTACTGTCATTGGTTATTCAATTACTTCAATATTTCAACCTTATCCTTCTCCTGCATTTCAGAGATTGAAATGATCGGAGCAATTTTTGAAACCAGCATGAAAAGCATAGCGAACACCGATACCCCTGCCAGTGTCAGAGCCCATTCTATCCATGTTGGAGCATAGCTGATCCAGTCAGGTCGAACATCCTGGATAGGAAGGAATGGTGTTTCCAGAGTAGGAATAACAATAATATAACGGTTAACCCAAAGTGCAGTCAGAGCAATTACTGCCGCAACAGTTATACTCGGGATTGTCCTGAATTTCGGAAATGCTATGATTATTGCGGGAAGAAGTATACCGACATAGTTTGCAAAAATAAATAATGAATAATAATCGGTGAACAGTTTATCGATAAGGATAGAGTCCATTTTAATTGAACCATACCATTTTGTCAGGTAATCACTGAAGGTGAAATAACCATAGAATGCTGCTATGACAGTAAGAAGGACCCCGACATTCACAAAATGACGTTTGGTGATATACTCTTCCAGGTGATACACTTTCCTGAATATCCACATAAGTATTATCAGAAGACCGGTTCCGGAAAAGACAGCTGCAATAACGAAATAAGGACCAAATATAGTCGAATGCCATCCGGGCTGCAGGGTAACGCCAAAGATCCATGCCAATACAGAATAAACAATAATTGCAATGGCTATGATCATTGCTGCCATCACCGTTTTGGCATTAGAAAGAATTTTATACTGTTTTTCCGTACCGGTGTAGCCCAATGAAAGAATTTCATAGAGTTTCTTTTTCCATGGTGCGACTTTCAGATCCTTATAATCTCTGAGTATGGCAAAATCCTCAATAAAAGAAAGATAGAGATAGATAAAGCATCCTATGAGGTCAGTACAGATAGCTATAACGTCCCAGGTAATAGGAGACTGAATCCGGGGGTACATAAAGAGGAAGTGCAGTCTGTCGAGCCGCCCGATACAGAAAAAGATGAAGAAAGGCCCAATTACAAGCGAGATAACAGTTATAAGTTCAGCCATCCTGATTATAGGCTTGCGCCAACCGGTATGAAACAGGTGCAGCACTCCGGATATAAGTGCTCCGGAATAGCTGAGACCCATGAAAAATATAAAATTAACGATATAGAAACCCCAAACTACATTGTCGCGCATACCTGTTACAATGTGTCCCTTGTCGATCTGTTGTATCAGGCCATATATACCGACTACAAAAAAGGCCAGAAAGATAAAAAAAGTAATGTACCATTTTATGCTTGTCTTCTCAATTTCCGGAGTAAGATCGGTTATCAGTTTCTTGTCGGCTTCCATCCTGATGAAGATTAGATTATTTAGTAACTACCTTGGTCCAACATTCTTATATCGTCCTGTTATAGATTCGTCAGCTCCTTCCAGTCCCATTTCAACCGGGAACTCCCTGTTTGAAGGAGGCAGATAATACACACTGGGCAATGTTCCGAGGTCTTCCTTATACCGGTAACCTGCTCTGTCAGTCATAAGCTTGCTGAATCTTAAAGTTTCAATACCATTTGTAACTGTATCCTCAAGAAGATCTCCAAAATAGAGAACTCCCATGGGACATGCCTGAACACAACGAGGTAATATGCCCTTGCGAAGGTTATCGGCACAGAAAATACACTTGCCTACAGTTCCCTCCACAGCCGGGATATTTGTTTCAGGATCATAGACATGACCCTCCGGAACTTCAACTTCCGGATCCTTCCAGTTAAAAACGCGGGCAGAATATGGACATCCTGTCATACAGAATTTACAACCGATGCATCTTTGATTATCGACAAGAACAATTCCGTCCTGACGCTTATAGGTGGCTCCTACCGGGCAAACACTGACACACATTGGCTTATCACAGTGGAAGCATGGACGGGGAAACCAGTATTTGGAGGTAAGATTGTCATCCTGAAGCATATATATCTTCATCCACTCATGATCTTTAGGCAATAAATGTCCTTCCTGGCAGGCATCAACACAGGCTCTTGCATTTGCACATTTTGCAAGGTCAATAACCATGGCAAACTTCCTGTTGGGAAGTCCCTTTTTAGCTTCACTTTTTAGCTCCGCCTCTATCTCTTTTGAAGGTTTTATATCGCTCAGGTCAACCTCCACCAGCTTCCCGTCAGTAGAAAGAAGTTTTACCATTTTGCCTGATTTGGCGCTTGCCTCATTTCCGTCAGCGATAGTTGCTTTTGCAACACCTGCAACAGTTATTGCCCCAACACCCATACTTACATTTCTGAGGAATTTTCGCCTCGAAGAGTTGCCTGATTCATTATTTTCCATCCCGTTCAAATTTTTTAATTCAAACAAATTTCACCGGATTGATTTATAAACAATTTAAATCAATCCTCCAGATCATAATGGTCTTCTGTTGCATGATATCCTGTAATTATCCCCCTGAAAAGAGAGCCTGGTCTCTTCCCCAGAGTGCAGGTATAAATATGAATAAGCATGAAAACAGACAGAAAGAATCCCATTGTAATGTGAAGAAGATCTGTGAGAAGCATTCCGCTGATACCCATAAAGCCTTTTATTACTATCTCAGGCAACAGCAAGCCAATTCCTGAAATAATCACAAGAGGCAGTGCCACATACATTGCAAGAACATAAGAAACCTTCTGCAACGGGTTAAACTTTCTTTCCATTGTAATAGGGAAAGGGTGCTTCTCACCATGGAACATTCCCCATGAATAGTATCTCAACTGCTTGAAAAGATCAGCAAAGAAGTTTTCCCTCTTCAAATTATAATATCTTCCATTTCTTGTAATAAGGTTACCTGCTACAAAAATTATATAATTCACAGTCAAAATAATAGCCGAAGTATTATGCCACCTTACAGCATCTTCAAATCCTACCACAAGAACATAATCCTTCTCGCCGGTATATTGCATGCTTAATCCAGTAATTATAAGTATGATGAACAGGATTGCATTCAGGACATGCCATAGTCTGATCCATTTTGGGTAAAGATACATTTTGAGTCTTTTGAAATATTATTATTTATTAATTCTGAAATATATATGAACCAGGACAACTATAATAATTCCACCGAATATGATAAGGCTCAGCAGATTAAGATATTCATTTCTATTGGCTCCTATCACGTAGGACTGGTTAAGAATTATTCCGTTAAAGAATCCATCCTTACGCTGTTCTTTGGATTCAAACTTATAGAGTGAAGCCATCAGCATCGAGTTCTGTGAATGGCATTCATTACATCGCTTCACAGCTTCGGTCTTTGGCTTTATAAGATGTGCAACAGGCAGATTCTCATTTATCTTTGTATGACATTCAATGCACCTTACATTTGCCATATGTAAAGACTGGTTGGGAAGCCATTCATGCTTGCTGATAATATTTATTTCTTCCCGGTCTGTCAGAAGCTCGAACCGGTTGAAGTCAGAATGGCATCCAAGACAGATTGCATTATCATATGCTATCGTCTCTTTAAGGTTATGACTTGTCCTGGTGCTAATCCTGTAGGTATGAGGATTATGACATCCATAGCATGAAAATCCCTCATTCTCAAGTTTGAAGTGAATACTCTGCTGGTACTCCTCAGTAATGGCATCAAAATGATAAGTCTCATCACCTCCATGACAATCGATGCAGTTCAGCTTCGCTTCCATCCTTAGTTCACCCGGATGCGGGAAATTAGCATATTCTGATGAATGACAATCTGTACAGCTGAAGCTTTTGTGATTTGACCTATAAAAGTCCTTCTTTTTTATAATCCTTTCCACAAACATCATTGCTTTAACCTCACGTCCGAGAGACTCGTTCATATAGCTATACTTCGACTGACCGTGACATTTGAAGCACTGCTGATTTTCCTCCTCATAGGGAGAGACAAAAACAGCTGTATCCTGACTGTCAGTAACAGTCTGTAACTTAAAACCCCCCGCGGCTTTTGCTGAAATTAGAGAAATGATAAAAAGCAGGACCGATATCCTTAAAATAAATAACTTCATTCCCGGACTATTATTCGGTTAGAACCGTACGGTAATATTAAAGCCTACAAGAAATTTCTTATCTGTAAGGTCATTCTGGTTATAAAGTAAATTATACTGATTTATAATACTTGAATAGTTTGCCACAAACAGCTGGAAAGCATGTGTCGGAGTATTTATCTCCCAACCCAAAGTGACATTTGGCTTAGGATGATCATCGTCTGAAAGATCCTGCTTAATCAGGAGTTGGTCATACTCAAGCATCAGGCAATGATTGCCCACAATATTATAGCGGCCTCCTGCATGAATTCCAAGATTAAAATTCTTATACCCTGTTGTGTCAGAATATTCTGGTACAGAGTTGAAATAGAATGCTGAAGGAGCTACCTGCAATGATAATTTCTCACTGAATTTCCTCGCTATAATAAGCTGGGTAAAATAAGATATCCTATGAATAAATTTGTAACTGGCTTCAGGTCCGAAATTTTCATCAGCTCTTGCATCAATTACCATGTTCCCGTAATAGGAAAGTGAAACAGGCATGCTGTTATCTGTTGTCTGTTGAAGTATGGCATACTTCCACTGGATGTCCTGAAGCTTGTAATCCTTTGTAGTTCCTGCTCCTATCATAATCCTGTCGGTAATTCCATAGTTCAGACCAAGCCTTGTATTTGCAGCTCCGTAAATACCGTAAAGATTCTTCACGTTTTCTATCAGGCTGAACCTATGGTGTATCTGTAGTTCAAGTCCACCTTTGTATGGTGATGCAACTGTTTGATTATCAATAAGAGTGGCAGTATTAAAAGTATTAGTTACAGCTTCTGGGCCAGCAGCTTCTTCCTGTGCAAAGACCGGTGCCAGAATTAATGATAATGTAAGGATGATAAAGATCTTTTTCATGTTCTTTGGTATTATCAGGTTTGATTATTTCTAATTGTTCTTTGCACCCTGGCTTATCCATAAATAGATAGTATTCTTGTTAGCCTGGGTTGTAATTGATGAATGGCTGCTTGAAATCAACTTTTTATACAACTTGCTGTCAGAAGCCGGTGAAGTTACATAACCGCCATCAGTCAGTGATTGATAAGAATTCCCTTCACGAAGGTCAGGATTTCTGGTTCCCTTATGGCAGGATACGCATTTAGCATTAAAAACCAGTTGAACTTCAGTACTGAAGGATACATAATTGGTAGTATCTGACCCTCCTGTATCTGCCGGAGGCAATGTTTCAACACGGAAGGTATATTTTTCACAGGCGGAGAAATATACTACTCCTACAACAATGCTCACAAATAATAATAGATTCCTCAATATTTTTGTCATCTGTTTCAGGATTAAAATATATTGTTATTTTTTTCACAAAGATATTTTTTTTATCCCGACAACAAAACCATACAACAGTATAAATTCCAAATTATACCATGCTCTTTAACATTAGTAAAATTGACAAATATCAACCCTTAGATTGATATTAACATATATTCACAAAAAATAGGTGAGAATGGAAGAGAATTACTGCTTTTTAGAATATGTCATAACCTCGGGCAAGGCTTCCTTTATCTTCTGTATGCGTGTTGCATCTGACGGATGTGTACTCATGAACTCAGGGGGCTTCTGCCCTCCCATGGCACCCATCCTTTCCCAGAATTCGATCGCTGTATGGGGATCATACCCGGCCATTGCCATGAAAATTAGTCCAAGTTTGTCTGCTTCAAGTTCATGCTCCCGTGAAAAGGGAAGCATCATGCCATACTGTGCTCCCAATCCGTACGCTGATCCAAAGATGGCTTTTGTCTGTTCAGGCTTTTCCTTGATCGCTTCACTAAGAACAACTCCTCCAAACTGTGCCAGCATTTCCTGACTCATGCGCTCATTTCCATGACGAGCCACTGCATGCGCAATCTCATGACTAACAACAACAGCCAGACCATTCTTATCCCTGGTATAAGGAAGAATACCGCTGTAAACTACAACTTTGCCACCTGGCATGCACCATGCATTAGGAGTAGAATCATTTTTTACAAGGTTAAATTCCCACTGGTAACCGCTGAGTCTTGATGAAAGATTATTGTCGGCAAAATATTTGATCACAGCTTCTGAGATATCCCTTCCTACTGACTGAACAAATGCAACATTAGCCTTATCGGTTGAAACAGGATTAGTTTTCATAAACTCTGAATAGTTGTTGAATGACATTGATATCATATCAGATTCAGGCACCAGACTAAGCTGCCTGCGGCCTGTTAGAGGAACTGTTGTGCATGCATCAAGCAGAATTACAATTAAATACAGTGAAAGAAAAACCTTAAGTAGCCTTTTCATATAATCAGATTTAAGTACTTTGAATGGATGGTACAAAGATAATAAATGGAATTGTAAAATTTTTGTCAACCCTTCCCCTCATTTACAGGCCCTGGATTGATTACTATCAGAAATTATAACAATTATCTGCAATAAGCTTATCTGCAATCCTTCTCCTGGCATCCTTTATATTGACACATGATACTTTTGTAAGATCATCTATTGCCTTCATAAGCGATGGGCATGACTCTATTGTGCAGAATGTGCATATCGCGTCGAGAGCTGACTTACGAATAAGATGAGCTGTCTCTGAGATATTTACATCAAGCATGTCCTTGTAAAGTGAAACATCGCTCTTCATGGCTGACATTTTCTCTATCCTCAGAGCAAGTGATTCAGTAACATATGTTTCCATCATCATATCGGCTATGTTATTAAGAACCTCCTGTTCATTAACAAGATTCTTCTGGAATGTCTTGCTGGCACCATTGATACAAATCAGTATAGCTTTTTTAAAGTTTTTGATATACCTGTATTTCTCTTCAAAATAGCTCTCTCCATCCTTTCGTGGTACTGTCACTTCATTAAGATTTGCCCATAGCTTTTCTGCCTCTCCGAAAAGGTCAAAATCGCCCTTCATTGCGCGTTTCATTGCTGTATCAACGACAAGAAGACGGTTTATCTCATTAGTACCTTCAAATATCCTGTTTATCCTTGAGTCGCGATATCCCCTTTCAACAGCCATTTCAGCAGAATATCCCATTCCACCATGTATCTGTACTGCCTCATCTGCAACAAAATCAAGCATCTCTGACCCAACAACCTTGAGAATGGCAGCTTCGACTGCGTAGTGGCTTATCGATTCAATGGAAGCTCTTCCGTAATCGCCGCAGTCGATTGTCATCTTCTTCATCAGACTATCCACATCATTACTTACCCTGTATACCGCTGCTTCAGAAGCAAATAAACGTATTACCTGTTCAGCCATTTTATATTTGAGAGCACCGAATGAAGATATAAGGAGTCCGAACTGTTTTCTTTCATTTGCATATTTAACTGAGTCGGTAATGGCTTTTTTTGCTGCACCAATTACATTAGCACCAAGCTTGAGACGACCCATATGAAGAATGCTGAGAGCTATCCTGAAGCCCCCTCCCCTCTTACCAAGCAGATTTTCAACAGGAACCTTTACATCGTTAAAGTAGATCTGAGCAGTTGATGATCCCTTGATTCCCATTTTATGCTCATCGGGACCTATCACAACACCAGGATATTTTGTTTCAACAATGAATGCACTGAGCACCCTGTCAGCATCTATTTTAGCAAACACAACAAGCGTATCAGCAAATCCGGCATTTGTGATCCACATTTTCTGTCCATTGAGGATATAGTGTTTACCATCTTCGCTGAGTTTTGCATTTGTCTTGCCCGAGTTAGCATCGCTTCCGGCACCTGGTTCAGTAAGGCAATATGCTCCGAGGTATTCACCTGTAGTAAGCTTTGTTACATACCGCTCACGCTGGTCCTTATTACCATAATACATAATAGGAAGGGTTCCGATACCGCAATGAGCCATGTATGCCACTGAGAATGAACAACCGGCGCCTGTCGTTTCAGCTACGAGCATCTGTGTAACAAATGACTGGCCGAATCCTCCAAACTCCTCAGGTATTGATATCCCCATCAATCCAAGATCACCTGACTTTTTAAGCATAGACTTCATGAGTTCCCTGTCGCCTTTCTCAACCTGATCGAGGTTAGGGTAAACTTCAGCTTCAAGAAAATCGCTGCAGGTCTGAGCTATCATCTTCTGTTCCTCATTGAATTCCTCGGGAATGAAAACACTTCTTGAATCAATTTCACTTACAAGAAATTCACCGCTTTTTAAAAGTTTGTCATTTTCCATTTTAATCAGATAATTATTTGGATTAATCTATAATTCAAGTGATTGGACTATAAGTTCAGCTAAATCAAAGTTCTTTATTTCTTCTTCCCTGTTCTTGTATTTCAGCCCGTCGGTCAGCATGGTCATGCAGAAAGGACATGCTGTTGCAATTACTTTTGCATCTGTCTTCAGTGCCTCCTCAGTCCGCTCGATAAATATCTCCTTATCCCCTTTTTCTGCCTCCTTGAACATCTGGGCACCTCCGGCACCGCAACAAAGGGCAAAGCTTTTGCTCCTTTCCATCTCCACAAGGGCTCCTGTCAGCTTCTTAAGAATGGCGCGAGGTTCATCATAAATATCATTGGCTCTTCCAAGATAGCAAGGATCGTGATATGTGACAGTGATATCTCTAAGTGACTCCTTATCAATATTTAACCTGCCCTCTTTAATATTATTATTTATGAACTGCAGATAATTTATAACTTCATAATTTCCTCCCAGATCGGGATATTCATTTTTGAATATATTGAAGCAATGAGGACATATTGTAATTATCTTCCTGACCTCGTACATTTTAAGGATTTCGATAACCTGCATAGCCTGCATCTGGTATAACATCTCATTCCCGGCCCTTCTTGCAGGATCTCCTGTACAGGTCTCCTCTTTTCCAAGTACAGCATAACTCACATTCAGATGGGCAAGTATCTTTGCAAAAGCACGAACAACCTTCTTATACCTGTCATCAAAAGCTCCTGCGCAGCCAACCCAGAAAAGGTATTCTGGTTTTTCACCCCTGGCAAAAAGGTCAGCCATTACAGGTATTTCAATTTTGCGGGTTTCCATAATTAGTTCATTCCTTTAGAGTTACATAGAGATTATATCACATTAATCTCCAGGTCTTTAGCCCAGTTCAGTCTGTCTTCAGCTGAATACTGCCAGGGAGCACCGTTATTCTCGATATTATTGAAGACTGCCTTCAGCTCACCGGGAGCTGAAGCTTCCTCCATTACAAGATACCTGCGCATATCTACTATAAATGTAGGATGATTAATGTTAATCGGGCACTCCTTAGCACATGCATTGCATGTGGTACATGCCCATAATTCCTCTTCCGAAATAAAATCTCTCAGAAGTGACCGGTTATCACTGAAGTCCCTTCCGTTTTTAACCATAAGAGGGCCCTTCTCTTTCATCCTGGCACGGAGATCCATCATTATCTTTCTGGGCGACAATTTTTTGCCTGTAATATTTGCAGGGCAGACAGATGTGCAGCGCCCACATTCTGTGCAGGACAATGAATCGAAATAGTTTTTCCATGAAGCATCTTCTGCATCCTTTACACCAAACCTTTCTATCGGAGCCCCTTCGGGAGCCGCTGCAAATGCAGTTGATGGATCCATCATGAGCTTTACCTCCCTGGTAACACTATCCATATTGGGAAGTTTTCCAAGCGGTTCGAGCCTTGAGAGGAAAACATTCGGTACCGACATAAATACATGAAAATGCTTTGAGTAAGGAAGATAGTTTGCGAAGAAGAAGATCAGGAGAATATGGGTCCACCTCGATGCTTCAAACACGATATTCAGACTATGCGCACTCATTCCTCCAAACAGGGGTAAGAACACAGCTGCAACAGGATAGACTCCCTCTGCAGTACCTCCTTCACTTAAAATATTTCCAACATATCCAATATTCATCGCCAGGAGTGAAACCATCAGAAGCAGTATCAGGGTGAGTGAGATGTTTGCATCCAGGTGAGACTTTTTCTTCATCTCTATCCCCTCAAAGCGCTTTATATGAAAGAAGATGCGGCGGATAAGAAAAATAATTATTGCAACAGCGATAATAAGAGCAAAAATATCTCCGGTTGCCATCAGGAAGTCATAAACCGGCCCAAGTACTTTTAATACTTTTTCAGTTCCTGTCAATCCATCTATTACCATTTCAATACTGCCTATAAGTATCACGCAGAAACCCCAGAATACAAGGGCATGAGCAAAGCCCAGTACAGGTTTGCGGAAGATTTTGGTCTGGCCCATGGCAACTTCGAGTGTGACGATGATCCTCTTACCAAAATCCCTCACAGGAAATGCCGGCCGTGTGAATCTGAAAAAGCTAATGAGCCTTCTGACCGTATAGACAAAAATCCCCAGGGTAATCAGTAAGGTTATTGCGAAAACAATCTGTTTAATCATAAATTAAGTATTATTTTAACTCACCCCCAACCCTTCCTGGGAGGGGAGCCAAAATCCTATTCTTAGTTTCTCTGAACCGTTGAGCCGTTGAACCGTTGAGCCGTTGAACCGTTGAGCCTATTACTATCTCTTAATATCCTTTACTGCCTCAACAAGCTTCGGTAATATTCTCATTGCATCGCCAACTATTCCATATTGAGCCACTTCGAAAATAGGTGCATCCTTATCGGAGTTGATGGCAACAATATATTTTGAAGAGCTGATCCCTGCCAGATGCTGTGTAGCTCCGGAAATACCAACTGCCACATAAAGATTCGGAGCAATTATCTTCCCTGTCTGTCCGGTATGTTCACCATGAGGTCTCCAACCCTCATCCGAAACAGGTCTTGAACAAGCAGTTGCTCCTCCCAGCAGATCAGCAAGTTCAACCAGCGGGCCCCAGTTATCGGGTGACTTCATTCCCCTTCCTCCTGAAACAACTATATCTGCATCGGTCAGAAGCATTTTCCCGGTCTGCTTTTCGACATTGGTTACCACAGTTTTTACAAGTGATCCGTCAATTGATACTGAAACATTTTCAATCACTGCTGCATTCTGAGAAGTAACGAGATCAAACGAGTTCTGCGCCAGAGTAAGTATTTTGACGTCTGATTTAATGACGAGATGTGCAAAAGCATTTCCCGAATAAGTTCTTTTGTAAACTGTAAACGGATTGAGATTTACAGGGAGCTTGCTCACGCCTGAGCCCACTCCTGCCCTGAGCCGCACTGAAAGCCTCGGTGCAATTGCCTTACCTGTATTGTTATTGGCGATCACAATTACTTTTGATCTCTCTTTTGAGGCAACATCGGCAATTACGCTTGTATAGGCCTGGCTATCTAGGACAGTTAGATTATCGCTGCTAACACTTATTACCTTTGATGCCCCATAATCACCTAGCTTTTTAAGCTCTGATTCATCAACCTTGCCGACTGATACTGCAGTGACTGAATTACCGGTCATTTTTGCAACACCTGCTGCATATGATACAAGTTCAAAAGACAGCTTTTTAAATTTTCCGTCCCAATTCTCTGTATATACTAATACTGACATATTATTGCTTTTTATTGTTTCCGACCAAAATCAAATAACTTTTGCCTCGTTCTGTAAAAGTTCGATAAGCTGGCGGGGATTCTCAGCATCGATAAATTTGCAGGCTGCCCTTGGGGTAGGCTTCTCAAACTCCTGAACCTGAGTAAGAGGCTCAATGGCAACAGGCTCAAATAGCTTGACAGGCTTTGTCCTTGCCATCATTATCCCACGCATTGCGGCAATCCGTGGCTCTTTGGCAATTCCTTTCTGAACAATCGCTACAAAAGGAGCAGTAACAGTGACTGTCTCTTTTCCTCCGTCAATCTCACGAGTAAGCACCGGCCTTCCGTTTTCCACTACAATACCAGATACTGCAGAAACTGAAGGTATGTTTAGAAATTCAGCAACCATCCCTCCCACTGTTGAACCATTAAAGTCGCTTGATTCAATACCGCAGAATATTATATCGAACTGCTCCTTCTTAACCACCTCGGCAATCTGGGCAGCAGTATAATAGGCATCGAGAGATTCAGAATTTACCCTCACGGCATCGTCAGCCCCAATTGCAAGCGCCTTCCGGATTGTCGGTTCTGAAGTAGCCGGACCAACATGAACAACGGTAACGGACTTAATCCCGCTTGAGGCATCATCCTTTAGCTCAAGGGCACGTGTAAGTGAAAGCTCGTCCCATGGATTGATTACCCATTGAATACCCGTGGTGTCAATTGAAGTATTTCCCTCAGCAAATTTAATTTTTGTCGTCGTATCGGGAACATTACTTATGCAAACCAGAATTTTCATTTAGATTTTATATTTGTTATTTAATTTACTGTTAGCAGTTTAACCTTTGTGTTTCTGAGGAACCAAAACATAATGGCGGCAAATATAATAATTTATGATTCACAACCAAATCAAGTTCCTGTCTATTCTGTACCTATTCGAAACTTCCAGACACTGTATATACTTACTCTCCAATGTGTTAGGCATATATGCTGATTTAAGAATATTCATCTGTTCGAAGAAATCAGTAATTCGGGTTTTACATCTTGCCATCATCATAGCTAATGAAGTAAGAATAACTGAAAAACACAAAATTTGAAATCAGAACTTCTGAATTTTGACTTCGATTGTTCAATTATTCTTAATTCTTAATTCTTCATTTTTTTTTAAATACCTTGGCAGCGCCTTAACAAATAATAAGACCCTTTAACCTTGAAAAACAAAATAAGAATATACGGAGCAGTTATCCTGGCAATGATATTCTGGGCATTTTCTTTCATCTGGTTCAAGATGGCCAATGAAGATCTCCGCCCGGTTACAATAGTATTCTTAAGACTGATTTTTGCTGTTGTTCTCCTGACAACCTACCTGGCATTTAAAAAACGTTTTGTTAAAATCAGAAAAGGTGATTATAAGCTCTTTTTTCTTCTTGCGCTTTTTGAACCATTCTTTTATTTTCTTGGGGAGAGTTATGGACTGACATATGTGTCAGCAACAGTTTGTTCAGTTCTGATTTCAACTATCCCTGTATTTGCAGCTATTGGAGCCAGGTTGCTATTCAGGGAAAAACTAACTGTTCTGAATTACTCAGGAATTGTTATTTCTTTCATTGGGGTTGTGATATTTGTACTCAACAGGGAAGGAACTCTTTCGTACAGTATGAAGGGAATCGCCCTTATCTTTGTTGCTGTCTTTTCGGCAGTAGGATATAACCTCACTCTCAGCAGGCTGGTAAATCATTACAGTCCTATTTATATTGTAAATGTCCAGAATATTATTGGAGCTGTTCTTTTTCTCCCCATTTTTCTTACAATGGAACTCAATCCGTTTCTCGAAATAAATTTCAATTTCAGGATGTTCATCCCTGTTATACTTCTTGCCGTATTTGCATCATGTGCAGCTTTTATACTCTTTGCATTTTCTGTCAGAAATCTTGGGCTTATGAAGGCCAATGTTTTTACCAACAGCATTCCGATATTTACTGCATTTTTCTCATTTCTCATTCTCAGGGAAAAGCTGACCGCCTTTAACCTTATTGGAATGGTGGTGGTTATTTCAGGTCTTTATATGTCGCAGTTAAGGGGAAGGATTGAACCGCCTGATGAGGCTCTCACTCTTACAGGTAAGACAGCATAAATAAACGGCGAACGGCGACAGGCGACAGGTAGTAATATATTAATTACCGGATCCTGAATACTAACCACATGCGCTGGAAGAGAAATCTTCTAAGTGCTTATCAGAATTAAAATAATAAACCATACCCTTCCGTTATTATAAATCATACTATCTTTGAACCTGATTAGGATCTATGCTAAAAAAGATATTCAATATACTGATATTCAGCACTCTCTTCACGTCAGGTTTTTCACAGACCGGAGGGGATAATGTATATGAATTTCTGAATCTCACTCATTCTGCATATGTGTCTTCGGTCGGCGGCACAAATGTCTCCGTTTACAACAATGATCTCAATCTTGCCTGGCATAATCCGGGCCTTCTCAATTCCTCAATGGATAAAAGCATTATGCTGAACTACGTGAATTATTTTGCCGGAATAAATTACGGGATGGCGATGTATTCAAGGTCATTCGGAGGAATCGGAAACTTCGGCACCGGAATTACATATCTTAACTATGGTTCTTTCACTGAAGCAGATGAATCAGGTAACATTACAGGCAGCTTTACTGCATCAGAGTATGCTTTTTCAATTATATACTCGCGAGCCATTGATACGCTTTTCAATATTGGGGCTAACCTTAAACCGATACTGTCACATCTTGAGAAATATACCTCCATTGGCATGGCACTCGATCTTGGAGCATCCTATCACAGCAGGAATAATCTTTTTTCGGCAGGGATAACATTACGGAATATAGGATTGCAGCTCACTTCATATGCCGGTGAGGATAAACTGCCACTTCCATTCGAAATACAGGCTGGTGTATCACAGCGGCTTGCACATGCTCCATTTCGCTTTTCACTTACCCTCCGACATCTGGAGAAATTCGACCTGACTCATCAGTATATAACTCCTGCTACAACCGCTGAGACCACGCGGAAAAATTCTGATTTCGGTGAGAATCTTCTGAGGCATATGATTTTTGGAATAGAGCTGATACCTCACAAGAACTTCTTTATCAGCGGCGGATACAACTACCAGCGAAGAAGCGAACTGAAGGTCGAGTCAAAGGTTTCCACTGTGGGACTTTCATGGGGCTTTGGTTTAAAAACATCAATCATTGATGTTGAATTTGGCCGTGCCACCTATCATCTTGCAGGCACCAGCAATCATATTTCACTCATATTCAGGCCCGACATGATCTACAAAAGAGGCAGTTAGTGAACATTTCTTGTCCGATTGGGGTTTATTTGCAACCTTTGCATTTATGAAAAAGAGACTGATCATAGCCATCGACGGATATTCTTCCTGCGGTAAAAGTACCTTTGCAAAGATGATAGCGAAGGATCTTAATTATATTTTTATCGACAGCGGAGCCATGTACCGTGCCGTAACCCTTTATTGTATCAGGAGAAATTTTATAAGCGATCGGGGAGTGAATACACGGGAAATTATAGAAGAGTTACGGGATATAAATATTGACTTAGTATTTAATCCTGATATTAATTCATATGAAACCTTTATGAATTCAGAGAATGTTGAAGCTGAGATCAGGAGTCTTGAAGTAACAGCTCATGTAAGCAGGATAAGCCAGATACCGGAAGTCCGTTCCCGCCTGGTTGAACTGCAGAGGCAGATAGGAGCATTCAAGGGAATTGTTATGGATGGAAGGGATATAGGTACGGTTGTCTTTCCTGATGCCGATATAAAAATTTTCATGACTGCATCTGCTGATATCAGGGCAAAAAGAAGATATGATGAATTGAAAGAAAAAGGGATGGATGTTGATCTTGAGGAGATCAGAAGTGGAATAATTGCCCGTGATATTGCTGATGAGAACAGGGATATCAGTCCTCTCAGACGGGCAGAAGATGCCATTGTGCTTGACAACAGCAGGATGACTGTTGAAACACAGATGAAATGGGTAAGTGAGATTATTGAAAAGAAGATAAATGCAGGTTGAAATAGACAGGAAATCCGGATTCTGCTTTGGAGTTCAGAATGCCGTTGAAATAGCGGAAAGGGCTCTTCTAGAAGGCGAAATGGTCTATTCTCTCGGATCTATTGTCCACAATGATATGGAAGTCAACCGTCTTAAAAGACTTGGCCTGGTTTCAATAAATCATGATGAATTTCTGAAACTCAGGGATTGCAAAATTCTTATTAGGGCACATGGTGAGCCTCCCGAGACTTATCTTGCAGCAATAAAAAACAATATCACCATAATTGAAGCTACCTGTCCCATTGTAAAAAAACTACAGACCCGAATAAAGGATACATGGAATAAATCGGGTGATAACAGCATCCAGCTGGTAATATTCGGTAAGCCGGGTCATGCAGAAGTCATAGGACTTTTAGGACAGATTGCTAATAAAGGGATTCTTGTTTCAGGGCCTGCTGATCTGTCAAAAATTGATTTTACCTCACCTGTTCATCTCTTTTCTCAGACCACCATGAGTGTGACAGATTATAACAAGCTTATTGAAGCAATAAGGGAGAAGTATCAGCAAAATGGCTTTACAAATCCCGATAAAATGTTTAAAGCAAGCCGGACAATATGCGGACAGGTTTCAAACAGGGAACCTCACCTTAAGGAATTTGCGAGTAATCATGATGTTATAATCTTTGTGAGTGGCAATGAAAGTTCAAACGGAAAGATGCTTTTCCAGGTCTGTAAATCGGTGAATAGAGAGACCTATTTTGTGACTGATGAAACTGACCTGGATTTAAAATGGTTTGAAGGCAAAAAATCAGTCGGAGTATGCGGAGCCACCTCTACTCCTAAATGGCTCATCAAAAACATCAGTAACACTATCGCAAAAATCTGATTGACAATTATTTATACTACTTTGATATAAATAAAATAATTGCTATCTTCGCGGATTCGCAATAAATACAGATTTAAATGGGAAAAATTAAGAAAATCGGAGTCCTCACTTCAGGTGGCGATTCCCCGGGAATGAATGCCGCAATACGTGCAGTTGTCAGAACAGCTATTTATGAAGGACTTGAGGTAATGGGCATTATGAATGGTTATCAGGGTATGATAGATGCCAAATTCATACCTCTCGATGCTCCCAGTGTAAGTGATATCCTTCAGAGAGGTGGTACGATACTAAAAACAGCCAGGTGCGAGGAATTCAGAACACCGGAAGGCAGGACTAAGGCTTATGCAAATCTTAAATCAGTTGGCATTAACGGAGTAGTGGTGATTGGCGGTGACGGATCCTTCACAGGAGCCAGACTGTTTAACGAGGAATTTGATATTCCTTTTGTAGGGATGCCAGGCACTATCGATAACGATATATTCGGAACTGATTATACTATAGGGTATGACACTGCTCTTAATACGGTAATTGAAGCAGTTGACAAGATAAGGGACACTGCCAGTGCACACAACAGGATGTTCTTCGTGGAGGTTATGGGCGCTGAAGCAGGTTTTATTGCACTATACAGCGGTATCGCAAGCGGCGCTGAAGCTATTATTATTCCTGAAATCAAAGATGAGGCAAAAAATCTCAAGGCTATAATTGAAGGTGGTCGCAAAAAATCAAGTGCTATAATTATTGTTGCAGAAGGTGATGAAGGAGGAGGAGCTTTTTCAATCGCCGAATCGGTTAAAGATGATTTTAAGGAATATGATATAAGAGTATCTGTTCTTGGCCATCTTCAGAGAGGAGGATCTCCTTCAGCCATTGACAGGGTAAATGCAAGCAGGCTTGGATATGCTGCAGTACAGGCTCTTTTAGATGATCAGAAAAGTGTAATGGTCGGACTTGTAAATGATGAGATTACTCTCGTCCCTTTCCGTAAGGCTGTTAAGTTACATAAAGATGTTGACCACAGTCTTGTAGAACTATCAAAGATATTATCAGTATAATAATATTCCGGATTTTCACTGATGAACGCAAAAGTAAGCGTAGCACGTCTCTCGATTATCTCGAACACTGCACTTATCATACTTAAGACTGCAACCGGGATAATCAGCGGATCAGTCAGTATTATATCTGAGGCAATACACTCCTCAATGGATCTGATAGCTGCGCTTATTGCCTTTTTTTCAGTTAAAGTTTCGGATAATCCGCCTGATTCAAGGCATCCTTACGGACATGGCAAAGTTGAGAACATATCAGGCGTTATCGAAGCTATGCTGATATTCATTGCTGCAATATGGATAATATGGGAGGCTGTTAAAAAGATCAAAGGAGGTGCTGTGGAGCTGGAATCCGTCGGATTGGGCTCTATTGTGATGTTAATCTCAGCGTTAGTAAATACTTATGTATCAATGAGGTTATACAAAGTTGCCAGGGAAACAGGATCGGTTGCCCTTGAAGCAGATGCGCTTCACCTTAAAACTGATGTTTATACATCACTCGGTGTAGCTGCAGGGCTTGGACTGATAATAGTGACTGGCATTGAATGGTTCGATCCTGTTGTTGCAATATTGGTAGCAATTTTCATAATATTTGAGTCATTCCAGCTTCTTAAAAAAGCGTTCTCTCCCTTGCTTGATACAGCCTGGAAGGATGATGAAATAAATGAACTGGAGATAAAGCTGAAAGATCTTGGTGTAAATTATCACGAGTTAAGAACAAGAGTTGCAGGCAATTACTTGTTTATTGACCTTCACATACAAATTCCTGAAGCTGTTTCAGTTGGAGATGCGCACAGGTATTGTGACAAGGTTGAAGATGAACTGAAAAAGGTTTATAAAAATCTGAACGTCACTATTCATGTAGAACCCAGCTAGGTTCTGCTTTTCCACTTATCCAGAACACCTGACAGCTCAGATATCTGCTCTTCAGTATGAAGTACTGAAACAGCAATTCTGATCAAATACTGTTGCTTCTCAGAAGGGTAATTCATATAGGGAACAATAAACCCATTTTCCTCAAGATAAGAGGAGAGTCTTCTTGCTGTAAGTTCATCGGAAAACATAAGCGGGATGATTGGAGTTATGCTATCGGTGGTTTTGAATCCCTGATTTCTGATCATAGCCCTCATGTTATCTGCTTTTTTTAACAATCCCGCTTGCAGATCCCTGTTTTCATCAATTATCCTGAGTGCAGCTATTCCTGCTGCGACAACTGAAGGAGGCAGTGAGGTGGATGCCTGGTATGTAGCGGATCTTTCCCGGATGTTTTCCGTAAAAGACCTGGTCCCTGAAATAAATCCTCCATAGCTCCCAAGAGCCTTACTCATAGTTTCCGACTGAAAAAGATTATCATCCTCCGGCAGATTGAAGTACTCCGGGGTACCTTTCCCTGATTTACCAATTACGCCTGTGGCGTGGGCATCATCTACTACCAGTACAGCATTATACTTTTTTGCCAGATTATAGATCTTATCGAGTGGTGCAATCTCGCCTGTAAGCGGGAAGATCCCGTCAGTAATTATCAGCGCTGAAATATTTTTATGCTGAAACAATAAGCTTTCAAGATGCTCAGCATCGCAGTGATTGTAAAATATGGCTTCCTTCTTTTCTGAATGAACAGCAGATCTGATACTTGCATGAGCATACTGTTCAATAAATAAAGTGCTATATTTTTCTTTTAAGACTTCAAGCAGAATTCCATTACCCTGGTACCCTGATGAAAAAACAACAGTATTCTCACTGCCTTTGAATCCGGATAGTCTCTTTTCCAGCTCAAGATGTATATCGGCAGTTCCTGAAGTACGGCGCGAAGCTGAAAAATTTACACCATACTTTTCTATAGCCCTTATTGATGCCTCCTTTACCTCAGGATGGCTGGCAAGTCCCAGATAGTTGTTCCCTCCGAAATAGGAAAACCGCCTGCCATTGCTGATGACATAATTACCAATATCACTGTTCAATAATATCATACCGTCAAAAGAATCAGGGATTGAAACTTAAAACCCCTATTATGCAACAGAACCAATTATTCTGTCAGCTGATTTATTATCTTTAAAAATGCAAATGCGAATATCGCATTTTAAATTATTTATCACAAAACGAAACTGAATTCAGACACTATTGCAAGTAAATACAAATTTAAAGAAAGCCAGATGAGTTCTATGAAAAATATATCCGTTTTTGGCATCCTGATCCTGCTTACATTTTTCAATGTAAATAGCCAGCAGACCAGAAAAGCAAATATTGCGATAATACAGGCTGAAGGACATCCGAATCAGGATCCTTTCATGAATTCTTATGATTATTCAAAGGTACGTCCACAGATGAAAACCCATCTGGACAATTTGCTTGCTCTTTTTGAGGAAGCCGGTAAGATGGGAGCTGACCTGGTATGCGGACCGGAAGATATTCAACATATTGGGTCCTATGGTTTATACATAGATACAAAAGATCCTGAGACAGGAGAAATCCTATTTAGCTCACTTGCAGAACCGGTACCGGGACCCTTAACAGACAGAGTGGCTGAAATTGCCAGAAAATCAAATATGTACATAATTGCGCCAATGTATGAAGCTTCAGAGGGCAAGGTCTTCAATACAGCCGTTATCTTCGACCGTCAGGGTAATATAATCGGGAAACATCGCAAAACAGTACTTCCGGTTATGGAAACCTGGCTGGTCTCAACAGGAGATGAATATGAAGTATACAAGACTGATTTCGGTACAATTGCAATTGCTACCTGCTGGGAGTTATCTTATCCTGAGATATCAACAATCTATGCTCTTAAAGGAGCTGATATTATTTTCAATCCTACGATGGCAAGAGATAATATACCCGGGGAGAGTCTCAGTACAGCAAATATGATTGTTACCAGGGCCAAAGATAATTCAGTCTATGTTGCACCGGTTGTACTTGGTTCCGAAGGTAACGGCATAATTGATTTTAACGGCAATGTGGCAGCTGAGGCCCCCGGAAAGAAGAATACAGTTATTATGGCTGAGATTGATTTTTCCAAAGAGAGAATTGCTGACAGCAAGTGGTGGGAGACAATTAATGGCACAAATAATCTGACGGCAATCCATAATAAATCTCGCCGTCCTGATACATATGGGATGCTAACGGATCAGAATCCTCCTCTCCTTGAAAAATATAAAGAGATTCATCTGACAACAGGTAACAGGGAAAGTCAGATAGAGGCGGTAAAGGCTGTTGATTACGGACCGGGCCCCGACACTGTACTGACAAAAAATGTTCTGAAAGCACTTGGACTTAATGTTATACCCTTTCCAAAGGAAGTAACATTAAAAGGTGAAGATTTCAACTTCAGTAATGAGGTGAAAATTACATTGGATAAGAACCATTCTGCATCTGACCGGTTTGCAGCTGAGGAGCTTATAAAAGATCTTAAGAATGAATTTGGCATAAATGCCCGGATAAATTCCAGTGGAGAATATCCTTCAATTATCCTCAGGCGTGACCGTACAGGAAAAACTTTACATGCCCAGGGATACCAGCTAACTTCCGGAGAAAAGGAAGTGATTATTCTTGGGAAGGATGAAGAAGGTTTGTTTTATGGGACTCAGACTCTCCTGCAGCTCATAAAACAAAATGCAAAGGGTTACAAGGTACCGGGCATCTCGATAAAAGACTGGCCGGATATTGAAAACCGTGCAATACATTATGATACAAAACATCACCAGGATAAGGCTTCATATGTAAAATCATTCATTAAGGATCTTGCCAGATATAAGGTAAATATGCTTGTATGGGAATGGGAAGACAAATTTGCCTACCCGAGCCATCTTGAGATAGGTGCTCCGGGAGCTTTTACAATGGCAGAGATGCAGGAATTTACCCGTTTTGCCAGGCAGTATCATATCCAGATCGTTCCACTTGTCCAGGGGCTTGGTCACGTAAGCTTTATACTGAAATGGCCCCAATTTAAAAATCTGAGGGAAATTGAATCCTCGAACTGGGAATTCTGTCCTCTTAAAGAGGGAAGCTATACACTCTTGTTCGATCTGTGGAAGGATGCAATTGAGGCTACACCAGGATCTGAATATCTGCATATTGGATCTGATGAGACTTACGAACTAGGTGTCTGTGACCAATGTAAAGCAAAAGCAGCTGAAATTGGCAGAAGTGGTCTCTACCTTACTTTTATTAATAAGGCTGCCGAATATCTAAGTCCCAAAGGCAGAAAGACTATGGCCTGGGAAACCCCAATGGGATGGGAAGCAAGCAGATCGCCTGCAATTGGAATTAAACCGGCACCAGAACTGGTTCTTGCTGAAAGCTATAATTATGAAACACCTGACCTGACATATATCAAAAAAGCTAACTCCCAGGGCTATAAGGTATTTGCATATGATCCGAATCCAGGTGTCGTTCCGCTGATGGTACCATATATTTTTGAAAAAGGAGAAAGGGGAAACATAAGACCCGGAAGCCTTGAAAAATCATATAATTTTCTATCATCAGCAGCAAGAACAGGAGTATTCAATGGGATGATCTGCACTTCATGGGATGATGATGACCTGCATAACCAGATGTGGATGATGCATTTTGTCAATGCTGCCGCCTGTTCCTGGAATGGAAGTAATCCTGGCCGAAATGAATTTATGGAATCTTTTTTTGCAAACTATTATGGAAGCTCTGCTGCAGATATGGATGAACTCTTTAAAATTCTTAACGAAGGAGCTTACTATTTTGCAGGAACCATGGAAAGGAATGTCTGGCATTACGGTGAGATAGGACAAACACACCTGCCTGACCTGCCAAGAGGTGATGCTCTGGAATATGATCCATACTGGAATACACGGTACAAGGAAAAAGTAATACAGTCCGAGCAGATCCTGGGAAAGATGGACAGGGCTCTGCAAATTATTTCTGAGAATAAAAATACAGACATCAGGCACAACTATGATTTTGAGATTTTCCGTACATCAGCAGAACTTGTGAAACACACATGCCAGGTCTATATTGATCTCTCCAACCTGGAAAAAATAATAAAAAAGGCGCATATAAATCGTTTTCTCGATTCTAATGTATCTCTTAACAGCCTTATCGAGGCACAAAATATTGTCGAGAACATTCTGACCAGGAGATCAACTGTTTTTAATGACCTGGTATCTGTATACGAGCAGACCCGTTTGCCTAAAGGATTATCGACAGAAAATAAAGAGTTCTTCTGGCAGCAGGACAGAGCCAGGCATTTTGCATTCCGAAGACCCGATATGAGCTTCTTAATCTATGACGAACAACTTCTTAATCTTGAAGGATATTTTGAAAACCTGAAATCATATATTACTTATTTTAAAGAAAACAGCATGAATTGACTAATGATATATTAATTGAGTATCTGCAATTATTATTAAGAAGTGATAACAAGTTGAATTATCTCATACATATTATTTCTCCCCCCCTTCCCCCATAGCCGTTAACCTAAGAAGAGTTTTGTAAAAACAGAGATAAGAAGAAGTTTCCCCTCCTTTTGAAGGAGGGGAAATTATTATAAATGAACTGAAATTCGATATTAAAATCCGTTTGCCTTTATTTATCATCCCTGAAAAACCTTTTTCAGATTCCGTAGGTTGACGGATATGCCCCTTCCTTTAAGAATAAAGGAAGGGAAGGGAAGGGGATGGGTTAATAAAACAAAATTAAGATACTTTTACTTGGTCTAGTATCGTCTCAAACTTAAATCTTTGTTGTAATATTGATTACCGAAAGTCATCTATTATCCGGTCTGAGTTTTTATTATACTATACCTCCTTTGAAATCTCAAATCCTGACCTGTAATCAAGATGGTCCAGCTCAGCTGCTTTTTTGTCATTCATGATGGCTTCATATTCAGGAGAGAACAAGAGCTGCCTGTTTCCTGCCCTGTAGGAGAGATTTGCCAGATGAATATGCACTGCGCTTTTATGTCCTTCCACGATGCTGCCATTTGGTTGCTTCCTGGTCCTGATGCAATCGATATAGTTCAGTATATGAGCCTTAAGCGGGAAGATCCCTTTATCCTGGGCAACCAGCTTTTCATCTTTGTCAAATACCTGCCAGCCCCCTCCCATGCGTCCCAGGTACATTATTCTTTTTGTTCCAAGAATATCTACCCGTGTTGCATTCTCCATCCATTTGGGATATATGGTTCCGAAACGAACATCGAGACCTGATTTTTGCATATAGGGTGTACATTCACCAGTTTCAAGTGTCATGACCCAATTTCCGTAATCAAAAGTTGTCATTTGATAATCAGGCACATCCCGATTGTCATTGAAAGCATATCTGCCACCGGAACAATAGGCTGACTTCGGGAGATCGGGAAAACCAAGTACCATTCTTGCCATATCAAGCTGGTGAATTGATCCACCTGATGTTACATAACCACCCGAATAATCCCAGTAATACCCCCATGATTTGTTCCTGGAGACATTATATGGTACTTCAGGTGCAGGGCCCAGCCACATGTTCCAGTCTATGGTATCAGGAGGAGCAGTGTTTTCCTTTTCATTAAGAGGGACAGGTCCGTCGAGCAATTCACGGACATGAACCGAAACAATATCTCCGAGTTCACCACTCTTTATATAATCCCTTGCAGTAATAGCATAATCCGCACTCCGGTTTTGCATCCCGCACTGTACAATCCGCTCGTACTTCATGGCCGCTTTAATCATCTGTTGTCCTTCAAATATTGAATGAGAAACAGTCTTTTCCACATAGACATCCTTACCTGCCTGGCATCCCCATATAGTGGCAAGTGCATGCCAGTGCTCTGGTGTCTCAACAAACACTCCATCAACCTCTTTATCGTCATAAACTTTCCTCATATCTCTTATCGCAATGGGCTTGAATCCCTGTATCTTTTCGAGTTCTGCTATGGCACGCCCCCCCCTGGTATCATCCACATCGCAAACATATTTAATAAGGATGTTCTCCCCTGCGTTTGCTGCTTCGAGTATCAGGTTTGTACCCCAGCCTCCGGCTCCAATAAGTGCCAGTATCACCTTATCACTGGCTGGTTTGGGCTTTACTGAAGTAAACTCCGTTTTAACAGTTTTCCTGTAGTCAGGCACTTCAGAAGGGCTCTGAGCTACCTGATCAACAACTTTTTTATCACCCGTTGATTTGCACGATGAGCCTAAAGCAAGGCCTGCAACACCTGCTGATGATACCTGAAAAAATTTTCTTCTTTTCATTTTGGCATAAGTTAATTTATATGGTTACATATTGTTATCATAACAAAACAACTGTTTCATCATTAAATTTATAAATTTACCGGATAAAAAGTAACAAAACATAAAAAAATGATTCGCAAGGATTTCATTAAACTAGCTGCCCTGTCAGGAACATTTCTCTCTTCCTCAGGAATTACAGGAGCCATATCTCATTCAGTTGCTGCTGAGTCCGGATTAACAGCTGCTCAACTTCAGCAATTCCTAACCTCTCATGTCAAGCTTAAGCCTGACACTGTTGACCGTTTCATTATAGGAAATCCTGATACTGTTATTAAAAAGATCGGTACCTGCTGGATGTCGAACCAGTATACTTGCAGGAAGGCAGTTGAAGCAGGTGTGAATGTACTTATCACTCATGAACCCACTTTTTACACCCACAGGGATCTTGATGAAGTTCCCGGATTTCTCCAGAGATCGCCTGATTACACCAGAGAGGAGTATATTTCACAGATTGAAAAGAAAAAGAAATGGATCAACGATAATGGTCTGGTGATAATCAGGAACCATGATACACTTGATGCACTTCAGGATAAAGGTATTCCTTTTGCATTCGGCCAGTTCTTGGGCTTCAGTAACAGCGACATAATTGCCTCACGAATATATTACAACGTCTATAAGTTTCAGAAGCAGCCTGCCTCTTCGTTTGCCAGGAGCTTAGCCGGCAGACTAAAGGAACTGGGTCAGCCTGGCGTAGCCTTTTACGGCGATCCTGCAAGAGAGGTTTCAAGTGTAGGTATTGGAACAGGCTGGATATGCGATCCTATGGACTATGCCGATCTCAAACCTGATGTATTTATTGCAATTGATGATATTATCCGAACCCATATCCAGACTGTATATGCGGAAGACACCGGTCATCCATTGATTGTAATTAATCATGGGACCAGTGAGGAAATGGGAATGAGGTCGCTGAACCAGATAATTAAAGAAAAATATCCCGATATTGAGACCATTCATTTCAAACAGGGATGTACGTATGAATGGGTATCGGCATAAGGCGACAGAAAAGATAAAAGTTTAAGTATGAAAGTAATGAAAATAAAAGTAAAAACATTTTGTTACCCGGTTCTGATGCTTATATCAATACCGCTGGTCATGGCATCAGAGACAAACCTTATAATGAACCCGGGATTTGAGGCCTCGCCAGGAACACCTGAAGGCTGGACCATAACAGGACCTATTGAGACAATGATGCCTGCGATTTCAGTTGACAGCAAAGTTAAATTTGGTGGCATACAGAGCCTCAGAATGGCAAGTACAAATCCGAATGTCCATGGCAAAGTTGTACAGGCAGTTCAGATAAAAGGCGGCCAGACATATCTTTTCAATGCAAGATTCAGGGCACAAAATATTGCTTCAATAGATAAAAGCGTACTTATAAGGATCAAATGGTTTAAGGGAGAAGAGCAGGTTGGTTATAACTACATCTACCATATAACTGATGACAGGGACGGATGGTTAATGGCTTCAGACAAGGTTAAAGCAGTTGAAGGAGCTGTCACAGCTGAAATTTCGCTGGTATTCCGCTGGGGAACTGGCATTATCTGGTGGGATGATATCTCAATGGAACCATGTGAAGATGTGCCACCACGAAATATAGTAGTCGGTACAATGTATTTCCGTCCTCCAGGTCCAACAGTGGAGAAAAACGTTGTGCTTATGAGTGAAATGATCGATAAAGCCGGCAAAGCAGGTTGTGACATTGTTTGTCTTCCTGAAGGATGGGCCACATGCGATACCGGTCTTGGAATGACAAAGGTGGAAGCAAATACTCTTGGTGGCACGGCCTCGGTAATGATGTCAAAAAAGGCCAGGGAATATGGTATGTATATAGTATCAGGATTATACAGCTGGAGCGGTGATACTTTGAAAAATGTGGCAGTACTATATGACCGGAAGGGTAAGATACAGGGAGTATATGAGAAAGTACAGCTACCTGACTCAGAGACAGAACTCGGGGCTGTTCCCGGAACTGCCTTTCCTGTATTTACAACTGATTTCGGGAAAATAGGAATACTTATTTGCTGGGACATTGCCTTCCCGGAAATCTCAAGAATACTGGCTATAAATGGAGCAGAGATCCTCTTCTGTCCGATCTGGGGTGATTTGCATGGAACAACTGATGCATGGAAAGTCACTACCCGCAGTCGTGCAATTGACAACGGTATCTATTTTGTGACCAGCAAATATGACGGAAACAGCCTGATTGTAAATCCGGAGGGAGAGATTCTCAATGAAAGCGGAAAGCAGGGGACACTCCTCACTGCAACAATCGACCTTAATTTCAATCCTCCCTGGTACTGGATCGGCAATGCCGGACTTGGTGTTTGGGATGGAGTATGGAGGAAGGACAGAAGATCGGAAGCATATGGGGAGATAGATAATTTCAGAAATTCAGACAATTAATAATGACTAGTTGGATAATGCTTAATGGTTAATTGATCAATGCTTAATTATCGAATGATTGATATGAATCACTTAAGCTATTGACATTTATCATTCAACATTAAGCATTAACCATTAATACATTAACAATTAATTACCATGATAAAAAGAAGAGAATTCATAGAAAAAGCGGGACTTGGTGCAGCAGCAATTTCGATTGCAGGAATGCCGGGTTGCAGTGGTTCAGGATCTCAGGTCTCCGATAAACCCGTAGGTGGACGTGTAATAGATGCGCACATACATATCACTCCCGGAAAGGTAAAAAAAGCTTTGCAGGTAATGGATGATAATCTGATAAGGTATGGTGTGGTAATTGCCTCCTTGTCTGGGAAAGGAGAAGATCTGTATACTGGTGACAAGGCGTTTTATGAACTCGCCGAAGCCTTCAGTCAGCACAGAAACAGGATAGGCTTGCACTACACTTACGACTGGGACCTTGCAGAGAGTGATCCTGAATTCTTCAGCAAGGCTCCTGACATGCTTGAGAAAGCTGTTAATGCCGGGGCAATTGCGCTGAAAAACCTGAAGCAGCTTGGCCTGACTGCAAGAGATCAGGAGGGGAAGCTGATAGCGATTGATGATCCACGCTTATTTCCCATCTGGGAAAGAGCTGGAAAGCTTGGAATACCTGTTGCTTTTCACACAGGCGACCCGGTAGCATTTTTTAAACCATGGGAACCATCCAATGAGAGATGGGAAGAGCTTGAGCTTCATCCTGAATGGTCGTTTGCCGACCGTAGTAAATATCCACCTCTGGAGGCACTGTTCGAACAAGTTAATAATGTATACAGAAAATTTAAGGGGATACAGTTTGTTGCTGTACATGTTGCCGGTTATTCTGAAAATATAAAGGAAGTAAGCAAATGGCTGGATGAAATGCCAAACCTGTGGATTGATACTGCGGCCCGTATCGGGGAACTGGGCAGACATACATCTTCCGAGGGTCATGATTTCTTTACCAGATATCAGGATCGCATCATGTTCGGAACAGATCTTGCCTACTGGTCAGAATGCGATGTTCAGGGGGCCGGTCCATGTAAAAATTTCACACTTGATGAACACCGTGAATTTTATAAGATCCACTGGAGATACTTTCAGACAACCGACAGACAGTTCGATCACCCTACTCCCATCCAGGGAAAGTGGAAGATTGACGGTATCGGGATTGATGAGAAAGCCCTGAAAAAGATCTACTGGGATAATGCTATTAAGTTTTACAGGCTCGATCGTTTTGGAGTATCCTGATCATAGTATTGATCTGAACGCCTCCAGCACCTCCCCATCGCGATCTCTTTTAATGTCATTTAATACTGACTCGGTTACAGAGCTGTAATCAGATGATCCTGATTTCAGAAGATCTGTTATCAGGTCACCGGAAGGGTAAGACCTTCCATCAGGATTACTGTATGCTTTAATATAGTCGAGAACCTTTCCTGCCTCTTTTGTCTTCTTCATCCTGCTGTAGCAATAAGCTGACATGAAACGTGTTACCCTGTTGTCAGCAAAATATGGTTCGCCTGAAAAAAGGTTCTCAGGCCAGGTTTCAGCCTTATTGAGTGAGTAAATCGCTTTTGAATATTTCCCTTCTTTCATCTGGTCGATCGCAAGCAGAATGTTTGTCTCCCTGAATAGAGTATGAGCATTTACATCACCCTCTGCCGGCAGCATTTCAAGCCCTGAAAGGATAGTTAATGCCTCAGTGTACTTCCTGTTCAGCTTAAGCATCTGTGCATACTGCAATCCTGTAATGAAGCTGCCGGGATGCGACCTGTAATTCTTTTCAGCCACTTCAAGAGCTTTTTCATGCTGATCATTCAATGAATAAAACCTCGACAGCCGCATAGCTGTCCGCCAAAATTGCGGATCGAGCCGGTATGCTTTCTCAAGAGATTTAACGGCAACATCCTTCTGCTCTCTGAATAACTCAGCCTTTGCCAGGTAGAAAGGAACAAAATCAGGTTCTTCACCACAAGCGGTGAAAAGCTTCATGGCCTCATCATTCCTGTTACATTGCCAGTAGATAAGAGCCTCATAATATCTCCATTTCCAGTCAGGATTCCTTTGGCCGGCCCACGTAAACATTCCTGCCATTTCGGGTCTGAAAGGGAAAACAAGTTCAGGAGAGGCCTTTGATGCCAAATCCAGTTTCTGCAGGGATAACTCACTCATCCCACTCAAGTCAAAAAGGTAAGACTGTATCAACTGCACAATCGGATTGACTGGTGCCATCTCAAGGAGCTTTGAAGCTTCCTCATCAAGGTTCCATTCATGGTACTGAAGTGCCATCTCAATAAAAGTTTCGTGAGGCAACTCCTGATGGATATATCCTGCAAACTCCTTTTTGTCCTTCTCAAGACCGGTGCACATATATTTTTCAAATCGTGATATATGATTGAGAGGGTCTCTTTCAAGCTGATTGGCTGTTATTTCAAGCGCCGAGGCTATATCTCCCTGTTTGCGACTGATAAGCGCTTTAAGATTATAGCCAAATTCATCAGGAGGATAATTTTCGAGGCACTTATCGGCCAGCCTCCCGGCTTCGGACCAGTCTTTTCTTTCTATAGCCATCCAGGCAAGCCTCAGGTTTGCAGCCCGTTTAAATGAAGGAGACAGGGCAGCAACTGAAAAACCGTCCAGGGCATCATAAATCTTTCCGGTCTTTTCACTTGAAAGACCCCAGAAGTAATTGGCTTCCGGATCATAAGTATTTACTGCAAGCGCTTTGCCTGCAAATTCTCTTGCTTCATCATACAACCCCTGCTGATAACGGATCTGTGACAAGCGGGTAAGAGCAGGAATAAGATTCGGGTTTTTTGTTACAGCCTTTAAAAGATATGTTTCAGATTCCCTGTAGTTCTTCTGTTGGCCGAGATCAATGCCCTTTAACATAAGCCCATATTCTGACTCCCAGTCGAAGCTGCCAGTTAATTCCACAGGACGGTTCAGGGCTTCACCGACTTCCTCATTCAGCACATCACTCCCTATCTTCACAACAAGTTTTTGCGTATCTCCATGCCATATTATGCTATCACGGAAAATCTGCATAGGCCTCATCACCAGCTTTTTACTTATAACATCTTTGCCATTGCCGGTAATTAAGAGAGTATCATTAAGGTTTTCAAGGGCCATCCAGTCTATCTTAAGCCATTCCCCTTCAGTTCTAAGATTCATGGCACCTTTTGGCGACGCATGAGTCATACCCCTTGTATGCTTCACCGGGAACCATTTGTCTGTCCATGTATCAGCAGAGTAAGGAGCAAATCCGACATGCTTGAATGGAGTGAGTTCGCTTCCCTGTGATGCCTGGCTGAACAGTCTTCCTGACTGAAGTTCTACATTGAGCCCGTCATTGTCACCCAGCAGATTTTCCCATCTTTCTCCCTCCTGCGACAGGCCCAGTATCCAGATTTTTTTACCCAGTTTTTCATAATAGGGAGTATATCTTCCAAATCCCATGTTGTCTGAATGCCAGTACCCACCATAGAAATTTGAGGGTTTGCCTATTATATGATATGATTTATAACTTCCGAAATTATTGTTACGGTAGAAGGATATATCTCTTCCTTCAGAATCAACCGGCCAAGGATTTGCTTTTCCTCCATGTCCGATATGGTGTGTACCCGGGAATATAAATTGCAGATCGCCTTCAGCCTTGAAGCCAACATTGACCCAATGATAGTACTCTTGTTCGACCGGGGTGTTGTTATACCACCATGCACGGGTAGAAAAATATGCTTTATCGGGCTGAAGGTTAACCTCCACCCTCCATGTGGTACGTGAAGACCAATCGGTGGCCCCGATAAAACAACTCACACTTCCATCATCATTTGTCCTGGTGAAATAATCGACCGGTGTTGATACTGTTGTACCATGACCAATATCACCAAAGTTAAATTCCAGTCCACCTGTGGTCCATGGGCCCCGAAGAGCTATATCCCTGAATTTCACTGCTTTTGTTGTAAAAACAAAGGGGTAGTTCTCCGATTTTTCATATGCCTCCCAAACCTTACCTCCCATATCCGGCATGACTGCCAGCCTGATATATTCATTTTCAAGCTCAACCATATTCCAGTTCTGAGTGACTGATCTGGTTGTAAAACCATCATACCTGAAATAGGGATAAACTCTTCCTGTTTTTGGTATAGGATCAGGATCAGAGTAAGGGTAAGTTTCTATTGGTCGCTGAACCTCCCTTATTATTGACTTCTGAGCAATAACAGGACCAGACAAAGCAAGGGAAATGCAAATCGGGAATAATGAACGTTTATTCATCTCAGTAATTAATTACCATCCTCATACAAGATTGCCTGGCTGAACAATCTCCGGCAATATATATTTAATGAACAGAGCCTCTTGTTTTTTTATCTAAAGCGTATTCATAAGGCAACCAGTCTGCAATCCTGAAATCTGATATCAGACCACTCCACTGAATTCCCCTTGGATTGAAATACCCATTCTGGTCAAAGTAAACCTCATCCTCGATAAAACTGATCTCTCCTGAAGATTCTGCCGATTTATAATAGATAATAAGATCGCTGTCATAATGAAAATATTTCAGTGACGAGTCCTCCTCAGTTACCAGATCACTGTAACTGAGTAATTTTCCTGAATTATTTCGAACCATAAACCCCGATGAATCAAGATCATCAGCCCATAAAGCCCTGAAAAAATGCATTCTTGATCCATTGTAAGCAAGCTCTCTCTTCTTCTCAAAATTTCGTTTTTGTTCGTCAGACAGAGTTAAATCTTCATTAAAAAGGATGTTCCCTGCAAAGAATGTTAACCTTCTCCTTTTATCATACTCAAATTCATCAAGAAAATAGGTGATTTTATAACCAAGGGCATTATTTTCCACTATAATTGGATTTGAAGAATATGCCATGACGGTATCGCTTTTCAGATTATAAACAAATTTGATATCCTCCTCATTGATAATTTTAGATTGTACAGCATTAAAAGTTGTTCCCAGGAATTCATCTTTGAAGATTCTTAAATTTCTTTTTCTGATTTTGGAAAGATCTTTATCACTGATCACCACTTCGCTCAATTCAAAAACTCGTGGCACCATGTAAACAAATATTGGCTTTCCGGATGAAAACTGAGTAAGTGAAACTGAATAAAATCCCATAGCACTTACTGTGAGAGGCATATTTTTATTCTTTGAGACATCTAATTTAAAATGTCCCTCCTGGTCAGTGTAGGCACCAATGAATGTTCCATTGAAAAAAACAGATGCACCTTCGATAGGTTTTTTATCTTTATTATTGAGCACGGTTCCGCCAATAACCTGGTTATAGGCATTCAGCGAGATTATTATAAACAGGAAACAGGCCAGAGATCTTTTCATAACTCGATACAATATTCGGTCTGATACGATGTGGATCTTATGTAAATATAAGCTTAATTAATCCTTGTTCGATATAGTCCTGGAGATTAAAGCCTTCAT
>Ga0307376_10000560_pt1 | contig 45452 bp, 60 predicted proteins | sample TR2MG_FD_202536 | JGI IMG/M metagenome (GOLD analysis project Ga0307376, IMG submission 202536) | Soil microbial communities from Risofladan, Vaasa, Finland - TR-2 | ecosystem: Environmental > Terrestrial > Soil > Coastal area > Acid sulfate soil | place: Finland: Risofladan, Vaasa | collected...
GGTATCTCTAAGAAATCTCATTAATCTTTCTACCTCAGCTATAGATTTATCAGAACCGTATTTCAACCCTTTAGCAAATAAATATTCAGCTAATCCCATTATTCCTAACCCTACACGACGAGAATTATGCGCCTTTATATCAATTTCTCTCAATGCATATTTATTAACATCAATTACATCGTCTAAAAATCTTATAGCTAGTTTAATAACCTCTTCAAGCTTCTTCCAATTGGTATTAATAGTACCAGTAATAAAGTGTGGTAATACTAAAGAGCCGAGATCACACACATCATAGGGAGCTAAAACTGCTTCGCCACATGGATTCGTGCCCATAACAGGATCATAATAATAAGAATTATTTTTAATCAAATTATTCCAATTCAATAGCCCAGGCTCAGCACATCTTACCATGTTTTCTATTATTTTATTCCATATCATTTTGGCTTTTACTTTATCATACGACTTATGAGCAAATTTAAATTCCCAGTCGGCATTAGCCTCTACCGCCTCTAAAAAATCGTCGGTTACAGCAACAGAAATATTATATTGCTTCAATGTACCATCTACTAATTTAGCATCAATAAATTTTATTATGTCTGGATGCGAAACTGACATAGAAGCTAAAGCAGCAGCTCGTCTAGATCCACCACTCTCTACAACTTTAGCAATAGCATCAGACGCTTCTAAAAAGCTAACTGGGCCAGAAGAAAATCCTTCAACTGTTTTAATAGGATCTCCTTCTGGGCGAAGTGAACTCATATTTACGCCTATGCCGCCGCCCTCTCCCCATAAAATGAGAGAATCTTTATAAAATTGGCCTATCTGTTCCCTTGAATCGCCTATAGGTAAATGATAGCAATTAAATAAAGAGCCTCCTTGTCTACCGGCATTTCTTAATATTCTACCACCAGGTAAAAAATCAACATTATATATTGCTTCTGAGAATTTTTCAGCGTATATATTGGATCTACTATTCTCTGCCATACCAATAACTGCGCCAACTCTTCTACAACAGTTTTCCCAATCTTCTCCTTTCATAAAATATCTGTTTGCAGCAACTTTTACAGCCATATCTGTTAATTTACCATTACTCATTTCTTATTCTCCTCTTATTTTCCAGTAGATCCAAAACCACCATCATTTCTATCTGTTTCACTCAACTCATTCACTTCTTTGAATTCTATTTTTTCATATTTTTTAACTATCATTTGAGCAACTCTATCGCCTTTTTTTATTACTACACCATAATAATCAGGCGAACTAGCAATTAATTTCATAGGTATAAGTATTTCACCACGATAATCATTATCAATAATTCTTGAACTAATTATAATCAACTCTTTTTTAGAAGCTAACCCGCTTCTATTATAAATTTCAGCATAATATCCTTTTGGCATTTCTATTGATATACCAGTTCTAATAAATTTCACAGCTTCTGATGACAAAGCTTTTACCATATAATCCTCAATAGCATATAAATCAACAGCAGAAGATCCATCAGTAGCATAAATGGGTATTATAGCATCTTTATGTAATCGTTTAATTTTTACTTCCATAATTTTACTCCTTATTCAATTGGCTGAATAAACCAACCAAATATTTTTTCTCTAGTTCCCCTTTTAGAATCTAATTCAGCTTGTATATTATTAGCTTTTTGTTTAAAATTAGGATTAGCGCAAAGGCCATCCCCATATGCTATCCCTTCCGGATCATCTCTATAATCCCAAACGCCGCCCAATTTTTCCGAACCATCCTCTCCATCAATAATAACTTCCATAGCCAAACCAAGTGGGTGTAAAAATCTGCGATTTAATTCTTGTAAATATCCTTTAGCCCTAAATTCTTTTATGTCTATTCTTTTTACCTCTTTATTCAATTCCATTTTATAATTTCTCCTTCTATTTTTATCCTTTCAACCAACAATCTCCTATCAAAGCTGCAGCTTCCATTTTTACTGTTTTAAAAAATTCAGCGAAGCCATTTACCAAACATTGCGAAACTATTGGAGCAACTTCTTCGGATTGGTCTTCTTTTACTTCTACAATTACTTCATCATGAACTGTCAATATAAGTTTCGCATCATAATTTTTAATATGTTCATAAACATATATCATTGCTTGCTTAATAGTATCGGCGTTGCTGCCTTGAACAGGATGATTTTTACCAGCTCTTTCTACAGAACCTCTTAGTCTATTAAACATGGAATCTGAAGGATCTGGTAATTTATAAAATCTTTTTCTGCCACTAATAGTGGTACTATATCTATTAATTACAGCGGATTTGCCACTTTTATCAAGATATTCCTTAACTTTTCTATATTTATTAAAATATTTATCTATTAAAGTCTGCGCTTTTTCTTCACTACATCCTAATCTTTTAGATAAACCTATAGCAGTCAATCCATATGCAAGGCCAAAATTAATTGCTTTAGTAGCATCTCTATATCCCCGCTTCTTCGGATCATTATCTGATAGCTTTTTGTCTCTTTCGACCTCTTCTGGTGTTACACCGAACATTTCACAAGCAGTTCTAGTGTGCAAGTCCTGACCAGTCGCATATACTTCTAAAAATGCTGGATCCCTTGAATAATCTGCAAGTATTCTTAATTCTGCCTGTGACATGTCACAAGTTATAAGTTTATATCCTGGCGGAGCAACAAAACAAGATCTATATCTTTGTTCTTTTGGAATATTTTGAAGGTTTGGATTAGAAGAGCTTAACCTGCCTGTACTAATCATTTGAGTAAAATCAGTATGTAATTTATTAGTTAGAGGATGAATCCTATTAATCAGGGCCTCTCCATAAGTAGTTATAAATTTTTCATATTTTCTATAGTCTAAAAGTGATTCAATAATAGGGTTATTCTTATATTTAACAAGTTCTTTTACATCGGTGCTCTCAACTGGTATGCCCAAACTATTTAAACCTTTTACTAACTGTAATGGACTATCTAAATTTAATAATGATACTCCGAATAAAGTAGTTTGATTAATCGTTTTATTTAAAATATTAGAAATTTTACTCTGTAATAAATCTCGTTCCTTTGTCATTTCATCTAAAATTCCATACCATTTTTCAACATCTAAAAGAATGCCGTTTAATTCCATTTCAGCTAACGGTTTAATAAATTCAAATTCCAATCTAGCAGCCCTAGTTAATCCTTCTTGCTTTAATTGAGATAACTGTAAGTTATAAACATCTCTTAATAAACTTACGTCATTAGCAGCATATCGTAATTGATATTCCTGATATTTTTGATCATATTTTTTGAAAGTCGGTCCAACATCTTTTGGCATGTTTAAATGAAAATATTTAGCTGCCAAATATGATAAATTTGCTTTTGGATTCAAGCCCAAAAATAACAATTGTTCAGCAAGCATAGTATCATACATTCTATTAATTTCAATATTAAAATTGGTTTTCAACATTTTATAATCAAAAACAGCATTTTGCAATATTTTTAAATATCTATCATCTTCTAATAATGGTTTAAAAATTCTTGCGTCAACATTTCCTTCTCTCACATCAAAAACAAAAGCTTTACCTATAATGCCTAGCTGTAGTAATACTACTTTATCAACTAAAGGATCAAACCCAGTGGTTTCTGTGTCTACTTCTATCATAGGATAACGCTCTATTTTCTCTAAAATTCTGGCCGCAGCCTCACTATTAGTTATATATTCATATTGTGTTGGGGGAAAGTCAGACAATGCACCATTATTAACCGATATTTTAGACATTTTTACTCCTTTTTATTAAATCTTTTACTAGTATTCTAAGAACCAGTTATCCATTAATCTACCAAATTTTTGCCCTATTAAATCCAATTTTTTATTGCCCATTTGGTTTTCCTCTCAATATGAGCATTGTTTTGAATAAATTATTCATCAATACATGCTCCTGCTTTGGCCCGTAATAAGGTATACTAATTATATCTATAATTTTAGAAAATTTTTTAGCTTCATCTATACTTCTTGCATTCCTTAAACATCCAGCAATAAAACCAGTAATTACTATTCGTATAGTTTCTACTGGTATATTTTTTATTTTCTTATAAGCATCTAATATATCTTTCCAGCCGCTCTTTAATAATATTTTACAAAATTCAAAAACTTCTATTTGATCTATTTCAATTCCCGCATTAATTATCAATGATGCAGCTTCTTTTGTCCATGTATTATCTGCTGCCACCTGTTGTAAAAAAGAAAGTGCCTGCCGTGGCACCCCATTTGATTCAGACGTAATATATTTTAATATCTCTTTATTATAAGACATTCCTTCAAACTCTGACACATTTTCTAATAAAGAACATATTTCTTCATCAGAAAGTCGGCCTAATTGAGTAATCTTACAACGATTTTTCAATTCTATTTTCTTTATTTGCTCAGGATGATTAGTGCACAGAATTATATAAACATGTTCCCTATTATCTTCCAGCGTTTTTAAAAGAGAAGATTGTGATTTATCACTAAGTAAATGTGCCTCATCAATAATTAATATTTTATATCTATCATCTGATAAAGGAGCGCATGGAAGATTGTCCAAAATATCACGCATAGTATCTATATTGCCAGCCCTCCCCCCATCAACTTCAATAACTGACATAGAGTTTAAATTAAGTATTGCTTTACAAGAAGAGCATTTACAACAAGGATCCGGAGTAGGGCCTTCTTTACAATTCATTCCAAGAGCAACAATTCTTGCAATAGTAGTTTTACCTACACCGCTAATTCCTGTAAACATAATACTATGTGGAAGAGTTCGCTTTTCAATACCAGTAGCAATCATATTTTTAATTGTCTGATTACCTATTATTTCCTTGACTGTACATGGGCGATATATTTTGTCTAAATCGCCTTCGCCACGCCTAATTATCATAGTCTTCTCCCAATTAAAGTTACTCACTTTTATTATAGAATAAAATGCTAATTTTGCTAGATTAGTTTATTCATTTTTAGCATTTTTTCTCAAAAAAATCATAAATTTTTGCTAAAACCCCCAAATTATTCAGAATTTTTAATATTTTTTATTCGATCTTGTAATAAGTATAGCAATTCCGAAAAAATTCCTTGTCCTCCATTTTTTACAAAATTTGCAAAACAAATGTTTTTTAAATATTCCCCAGCATCGTCTGGACAAATAGACTCTGGTATCAACTGTGCACATTTTCTATCTGAAATCATAGAAGCTATATAAATAGTTTCATCTGGAGTACAAGAATATCTCCTCAAAATTTCTATTAATCTATCATATTTTTCCTTTTCATTTTTGCCCCAATAAAATGGTATATTACGACGTCTACACATATTATAGTTAATACGATTATCGCTGGATAAAAATACAAATTTAAAATATTTCTTAAGATCATTTATCGCATCAAAATCCCTACTCTGATAAACTTTATAAAATACATTCCCTATTTCATCCTCAGCATAAGTACCATCGGTTATTATTCCATCCATTTCACTGACAATAAGCCGAGCATTTTTACCAAAAAGTTCTTCTTCCATTTTTATCTCCTTTTACTTAATTCATCTATACCAATAGTAGCTGTTCCCATTTTTCCAACTACTATTCCAGCTGCCTTATTTGACAATCTGACCGCTGACCATATATCCATACCAGAAGCAATCGCTAGAGAAAGCGTTGCTATAACCGTATCACCTGCTCCAGATACATCAAATACTTCTTTAGCGGTAGTTTTAATATGTAATATTTTATTTTCGTCTTCAAAGAGCGTCATACCATCTTTTCCTTCGGTAATAAGTATAGATCCACAAACTATTTCATGAAATATTCTTTTCGCAGCAAAATTTAAATCTCCATCATTTTTTATTTCGAAGCCGCAAAAAATAGAGGCCTCTTCTTTATTAGGAACTATTATATTTACATGTCTATGCGCTATAAAATTATCTTTGTGAGGATCTGATATAATAAATTTTGAAAAATTATTTAGATCCCTTAATCTAAACATTAGCTGAGGAGAAACTACTCCTTTATTATAATCAGATATTATTATACCATCAACGCTTTTTATATTACTTTTTATAACTTCCATAAGACTATCAACAAATCCATTTTTAATTTCTTCTCTGCTTTCCTCATCAAACCTGACTATCTGATGATTATTTCCAATAACTCTTGTTTTAACTGTAGTTGGTCTATCAGGATCTATTATGATCGTATTAATTGGTAAATCTAACTCTGTAGCTTTTCTTAGTATAGTTCCTCCGATTACATCTGCGCCAATTATGCCGCATAATATAGCCTTTGCTCCAAGAGTAACTATATTATGCGCAACATTAGCAGCGCCGCCAAGTGTTTCTGTCTTTTCTTTAACTTCTACAATAGGCACTGGCGCTTCTGGAGAAATTCTGTAAACATTTCCCCAGATATATCTATCTAGCATTATATCACCTATGACAAGAATCTTAATTTTTTCAAATCTATTTATCTCCATCTCTTGGCTCCTTTTTAGATTCAAAATAATATTCCATATTAATTAGCTCCTCTAACCTATTATTATATATTTCATTAAATAAATCATCTTTTTTGAAAGATTTATAATATTCATAATATTCATTATATTTATATTCATCATTTTTTATCAAAAAATTTTCCAATGTTTTCGGATCTCTTCTTTTTCTCCATATACCTAAATGTAAACCATGATGTGGTCTAAACCATCCTTCTGGTAAAGAAAACCCAGATTCAACAACCATTTTATAAAGCGTTTCCTCATTTTTGGCATTGATTAATTCTCTGTTTTTAAGCTTGCCTCTGTGTTTTTGGACAATCCCGTCCATTTTAGAATAATATTCATGTTTTTTTATAAAATGAAGCCCAGATAGTCTTTTAGAATTAGGCCTAACACTATTACTATAAGGCAATTTAGTTTTTATACAATGATTTAAATGTTGTTCTAATAATGATTCATCCTCTCTACATATAAGTATATCCACATCCCCTATATAAATATAATCATATTTATCAAAATCATTAGAATTAAGCATCCATCGCAAAGTTTTTAATTCATGGCCGACTTTAGGATATCCTTCAAAACAATTTTCTTTTATTTCAATAATACCTAATTTATTTAATTCACTGATAATGCTTATATATTTATTATTAAGACCTTCTGTTAAAAATAATTTTATACTATATTCAGGATATGATTTCAGACAAAAATATAAAAATATAGGTATATATTTTTGATACGCTTTATTCACTATTGTAGATATACATAATTTATTGCTCATTTTTTATATAATCTTTTATTAAATTTTCTATAATATTAGAATGTCCTTTATCAAATACACGCACAACTATATTATTATCACTCAATAATTTAAGATATTCGGATAATTTATTTTTAAGTTCAGAAACTTTAGAAATATCTTCTCCTCTTGGAGATCCAGCAAAAATATTAATATATTTCAACAAGCCGCTACTAATAACATCTCTCATAAGAAACCATTCAGCACCTTCAATATTAAATCTTACTATATTAAAAGCGTTTTTAAAATTAGGCACATTTTTTGATGCCCAGTCTGAAAAAAGTATACCATCAACTTCATCATAAGTATTTATATTTACATTCGATTTTGTTGAAAATATAGAATCTCCTTGGCCTTTTTTATTATCATGGTATAATTTCACAGCTTTATTCTCATTAGTTATAGCCTTATTTAGTATAGATATTCTTTTATCCATAAAATTAGCTTTTAAATATTTATACATTTTTTTATTGGGCTCAAAACAATATATTTTATAATCAGTTATATTTAGCTTATTACAAATATCTGTAAATAATTTAACTTCTGCGCCATTATACGTCCCTAAATCAAAATAATTTATATCTTTGGTATTTAAATAAGGAAGAATCTTATCAAGCTCTTTGGTTCTCCATGTTCTAGCATAAAAATGTAAAACTTCTATTTTATTTTGTTTTAGATCTTCAATTATAAGATCTGTTTGTTGAGGCTTCCCTGCTTTTCTATTATATACATCAACATCAAGATCTATTACTTTATGACTTCCAGTTCTATAATATTTTCTTATTATATCTGAAAATGCAATCTGAGCATAAGAACCTTCATAAGCTACAACTCCCTTGCCTTTTTCATAGTTTAGTTTTTGTTCTTTATACCAGTCATCAAAAAATTTTCTATTATGCTCCGTATTGTATAAAAAATAAATTCCAGCACTTACAGATATATTTTGCCTATTCAATCTTGTAACAGCAAAATCAAAGCTATGATCTTCAAATATATGCCCTATATCTCTAATTAAATAACAATCGATATCTAAGAATATTAATCTTTCCTCTGCTTTTTTTACAACATCTTGAGCTGCAAACACACGTCTGCCGGTATTTATTAACCAATCATCTGTTATATGATTAAATAAATTAATTATAGTTATTCTATCGTTGTTAGACTTCCAATCAGGATCATCTGTGTAAATATATATATGTTTAACAGACATTCTTAACCATGAATCTATTACAAAATCATAAGCATCTTTATAATTTTTTGAACACATTGTAAATATAGAATAATTAGTCATTGTTTTTTCTCCTAAACAGCATCATTTCATGGCTGCCTATATTTTCATTTATTAACTTAACCAAATAGAATCCACAGCCATTAAATATATTGGAATAATATTCACTATTATTATATTTACTACCTCTAGCCCTAACTATAAATTCATTTGACAAAGTGGTTATATATTTTATAAATTTAATCTCCCTGTCTCTATATATTTCATCATAATGATGTCCTTTAATTATATTTCCTCCTCTACCTACCCAATATAATACAGCTATAGCAAATATAATATCAAATTTTCCTAAATTCATTGATGATAAATTTTCTAAACTATCATTAATGAATTTTACATTTGGAACATTGAAATATTCTTTTAAAAAAGCACATTGCTTTAAATGCTTCTGCTCTCGCTCTATACCTATAACTTCTTCCGCGCCCATTTGAGCAGCTCTTATACAAAATAAACCAGCATTAGAGCCTAAATCTAATATTCTTTTTCCTGATAATGATTCTGGTAAAAGTTGTTTTATATAATTCCAAGCATACTCACCAGATAATTTACTATGAGAACTAACAGCAGAAATTTCATTATTAAACTGTACGTTTTGATACCATGGCCTTAATTTTTTTATCTCATTATATAACCGATCATTATTCATATATTATCTATTCAACTTTCTTTGGCTCATTTTCTAATACATTAACACCACTTGTTAATAATCTATCTATTTCAATTTTCTCGGCCTTAATCTGTTTTAATAAATTTTTCTTATATTCAGCTCTATATTTGTTTAGCTTTCCAACATTTTCTTTTTTATTTTGCGCATCTCTTTGAATTTCTTTTTGTATAACCTTCTTAAGATGTTCTGGATTACCATAATCAAAAAGATCTTCAGCAAGCAATTCTTGATCAGCTCTATATTCCTGCAATTTCCATACTATTTTCTTCGCCATTATATAAGCGTCTTCCAATAATTTTTTAATTCTTATTGAATCAGGATCATTTTTATTAACTAATATATCATAGATCTGTCTATGTACCTCGCATATAGTTCTTATTTTTTTGACCATATATATATTCCTTTCTTACTATACATTTTACAATTCTTCAAATTTTATTGGTTCTGCTTTTTCATTGCCCCATATCCAATTTCTTTTATCACAATCAGATATAACATGTTTTACATTTCCATATTTAGCATAGCCCCTTAAAAAAGCTAATATTTTTTTTCTTTTATATTTTCCCCTACAATTCTTCAAACACAGTTTGGACATGCGTACAATATGCTCATCGTAGGTCTCATAAAGCAATTTTTTTAAATCTATATATATAGTAGAACTATTATTCCACACAAAATTTTTAAAATGATTGTCTACAGGCGATATTTTACCTATATCACGTAGTTCACTTATGTATCTTGCTAAATCAATACAGACTGGCTCTATCATAGTTGGATTTTTTTCTATTTCATCGTGGATTGTATTCCCTTCTATCCATTCTGTAGTCTTATAAATTTGCCCATTAGTTTCCTTCACATCATACAACTCTGGAATCCTAAGCCCTAATTTTAATGCTTCTTTATGTATTGGCAATGATCTAAATAATTTATGTCTTTTATTAAAGATTTCTAATTTAGCCTGCTTGCCATCATATATAATTTTTTTATAAGCCATTATCCACACCTTTTATTTATGTTTAATAGCAAAAATAATTCTCGCATTGTGATTGCCAACAAATTCATCTATTACTGCGTACTTCTTATTAAAAAAATCTCTGATTTCAATTTTTGTAGCAGCAAAACAATCGGCAGAATCTACGTTTTCTACCTCTCCATGCCAATGAATATAACAAACACCATTTCTTTTGACACAGCTCATCCAATTATCCAAACACAGTTCTGGATCATATGAATGATCAAAAGAATTGCTATAAATAAAATCTACATTATTAATCCACCCATCCTTAACTTTGTGAAAGTCCCATTGTATTACATTCTTAAATTTATTAGCTGTCGGCGAAATTTCAGTTCCTATAATTTCTATATTTAATAATTTTCTTAGTCGCTGAACTTCCCAGCCATTTCTAACACCATGACAAATACCAAATTTTAGATCAGGAATATTTTCTTTAATATGTTTAGACAATAAAATTATTTCCTTTTCCTTAATATATACAGTTTTTAATTTATTCACATTTTTAGCTAATTGAGCTTTATAATATTCATTATAATCCTTATGTTTATATAATTTCATTGTTTTATTTCCTAATTTCTAAGTTTATTGTTAAATATATGATTTCCACAATTAAATAAATAATCAAGAATAGATAAATTAGCTTCAAAATTGCCCCATAATTGATTATATATTGGGCATTCATAGGTCACATATGTCAACTTAATTCCATTTCTATTAAATAATTCTTCATCATTATATACCTTAGCTCCTGCCCCAGATAAATATACAGAGGCACCAAGCTTATTACAAATATCTATAATTAATTCTGATTTATGTCCAAAATCAAAAAGTATTTCAGATAATCTAATCCGCCTATTATTTATGTTTAAATAGTTAGCAAATGTCTCAATTAAATTAATATTTATATCAACAAATGTGCCTTCTGTGCTAATCGCTGATTCATATAATTTAAATATTTCAGAAAAATATTTCGCTTTAGAATAATTTGTTTTAATAGTTTTAAGATGCTTAGTTTTCCATCTTAGATCGGCAAATTTTACATCAGTATATTTTCCATTTTTAGAAATGCTGATTGGAATAGTAAGATATTCAACTCCTTTAGCCGTCTTTATTCTATTTCGTGCCCCAAATCCTCCGCGAGAATATTCTAAACTATCTAAATAAACAAATATGTCGCAATCAAACATCTTTTGAAAATATCCCAAATAAGGAACATAATTAGGTTGATGAGCTGCTACTATCATTTTATTACCCATCTAATCACTTCAAAAGATTCAGCATATGAACATCCTATTTGAACGCCTCTAACTTTAGCTAGACTTCTGATCAAATCTTCTGTAGCCTTATTTCTATGCGCTTGTGATTTATAACATTTCATTGCTTCTATTTTTTTCAGCAAATGATCTTCTTGTAAAAGAATAAAAGCACTAGTATTAAATACTAAATTATTCCACGGAACTTCATATCCCAACATTGTAATATTTTTAAATGCTCGAAATCCCTCTTGAGCAACTACTTGATGATCTTGATGCGTGTCATCAAGACAAGGAAGAAAAACTATATCAGGCTCTATAATAGATTTAAATTTTATCAGGTCTTCTAAAATTTCTTGCCTATATGACAAAAAATCTCTAACTGGATATGATAAAACTGTTAGATTTTCTTTTGATATTCCAAGTATTAATGTAGCTTCTTTTACTTCTTTTTTCAAAATATTTCTTGGAAATTGCTTCAGTACCGATTTTTCAGCTGCTGAAAAGGCCAAATAAAAAACCTTTTTACCTTCTTGGATAAATCTAGCAATAGAACCACCGCAACCAAATTCTCCATCATCAGTATGAGGCGCTAATATTAAAACTCTATTGATATCATTCATTATATTTTTCCTTTTTTATATACCATTCTATAGTTTTTGATAATCCATTCTGACTATTTATAACAGGTTTATATCCAATCAATTTATGCGCTAATCGAATATCTGCTTTATGACACATTACATCTGCCAGTCTTTGTTTATTATAACTGACTAATATTTTTTTTTCGCATATTGCTAAGATTTTATCAACCCAACTATTCATGGAATAATTAATTCCACTACCAATATTTAATATTATATTTCTTAAATTATCATGACTATATAAAAGAATAGCTGCACTTACTACATCAGATACATATGTAAAATCTCTAGACTGTTTTCCATCTCCAGTGATAACTATTTCTTTATCATTCAATATATTCATAATAACTTTTGGAGTTATTGCTGCATATTGTCCAGCATTTTGTCTAGGCCCGTATATATTAAAAGGACGAAGTATTACTGCGTTTATATCAAATGTTTTACAATATGAAAGTATCAATAAATCTGAGGCTGCTTTACTTGCTGCATATGGTGTAGTAGCATTTAAAGGATGTTTTTCATCCATAGGAAGATATGCAGCTGATCCATAAGCTTCTGAAGATGAAAAATGTATAAGCCTATTATATTTACCATTTAAAAGCAAATCACATAAACTACGAGTAATTTCAACGTTAGTATGAAACGTATATGATGGGTCTTTGAAGGATGCTGGCAATGGTATTACTGCTAAATTAAATACTGTGTCTATTTTCTCCTTCTGTATAACATCATTTAATACAGAAAAACTAGCATTTGCATGGACAAATTTAAATAAATTATCAGTTTTTGGCAAATTCTCTTTTTTGCCTAAAGAGAGGTTGTCCACTACTATAACTCTATTGCCATATTTTAATAGCTCATTAACTAAATGACTTCCCACAAAACCAGCGCCACCTGTTACCAATATGGATTCGCTTCTTAAATTTATTCCCATTTTGCCCTCAACTATTTTTTTTAATTTATAAATCATTTACAAACTCTGTTAATTTACGATGTATACAAATTTTTTTATATGTATATTTCGATAATGGCTCCTTTCCAAAATGGTGCCTTATCAATATATCAGGCTCATTAAACCCTGCCATCGCTCTTAGTGAAGTGGTACCAGAAAATCTTGGATTTATTTCAAATATATAGACCTTATTATCCATCATTCTACATTGTATATTTAATGGGCCTTTTGAACCCAACACTTTTGCCACTTTTTCACAGTAATTTTTAATGATAGGATGATCAACAAACTTGCCTTGAGATATTCCAGAAGATATTACCATATCTTCACTCAAAGAATTACTTTTCAAATTCATTTTTACAGCCCACCTATCAACAGCCGTCTCATTACTTATATTATATCTTTTTATATTTAGCCTTTTAGATATACCTTCTACATTTCTCTTCAAAACAATTGAATCAATTAAATCCCCATTCAAAGCTGAAAGAATGCCTACCGTATATTCCTCATTATGGCTGCCAATATATTCCTGAATTATTGGAGCTTGGCCTTGCTTCATAAGGTAATTACAAAAAAATGATAACTCATTCATATCTTGAGCTATAAATACATTATTAGATCCTCTACCATCTATAGGCTTTATAACTGCTGGCAACCAAGATTTAATAGTAGCAACATTAGCTCCACCGCTTACTAACATAGTTCTCGGATGATAAAATTCATTGTTTCTTAAAAATTTCATTGTCATTAATTTATTCATACATACATCAATTACTTCTTTGGGCTGTATAAGAAGTAAATAATCATCAAATCTGAGCCTTTCCTCAGATAATATTTTTAGCTCCTCTTCACTGCCTGGTATAATAATATTTATTTGTGCCTCTTTACATATTTTTTGCAATCTATCTATATAAGTATTATCACTTGCAATAGGAATCAAATGAAAAGCATCTACCCTTTCTGTTACATTATGTGTTGTATTAGTGCCTATGATCTTATATTTATTAGCAATCTTTAATGCTTTTACAATTTGTTCACCAACGCCGCCGCTACCAATACCTGTGACTAATACATTTATTTTCATTTCCTTGCCTCTATTTTAATATATTTCATATTCGATTTTTTATTTTTTTCTCCAGCATTTTCTGGCACTAACCATCTATAAATTATTTTTACATCTTTATATCCTATAGTATATAATAGATTTTTTATTTTATTACCATCAATACCTCCAAGTGCGTCATGATATTCAGCAAGTTTTGTTATGTTTCTCGGAATATTTACTTTTCTTTCGAGCGCTTTCGCAGTCCTTTCGGTAATATTATTGTCCCAAAAATATAAATTAGGATCTTGATCTGTATATAACATGCCGCCATTTTTTAACACCCTATAAGCCTCCATTAATGTACTTTCAAATTCTAATAAGTGATGCAAAAACCCATAAGCTGTACAAATATTAAAACTATTATTTTCAAATGGCAATGCTTCTGAATTAGCAATACATATATCCATATTTTTTGTACGATTAATTTTTTCTATCATTTTTGGCGTAATGTCTATGCCTACTACATGTGTAAAATGTTCTTTAGCAATATTAAGTATAAAACCAGTTCCGCACCCTATATCCAAAAGTGAAGTAAATCCAGACTCTTTTCCACATTTCAAAAGAATTTTTTTTACTCTTTTTTTATTTTCTGAAAGAAAATGTGGTTGATTATCATATATATCAGCAAATTTAGTATGATATTCTATATTAGCATTTATTATTTTCTTCTTTAATCCATTTTGCATAGTCTTTTATTCCTGCTTCTAGCCCATACGGCTGTTTAAAAGATAAAAAATTATGATAGAAAGCCTCTAACACATCTTCATTTCCATCAATATATTTTATTGTTGAATTTGAATTTAATATTTCTATTATAGTCTCCGCTAATAACTTCATTGAAATACTATTACAGGGATATGAAAATACTCCTCGTAAATTTTCCCTTCCAGCAAGCTCAAGCACAGCAGCAACATCTTTTACATATCCAAAAAACTGTTCTCTCTCTCCCTTATTATATAATATAATATCCTCATCTTTTAAAGCTGCTCTAATAAACTTATCAATAACTGTTTTTGATTTCATTCCTGGTCCATATACTGAAGGAAGCCTTATTGAACAGACGTTTATATCATATTTATGTACATAAAATGAACATATATCTTCTACTATTTTTTTACTTAAAGAATAAAAAGTTGGAATTTTTAATTCAATTGAAACTGTAGACGTATGTATGAAAGATTTGCCATACCATTCTTTATACATATTAAGAAGCCTCATTGTTAATAGAGGATTTCTAAACAACGAATGTTCAGTCAGATCTTCATTTAAAGAAGCAGCTAAATGATATACACTATCAAATCCTTGATCGCCTATTAAATCAAGAGCTTCAAAACATTCATTAGTCGAAAACCCAGAAATTTTTGTCGCATAATTTTTATTTTCAACGGCTTTCCATAAATAAGATCCTATAAATCCTGTATGTCCAGTTATTAACACGTTCATCTTATATTTTCTTCTTTGCTTGCATATTTCAAATAAAAGCTTTTTGGTATAAGGCTCATTTTATACATTACCCAAAAAAGTAAATTCATTCTTTCAAAAGTTTTTTTATAAGTCTCAAAATCTCTATAAGATTTCAGTGGCAATCTCATTATATCATAAAATTGATCGCCAGTAAAATTAACTGCTTCCAAAATTTCCCTCATAAGAATAGAATCTGCTTCTAATTTTTCCCATGCTGGCTGTGCTAATTTATCAATAGCATCTTCTCTATTCATCTGACCATCTCTTACTAATGCTGCATATTCAGCTTGCCTTATATCAATACCAAATTTTTTCGGCAAATAATAATTATTAGCAAAATAAGATGTTTTATTTTCCATATGATGTCCACCATACCATTTCCAACCATAATTATTACTTAAAAACTCCTTAATGGCTTCTTTGTTATAATTAATATAATACAACGGCCTTATTTTCTTTATCCTATTCCACAACATCCATTTCAATTGTTGACCTAAATACATGGTAGGCAGATCATAACCATTAATATACATCTCACCAAATTCTTTTTGTACATTATCAATATATTTTTGATCAATATAAATCCATCCTGGTGGTACTATACCTTCAGTTCTAAAATTCCTGCCTTCAAAGATATATTTAATTCCATATCTTTCGCATGCTATATAATGGCTAGATGCTAATCCAATATCAGATATATTGTCAATTTCTGGTATTGATGCCAACATGCCAGCTCTTAATGCAGCAGCGGTAACTTCTCTTGAAACTTTTTGAACAGATAAATCAATGTCTAATTGCTTACACATCATTCTCATATTTTCGTTAGCTATATCTGTATTAAATCCATTATCACAATGTACAGCCAATGGCCTTAATCCTAATAATATCTTTGTAAGATATAACATATATGATGAATCGCATCCTCCGCTCACGCCAACAACTACATCATACGGTTTATTTTTCATATCCTTCTTAATTTTATCAGATATATTTAGAAGAATATTAAAATCCTTTGGATATTCTTTTTCTAAATTATCATGTTGATGACAATAATTACATTTGCCATCTTTATCAAAATTTATATAAGGTATTTTACTATCATACACGCATCTTGAACAAATCATTTTTTATCTCCTTTTACTTTTTAATTTTTTTTGCGGGATTACCACAAACGGTTATTCCAGATTTTATATTTTTTACTACTACTGAGCCCATTCCTATAAATACTTCATTTCCAATTATTATTCCATCCCTTATTATAGCGCCGGCCCCTATAAAACATTTCTTTCCTATCTTTGTACTTCCACTTATACTTACCTGTGGAGCTATTATAGTATCTTCCCCAATTATTACATTGTGTGCAATATGGACTAAATTACCTATTTTTACATTTTTACCTATTATTGTATTTGATAAAGTTCCTCTATCTATACAACAATTATGGCCTATTTCTACATTATTATTTATAATAACTTTGCCAACATGAGGCCAATTTACTATTTCTCCGTCTAACCACTCATATCCGAATCCACTTCCACCAATAATAGATCCTGCTCTAATAATTACATTTGCTCCTACTTCTACATAATTTTCAAAGATAGTAGAATCAGAACTTATTCCAACTTCTATACACTTAAATTTTTTCAAATCAAAATATCTAGCTATCCTTAAGAAAACCTTTCGCGGATTTTTTGTCACTATATAACATTTCTCATTAGATGTCGGTAATATTACCGTTTCATCACAAATAATAACAGATGCTTTTGTATTTCTCGCTATCTCTTCTTTGTTTTCCTTAGATCTATCAATAAAAATTATTGATTCTTTATCAGCATTATCTAAAGCCGAAAGTTTAGTAAACTCTGCTTTATTGTAAGCATTACAAATATATAATGGTTTTATTAAATGCAATATATCATTTACTTTCATTTTATTTCTCCACATATGTCTCAGGATGTATCAAAACATATAACAATCTGTGTTTATCTTCGAGATGTTCACATAAACATCTATGATCATTATCAATTAGCTTACCTTTTTTATAAATTTTCCAATAAACCCACATAGAATCAGAAATATATACACATCTATTCCACAAATGCTTGTCATACGCTTCATAAATAATCCCAAAATTATCCAGATTTATATTATTCCATATATCAAGATTATTATATCCAGTATTTCCATTATGTGCCGCAACCCCAGATACTTCCATTTCTATTATTTTTTCTAATAAATCTAAATCAGATCTCAGAAACATAATAGAATCCTGTTTCCAACATTTTTCCATGTCTATACATTCATGATGCAATCCGATCTCATTATTAGTAGATTTTATATATTCCAATATTTTTTTATTTTCCAAAGAAAATGAATTATATTCTTGTGCATGTAACCTCACAAAAAATGTTCCATATATTTTCAATTCATTAAATATTTCCGCCACTTTTTTTGCTTTAAGAATATTTGTATCTATGTCTATTCTATTTATCAATATCTTTTCAGAAGTAATATTTAAAGTAAAATATTCTTTAAGAGTACAAATCTTATATTTTAAATCTAAAGCTTTTTTATATATTTCTTTTAAATGCTTAAATGTAAATTCACATTCCACTTTTGGTTTTTATTCCTTCCATAATTAAAATTTTTCTCAGTTCATCAGCGACTATATCAATGTTGTCTTCAGTAAGATCATAATATAAAGGTAATCTCAGTGCTCTATTATAAATATCTAATGATATTGGGCATTTATAGTGTGAACCATAAGCTGGTTGTATAAAACTGCAATAAGTTCCTATTTGAGAACCTATGCCCATATCTTTCAAAGATTGTATAATATTATTCCTATCAATATTATCGGCCACCAACGTACAATATCCCTGATAATTATGATAATTATAAGATCTCACATAAGGAGCTATTATATAAGGTATATTTATTAGTTTGTCACCCCAATATCTAGCAAGTTTTCTTTTTCTTTTAATAATTTTATCCAACTTTCTCATCTGTGCTATTCCACAGGCAGCTGCTATATCGCTCATTTTGTAATTAAAACCGGCTGTAGTAAATATTGGTATTGAAAAAGACATATCTTTCTCTCTTTCCCAAGAAGCCTGCTTTTCTGAACCAAACATAAATAAACTTTTTACTTTTTTTGCTATTTCATCATTATTTGTAACAACACATCCACCTTCACCTGTAGTTATTCCTTTAGTAGCATGAAAAGAAAAACATCCAACGTCACCTATAGTTCCAGCCATACGGTCTTTATATTTAGATCCAAACGCACATGCGGCATCCTCAATAACATAAAGATTATTATTCTTTGCGAATTCTATTATTTCATCCATTTCTGCAACCTGACCAAAAGTATGCACTGGAATTATAGCTTTTACTTTATTAGTCATTTTATTTATAGCGTCTTGTACATTTAGATTATATGTTAGCGGATCTACATCTATAAATATAGGATTCGCTTTACAATGCATTACAGCATGACCAGTAGCAGGAAATGTATAATCTGCTACTAATACATCATCACCTGGCTTTATTCCTATACCTAAAAGCGCGAGGTGCAATGCAGTAGTGCAACTACTACAAGCTATCACATATTTGATACCCAATTTTTCGGAAATCATTTTTTCAAATTCTTTTACCTTTGGGCCTTGTGTTAACCATTTCGAATCAAGTACGCTTTTTATTTCATTCAATTCATTATTATCTAAATGAGGCCGAAACAAAGGTATGTCTAACATTTTATTTATCTCCTATATCAAATTAAAATCGTTTGGCTTTATAATAATTTTTTTACCTAATATTTCTCTACCACTTCCAAATCTTTCAGTAAATCTACCTAATAACCAATGAAGTTTAGCAATATCAGTTGGCTTTATTCCTTTATTATAAAAAACAATATCTCTATACATTTTTTCATAAACAACATTCATATCAATGTCCATTAAATTAATTTCATCAATATATCTTTCTTGGGTACCTTTAGATAAAACCAGTGCTTCAAATTCAGCCTCAAGCTTCACAGCCAAATCAATATAATGAATAAACAAATCAAAAAAAAGACCCCCCGTCATCACAGGATTCCCTTTCCACCCAACAAAATATTCTTCATTTCTAGATGCCTTAATAAATATTCTATTGGCCTTATCTGGCAAAGAAAGCCATCTTAGTTGTAAAACTACAGAAACAGCATCATCATCAATTATTGGTTGCCAAGGAAGCACCATAGGCTTTTCAACAATAATTCCTACATCATATTGCAAAGCCATTTTAAGATGATCATAATGAAGATAGGTAGGTGAACAAATAACAACATAATCAACCGATATAAAATTCTTTTTAGACAGAACAGGAATTGCCATATATCCATCTGGTGTTATTTTAATTCCCTTATAACAAGGATCATAAACCCAGCTTATAACGCCTCCTATCGCAATTATCGATTTTTTATGCCTCATGGCTATCCTACCATCGCCAATTAATCCAAATTTCATTTTTCTAATCTCCTTACTCTAGCTGGTATCCCCATTACTGTAACTCCAGGAGATACATCTTTAGTAACAACAGCACCAGCAGCTATAAACGCCTTTTCTCCTATTGTAATGCCAGTAATTAATAAAGCTCCAGCTCCTATCCTAACGCCATCTTTAACGATAGTTTCAAACCACCATTTTCCTCCAGAAGGAGGATGTTTATCATTAGTAAATGTTACATTTGGGCCTATAAAAACATTATTACCTATCTTTACGCCTTTTGGTATAAAAGTAAAAGCCTGTATTTGAACATCATTCCCAATTATAACATCTTCACCTATTTCCACAAATGCAGCTATACTGCAGCGCTCTCCTATTTTACATCCATAAATGTTTACTAATTCTGGATGCCAAATTTTTGTTTCTTTTCCTATTATTGCATTTTCGATTGGCATATTTATCTTTTCTCCAATATTATAAAATTTTTTTATATAAATTTAAAAGCTTTTCTCCTACCACTTTATGTGAATGATGTTTTTCCACCCAAGCACGGCTTTTTTTCTTCATTTCTAATAATTTGTCATTAGGCAAAGAAATAAATTCCTCTGTTTTTGCAATTAAATCGTCAGCGCTTTTGATGTTTATAAGATCAAATTCGCCTATCGTCTCTCTGTATTTATTTTCAAAAGCATATGGTGTAAATACAATCTTTCCTAAAGCAGCGGCTTCTAATACAGTAATTCCAAATCCGCTATTTTTCGTAAGTCTTTCCAAATAAACATCGCATTCAGACATTCTCTTTATCTGCTCTTCCCACGGCACTGCCTTATCACTATATCTAAATTCAAAATTACCTTTTATATTTTTCATTATTTTAATAATTTCAGTACTTCCCGTATTAGCTGATTTAGATGGAAAATGACCTACTATTAATATATTATTTGATCTTTCATAAACCGGCCTTAATTTTTCTGTATCTACAATCCCAGATTCTATCCAATATTCATTTTTTGCACCTTTACCAAACAAATCAGCCCCTACAATTGTTAAATCAACTATCGGATTAAATATTTTATTAATTTTTCTGTATCTTTTCCTATACGCTGTGCCTGTATGTGAAACTACTACTTTTTTTCCTTTTAGATCAATTTTCGGTATTGGGTTTTGACTATGCATAAAATGTATTATCGTGGCTTCCTTTATATAAGGCAGTATATCTTTATCGGTTTTAAAAATATTACCTTGATCAGGGTATTCAAATTGATGTAAATATTGAACAAACATATCAGCATCAATACCTATTGATCTTAAGCTTCTTGCATATTCAGCACCAAGCCTAGTATAATCATTTCTAGCTAATAATACAACTTTCACAATCTAACTCCTTATATTAAATTCTTTCTTCACGATTTCAGTGAATTGCTTTACTCTAACAGCACAACTGTGATTTTCTCGAACAAATTCCATACCTTGTTTAGCTATTCGTTCTCTTTCCACATCATGTTCTAAATAATATTTAATCTTATCCTCTAGATCTTTTAAATTTTCATACAAAACCAAATGCTTACCATCAATAAAACCTTCTTTTTCAAAATCTCTAGGCTTATCAGTCAAAAAAAATGTGCCGCATCCCAGTACTTCAGAAAATTTCATAGTTAAACTTTTCCACAACCCACCAGCGTTCACAAAAATTTTAGATCTATTTATTGTTTTTATATAATCATTCCTGGTCACTTTTTTAATGAAAGTTTTAACTCCTAAATTTTGTATCAATTCATGTATTTTTAATCTATCAGGATAAAAAAAAGGAATAGTGGTAAATGAAGCCATAACATCTATATCCTTTTTTAAATTTAGATTTTTATATTTGTTTATATCTACACAAAAAGGCAAAAAATAAACTTTTTCCATCTTTAGATTTGCTTTTAAATCTTCCACAATTCTAGTAACAAAAGCAAAAATTAAATCATATTTATTTTGATGAAAATATTTATCAAGGTTTTCATGAAAAGAAAAACCCTGAAATTCCTTTGGTAATTGTATTTCACGCTGAGTTTTGTAGTCAATCTGAATATGAACTTTAGGAATATTTGTAATTGTGCCAAGGCCTTTAAAATTTCTACTATATTTTATTTCATATGTAAGAATTATATCAAATGGTTTATTCAATTTTTTTAAAATTTGAGGAACTGTTAATTTTGGATCAAATCCTGAAAAACCTTGACCATAATAAACAACGTCATGCTGCCTACCAAATTCATTTTTAAATAGTTGATGTCCCCAATTATATCTTTCTATCTGGTTAGGATTTAAAAGTAGTATTCGCATTTTATTATTTCCTTTATTTCTACAATTTTTTAAACAATTCAATTAGTTTTTTCATATTTTTTTCTCGCGAACCAATATTATTTCTTAAATGATTGTTCATTCTTTCTATAACAGCCCAATTTGGATGCTTAATAAGATCTGCAGCGTGTTCTATATTTCTTGCTTCATATACCATAGCAGTATTATCATTAAAAGCATAATCAAATCCCATACCATTTAAAGTCGAATCATTACAAACTATTAAACAGCCACATAATGCGGCTTCCATAGGAATATTATGTAACCCTTCTAATTCAGTAGGAGCAAACCATATATGACATGAGCTATAAATATCATTTAATTCTTTTATTGAAGCATTAGATTTAAAGTATGTAAGAAATGGATCGTTTCGTACATTATTTCCTATTCCAATATATTCATATTTTTCCGTACCAAGTATTCTAGCAAGTTCTATAAAATCTATCCATCTTTTTGTAGATTTTTTATTATATAAACATCCAATTCTTATTTTATTATTCGATCTTAATTCTCCATCTTTCCATAAATTAAAATCTAATCCCTGATAAATTACAATAGAATCAGCTCCATAAGAAGCTAATTTTTGTTTTAGATTTTTAGAATTTACTATATTAAACAATCCTGCATTATAATATTTTCCAAGCCGATCTTCATTACATGCCCATGACTCATGGCCTCTTATATACCATGCTTTCTTTTCAATACGAGAAGATAAAGTATTTTCTACAGTTGTACAAGCAGTAGCAACAATAATATCTGTATCTAATGGAATATATGATATAACTGGCTTATGATCAAACCAAGTAAAATTATCTACGGTTGCAACTATATTACACTGATGCCCCAACTGCTCTATAGTTTCAACGCATTTTATAATTGTTTGGCTTCCGCCATTATTTCCTAATCCAGAATTTAAACTATTAAACACTATTTTCATTTTTTGGCCTCGATCTTTTGCTTGTTTCCTCGTAAGCTTTCATTAGTATTTTAAATTCTTTTTTTGTTAATGGCTTTCCTTCTTTTAAAGAACTATATATTTTTTTATAAATATTTTTTTCTTTTTCAGTCATTGTTTTAAAAGAATTTATATTCATATTATTTCTTTTATTTTCTCCTTTATAAAATTCGCAGCATGACTAAGAGATAAATTTTCTTCGTAATATTTTCTAGGATTATATTTTTTTGAATTATTTAAAACATGCTCCACAACTTCCCAAAAATTATTTTTATTTGCCAATTCCCCAGTAACTCCGCTAATGATATATTTTTCTTTCCAAAATCTGATAGAATCCAAAACTACAACAGGCAAACCACAAGCTAATAATTCTGGAATAATACGTGGACATGAGTCTATTTCACTTTCTACCGCTACTATCCCCACTTTACATTTAGCTATATGTTTTGGCATCTCAGCTCTTAATACTCTATAAGACATTACGTTTTCTGGATGCCTGTAGTTATGTGGATTATTACCAAGATTTAATAATTTTAAATTTGACGGAACAGTTTTATATATAAAAGCATGGCCTTTAAATTTTTGACTACCATTAGCAGGAAAGCATACATCATATTCTTTTTCACATTCTATAGGATAAAATATATTATCTGCCGCAGGTTTTATAAATAATGTTGTTAATATCTTAGGAAATCTCTTTTTACATATTTCAACTTGTTCTGGAGAGTCTTGCAATATTATATTATAATTATAAAATCCTTGTTGTGGTATAAATCTTCTTCCTGCCCCATATCTAATTTTAAAAGCCTTTGGGTATCTATAAAATACTTTATGATATTCTTTAAAAGCGCCTCTAGCAAAAATTATATCTGGTCTAAAATTATTTTTATAAGTTTCAAAAGAAGGTACCCATCTTTCAATAAAATTATTAGCGAATTTCTTTTTCCTATTACCATGCCAATACCATAGTTCACCAACATCATTATTTTCTAATAGATTATAAAATAGTTGTGTCCACATATCATCAACTTCTTTAAGATTATCAAACACTATTTCTTTAGGATTTCTATCCTGTGGGACTTGGCCTCTAAGCATTAATAATTTCATATTTAGTTTATTTTTTTCCTTATAGTATTTACTATGATTTTAGGATCAATATTTCTACATTCCCAATTTTTACAATTTTTATTCCAGTTTTCACTAGCCTGGCATGGCCTACATTTTAAATCATCTCTATATATTAATGTGCTATACTTATGAAATCGTTCATCATAATTTTTATCTATAGAAGTAGCAGTAAATATTACTACATTTTTTACTTCGAGCGCATTTGCTGCATGATATAATCCACTATCATTACTTAAAAATACTTTACAATTTTTTATAATACCTAAACTTGTTAATAAATCTAGCCCAGTTTTATCATCTGTATCTTTTATATATTCATTCTTAATACCTATAGAACAAATTCTAAATCCCTTTAACAGCTTTACTATTTCTCTATAATAAGGATAGCTTTTAATACTCCAATTAGAAGCTCCATATCTATTGTATCCATTATGAATGACTATATCATATTTATTTTTAGGATCTCTTACCTCATTATAATTGCATTTTCCATGCCAAATTAAATCCTCTTCTTTCACCCCAAGATTTCTTGCAATATCCATATAAGTATCTACTTCAGATCTACTCATTCTCAATGGCTGTATATTACTTAATAATGGCAATTTATCCAATGGCGAAATATTCAAACGATTCTTAGTCCAACGAGTTGAAACTTTGCCTTTATATTCAGACGGATTAATGGTTCTTATTTTCTTACCTACTATCCATCTATCTACATAAGGAATAATTTTTGGTATATTATAACTACCAAAAGCATGCCAATAATCAATAAATTCAAAATTCAATCTTTCTTTTAAAGTTCTAATAACTGGAATAGTTTCTATAACATTACCTATACCTTCCGCTGTCATAAAGAGTAGTCTTTTCATTACATTATCCTTTTAAATATAAAGTTTCATCCCATTTATTTAATCTATCATCAAATATTAAATAATCATTATACATCTTAGCTCTCGTCATTTCATAAAATTTATTTTCTTTTATTATACTTTTCAAATTATCCAATCGCTCCTCATATGAATTACCAATTAAATTACCAGGCCTATTTTTTCCATAATAACCAATATGTATTTGTCTATTAACTTTAGGCATTATAACATACATATCATCTTGTATCATAGCAATATCAACTAATCTATTAATTAACCCAGCTTGCTCATTATGTACTGGTTTTTTATATTTATAACGGCTATCATTTATAAAATTTTTATCCAGTGACCCAACAAATTTAGCCCTACTATTAAAACTAGCATAATAAGAAGAATTAATACAATGAACAATATAATCATTGAAAAATTTCTTAGTTATTAAAGGCGCCAATGCCGCATAATGATGTCCTCTATACACCTCATTTATACTGCCTTTATTATTATTATTAAAAGGAGACAAAATACTAAACTTTACAATATCCATATTTAATAAAATATTCATATATTTAAAATAAGTTTTATGAATTAATATATCATCTTCAACATATATAATATAATCATTTGCTATACCAAATGCTTCCTTCATTCCTTCGAGTATGTTTTTGGATAAACCATATTGCTCTGTTCTTAATATAATTTTCTTTTCAAATGGATATTCTTTTATTAAATCTATTGTTTTCTGCGGCGAACCATATTCAATTAAAAATACAGTAATAAATTCGCCTGGTAACATGAAATATTCTCTGGCTAATACTTCATATTCAATAGATAATTGCAACATTTCTGGACGATTAAATACTGGCCTTAATATGACTTGACTCATTTTATTTTCCTCGCCTTCAAAATCATATTATTATCTGCTTCCTTATAAGATATGATTTGAAATTTACATTCCTCAAGTAAAGAGGATAACCATTCTTTATCAAACCCTACATAATGAAAATTTAAGGCATAATCTTGGCCTCCATATAAAAGCCAAGAAGTTAATTTTGTATTATGGACTCTATCTATGTATTTTTTGCATATAGCCCTCAAATTAGGGCACCTAAGCTCCAAAATACCCCCTATTTTAAGAGATCTATTCCATCCCCATAGGATAGCCTTAGTCTTATCAATTGGAAAGTGTTCTATAATGTCACTAGCTAATATATAATCAGCGCAGCTTTCTTTAAATGGTAGATATTCTACGTCGGCTATTACATTAATTCCTTTTAATTTTCTTTTATCAACATTTATACATTTACATTCTTCTAAGTTCTCAAATTGTTTATTGCCACAACCTAAATTTAAAGCTATATCTATCATATAAATCTCCTTATTACAATGAACTAATAAGATCTATTATTTTTTGGCCTACTTTATCCCAACTCAAATTTTCAGCAATATATTTTTTTAATAATTCGCCTTTGTTTTTAGCTTCTTCCTGATTATTATATACGTGTTTCATTAATTCAATAGCATGACCACAATCAGGCTCAGCCCACATTTGTACAATACCTTTTTCATGATTATACCATGGGCTCCAGTTCATACCAAAAACAGGGGTTAATGAATACTTAGCTAAATAGCTATGCTCTGGCTTAGCGTATTCTAAAGCTCCGCCTCCTCCAGTAATTATAACTGGATTGCCTGCTGCACCAGCCTCAAAACCTGGAAGACCAAACCCCTCAAATCTATCCAAACTAACAAAACAATCTCCAATTTTATGAAGTCCTAATATTTCATTCCTAGTTAACATTTCTAATATTAAATAAATAGGTGGATAATTATCCATTCTTGTCACATCTTTTAATTTCAAAATAGTTTTTCTTACAGCATTTTTTTCTTTCTCAGAAAAGTCTGCTCTATAAGTTTTTAAAATCAAAGCTACATTTTCATTATTTTGAAATGCAGCCCAATATGATTTAATTAAAGCCATTGGGTGCTTTCTTTCAGTAAATTGAAATATGTCATAAAATTTATAAATGTCTTTTTTTATATTACCTATAGAATATGGTTCTACATTGTCATATTCATTAACATCTATGCCATGAGGAACACTAAAAATAGGCACTTTTACTCCAGAGTCTTTAAATACTTTAACATTCCAATCACAGCCAACCATTACTGCATCTACATTATTATTTATATGATCCACCCAACTATAATGTAGCTTAGTAGTTTCCCATACAGTATATCCTATATTAATTTTATTAGGTTCCCTATGTTTTTCCCAAAATTCTGGAGTAGTGTGTAGTATAACTACATTATAATCTATATCCTTATTTACAAGATCTCCTAAAATTACCCCCTCTTCTCCCCAATTAGGCACCTCTTTTTCAAACGTAATTGGCTTAAGTGTTAACGGTATACCCAGCCTATTCAATGCTAGAATATATCCTCTAGAAGCTTGACCATACCCAGAATGATCAAACATTGGTCCGAAATATTTAATGCCTCTTATTTTCATCTTATCGCCTCCTAAATCTCTTCTGTTTTAATAATCTTGTTTATGTTATTGTCTATTTCTTGCTGGGTTTCTTTTTGCTCCTTGCCTATTTTTTCATATAATTCATCAAATAATTCCACCCATTGCTTTACAATATTCTTCTGCCAATCCATTTTTTCTACTATCCATTTATAAGCATTTTCTGCTTTCTGTATAGCCTCTTCTCTATTATTATAAACATAAACTAATTTATCGACTAAATCATTTATATCAACTAATGGCCTTAATATTTCATTATCGTGCGGCAATATTGAAAATAAATTATCATCTGATCCGCTTTTTACTAAATATCCTCTATCTTCGGTTATAAACTCTATCATAGAAGTATTAGCTGGCATAATTACTGGAACTTTAGCAGCCATTGCTTCAATCCAACTTAAGCCCCAGCCTTCTCCAGTGGTAGTACTTATAACAACATCACTAGCATTATATAAAAGATTTACAATTTCTCTAGGATATCCTTGGTTAGCTCCAAAATTTTGAGGGAATATAACATCTTTATTAATATTAAATCCAATATTATCACATATACTTTTCAAATCCCAACCCTGATCTTTTATTGACATATGTAAATATAACATAGAATCAGGCACTATTTCTCTAAATTTTTTAAAAGCCATTATTGTTCTAGGAATATCTTTTCTTTGTTGATTTCTATTAAGATTAGTTATAATAAACTTATCAGCCTCTGAACCAAAATATCTATTTCTAAATGATGTTATCTGCTGTTTTTGAAGAGGAAAGTATTCCCTCGTATTAACGCCATGATTTATTATTCTAACATCGTTATTAGGCAAAACTTTCAATGTTTCATCCCTACCAAAACTACAGTATGCTACTAAAGTATTAACTACTTCTATATTTTTTGCCCACTCTTTTTTTAATATTGAATCTATAGGATAATACACAATAGATTCAAATGGATTTTTTCTATTCGCTTTTAAATGCGGCATTAAAACTGGTAAAAAATCCATTATAAACGTATCTTGCAAAAAGAACAATATATCAAAATCCATTTGTTGTATCATATTTATAACTTTCTGTCTTCCATACGGATCTTTTTGCGGATTAGTGCCTACTGGCCATATTCTATAAGGAAAATTATGAGGGTCGCCCCAATAATTTATTCCAAGAATATCAATCTCATAACGCCCAGTTCTATAAAGACCCTCAAAAATATTTCTTGATACCGTACCAAAACCAGTTGCACATGTTGGCGAATCACAATAAGCCAATATTTTTATTTTCTTTTGTTTATTAGTAACTTGCTGTGGCTTAAAATTTTTATTTCTTGTCTTTCTTATTTTTTTTGAACCTCTTGCCATAACCTTCTCCTTATTTATTTAAATTTCTAATAGCTAAAAATGGACTCGTATAACTTTTAATAGATGTCTCTATAATTTTGGATCTATCAACCACATTTTCTTCCATATAGTTGTCCAATAGTTTTTTAGAAACTGATATCATTTTTAAAAATTCATTTAATGGAATAGCCTCATATACAGTTTTTGGATTATAAACAGTAGATGGATTCTGTCGTACATATATTACATTTTTCCCATCATCTAAATCTTGTTCATCAGCATTAATTTTTTTCAATATATAAGTCTTTAGTTCCTTTTCATAATTATCCAATATTCTTTTTCTACTTCTAATGTCTATATATTCTTCTACAAGCTCATTGTCATTACAATCTACGAGGTTTTTTTTAAAAATTTTATTATTTTTAGCAGCTTCTACATATGCTGGACAATCATTTCTAAAGTCACACCAATTACACATATCATTGATAGAAGGATTGGCCTCTTTTTCTTCAAATATTAACATTTCATTATAAACAGCCAACAAATATTTAGAAAAAACTTTTCTTTCCTGATAAGTTCTATATGTATATAAAGGTTCTCCTCTCAAATAATCAAGACATAAAATAATTCTTTTATATTGAGGAAATTTAATACTGCCAACAATATCATAAATAGATAACTGTATATCACCTTTCATTTCGTCTGGCGTATAAAAAAATTTAGAGGTCTTGTAATCAACTATTAATATCGTATCTTTATTTAATTCGATTATTTTATCCATAGCACCAATAATAGGAACACCATCGTCAGTAACAATCTCAAATTTATCTTCCACATCAACTATTTTTCCTACTTCAAATTCTTTAATTTTATCTAAAACCATACGCAGCCCTTCTTCATATATACTAAGATCTTCTATGCCCTCCCTAGCTGCTGTTTTTCTATATGTATTTTTTATTCTTTGTATGTCATATGGTATAAATTTCTCTTTATTTTTCCATATCTTACCAGCAACTTTTAATGCTTCATGTACTGCTAAACCCAATTTAAAAGAAACATTAGGTAATCTCGGCTTATGTAATATATAATTACAAAAATATTTCCACTTACATTGTAAAAACATAGCCATTCTGGTTGCTGACATTTTAATATTTATTTCATTCATTACTCTTCTCCTTTTTTAGCGTTATCCTTTCAATACAAATTCATAATAATACAATGCTTGTAAAATACTATCAGTTATATCATTACCTTTCTCAAAATCATAATCAGCTAACATTGGTTCATATAAAGCTTTTATGAGCTCAAAAGCCTCTTCTTTACTTCTTACTCTAAATTTACTTCTAACAGTAAGAGTACCAACAAAAAAAGGTTCTATTTTTAATATATTAATACAATTTAAAGTAACAATCCCTGCAAATTGCATAAGATTTTTTAAAGTTTTAACATTCTTTAAATAAGCTTCTTCCACAACAACATGTGATGGTTTACACATTTTTAATATAGACTTAACAACATTATCAAAATAATACAATTTTTGAGCAGTAGAAAAATTTTTAGGCGGCTGTATAACACCAAACTTCTTCAAATTTTTTCTGACTAAATAAGACCAACCAGTAGAAACTGAAGAAATATCAAATGAAACTATTCCGTTTTTTGCTCTTTTCATATCGTCCTCAACACCTCCAATTGTTCTTCTGTAAGATCTTCTTTTTTCGGTATTTCTACTTCTAACTTAATCAGAAGATCTCCATTTGGGCCACCATTTATTCCACTATTACCTTTCCCAGCAATTCGCATAATTGACCCATTAATTATATTTGGTTTTAGTTTTATAATAATTTTTTCATTTCTATTCACAACACCAATTCCACCACAAGTTTTGCAACTATTCATAATAATAAATCCTCTACCTTTACAATTATTGCATGTAGTTTGATTTATCATTTCAACATTTGCAGATCTATTCACTTTTGTAATCCTTCCAGTTCCACCACATTCAATACATTTTTCTTTTTCTGTCCCTCCTAACCCTTTACATTCTGAACATATATCTTTAAAACTATATTCAAATTCTTTATCTCCACCACATATTGATTCATAAAGTGAAATTTTTATTATATACTTTAAATCTTTACCTTTCATAGGCATATTAGTAGTATAATGCCTTTCTCTAAATGGAAAGCCGCCGAAAGAAAATCTATTAAAAAAATCTGAAATTCCTGCTATAGGATTATCATATTCTGAGCGCTTCTCATCGTCTGATAATATACTATAAGCTTCGTTTATTTCTTTAAATCTATTTTCATCACCACCATGATCAGGATGATATTCTTTAGCTAATTTTTTATAAGCTTTTTTTATCTCCTCTTTGGTAGCATCTTTATCAATATTCAATATTTTATAGTAATTTTCAGACAATTATTATTTTCCTCCATCCAATATTTCCCATTCAAAACCACATAAAGAACATTTAAATTCGTGATTACTTATTGGATATGCTATTTTTCCGCATCTAATACATTTATGTATCATATCAGACATTGTGCGAAAATCATCATTTCTTTTTGTATTGCCGTAATATGTTTCAACTTCTACATCATCGTTACTAAATTCATTTTTAATCAAAGCCTCGAGCTCTTCTAGCATTTGATTAACGCTTTCCTCATTAATTAGGTCTCCATCCATAAATTTACCATTATTCAATCTCCATGTATAACCACATACATGACATGCACAATATTCTATAACTAGATATTCTCCACAGTTATCACATATAATTTTATCTTCGTACATAACGCCACCAGAATTTTCCTTACAATGAGGACATTCCATGTTAATTCTCCTTTTCTCTTAGCATTTCAATAACACTTCCTATAATTTGAATATTGTCTTTTTCAACAATTATAGCTATAGGTGTAAAAGCCTGATTATCTTCTAGATCTGGATATTGAGAAGTTGCAAACAATACTTTAGAAAGAGATGGTACATATAATATATCATTAGCCAATATATTAAATTCGCCATCTTCTTCTGTATATGTATTTGCATCAAAATTTTTATATTCGCCTTTTCTAGGAATAGTAATATTATATTCCTCTGGATAAACTTTAAATTTATAATTTCTAGCTGGCAAAAGCATCATTGTAGGAGTACCTATTATCTTCAACATATCTACTTTGCTTTCTTTTTGTTCTTTCTTCTTTTCAACTTTCTTTCTTGGCATAACAAACCCCCTTATTTTATAGAGCCTATAATATTTTTTAATTCTACAATACTACAGTCGGATGGATCTTTACCATCATAAGGTAAAAATAAAGCTATTAAATTTATTTTTTTACTCATATCTTTTATAGCTCTTAAAGTACCTTTCACTCCACCTTCATCGCCATCAAATAATACAATCACTGTAAAAGCCATGCTATATAATAAATTCTGTTGACCATGCGTTATAGTACTTCCCATACATGCTACTGCATTTTTATATCCAGCCATATACAATTTCCAAACAGATTTAAATCCTTCTACAACAATTATTGTTTTGGATTCACCTATATAATTTTTTGCTTCGCATAAATTATATAAAACCAAGTCTTTTTCAAATCCTTCTGTTAACAAATATTTATAATCTTCGTCAGCTTTGCCAGTTATATCTCTACAACTATAAGCTACTAATTTTCCGTCTTTATTTCTTATAGGAATAACATCTCTTTGAAAACCATATTTATCTACATAACCCCCGCCTATTTCAAACTTATCAAGAATTTCCTTAGTGAATCCCTCTTTTTCAAAATAATTAGATCTAAATTTTTTAAAATCCTTAAGATATTCCTCAGTCACATGTCCAGGCGGTAATTCATATTTATTTGCATGCTGTATAACTTCTTGTCTATCTTTAGCTCTTTTAAATTCTACATAACTAATATCATTATGTATATTAATTCCAGTTATATTCTCTAAATATTCAACAGCATCATTAAAATTAAGATTAAGTACATGCATTACTAAGCTTATTACATCATATCCTATTTCCTCATGGCATCCATGAGAAAAACATATCCAGTTTTTTGTCTGCTTATTCATTCTAAAAGAAGTTTTATTATCGCCGCCATGTATTTTACAAGGCGCTCTTACTTCTTTTGAAGTACTTTTAGATATGCTAAATCCAAGTAGTCTAAGCAATGTGTCTACATCAACAGCATCTTTTAGTAAATATAATTTATATCTTAATTCTTCTTTATCCGAGGATATTGTCATCTAAACCGCCTTCTTCTAAATCGCTAACATCGTATTCAAATTCTTCGCTTTCTTTATATTCACTACTATTATAATCTATTAATTGAACTTTTGCTTCGCTCATTTGTAATGATCTCTTATAAAAATTAAAGCCTATTCCTTCTTCCGGTGTCGTTCCTCCTCGTCTACTATCTGTAATTACCAATTTATAAGTGCCGCCATCTATACCGACTTGTTGAATTTCTTCCATAGTTTTTGGCTTAAGAAACATCAATACATCAGCATATCTTAAAATTCTATCACTGTCTGCAATATCTTGTTGCCTATTGATTTGATTGGCGGCAAAAAAAGGCACGCCTAATTCTCCCGCCAAATCTTTTAATGTAGTTGTAACATCACCAAGTAACTGATATTCTTTTTTATTTTTAAAATCAGCTGATGGAGGAGCTTTTATATAATCAAATATTCCTATTTCTATATTTTCACTATATTTATATTTCTTGTAACTAGCTACAAGCTTATCTATATTATAACCTGGCATATATTCATGGTATAATTTACCTTTTTTTATTATTTCTATAGCTTTATTAATATTATAATATTCCTGCTCATTATATCCGCCATGCTTAACTCTTCTTTCAGGAACACCAGACATCATAGCTATAATTCTATTTCTCCATTGTTCAAAAGGCATTTCTGTATCAATATATAATGCTGGCTTAAATAGTTCATAAGCAACATGGGCAGCTATAGCTGACAAAAAAGTGCTTTTGCCATGTTTTGGTCGAGCACAAACAATATGTAAAGTACCAGGAATTAAACCATCTAATCTTCTATCAAAAATTTCAAACCCTGTACTCATACCACAAATTTTTATTGGATTATTTCTTCTTTCTTCTATATATTCATCTATTCCTTCAGCCAAATTAGTAGCATCTTTAACAGCTTTTGACTGCATTGACAAATTCATTATATCCGCACCAACTTTGCCCAACATATCAATAGATGTAATATCATCATTTTTAGATTCTTTTTTTAACACATCCAAATTAGATTCCAATCTACAATACAACTGATATTTAGTGCTAGTATCTAGTACTTTATTAACATAATAATGAATATTGCTATCATCTAAATCTAACCCAATCACTGCATTTACATACTCATGGCCACCAATTTGCTGCAAAATACTTTCTTTCTGGGCAAGACTGATAATCATGCTTCCATCTAGCTTAGAAATTCCATTTTTTATTAAAGACCCTATCATAAGCCACATCAAACGATGCTCGGGCCTTAAAAAATCTTTATCTGAAACATTAGAAGAAATTTCAAAATAATTATCCATTTTTTTAAAACAATAAGATAAAAGTGCTCTTTCACATACTGGCTGACAAAACAATTCTTTTGTCTTTTCGCTCATTACCTACTCCTCTTTTCATCATTTTAATTATAAACGTGTCCATAAAATTAATTAAACTACATCAACATTCACTGCTGTAGGGCCTTTTTTGCCATGCTCTACGTCAAAGCTAACTTTATCGCCTTCTTTAAGAGACTTAAAACCACTTCCATTGATTCCAGTATGATGAACAAACACATCAGAACCATTCTCTTGCTCAATAAAGCCATAGCCCTTACTGTCGCTGAACCATTTCACAGTTCCATTACTCATAAATCTTTTCTCCTTTCTTTTTACATTCTTCTTTCATCCCTGGCAAATTTTAATTCATTCTCTCGTCTGCCAAGTTCTCTTTTAAACGTATTTATCCATTCTATATAATAATGCTCAAGATTCTCTGTCATGATGATTTCTTGTTCAAGAGCTTCTATATCTATTTCTATCTGCTTAAGCTCTTCATTTGAATCTATTACAGCTCTTTTATGCTGTGATTTAGTCAGCTTTCCTTTAGCAATACCTGACTCTTCTACAGACATTTCCATAAATTTACGCTTTTGCATTAATAATACTTTGCTTTTATTTATTTGGGAAGCAAAATAAATTAAAAATTGTGCAAGCCCTATAGCATATCTACTAATATCTTCGCTACTTGTAGACTCCAGCGTTCGTGGATCATAAGCAAAAATTTCATCCATAAGATTTTCATTTCTAGGCATTTTATAAACCATAAGATCTTCAGATTTTTTATTTAGATATTCATTTATTTTGTTCATAGTTTGCTATCCTATTTATACCAAAATCCCTGTATTGTAAAACAGCCTTCTTCGTCATATATATCATCTTGTTCAAGATCTATAAATTCTGATGAATGGCCGCATTTATTAAATTCTATACCACGAATAACCACATCCCAATCTGGATGGCCAGATAATATTTTTATAAGTTCAGCAGCCTTCATATTTAACTAGCCTCCTCATCTATCATTCTTTCTTCAAATCTTGGTTTTTTGCCAGTACAAAAATAATCATGCCCTACAAATTTACCAGTTTTAGGATCAAAAAATTCTACATAATCTGACTTCATTCCTATTTGTTTACATTCAAATGATAAATTACAATATTTTTTTTCGCCAGTAATTGTGCCGTCTTCTAAAGGAATAAAATCTGAACAATCCTTATCTAATATATCATCTTTTTTACCCTTTATTATTATCTCTTCCATTTTTTAAACTCCCTATATACCATAGCTGTGATTTAATTATTTTTCCCATCAATTTATTTTTATCTATATCTTCGTTATATTCAATAATGACAAAAGGAACTTCATTAATTTCAGCATATTCTTTTTTTAAATTATCGCGCTTTACTAATTCAAAAAATCCATCTCTATCTTGATGAAAATGTTTAACAAATTCGCTATGCTGTCTTCCCTGACATTCAAAAAGTATATCCAAATCTTTAATATAGAAATCAAAAAATAATCTGGCTCCTTTATAATTTATATAGTATTCTTTTACCACAATATTATGAGGAAATATTTCTTTAAGTAAATCATAAATTTTGTCGGATAATTCGCTCATTATAGTCCCAATGTTTCCTTAGTAGCCTTTCTAATTACTTCATAAACATCGTTATGTTCCTTAAGAAAATCAATTAAATTGTCTTTACCATTAAATTTTTCATCGCCATAATAATACCAATTACCACTTTTATCTACAATACCAAACTGAATTGCAAGATCTGCTACTTCTGCAATAAAATCATAGCCTACACCATAAATCAACTTTATAGTAGCTTTTCTCCAAGGTGCTGCTAGTTTATTTTTAACTATTTCAAATTTACATTCATGTCCCGTAACAATCCCTTCCTCATTAACTATATGAGAAGATTTGCTTTCTCCACCCTCCACTTTTATTCTACCAGTAGTGTAAAATCCTAGCGCTTCTCCACCAGTAGTTACACGAGTATCTCCCCATTTACCGATATCATGCCGTATTTGATTAATAAATATAAGCAGTGTATTTGTCCTATTCGCTATAGGCGTTAACTTAATACATGCTTTACTCATTAATCTCGCCAATAACCCTATGTAATTATCGCCTATTTCTCCTTCAGCCATGCCCTTAGGCAATAAAGAAGAAACACTATCTATAACAAGAATATCTATTTCACCGGTTTTCATAAACTTTTCAGCTATTTCTAAATTTTCATCGCCAGTGAATGCTTGAACTAGTTCTATTTTATCCACATCAATGTCTACACCAGTTTGTTTTCCCATATTCCTAACGAGTCGTGGATCTAGTGCATGCTCTGCATCTACATATACAATGCTTTTCAATCCTCGCTTAAATGCTTGCATAATAACGCTAAGAGCTAGTGTAGATTTACCACTACTATTCGGCCCATATATTTCATAAAGCCTTCCTCTTGCAAAACCGCCTATTCCAGTAGCGGCGTCCAATGCTAGACATCCAGTAGATATGGCGTCTATTATAAGATCCTCATGATCTCCAAGAAAACTAATAATCCCTTCTCCATATTTTTTAATTATGGCTTTACGTGCTATTTCTAATGTATCTGGTGATTTTTGATCTTCTGTTTTTTTCGTTTTAGCCATTATTTTGCCCCCATTTTAATCAATCCCTTATTATTTATAATTTCTTTGGTAAGAAGATTAACAAAATTATTACAATCTTCACAATATACTTCATATATACTAGATATTCTTATAATACCTTCAGTGTATCTTTCATAAGGATATCCTGCACATATACAATTTTTATGCTCGCACAATCTTTCCACTATTTTTCTCCATCGCCGATAAAATTTTATCTAATTTATTAGCCTGTATTTTCATATTTTTTTCATAATTATTTTTCATATATTGATCTTCTATTTCGTCAATCATTTTATCTCTAGATATTTCTTTTTCTTTATCTTTATTAATATTCAAAATAGAAATCGCGGTACTTATTATCCATCCTACTCTTAATATCATTATATCTACAATAGGCCTGTCTAATTTAAACTCTTCCTCATAATCAAATATAACGTCTATTATTGCAATACATTCTTGAATAGCTGCCTTTCTATTCGTACCTTCTTCTCTCGACGTCACAAATTCTCGAATTACTTTCATTTCTTCTTTGTAATATTGAATATACATTTGCAGTCTATCTGGATATTTCGCCCAAAGCTTCTCATAAAAATATCTTCTTAATTTTTGCATATCGTTTACATCATTATTTATTTCTAAGGGCTCAATTATTCGATAACCAGCATCTATAAGAATTTTTTTAGATTCTTCAATTCTTATTTCTTCTATAGATTTTTCTCCAGCAAATATATCATTATTATCTGTCATTCAATGTTTTTTCCACACCAAGAAAATCTAACCAAGCATTTATTACATTCGTGCATATCATTTATATCTGATCCACATCTAGGGCATATACGCTCATCTATACATAATCTATTATATTCTTTTAAAGCTATCTTTTTCTTAATTAGGTCATAGATTTTTCGCTGCGTATCATTTAAATATTGTAACTCCATAATTATCTCCTTTTAACAGTAGTTATCAAAGCTATATGATTACTATCATTTTCAGATTTAAATGTTATATAATTATTGCCTTTTGTGAAATGAATTTCTAGATTATCTCCTATAAAATCTTTTAACATCGAAGCTAAAAATACTCCGTTAACATCTACATCTAAGACGCTGTTAAAATTATTGTCAAACTCATGGACCGCTTCTACTCTATCGTTTTTTAATGTCAGTTTATTGCTATTAAAATTTAATGTTAGCCTATTATTATCTTCTGGATCTAAAACATCCATTATAGCAAGAATACTATCAGTAAAATCCACTCTTGGAAATATAATTGTTTCATTACAAGCAAACATTGGCTTATAGTCTGGATAACTTTCTCCTATAATTAAACTTCCTATAATATATATATCATTACATTTTATATAAACATACCGACCTTCAAAAGATATAAATACCTGACTATCATCATCTAATATAAAGCGCAAAATAGTAGCTAAATCATGTTTAAAAATATAAGAAGCTTGTCTTATATCAGCATTAATATTCATTGTGTCTTCAGCAAGTTTTACGCCGTTTGTGCCGACAAAAACTATTTTATCTTCGTCTATGGTTACATTCAAGCCTTTAAGAGCATTTCTTATTTCTGTAGGATCTATGCAATGAAGTACTTTTTCTATTCCTCTTTTAAGAATATTACTATTAATTATTAATTGAACTTCTCCAAAAGGTTTAATTATTGGGTATTGTGTCGTATTAAATATTTCAAATTTCAAGGTTTTATAAGAAGGCTTACTATTAGGAAATAAAGTTTTAGTTTTAATATTGCCTTCATCATTTTTAATAATAAAATGAAAATTCTTTGTACCATAGTTTTCTGATAATGGCACAAACCTTAAAACATATCCTTTTATATCTCTGAATTTTAATAAAACTTTACCCTTTTCTATAATTTCACATTCATTAGAATCTATAGTAATATGAACAAAACCATTAGTAGCTTTAAATTTTATATTATCATCAGCTTCAATATATAACATACCACTAATATCATTTTCATTCATTTTTACTATATTAGATAGTTTTGAAATTATAGTTTGTAATTTTCCTGTAGGTATTTTAAATTCCATTATTCTTCTCCTTTTTTTCTAACATATCTTTTTTACCTAATTCATAGGCTTCTAAGATTGCTTCTTTTATCCATGCTAAATCTCTGTAAAATACAGCATCCTCTGGTTCCATATAGTCACTGTGTCGTTCTATCTCCTTCCCATCATGTAATATTACAAGATCGCGACAACAATATTCTCCATCATCAATTATTTTTACTTCTAACATTTTTATTCCTCAATAATTTTTATCCATTGTGCCAATAACACATTTCTATTTGATGGTTTAATATGCATATTTTTTGCTTTACATGGTACAATATGTAAAAGTTCTTTTCTTTTTCTGAATTTTTTAAGAAAATCAGCAGCATCTTGATAGCTTTTCAAGACGTGCCAACCAGATAAATATCTTTTACCATGTGCGGCATCTCTTACCATTTTAGTGTTTGCTTCAAGCCAAACACCAGTTTCTAAAGATCTAGAACCATTATTTCCATGAAAAAGTGTTTTTAAACCATTTGGATGTTTTTCAACTATTTTATACAACGTTGTCATTTTTAATTCCTTATATATCATGTAGTAATTTTCTACACTGCCTATTAAAACTATCAATAGAATTTTGCATAACTTCGTGTACCTTATTATACTCTTCTTCACTCATAGACATAGCCTCACCATTAGGTGGCGATTCTTTTATAAACTTTTGGCTATCTAAACAATTAAGTAAATGCTCAAAGCTATCTTCTGAAATAATAATATTACCTTTTCCATCTTTTTTTGCTTCTAATTTTACCATCAATTTTTTCTCCTTAATATTTAATGCGATTAAAAAAACTAATTTCAAAATTCGCCGACTCTTTAGAATCAGAACCATGAACAATATTATGTCTTATATCTGTAGCTAGTTCTTTTCTAATAGTTCCCTGATTTGCTTTTTCTTTATCGGTAGCCCCTATAAGTTCTCTATATTTTGCTATAGCATTTTCTCCTTCTAACACCATCATTATGCATGGCCCGCTTGACATAAAATCCGTTTGGCCATCAAAAAAAGGCTTGTCTTTATGTTCTTTATAAAACTCTGCCGCCTGTTCCTTAGTCATTCTTATCATTTTCATATCTACAATTTCTAAATTTGCCATTTCTATCCGCTGAATAATATATCCAATTAAATATCTGTGTATCGCATCTGGTTTAATAATTGCTAATGTTCTTTCTTTCACGTATTTGTCTCTCCTTTTTCCTTTGTAAAGCACGATGCCTACTATATGGCCACCCACTCATGCCATTATTAAATCCACAACCACATTCTGATATATAAACTCCACAATCTAAACAATGAGATTCGCTGCCACTACAATAGGGGGTAGGGCAAGCAATATATTCATAATAATTTGGATTTAGGTTTTCATGTTTACATTTTAATACCTTATCCCAAAATTTATTTAGCTTCTTCATTAAAATTATATCCTTGGTTAACTAAAAATTTTATTAATTTTGCATTATCAGAAGGATGTATATACACAATACACATTTTACCATCATTTGATATAAAAGTAATAATCCCCATATTATTTATTTCCACTTTAATTTTTGAAGTGTCTATTGCTACTTCTGACATAATTTTCTCTCCTTATTTTTTATAAGTCCTTAATTTTGCTAATTGCCAAATATAATCATAAAGATGTAATCCTTTACTTGATGCTATTATTTCTCCATCCTCTACACCAATCTCTCCAGCCATATATTCCTTCAACAATTGAATTGCTCCCAAATTAGCTGGAAATCCGCCCCAAAGATCCCAGGAACGAAAATAGACGATAAAATGCAACTTATCGTCTTTTATACGAGTATCTATTAATCTTAAACATGGTGGATCTTTAAGTTCTATGTCTGTAGGAATACCAACTTCCATACAAGCTTGATTTGTATTAAATCCATCTCGTTTATACATGCGAATAATTTCATCAATCTGATTAACTTCATAAAGATCTCTATATCTTATAGTTAACCAACAAGAAAGTCTTTCACCATATGTATAATCTTCGCCAGATTTTTTTGAAAATGTCATTAAATATGGTAGGTATTCTTCAAGATACCCTTCTGCTACGGGATTTGGTATGCCTAAATGTGGGGGGATTTCTGGAAGGAGTGGCCTTACCCCAGGATATTTGATATGAACGGTTATGTAATCAAATTCTAGGCGCTGTTGGCCTTTATAACTACCTCTTTCTATTATATATTTTCTTCCAACATCTAAAATTCTATAAATACATTGAAACCACGCATCCGAAAGCGTAGTTGCTTCAATAAACTCTATGTTCATAAACTTCTCCGTCGCCTTTTTATTTGTATTTTCTAATTCAATTCATCTATATTATAGAATAAAATTACGATTTTGCTAGATAAAATTTTCATTTTTCTTCATTTTTTTTAAAAAAATTATACACCATTAATTGACACATCAAGACTTTCTGTTTCCGTAGCTTGATAACCTCTAAGGCGACCAACAAGAGAAGCATAAAGATGTTTCTGCCATCTATGTTTAACATTAGGAATTATATGAGCGTTTAAATTTAAGTGTGAAGGCAATTTACCATCTATATACATTCCTAAATCTATTTTTCTATAAGCAGACACTCTATCAATCAAATCTCTAACAGCTTCATCTATATTATTATAGTTTGACATCTTAAAAATATATTTATGTCTAACATCGACTCGTTCTATCATATTTTCTTTGTCTTGTCTATATGATTTAGCCCATATTGTCCAATGTCTATTTTTATCAATTCTATATACTTTATTTGAACCACTAACATAAAAATAATGAAAATTGTCATCTCCATAAGTTTCAAACATTAATTCTATAAATCTTTGCCATTGTGTTTCAAATCTTTCAAGATTTATAACAGCTTCATGGGTTTTAGGATTAATCCATGGAGGTAATTCTGTATAGTTATAATCAAATATTGGGGTCAAGCTAGCGCTTAAGTCAACAGATCTAAACATACCATAAATAGATGCTGATAAATCCAAAGCATAATAAGATCCATATAGAATTTGTAGTGTATCAAATACTGTATATTTATCTGTCACGCCAAATCTTAATTTAACAATTGCATAATTATTCGTACTAGAACTAGGAATAAGTCTAATATAAACATCGTCTTCAACATCATATATTGCTGTATTTATATAGCATTTTAAATTTGATATATTAAAACCTATCCAACCAAAAATAATTCCTCTTAGATCTAATTTATATATAGCTTTTATATAAGCTAATAAGTTCTTATATTCAGAATTAAAGCACATAAAATTAATTAAGGCTTTTAGATCTTTATGTTCTAATAAAGCAATATTAATTGCTCTTTTAAAACGAATAGTCCTAGGTATAATACTTGCACCCAAAATAACAGACTTTCCTATTGAATTTATATAAACTCCCAAATCAAACGGATTGATAGGATAAATTGAAGCCTGTAAATCTTCTTTATAATAACTTTCTATTGCTGCTCTTAAATTAAATGGAATTGCTATCCCTTTAAATCCTGATATATACGCGCTTAAATTTTTGGGTGGTATTGCATATATATACGCTTGTATATCACCAGGGCCGTATCCTCCAATTAAATAAATAGGTAGATTTTTCTCTACAGCAAAGCCTTTTTTACCAATTAAATATGCAGATAAGTCTGAAGCATAAATTCTCTTTATATAAGCTCCTAAGTCTTTATATTCTCTATAAAAAACATTTAAATAAGCTGATAAATCTCCATAATCAATTACATTCAAATAGGCTGGTAAATCAAAAGGCATCATATAACTTCTAATATATATACCTAAATTTAAACATTCTCTTTGAAAAATATTTAATCTTGCAGATACATCATAGTAATCATGCCACCATTCGCCAGTAATAGTTACCGATAAATTTCTTATTTCTATAATATTTATAATAACCTGTAAATCTTTTGGTGGTATGCTATATGCATAAGCTGATAAATTTTTTATATCCCAACCATGAATATAAGATGGCAAATCCTTTGGTGGTATACCATATATATAAGTTAATAAATTTTTATAGCTTGTTGTAGTACTTTTAATGTATGAGCCAAAATCTTCATAAGCTGATATAGTAGGTTTTACATAAACCGATAAATCTTTCACATCATGATCAAGAGCTAATACAACTATAGCAGCCTGTAAATCAGCTGTCTGTTGATATAAAGGAGATCCGAAAGTAAATTTAATATTGGCAGGATCAGAAGGCACATATCCACCGCTAGTAAATCTAAAAGGCATATTAAAAGCTGATGGTTTATTATATGACATTAAATTTCTCCATTAACCAGAAATCGTAGCTGGGTACATTTGTCCATATATTAAATCATTATAAACTGTACCACCTTCAGGATCTAAGCAAACTAAAAAGTGTGATCCGCTATATGTAGTCTCTATATAAAATTCTCCATCATCATTAGAAGTAGTAGATCCCATATAAGCTCCAGTGTCCTCTCTATACATATAAATAATGGCACCACTAATAGTAGTAGACGGTCCTTCATAAACATACCCAGAAAAATAAAATGGTTTTTCTCCCCATGCCTCTAATTCGGATATCTGGCACCAATACCCACCATCTACCCAAAGACCGTCAGCGGCAGAGGAACAAAATACTTTAAAATATCTATAACTAACTGGCTCATCTAATTCTAATTCCCAGACCGCATAACCAGAACCAGAACCAGTTCTTGTTGGAGCACTAAAAGTTTTTAAAAATGAATAGGTTACGTTATCATCTGATGCCCAAACATCTGTATCATCTCTACCACCATAAAAATTATCAGTATCTCTGTTATCATAAACAATAATTTTACTAACTGAAGTAGGAGATCCAAGATCAAGCCCGTATGCATAATGGATCTGCCAGTTAGTACCAGCACCCCATACTGGCTCGTCTTTAATTCCATCGCAAAGAAAAGCTATTCCAGTAGTAAGTGCGTCTGCACCAGCACCTCCGGTGTCTTCTTTTTTTAATCCATCTATAGCAGTTTTTTTAGTAAGTGCCACGTTAAATATTCTCCTTATATTAAATAGTTATTCCCCACCAACATTTTAGTTTAGTTTCGTAATCAGTTATATCCACATCATCTGGTATAACTGTTTTTATATACATATTTTTTGAAGTCTGAGGCTGTATATCCTGGACTTTAATCGCCGGCGAAATAATTAATTTATTTAGAGACGGGTTAGTAGTAGGATCAACAGTTCTTAATGTTATCTCAGTCTGATGATATTTTACTTTTGGTAAAAAATAGCCGTCCTTCTTAACTTCTTTCCAGTCAAGAGACCCATCAAGACCCCAAACTGGATCATAACTAATAGGAATTAAATTAGTTAAATTCTGAAATTCAACAAAATCTTCATATCTAAAAGAAAACAATGCTGGGCATTTTGTACTAGTTACACCAGCTATTGTAAAAGTTCTAACTATAGAGCCCTCATTGTCTATATATTTTACATAATCTTGATTTTCTGACCATACAATACACCCATTATATCCGCCCTTAATTTTAGTAGGTTGATTAACTTCAACATTTACATTTTCAATTCCATTACTATCAACATGATAAATATGATTACTATTAATATACCAAAAACCATTATTCATATCTGTAGTCATACGACTAGCTGTTCTTTCAAGGCTTATTGTATTTAATAATACACCGCCTGAACTATATCTATAAGCATTTTCGTCTGTATTATCTATAACCCAGCAACCATTATCTAAAGTACCACAAATAGCTCGTGGCTCACTCAGAGGCAACTGATGTAAAACTGTACCATCTGTT
>Ga0307376_10000561_pt1 | contig 45423 bp, 85 predicted proteins | sample TR2MG_FD_202536 | JGI IMG/M metagenome (GOLD analysis project Ga0307376, IMG submission 202536) | Soil microbial communities from Risofladan, Vaasa, Finland - TR-2 | ecosystem: Environmental > Terrestrial > Soil > Coastal area > Acid sulfate soil | place: Finland: Risofladan, Vaasa | collected...
TTCCAACATTATTGCTGCACAGATTAGAATGAATAGAGTGCAATCACAGAACATTCTAAACCAATCATCTACTGTGATTGACATAGCTATATCTACACTAGCTATGATTAATGACAGTGTTAGGAGTAGGAGTTGCATTACTTTTCCTTTTCATCCTAAGTTCACAAGCAATATCATTAAGACAAGTTCCAAATCTCCTCTTAAAAAATCCACCACGCCATGTCTTATCTTTAAATGACCTATAATTACCGCGCCTGCCACACTTCTTACATGTTACTCTATAGTCTTTAGGCATTACTTACTCTTCTTTAGCTTCAAAAAACTTAGCATCAGGGCCACAGTAATCATTCATTGTAAATGTTCTAAACTGAAAACACGGTTGGAGTCTTTTAGTGCCAGTCACAGGGTTAGTGTATTCACTTTTAAAACACTTAGGGTAATGTGGCTCACCATTTTCATGCTTACAGTTAATACAGAGTTTCATAACTAATTCATCCTATTCACTGACATAATCAGTTTAGTATCAAGATAAATCTGAATCCATAGCATCATAGCTTCTGTGCTACTATTACATTTATCATGCATTAGCATAGGAATATCTATGATATTAGCATACATCATTCCTGTGACTGTAGCGTGATTAATTATCTTCTTCACCATATTCTACTTCACTTTCGCTAAACAATTCATTACCACATTCTGCACAGTAATCACCTTCCATGACCTCATCACCTGCAAAAATAGGCTCTGAAAAGTGCTGCGCACAGCCAGGACAATAAATTTCACCATCACAAACGTAGCCGATTACATCGTAAGATTTCATCTCTTACTCTTTACTAAATTCCAATATAAACATAGCCGCATGACCTTAATTCTTCCATTTCATAATGAGGCTTTGAAATATAACCTCCACTATCAAATCCTAACATAGTATGAACATTTTTAATCAAATCATATTCACTATGTCGGTCTGTAATTACCTGATGATTCTGTGGCATCTCTTGCAATTTTGTGATTAGTTCTTTTACAGTCATCTCTTACTCCCTATCTAGTCAATATGCCCAACTTCTATTCTTACTTCTCTAATTGAAAAGTTTTCAGACTTAAACATTTCAATATACTTATCAAACGACCTACTATTTGTTTCTAACCAAGCGTATCTTATATCGCCACCAATTACGCGATAAGGATAACCTCCACTGTGCTGGTCTTTACCTACAAAAGCACCATTGGGGTAAACTAGGCAATAATAGTAATATATCATCTCTTACTCCTTTGCGCTACTACTAGTAAGAACCCCTTGCAATTTTATCTTCAATAATAACTGCTACGGCCTTATCAATTAGTGAACTTATTTCCTTATCTGTAAGTCTTTTAGCAAGATATAGTTCTACTGCTTTTTCTACTTTACCTCTGTAATTCTCCATTGCTTTTGAAGCAATTTCGCGTGTTACAGCATTTAGTTTCACACTAAACTCTTTAGTTACAGCCTCAATAATTAGCTTTTCATCCATTTCAATTGTGAATCTCATTGTAGTTTCTCCTTGTGTTTGTTATTTGTTTTGTCTTTGTTTGATAATACCTTCACTCAGTCTCTTAATAATATCAGACTGATTCCAAGTAATACCTTCATTACTCATAACAGCATTAAACGCAACTCGCTTCTCATTTACTATGTCAGCTAGAATATTATCTACTGTGCCTTCTGCTGTCATATACGTTGCGGTAACACTATCCGCTGTCTGTCCGATACGAATAAAACGTCCCTCTGCCTGTTCTTCATTAGCAGGGTTCCATTGTCTCTCATGCACAATACAATCACTACATGACTGTAGATTTAATCCCTCACCCGCTGCTAATGTAGATGCGATTAGAATACGATGCGCGTCGTTAAACTTCTCTTGTGTATGGAATCGTTCCTCACTATCCATCTCACCAGTAATCTTTAATGGTGCTAACATTCCATTATTTTGTAATTTACACCATTCTACTAGGACTTTAAATATTGCATCACCAACGTCTTTATGATGCACGAACACTACAATTTTTCTATCAGTTTGGTCTATAAACTCTTGAACAAATTCAATTGTAGCTGGTATTTTCGCGCGTCCTGTTGCATGTCGCATTTTTGCTAGTGCGGCGAGTATATTGCCGCCTTCTTTAAATGAATCTTCTTCTCCACTAATGACTGCCTGATTATATATCCTTATAAAATCGTTGAGATAAATTTCATATTCTTCCTTGCCATACTTATCCATTTCCACATACTGTAAATGTCTATCAATGAGTGGTAGTTCTGGCATTACTTCGACGCGCTCCTTACGAATCAATATATCAGATGTAAGTTTTCTAAAATCATCAATACGACGTATTCCACCTTCTTTATACTTAGCTCCATTCCAATAGTAATCAACCCATTGACTCTTGAATGCAGCGAAGGAATAGAACTTCTCTGGTGCTAGAATATTTAGTGCAACGAAAAATTCACTCCCACGATTTTTCCAAGGTGTGCCACTCATGGGAATGACATATTCACCACATTCCTTAACTAAGCGCCGCACTTCTTGTGTTCGTGCAGAGTCAGGGTTCTTAATCTGCTGGCACTCATCTAGAATTAGTGATTTAATACCTACATCATAAAACTTCTGTAAATCGAAACGACGTAGCAGGTCATATGATACAATATAACCTTTAAACATTGGTAGTAATTCATCTTTAGCAGTTTCAATTATCTGTGGAGCATAGAGTGGACTAATCCATCTTACTATCTCTTTGAAGAACTGAAACTTTAGAGATGATTTACAAACAATTAGATACTTTAATGCTTCTGGATGGAATTTAAGCCATGCTAATCCAATAATAGTTTTACCTAGTCCTTGCTCATGGAATAGGCCGAATCTGCCTAAGTTATGTTCTATTGCTCTAGCAGAATCAATCTGATAGGAGAACATCCTATGTTCACTGCACCGAACACAGGTATTCTTATTCCATTCATGCTGACAATTCTTAACTTCGTCAATCCATGAATTGCTAACTATAGTCTCATATGGATTTTGCTTAGGTAGAACAGTAGTAATTAAATGCCCACATTCAAGATAAGAGAATTTAGTCCCATTGAACTCAAAGGATGTTTTCTCTTTTTTAACTTTGCCACACGTAGGGCATTTATCATGTAATGTGGTGATACGGGGAGGAATTTCTGGCATTACTATGTTACCTATAATAACAATAGTTACTTAGAAAGTTTCTATATGCCATAAAATTCAGTGGATTAAAGATGTTAAGTGACCACCATGCACAGGTAAGGCAAGTTTCATCTAGATAGATGTTAATATAAGATGCGCGCAGTTTCTTACCGCAGATTGAACATCTCATACTATTCCACCTACTAGTGGCTCATAAATCCAACCTACTACACCATCATAAACCAGTCTAACTCTCTCACCTGTAGCAAGTGAGAAACTAATTTTCCATATTGTTTCGTCATTATCTGCTGCTGCGATTGCCAGTGCTAAAGTTTCATAGTAGTTAATACCGTGTGATTCGCTGCGCGTCTGAACTTGGAAATTAGTCATTGTGTTAATCCTTACTTTTTACCGGCACCCTGTAACATATTAGCTACTTGCTGTTCTGCTAACTTAATAGCTTGCTCTTGACTAATCTTTCCAGCCTCAACAGCCTTAGCATAAATAGCATTATAAACAGATTGCACTACTTTGTTAGTGCTCGGAATCTTACTACTCTTTTTTGGCTTAATTGGCTCTGGTGACTTATAACGTAGGTCAGATTCCTTGAATTGTGCTCGCTGTTCTAACTTTAGTTTAACTACAGTTTCATTTAAGAATACCTGATTCGCTTCGGCGCGTGCTACCATGCTAAGACGAGTCGCGCCAAGATGCATAATGACAGAACGTAATTTTTCAATGCGCGCTTGCACAGTCTTAGCTAGTGTTAGTTGCTTATCTTCGATGGTATTATCTGATTCAATACGATTCTTAATTTCAGCTACAGAGATAGTCTCTGCATTGAAAAATTCTTCTCTAGAACGAAGTGACTCATTAGAATCAATTTCGCGCACCAATTCGGCTACCTTTTTCATGGTAGCATCTAACTTTTCTTCAGGAGTTAGAATAGCCTGAATAGGCTCGATTGGAGTGATAGTCTTTTCACGGTCAGCACAAGACTTGCACATAAGAATAGAACCGATTAATTCACAATCGGTATTCTTACCGCAAGACTCGCAATCTGTTATACCGTGCTCTTTTTCTATACGTGAGCAGGTAGCACATTGTAGAGTATCTAGACGTGATGGCACAAATGAATGATTCATTTTGTCTCTTATGGAATGTTGACAACTCAATACTGTGTTCTACCTGCTAGATATATAATCTAACAGTTTCCCTTGAAGTTAAGTGAGTCATCCAAGGGCGACCGATTATTTCACTACTTTTTTCCAATTTGCTCGGTAGTGTGCTACTTGCTCAGGGTAGCTATTTATCGGTCCTAATAGTAGAACACAGTATTCAGTTGTCAAGTAACTAGTTTCATCTTAGTATCCAATCTAACATGAGAAACTAGTAAACTATGTTAGAATGGTATGATTACTTTTAATACTTAGGCAATCGCATTAGAATCTCCAATCCAATACTAACAGAGTCTAGCAGAATGTCAAGTGTTATTTTACCACACCCACCAAAGCCAGTGATAAACATGAGGCTTATGAATAGTCATTATGTTTATCACTCTGTAAGGTATAAGACGAAACCTTCTGAATTTTGCGTATGCTGAACGGACCGGCATTCTAATAAGCATATAGATTACTCCCATACGATGATGTTACGCATTACTTCGTGTAGTCTTTAGTCCTGCTACCCTTACCGAAGAAACATTTTCTACCACGACGCATAGCTGATTCCCTATAGCACCGCACCTTCTGTAATGTTTCACCATATGTATACTTGCGTTTGATTAGATTTATCATAATAGTTCCATCATCTATCAGAACATGCACTAGATGATGGCATCCACTACAAAGCACCATAGTGTTGTTTCTCATCTTCACGCCACCTACACCTTTCGGGTGTATATGGTGACGATGTAATAGCTTACTTGCGTGCTTTTCTAGTGGTGTAAATCCACAAACTTCACATCTTAACTTGGCACCTTCGGAGTCCCGCTGCCCCTCCGCTCTAGGCCCGTCGCCTTCCCGCTCGGAGTCCAATGTCCCGTCCGGCGCTAAGTCGTTGCCTAGACGGTCCTTGGCCCCTTCACTACCCATACCCTATAATATACGCCCATGAGCCCCTCTTGTCAAGTGTCACCTAGAGAGGACACCATCCATATTGTTGTATTATGATATATAATAAAAAAAAAAAAAAAAAATAAGAAAGAACGAAACAACACACTAAGGGGAGTGTCACCTAAATAGGGCAGTGGGGTAGGACGATAGGGGTCCATATATAGAGGTATACCTAGTCAAGTTATAAGTCCACTAGAATCAGTGACTTACGAGCGGACGGCATGTTGGAACGGGAGCGGGAATCGAGCGGGACGGGAGCGGAACCGGAGCGGGAATGTGACGGGATGAACATCATCTAAATAGGACATTGATTTTTCGACTCCTAAGCGAGAAAAGACTTGACAAATGACCGACCGAAGCCTATACTATAGACAGTGGTAATTAAGCCACGGAAGGAGTCAAGCCAATGAAGGTCGAGACTGGCGAAGGAACGATTCGGGCTGGTGACAAGTCGGCCACCGTAAACAAGGAATCTGTTACTTTTCAGGTTCCTAACGACATCATCTACAAGTATCAGTGGGATGCTTTGGAAGATGGTGACATCGTTGTCGAGAGTGAGCATGTTAAGGCGGAGGAAGTTCTTAGTGCGGTTAATACCGTGCGGAAGAATAACGCTCGTCAGAACTCTTACATGTCGGCTCTCGCACCTTACAAGCCTGACACGATGAGTCAGGAAGACCGTATCGAGGTTGCTAAGCGTAACCTCTTGCAGGCTAAGGTTCCTGCCGAACTTGTCGAGCAGACCATTTCCGCCATGCGGGCGCAGGTTGCGAGTCTCTAACATCATCGTTAGTAGATAAGAAAATACCGGGAACGGACTAATAATCCGAACCCGGTATTTTTTTTGTTTACTTGATTTTGCCTTTAATCCATTTACACTCTGTTTCCAGAATGGAAATATAGACTATGGCAATCTCAAACTCGCTCATATTTGGAAGTGATTGCACAATTCCAATCATGATACGTTTGTGAGACTCAAGTCTCTCCAAAACCTGTGATAGTTCCAATTCTCTCATAGTGTCACCTCATACAAAGAGTTTACAAGCGCCGTAAGACTTGACGATGTTGCAGTTATTCAAGTGATTGACATGGCTGACACGATGCGCGTTTACCATTAGTCCACTGTGAGGTAAGAGAATACCTCGCAACGGAGCGGCACCACAATAGGGACAATGGCGCTTATCTCGGTGATAGTGAGCGGAACAGATTGCACACTGTTTGACCATTGTGTTATTCTCCATAATGACAGATAGCGGTGATACGCGACTGGAATTTGTCACGGTTGAAACGTGGGCTATCCAATTCCATTTCAAGCGTAAGACGTTTTTGAAGGTCATAGATAGCATCGACGGCGTTCGCATTTGTAGATGCTAGCAGCGCGCCAGCGATACAGGCTGCAATTCTCTCGTAATCTTTTCGTGTCACTTGTCACCCCTCCCAATCGATTCAAGATGCTGACGGATAGAGTGTAGCACGTTAGTCGTGCATAGCTTACACTTCACTTGCACCTGCCTTGTGATTATAGACTCATTAGACTGCACCTTGAAACTCTGTTAGTTCTGTTTACACTTCAAACGTGTAAAGCCGTAAGGCAATTTACCTGCTTGCACGCCCAGAGTTACAGGTAGATTATCATATTCGATGGCCGACCGCAATTCTGCAATGGCCTGTTCTACCGCTCTCTTAGGACCGTCTAACACTAGAGTCTTTGTCATTGTTGCACTTGTCCAATCCAGGTGCAATCTAATCAGTCTACAATCTATTTAGTTGTCAATGAACCCTGCGCGACTGGTAACAATATACATCGTCACTAGTCGCTTGTCAATACCTTTGTAATATATATTACTTTGTATTACAAAGTTTCATTCCATACTACTCTAATACTAATGATGATGCTGATGATAATGATGGCATCACATCATCCACTACATCATCGGACCCCGTATGGGCATGTTGAAGGGTCCCATCTGAGGAAAACCGGAAGGGAACATTGTCCTCCATCGATGGGTGATAGTTTTATTGATTCTAAATTACTACATCATAGAGTCTCATATCATATGGATGTTAGAAAAAATTTTGGAAAAATAATAATCTGAAGGGGTGTCCACTTTTGAGGACACTTATGATAAGTCCTTTGGAATCAGTAGTTTAGTCCCTCTTGACAAGGGGGGAGAGATGACCTATACTTCTCTTAGGGTGTAGGGCTGCGCTCAATTATTATAAATCAGTCCATATGATAGGAATTATAGTTATGGTCAGGGATAATGCCATTAGGTATAGTTCCGGATGAGATATTTGATAAAGAGATAGAACACGAGAAGGATGTAGTTAAGACTCCTATCGTTATTGATAAAGAGCACAGTGGTAGAAGGAATGGTGATAAGGCAGTTCCCCAAGAACTACGTAAGTTATTAGGTGAAGAAGCTACAGTTAATGGTAGGAAGAGTGCAGTAGCATTAGGAGAATCATTTGGTGTAAGTCATGATTCAGTAGATGCATACACTAAAGGCGCTACATCATTAGCTACCTATCATAAGCCGCAAGAAGATTTAAAGTCCCATCTAGAAAAAGTTAAAGAACGAATCACTTCTAAAGCTAGTAGAACACTTCTCGGCGCACTTGATTCAATAACTTTAGATAAACTTGCGGGAGAAAAGCCTCGTGATGCCGCAGGCATCGCTAAGGATATGTCTGTCATCATTCGTAATATGGAACCTGAAGCTGGAGAAAAGACACATATTGGTCCAAATTATGTATTCTATTCACCAGTGATGAAGAAAGAATCTGACTTTGAGATTATTGAGATAAAGGAATGACCAAGAATCTACCCCAAATGTTAGAAGATGTTAGAACTGGTGATTGGCTACTGACAGATATCTATGGTGATGTTTATAGGATTAAGTTGATGGGTAAACGTGGTAATCCACTAGTGATAGTTATAGAGAAGAAGAAAAAGTAATGCTACGATTCACTGGACTACCAGGAACTTCTAATCCTTATGTAACTATTAATATATTTGATGATAAGACTATTCTCTTATTTAAAGAAGCTAATGAGTGGAGCCGTATTAATAAAATAACCGTTGATATTAATGCTATAGATAATGGTAAGCATAGTGCAAATACTTTTCATGGTCATTCATTAGCATGGGATTTAGATACTGATAAAGATAATCCAATTGATTTAGTCTTATTAGGTAAGTATCTACAGATGCGGCTCCCACCACCTTATGAAATAGTTTTGGAAGATACTCATGTTCATATTGAATTTGATACACATAAAGGTAGATAAATGATTGATTGGTCAATAACATTAGGATTGGCATGTGGATTAGGTCTACCAGGAATGTTAGGCTTATTCTTCTTAGTAAGAATGGAGAACCGTGTCACTACATTAGAGAGTGCGCGTGAGGATGATACTAAATGGAGAGTTCGCATTGATCTTAAATTAGATTCTATTGCACGAGATGTTAATAAGTTGATAGGTGCAAGTACTATCATAGAGTAGATAGATGGATTATCAAGACACAATGAATTTTGGTCGAAAACTTAATGAGATATATCTATCTATAACTAGAAGTCCAATTCATATTGAACTAATCACAGATTTATTCTGGAGATTTTATGAGGGGGGATATACAGTAGGTCAAGTAATTTCACATTGTAATCGACGTGCTAATGAGGATGTTGGTTGCCCAATACCACCTGAACCAGAACCATTACCTTCATTACCGCGACTTAAAGTTTCTGGTAAGTTTTTCACTCTAGAAGATGGAACACCTTTTACGGTCATAGAAGCTAGTGACTTTAATGCTCTTGGAAGATTTGTTAATGGTGAGAATCTAGTAGATATTAGAGACCAGCGTAGATTATTAGGTTATAATTTTATTCGTGTCTTTACAGCATACTCTGTGAATGGAATTGGTAGGCTTATACCTAATGATATGATGTATCGAGCTATTCCAGAGTTCTTACAGTATTATGCAGAAGCTGGTATCTATGTTGAACTGGTAGCATTCACTGGGCCTTATACAGAATTATTTGCGAATCAAGAAGAGATGAAAGAACACTGGCGAAAGCTAGTGGACATTTGTGATAAAGAGAGTAATGTTCTACTTGAAAGAATTAATGAGCATGATAATAGTGCGAATCTTGGGTCACCAGATAATTTACCGCGTCCATTAGTAACTATTGCATCTAATGGTTCAGCTTGTGCTGATGCGAGACCAAAACAACCAGCGTGGAATTATTGTTGTTACCACAGTAATAATTTAAATGAGTGGTGGCGTAAGGTTGGACATAATGCTATGGAGTTCGCTAATATTTGTAATCATCCATGCCTATCTAATGAGAATACACGATTCCCTGACAGGGATAATAATGTAGTTCATGCATATGATGCTGCGCGTGGTGCAGCACTTTTATGTGCAGGTTCTTGTTTTCATAGCATTCATGGTAAGAGTTCAGAACTGTGGGATGGTAGGGAATTAGAATGTGCAATCGCTTGGGCAGAAGGTGCATTGTCAGTTCCATTAGAATTTCAGAGAGGTAATTATCATCACAGAACTGATCTTGAGTCACCGGGTATTCTCCGTGCTTATGATAGACAACTATCAAATGGACGTAATTTTGTAGTTAAGATTCATGTGTAAGAGGAGAAGCATCATGTTAAAAGGTTACAAGACTTACATAGTTGCCATTCTTATTGCTATCGCTGGTGCGGCCTATTCATTAGGCTACATAGATGAAGCTACTTATCAGCTTATCCTGACTCTGTTAGGTGCTGGTGCTATCGGGACTATGGCAGCTAAGGTTAACAGGATTAGTGAGTAATGTGGAATAAGATTAAGAAGATCTTGGGGCTTATTACAGATATTTTAACAGTAGGCCGAAGTAAGGGCTGGTGGGATAAGCCTAACACTGTTTCTAAGAAGGATAAGTAAAAATGACAGTTGTAGCTTCTACTAAAGGTGTAATTGCATCTCTTCTTAGTTTAGTAACTACAGGCACAGGAACTGGTGTAGTTTTACCAATTAGCTCTAGTAATCCACGAGTTCATTTTCGTGGTGCTGGAACTATTACTAGTGGAACTGTATTACTTGAAGAGGCACAGTCTTATGATTATGCTGGAACATGGTCTCTTCTTTATACTCTAGATGCACTCACTTTAACAGGTGGTAAGGAACAAGTAGTTCATATATTAGGAACTATTGGTGCAATCCGCGCCCGTGTATCAGCTAATATAGTTGGTGGTGGAACTATTACTGCAGAATTAGTGAGTGACTAATATGGACTATCAGAAACTTATAGATGAAGCAAATGCACGTTCTGCTAAACTCTACTTGCATAGACAGCAATTACAGATGCAAGCACAGCAGATTCAGATGCAATCTACTCAGGTTGAAATGGATATGCTTAAGTTGGATGGTGAGATTGATTCTCTAAAGAATCTTCTGGTGATGGAGTCACAGAAGAAGGAAGAGAATAATGGCTAATAGTATATTTCTTTTTCCTTTTATTGGTGACAAAGTTACTCCCGGTCCAATAACTATAGATGGACCATTAACTCTAATTAAGAATGCTATTGGTGTAACTTCTGCACCAGTATTAAGTTTAGTTAATAATACTCCAGCAGCAGCAGGAGCGCAGCAGTATTCACCAGGATTATCTCAGATAGGACAGGGATGGAAAACCAATGCTACTGCTGGTAGTCAACCTGTAGAAGTTAGATGGGAAATAAGACCTGTTCAGGGCGCGGCGGCGCCGACGTTCACCTATCACCTCATGGGGCGCGTGAATAATGGGGCGTGGGACAATCTCCTTAGGATAGATAGTGTCGGGAATGCGACATACTACGGTTCCCTAATCGGCACGTCTAACGTGTTCACAGGCGCATCGGCCTATTTCTCTTGGAATGGACGTAGTTTAGCTTTTTCTCCTGTTGACGGCGCCGTGTCATTTACGACATCGGACCCACTGGTTAGTGGTATTCGTCTCCAGTTTGCCGCCGCCCCCACCATCGCCAGCGGTTTTGGAACTACACCATCTATTACAGCAGATTCTACAGATACAGCAGGACAAGTTAATGTAGGAACTGGTGGAGCTGCTAGTGCAGGAATAATTAATTTTGCTACTACATGGGCTTCTGCACCATTCGTAGTTGCTATGAATGCTAGCACTGGATTAGTTCTTAAAGCTATAGCTACTACTACTCAATTAACTATTACTTCTTCGGCAGCATTTACGGCTGGTGACTTAATTAATTGGATTTGCATTGGAGCTAATTAAATGGAAAAGGCAGTTTTAATAACTCCAATTGTTTCTTCATCGACTGTAACGAGTTATAGTATACTATCTGTAACTCCACAGTTTGGAGTCCAGGGATACCCTGATACTCTAGATATAGTATATATTGATAACTTAGGCAATGTAGCTGCTAAATCTTTTGATGGTGCAACTGCTGTGGGACTAAATAATGCATTTAACAATATGGATTTTAGAACTAATTCATTAAGAAAGCAGTCGTTACAGTTCTTAATCTCGCAGGGTGTAATTCCACCTGCTACTATAGTAAACGAATAAGGGAGATAAATGATGACTGGCAACATTACAGTAACTGGTGTAACTGGTCCTGCTAAGACCATGACCGCAACTGTTTTTAACAATGCTGACCGTCTTGACATTCAGTTTGATAAGGCTGTGCTCTTTATCACTAAGGAAGATGGTAAGGTAGTTCCAGTTGACTTATCTTCTATCGCTACTGTTACTGTGACTATCGCTACTGGAGTAGCTACTATAGCTATCTCTACTTAGGTGTGAAATGTTTTCTTCATTAGTTCTCTGCGTAGCACTAGCACAACCGCCACAGATAGAGACTAGGGTATTCAAGTTATCTATCAGTGCAACTGCTATTTTACAAGGTGCTGATATTGCAGAGACTATGTATCTATTAGGTAGATATCCAGGTGGGTTCCATGAGGGTAATCCACTCTTTCGACCATTAGTAACTAATCCTACTGGTATGGCAGTAGTTAAGATGGGAACTATGGTAGGAGTTGATTGGATGCTAATTAAATTACATAAGAAGCATCCAAAAGCAACTATGTGGGTTTCATTAGCATGGACTGGTATATCTGCTTTTGCTGTGATTCATAATGCTAGGCTTCGTCATTCAGTAGAATAATGCCATTTAACGAAAAAAACGAATGGCGTCCTACACGTAAACAGGAGAAGTTTTTAGCTCTACCAACTTCTATTAAGGAAGCTGCGTTCTTAGGTGGAGCTGGTAGTGGAAAATCCGAATTATTATTAGCTTATCCTATCATACACAGGTGGATAGAGAATCCGCGCTTTAAGCAAGTGTTTATGCGGCGCACGATGCCAGAGTTAAAGAATGAGATTGTGCCTCGTGCTAAGATTTTGTATCGACCATTTCATGTAGACTTTAACAAGAGTGACATGGTGTTCACTTTTCCATCAGGTGCCATAGTTAAGTTAGGACATTGTGAGCATGAGGATGATGTTCATAACTATGACTCCATGGAAATTAACTTATTCACACCTGATGAGATAACTTCTTACACTGAATGGCAGTATCTTTACATCGCCTTTGAAAGAGTCCGAGCCGCGACTGGAAGTGGATTACCATCAATTGTTAGATGTGCAGGGATGCCTGGTGGTATTGGGCATACATGGGTAAAAAAGAGATTTATTGATCCCTGCCTTGAAGGTGATAAGATTATTGTAGGTCGTGGTGGTAATAAACGAATTTTTATCTTTGCTACTCAGGCTGATAATCCTTATGTTGACCCATCTTATAAACAGTCTCTTGAAGGATTACCAGAAGCTGAAAAACAAGCAAAACTTTATGGTTCATTCGATGCTTATTTAGGTCAGGTATTTGAAGAGTTTAGAGATAGAAAGTATCCAGATGAACCGGATAATGCACTTCATGTTATAGAACCGTTTGAAATACCAGAGTATTGGCCTCGTATCGTTATCGGTGATTGGGGCTATCGTGCTATGACATGGATTGGCTTTGGTGCTATTAGTCCTGATGCGCGACTTTATGTATATCAAGAGTTAACATTTATTAAACAGAAGATAGAGGAATGGGCACCTGTAGCTAAGGAATTCATTGATAAAGATAATCCCCGCATCGTTCGCTTCTGTAAATCTGCTGGACAGGATAGGGGAATGGAACATACTATCCAACAGCAGATTGAAGATGCTATAGGTAGACCAATAGAATTATCGCGTAATAGTCCTGGCTCGAGAATAGCAGGTAAAATACTTCTTCATGAGTATCTTAGATTCAAACAGAAGGTGCGGCCCGCTGAAGATGTAAAGACTTATAATGATGATTATGCTCAGTGGATTCTTCGTAATCGCACTATGGCTGAGTATAACTCTTATCTCAAGTCGTTCACACCTTATGAGGAAGAAAAGAATCTACCTAAGTTACAAATTTTTAATACTTGTTCTGCACTGATAAATGCTATTAAAGCATGTGTATATGCCAAGAGTAGAGAGGGAGTTTCTGCAGAAGATGTAGCAGAGTTCGATGGTGATGATCCCTATGATGGCATAAGATACATGATTGATGCTGCTGATACTTATGTTAATGATGCAAAGAGTGAATTTAATGCTATTCAGAGGCGAGAAGAACTTCTTGCTAAGTTAAGTAATGATAGAGATTTCACTGCATTCTATCGTAATGCTAGGCATATTGAGAGAAGTGATGGAGTTCAACCTGTAAGAAGGTATCATAGGGCATCACGATGATTAAAGAAATAATCTATAAGCTGTTTGGCATAGAAGATGACTGTAAGGGATGTGAGATTCTTCAGCATCAGATTGATAATGCTAATGCTGAGAAGAGATTACTTCTTGATTCATTGTTAAAGATTACTAATCCTTCTGCTCCAGTAGAAGAAGAGACTAGAACATATGAACCTATAGCACCGCGCCATATGCCTTGGAATGTAAGAAAACAGATGTTAGAAGAGAAAGATAGGATGAAGGCTGAAGAAGAAAGAATAAAGAAGGGCATAGAAGATATTGAGAAGGAAGTAGGAATAAATGCCGAACAAGATAAAAAGCAAGAAGCAGTATAACTTCTTTCAGATGATGGCCCACTCACCAGAAAAATCTAAGAAAAAAGGCGTAGGCCCATCACCATCTGTAGCTAGAGAAATGATAATGGGTGAGAGTAAGAAGAAGCGTAAGGTTTTAGCGAGTAAATAGATGCCCGCTAAGATAAAGAATCCGATTGCTCTTAAATATCAGTCAGGACAGGAGTCTGTATTAGATACTCCTACGACTAGTATTATTAGAAAGATTTTAGATTTAACTGGAGGTAATGATCCTGCTGGACAGATAATGGGAATGATTGCTCCTATGATGGCTGTTAAGCCGCCTGTTCCTACTCCTCTTAAAAATATAGGTAGTAATATTATAAAAATGATAGAAGATCGTGCAGCATATGAAAATGTAATAAAACGTATATTTGAACAGAAGAAAAAAATGTATAGTTCTCCATCATCTCCTTTTGAAGCTGAATTCGGTATGCCTCGAAAATTAAAATAATGGCAGAAGATAGAATACCTCAGTTACTCAAAACAGTAGTTGATCATTTCGATCAAGAAGATAAAGCTGTCAGAGAACGTCAGATACTACTTTGGCGTAAGCTAAAGTTATATTGGGATGGATTCTCTCGTATTTATTTCTCAGAAGTAGCGCACGACTGGCGTGTTCCGCAGGAATCTGATTCTGACCAAGAGTATTATGATAAGCCAGTTAATGTCTTTAGGGCATACTTAGAATCGATTATTGCGGCATTATCAATTATAGTTCCAGGTATCAAATGCTTACCAGATGATGCAGATAATCCACTTGACATTTCGACTGCAAAAGCTGGTGATAAGATTGCCGAACTAGTCTATAAGCATAATGATGTAATTCTACTTTGGGTTCATGCTCTTTACATCTGGTCTACTGAGGGATTAGTAGCTTGCCATAATTATGAAAAAGAAGATGAAAAGTTTGGCACTTATCCCGTCAATCAATATGAAGATGAAACTCAAGAGAATAGTGTATATAACTGCCCAGAATGTCAGACGCGGTTCGATGAATTTGATCCTTCTATCTCATTAGAAGCTGAGTGCTCTAATTGCGGAGTAGTTAATCCTAATCTTTCTATAGAGACTTCAGTTGTAAAGAAGTTAGTTGGAGTTACACAGAAGCCTAAATCCCGTCAGATATTAGAGGCATACGGTGGTTTATATGTGAAGGTTCCTAACTATGCAATGAAACAGGAAGATATACCTTCACTTATCTTCTCCTATGAAACTCACTATACTAATGTTCTTGAACGATATGACCATCTAAAGAAAGATACTTTTGATAAGCTACCTAAGGGTGGAGAAATTCACGATTCTTATGAACAGTGGGGTAGACTTAATCCACAGTATCAGGGTGAATACCCAACTAATAATGTTACCGTAAGAAATGCATGGTTACGGACCGCAGCGTTTAACATACTTGAAGAAGCTGATGCTAAACTTCTCAAGGAAAAGTTCCCTCATGGTGCAGCTTGTGTATTTGTTAATGATATTTATTGTGAATCTCGTGATGAATGTCTTGACGACCATTGGACTTTAACTAAGAATCCATTAGCTGATTACCTACATCATGATCCTGCTGGACTGATTTTAACTTCAGTTCAAGATTTAACTAACGACATTATTTCATTAGTTGTTCAGACTATTGAGCACGGTATATCACAGACTTTTGCTGACCCTAATGTTCTAAACTTTGACCAGTATAGTCAGCAGGAAGTTAATCCAGGTTCAATATTCCCTGTTAAGAGTAGAAGTGGTAAGGCACTAGGTGAGTCATTCTTTGAACTAAAGACAGCAACTTTATCTGGAGAGATATTACCATTTCTTAATCGGTTACAGGAGTTAGGTCAGTTAGTATCTGGTGCTCTTCCATCACTATTCGGTGGTATGCAGTCTGCTGGTAGTAGGACCGCGTCAGAATATTCAATGTCTCGTGCTCAGGCACTACAGAGATTACAGACTCCTTGGAAGATGTTAACTGTGTGGTGGAAAGAAATTTTTGGTAAGGTTATTCCCGCTTACATGAAGTGTATTGAAGAAGATGAGCGTATTGTAGAGAGAGATAGTACTGGTAGCTATGTTAATTCTTTTATTAAGAAGGCTGACTTAGAAGGTAAAATTGGTGATATTGAATTAGAAGCCTCAGAACAGTTACCAATTACATGGGCGCAGAAGAGTGAAATTGGAATGAAGCTCTTTGAGTCTAATAATCCACTTATTGTGCAAGCTTTAACATCACCTGAGAATATTAATCTGTTTAAGAGCATCATTGGTCTACCTGAATTTAAGATTCCGAATGAAGAGTTTGTGCAGAAACAGCATGAAGAGATTCAGATACTTCTCAATTCTGCACCTTATCCTACTCCTGATGGACAGGAATTACCGTCAGTAGAAGTAGACCCAATGATAGATAACCATTTAGTCGAGGCTGATATTTGCCGTAGATGGTTAGTTAGTGAAGTTGGTAGACAGGTGCGGGGCGATAATCCAGAGGGATATAAGAACGTATTATTACATTTACAAGCTCACATGCAATTTGCTATGCCACAAGAGGCGCAAGGTGCTCCGCCAACTGAGGAAGAGGCACCACAACAAGGAGTAGAAAATGGCTGAAGAACTTGAATTAGTTGAACCTACTGGTGATGTTACTAAGGATGATATTCTTGAGGCTCTTGAGACGGAGGAAGAAGAACCTGTTAAGGAGAAAGAAGTAGTAAAAGAAAAAGAAGAAGAAGAAAAGAAAGATGAAGAAGAGCCTGAGATAGAGATTGACGAAAATGAAGATGAAGAAGAGCCAGATGAGAAGAAGCAAGAAGAATTAGAGTTAGTAGTTCCACCGCGTCGTAAAGAGATATTAACTAAATATCCTAAGCTCTTTAAAGATTTTCCATATCTTGAAAGGGCTATGTATAAAGAGAAGCAGTATACTGAAATTCTTCCTACTATCGAAGATGCTAAGGTTGCTGCACAGAAAGCTACGACTCTTGATAAGTTTGAGGCTGATTTATCACAAGGTAAGATAGTTCCTATTCTCAAGGCTATTAAAGAGACTGATGAAGAGTCTTTCAAGCATGTAGTTGATAACTACTTATTTGTTTTAGAAGAAGTCGATGAGAAAGCATACAATCACGTTCTTGGTAATGTGATTAAGAATACCGTCATTACGATGGTAGACGAGGCTAAGCGTTCTAATAATAAAGAACTGATGGAGAGTGCAGCTCTTCTTAACCAGTTCATATTTGGAACTAGTGAATTTACTCCTCCTAAGAAGTTAGCAACTACTAAAGAACCAGACTCCGCTGATGCGCGACTGAAGAAAGAACGAGAGGCATTTGTTAAGGAGCGGTTTGATACTTCTAAGAATGATCTAGATACTAAGGTACAGAATACTCTTAAGTCTACTGTGGATGCACATATTGACCCTAATGGTGTAATGAGTGACTATGTTAAGCGCACCGCTATTCGTGATGCACTTGAATCTCTCGATACTGAGATTGGTAGTGATACGAGGTTTAGTGCAATAATGGATGGATTGTGGAAGAAAGCATTTGAAACTAATTTTAATAAGATTGCTCTGGACAAAATTCGTGCAGCCTACTTGTCCAAGGCTAAGACATTGTTACCCAATATTATTAAGAAGTCTCGTACTGAAGCCCTAAAGGGTATGGGGCGCACATCTCCTAGCATAGAGAAGAAAGGTCATCTTCCTGTTGGTAAAACGTCAGGTTCAAAAAAGATTGTTGAACCGAAAGAGATTCCTAAGAAAATGTCAACTTTGGACTACTTAATGAGTGAGGATTAGATAATGGCTGTTGTTGAATCTGATGTTGCCGCAACTGAATTAGAGCGTGTCCTCCCTAAGTTACAGACTTTGTTTGAGAGGGATGATAAGTTCTATGCTAATGTTAAGAAGCGTCCTGTCGAAAAGATTAGTTACCGTCAGATGAGAATTCCACTTGAGATGCGTCCAGGTGGTTCATTCCAGTATTTTGATGCTGATGGTGGTGATCTTGGCCGTGGTGGTGGACCGCAGACTGATAAGGCTGTGTTACAGGCGGTATTCGTTAGTGAGAATATCGAATATACTAAGCTGACTCAGTGGTCTACTGATGATGCACGTAAGGCTATTGTTAATGCTGTTCGTAGACTTACTGCAACTGCGTTAGATGAATTACGTCGTCAGTTAGATGCACAGTTACAGCAGCCTGGTAATGGTGTTATTGGGACTGTTACTACTGTTGCTACTGCTGCTGGTGTTGATACCTACACTTTAACTACTGATGGTTTTGGTGCTAGGTTAATGCGTCGTGGTCAGACTGTGCAGTTGTTTGATACCACTCTCGCAACGTTAAGGGGTAGTGGTGTTATCACGCTGTGTGATGTTGAGAATAAGACTATTGGAGTTACGCCTGCTATTGCTGGCGCAGTTGCAACTGACTTATTAGTTACTGCTGGTATCGCTACCCCTACAGCTCTTCCTGCGATTTATGGTGTGCCATACCATCATTCCAATGCTAGCACAGGTTCATGGTTAGGTATGTCTCGTGTGACTAATCCTGAGATTCGTGCTAACAGGGTTAATGGTGGTGCTGCTGCTCTTACTCTTCCATTACCACGTCTTGCGATGAACAAGATTGGTAATAGGTTAGGAATTGATAATAACTTCTCGCCTACTGCATGGATGCATCCTTGTCAGCAGCAGGCATATGAGGAGATTGGTCAGTTAGTTTCCATTATTCAGAAACAGGCTAAAGAAGAGTCTCTGAATATGTATTTTGGCAATAACATGCAGATGGCTGGGGCCTCAGTTAAGCCACATTTTAGCTGGGACAGAACCAGAATCGATTTTATTGTTGACGAAGTGTGGGGACGTGGTGAAATTTTGCCATTAGGATTCTACACTACTGATGGTCGGAAGATTTTCGAGCTGCGTGGTCCTTCTGGTGGAGTTATGACGTCGGACATTTTCTATATGGTGAACGGTGTGCAGTTCTTTGTGAATAATCCTGCTGGCTGTTCATATATAGATAATCTTGCGGTTCCCGCTGGTTACTAATAGGAGATGATGATGGCGAGTGATTTGCTTTTTCAGAATTTTAGCACTGTTCAGAGTAATAAGCAGCCGTTACCTGTTACTGTAACTGCGGCTGCTACAATAGCCCCAACTACCTTTATTACTAAGGTTACTGGTAATACGGCTATTGCCACTATCACTCCCCCTGTAGCAGGAACACATATGCTTTGTATTGTTCCAGGCACGACTACAGGTTTTACTACGGGTGGTAACGTTTCAGGAGGAACGACTACTGTTGCTAGTAGAGCGTATCTTCTTGTTTATGAACCCATCGCCGCAACTTACTATATAGTGAGTTCGACTACCAGCTAGAGATTAAAATGAAAGTAATAATAGGTGTTCCCACAGGAGAATATGCTCGTAGGGCGGATTTCTACGACTATTTTAATACACTGGTTAAACCAGAAGGAACGCTATTAATGCTTTCTCATGGACAATCTCCAGCTACTAACAGAAATTTGGTAATTCAAGCAGCTTTAGATAATGACTGCACACATGTTTTCTTCTTAGATGATGACATGGTATTTGGTCCTGATGTTTTAACACGTCTATTGGACCATGACAAAGATGTAGTTACTGGACTATATCTAATGAGGAATTATCCACACTATCCAGTCTTATTTGATGAAGCTTATGAAAATGGCAGATGTAGATTCATGCTTCTGAAAGATAGGACTGGATTAGTTGAAGTAGTTAGTTGTGGATTTGGAGCTGTTTTAATTAAGACTGAGGTATTTAAAAAGCAAGAGAAGCCTTGGGTCACACTAGGAGAAATAGAAAAGGATAGCTGGTGTGATGATGTTTCGTTTTTCAATAGAGTGAGAGCTACAGGTTTTAAGATTTATTGTGATTTAGATGTTCAGCTTGGTCATATGATAAATCTTAACATGTGGCCTCTTAAGGTTGAGGGTGGATGGAATACTAAGTATGCAACTATGAGTGGTCAGACTTTTCAATTTCCACAAATGGAAGAGTATCCCTCTGTCACATAATGTGATGGCTCAAGAAGGAGCTAGAGATGAGTATTGACAATATTTGGTATAAACTCCGCGCGCTAAATGACAACGGTATTCTCGATTCACTTCTTTTACTTGGAGGTAAATTAATTTGGGTAGATTATTTAAATGGTGATGATGCTAACTACGGCACGAAAGATGCTCCAATTAAGACCTTAGATGGAAGTAGTGGTGCATTAGCTCGTGTTACAGCAGGTAAAAATGATATTGTAGTGCTTAAGAATTCCGGTGGAACTCTTGCTCAATCTGTTGTGAGATTAAGTGCAGCTTTTGATTGGAATAAAGCCTGTACGCATATTATTGCGCAGACTCCTGTTGGTTCTCCATGGTCGCCTAGAGCTAGTATTCGTCCAAATCTTTCTGATACAGCATTTGCTAATTTCTTTACTGTCTCCGCTCGTGGTTGTTTATTCCATAACATTGGATGGGTTACAGAATTTACAGCCGGTGTCGCAGCTTCTATTCCATTAACAGTTTCGGCTCCTTACAATAGATTCTCCCGTTGTCAAATTGCAGGGATGATTGATGCTACTTCTGCCGCTAGTGCTACCAGCCGTTGTGTTAAGCTAACTGCTGGTGAAAATTTGTTTGAAAATTGTGTGATTGGTGTTGATACAATTGCACGTTCTGTCGCAAATGCCTCTGTTGAGTTTGCTAGTGGTGCGGCACGTAACCACTTCAAGAATTGTATTTTCCCAATCTATGCAACTGCAACTTCACCTTTGTTAGTTAAGGTAGCAGCTGCGGCTGGTGCTGATAGATTCCAGCTATTTGAAGATTGCATTGTTACTAACTTTGGTGCTTCTTCTTTGAAACTCTGTACATTAGCTGCGAATATTGGTGGAAAAATCATTTTCACTAATCCTAAGTTAATGGGAACCTTTGGTGGATTTGGAACTGATGCTACTTCTATTGCTCAGATTTTGATTGATGGTGTGGCATCTGGCACCACTGTAACTGGTATTGGTTATGCTCCGAATGCGTAATTGGTAAAGAAATGTTACTAATTGAATCTATCGAATTGATTAATGGCCAGTTAGAACGTCACTTTGGTAGTGACATTACGGGTAGACCATACTTTCGCATAGTCTGGTCAGAAGATCAATTCGAGAAAAGATTAACAGAATTCACTGACGCTGGAGTTGCTCTATTAACACCAGAGGTACGAGAGCTACCTAAATATCGTCAGTGGATTCACGCTAAGTATATTCTTGAAGGATTAACTATAGTTCCAGAACCTAGTCTGGGAGAATTACCTGTTAGTAAATTCTCCTATGAACCTGTTTGGGTATTTGAAGATAGGGACCATAACTATTTGCCTCCAAAGTTTGATGCATGTAAATTTATACTTGATAATATGCAACATGGGAAGGCATATTTTGCTAAGTATAGAGACCCCGATGCTGATCCTTTGGAGGCAAAACATAATACTGAGATGAGAATAAGTGCAATAGAAGAAGAACTATTCGGTAATGAAACAGAGGCTAGCGATGCGCTTCGCTACAGAGAAGGTGTCAGTTTAGCGCAAACAAAGGAGAAGGAAAATGTCGATAATGTCACTTAGTAATAAGCAAGCTGTTCGCGCGCCTGTTAATCCAATGGATAAGTCTACTGTAGTTTCGATTCTTCCGAAACTGGTAGATGAAACTAAGCATACTATTCAGCCTGGACGTTTTACTATTCTTCCAGGTTCATATGAGAAGCCAACATTTCTAGTTGTTGGTTCTAGTAGCTGGTTTAGAGATGTAGATGAGAATCAGCCGTTACTTGAGATTCCTATCTCATCTGTTTTAATTGCAGAATCTATTGTAAGAGATTACTGTAATGGTATGTTAGGTTGTGATATGGCTGATTCTATGCCAGGTCTGTTCTTTGTGCCTGGTGTTATTGACTATGCTAAACTTGTCAAAGATCATAAGGGTCTTTTAGATAGAGCACAGGCACGACAGAAGAATTGGTTTACGAATCTTGTCAAGTTAGCTGATTCCTTATGGGCACGTTCTAATGGTAATCCACTTGCTATTGCTGCTGATATGAAGTTAGCTGCGCAGGAACTTGGATTAAAAGAAAAGCCTTGGCTTAAGGATTTCGTTACCATTGATGAGATGATCCCTTGCACAAGCTGTGGCACATTACGTAATATTAACTTCCCGATGTGCCCAAATTGTAAGACTATTCTTGATGAAAAGAAGTTTAAAGAACTTGGCTTGAAGGTGGCTGGATAATGTCATTCACTCCTACTGAAGTCTTGAGCATGGCTGCATCGCTAAATAATGATACAGCACAGGAGAGTCTTACTGATGTAGCCATGCTCCCATATCTTAACATGGCGATGAGTGATCTTCAAGAGTTATTTGAACTTAATAATGTTCCTATAACTAATGAAACTTCTGCTGCCATAGTAGTTCTTGCTGGTGCTACTACTGTTGTTTTACCTACTGATTTAGTTGAAGTTCAACAATTGTTTGAGAGAGATTCTGGTAGTGATAATTCTTTTACTCCAATGGAGCGGAGAGAATTTTTACCAAAAGTTCCTACTCTAACTAATTGGTTAATGTGGTGGCAATGGGTTGGTAATGCTATAAACTTTGTAGGTGCAAACGCTGATAGAGAAGTTAAGATTGATTATGTTAAGTCTATCTTCACCACGATAGCTATAGGTGATGTAGATGTAGCAATAGCTATTAAGGGTGCTAAACAGTTTCTTGGTTATAGAACTGCATCACTATGTGCATTGTTCATTGGTGAAAATGAAACTAGAGCTGGTGCCCTTAATGAATTAGCTGTTGATGCTCTTGATAGAGCACTTGGTATACCAACTAAAGGTAGACAATCTATTCTTACTAGGAGAAGGCCGTTCCGCGCTTCTTGGAAGAATAGAGGAGTTTCGTAATAAAAGATGGGCTACTCTACTATACTAACTTACATGGTTCGCCCTATCATTGGTTTGATGCTACGTAAGGGATAAGTAGGGTAGCCCTAATTAATTGGAAGAATCTTATGCCTATTAATGAAACTGAATTAGAAAATTTAAGACATGAGTTATCTACTGGAACTCCATTAAATTTTACTATGTTGGGACGTGTATTTGGAGAAGAACTTTGGCAGTTACTAGTTATATCTTTATTGGGTGCAGAAATTCATAGCGATAAAATAGAGATTGTAGTTAAAGGTAAATGAGAGATCATAAACCAGTTAAGATTGACACATTTAATGGCCTCTACCAGAGAGGTGATGTGGAAGAAGTTCCGCGTGATCATTTCTCTGATTGCGAGAACCTTAAATTTATAGGAACATCTTCATGTGGTTCTCGTGATGGTCTAGATATACATCAAGATGTGTTAGCTCCATTAGGACAGATTCGCCGTATTTATAACTATGTAACTCAAGATGCTAATACTCTTTTGATTCTAAAAACTAATGGTGCAGATGGTGAGATTTATCATGTTGTAGATTCTACTACAGTATATGGTCCACTACTTACTATCGCAGGTATGACAGATTTTGGTTTCGTGGCAGTTGCAGGTAGGGCTTATATAACACCATTTACAAGTTACGTATTTGGTGATCTTAATATTGAAAAGGGTCTTGAAGATGAATTCGTTTACGTTTATCTAGGTGATGGTGCTGCTGCTAGAAAAGCTGCTGGTGCCGCGCCTGTTGGTAACGTAATAGCAGCTAATGGTGCTGCTGGTCATACTGATGTTGGTAAAAAACTATTTGGTGTAGTTTACGAAAGAGATACTGGTCATCTTTCAGCACCATCTGCATTTGTGGAATTTACTACTGCTGCTGCATTTTCAGTATCATTTACTACAGTTCCGGTATCATTAGATACAGCTGTAGTTAAGAGACATATTGTTAGCACTATTACTTTAGTAGACCCATTCAATGGAAACTTCGAAGGTTATGAATACTTCTTCATACCTAATGGCACAATAGATGATAACGTAGCGACATCCCTTAGTGATGTTTCATTCTATGATGCTGATTTACTTGCAGATGCGTCACACCTTTTTGATAACTATGCTGAAATACCTGCTGGTGTAGGCTTAGCGTTATACCATGATAGGCTGTGTGTTTTCACTTCTTTTACTGATATATCGCTAATTTTAGTTTCTGCTCCTGGCGAACCCGAAGCAATTAGCCAGATTGATGGGATGCTTGTTTTTCCCCTAGATGGTAATCCTATTACAAATGCTAAAGAGCTAAAAGATATTTTCTATGTAATGAAGAGAAATAGGACTGGTGCATATATTGATAATGGTGAAGCCCCCTCAACTTGGCCTTTTACTATGATTGACCAAGCATTAGGAGCACCAGTTCATGGTATAGCAACTGTGATAGATTCCGGTGCCGCGACTGTTGACTTCTTAATTGTTACTACTTTTGCCGGTATAGTAATTTTTAATGGTCTTTATCTAAAACCAGAATTATCATGGAAGATACGTGATTACTGGCTGAATTTAGATAGAGATGAATTTAGAAAGATTCAAATTGTAAATGATCCTATTGGTCAATTACTCCTTTGTGCTATACCAGATGGTCGTCTATTAATTGGTGACTATAATAATGGGATGACACCAAAAGATACTAGATGGGTTCCTTGGCGCTTTGATATTAGTGTTGATACTGTGGCTCTTGTTAACATAAACCAAGTAATCATTGGTTCTATTGGTGGGTTCATGTTATGACTTTAGTAGTGCCGAACTCTGGTGAAGCTGCACTTCTTACATTAGCACTAGGAGCTAATGTTACACTTAAGCTCTATTCTAATGATAAGACTCCTGCTGAAACTGATACTGCTGCTAACTATACTGAAGTAGCAGGTGGAGGTTATGTATCTAAAACTTTAAGTTCTGCTAGTTGGAGTATAGTTGCAGGTGCCCCATCAGTAGCATCATATACATATCAAGATTTTCAGTTCACTGGTCCTACTAATGCACCAACTACTGTATATGGTTACTTTGTAGTTAATGCTGCTGGTGTTCTCTTATGGGCTGAAAGATTTGGTGCAGGTGTGTTACCATTTAGTCCAGTATTAGGTTCATTAATTAGAATTACTCCTAAGCTGTCAATGTCATGAGTCAGGCTGTTCTTCGCTTAACGAATCTCGCACCAGGAACTTATTCAATTAGGTTCACTGACTTCGTTATAACTGCGTCCGCTGGTAATTATTGGATAAATGCTACAACATTAGGTGTATCAACTGTAGCACCAAATGGTAATTATTCAAATGTTGGATTAATTATCGCTGGAACTACAGTTTCAGTTGATGCGGGTAATAGTAGTTTATCTTGTTGGTCTTATATTGACGTAGCTGCAAGTGGAGTAACTTATACAGTTTATGATGATAGTAATCCTAATCCTAGTGGTGGTGGAACTTATATTAATGGTTTTTGGGCTGGTGGTTTCTCTCTTCTCTTAGCAGAAGTTGGGACTGATGTATTTGAAGATGTAGTTCTTGTTCTTAATATTGATGATGGTGGTGATGAACTATTCCCCGGTGCTGCACCATCTGTCCCTGACACTTTAGATGGTGATTCTACTGATCCCGATAATGTAGATTTAACTTGGAACGCTGATGCTGATGCTTGGACTAATATCGAAATGTCCATTAGTGCAGATATTGGCTGGACTCCTTGGGCTTCGGTATTTGTAGCGCCACCTACCATACAGGCAGCAACTATTGGTAATGTTGAAGATACTATATTAAATGCAATTGAAGAAGAAGTATTAGAATCTCAAGTGAGTTATGACGTATACTTTAGAGCAAAGAGCTTTCTGTTAGGAGTATCAGATTATAGTGCTGAATGGTCTTTTGTTTATTCATTTTCAGAGCCGCCTGTGCCACCTACACCAGATATAGATATTACTCCTGATGATGGTCCTGGTGGTGGATTAGGTTGGCTAGATGCTGGTGGAGCAGCACTAATAGTATTTATGATAGACCCATCAGGCATCTATACAATAGTTCCAGGTAGGCACTATGATACTATTTATGAAAGATTAGATGTTGATACTAGAGATGTAGCTATTCCAGAGCCATATGGCATAACTGGTTACTTAGGTGAATAATGCCAATAGCTGAATATATTAATCATTTTGGTATAGTTAGAGTTAGAGTTACTGGCCTTGGTAACTTTAAGATGACTCTCTATTCTCTTGATGATGTTCGGTCATTAGACTTACAAGATACAGTTCTTGAAGTTACTACTGATAGACAACCGACGCGGCTCTGTAACTTTAAGAGTATGAATGCGCGTCTTAAGTTTTCTGTTACTGAGATTGATGAATACTTTGAACTAGATGGTATGTTAATCTATGTTAAACCTACTGAAACTTCTTATCCACAGTAATGGCTAAGATAACTCAGCTTAAGGCTCTTCTTCTTGGGACGGGATTACAGAGAACTAATATTGCTCTGTTCAATGTAATAAATAGACTTATAGATTCAATTAATTCTGTAGATCAAACTTTAACTAGAATTTCATCCACTGAATCAGTAGGTGCAGGTGAATGGTCAGTTTTAACAGATGGTGATCCTACTGCACCTGTTCTTATTTTTGCAGATGGCGATGTTATAATGACTCATATTTTAGGATAATTACAATGCAATTAAGTGCTGTAATTTTAAGAAGTACTCGCGCTCTTCAACCGGCAGCTAATACAGTTCCGGTTGGAACATTATACTTTGTAACTGATGAAAGTATTATTGAAAGAAGTACTGGAGCAGCATGGGAAAGTTATTCTGGTGCAGCTGGTGCTTTAGGAATAAATCAATTAACTGGTGATGTTACTGCTGGTCCTGGTGTCGGTTCACAAGCTGCTACTATAGCTGCCGGTGCTGTTGACTATGCTATGATACAAAATGTTTCTGCTACTGCTCGTGCTCTTGGCAGAAAAACAGCAGGTGCAGGTGTAGTAGAAGAATTAACTCTTTCTGAATTTTTAGATTTTATAACATCAGCTGCGCAGGGTGATATACTATTTCGTGGTGCTACCCTATGGGAAAGATTAGGTGCAGGAACTAGTGGACATTTTCTTAAAACTCAAGGCGCTGCTGCTGACCCTGTATGGGCCGCAACTGCTGCTGCATCCAATGTTTTTGTAGCTGATTTAGAATTAAGTGATGCTCAGATTAAGTCACTTAATAGTGTTCCAATTACAATTATTGCTGCACAGGGTGCAAACCAATATATACATATTATTTCTTGCTTTACCATAAAAGATTCTGCCGCTGGTGCTTATAATACCGCATCTAATTTTTCATTAAGATACAGTGGTGGTGGAGTTGACCTTACTACACCTGTAAGTTTGTATCAGGGCTCTGCTAATAAAAGATGGCAGAATTCTGCTATACCAACTGCTGGGAATACTTCTGATGAGTCTAACACAGCTGTTGTAGCTTATCAGGCAGCCGATATAACTGGTGGAAACGCTGCTAATTATTTACGGATTAGAGCTGTTTATTCTGTTGTGGATGATGCTTAGGAGAATCTAATGGCAGGCTTAGCATTATGGCGTCCGTCTGGTGGTTCTGAAGGGCCAGCTAGTAGTCAGCCACCTACTAAGAATAAGGGACCAATAACACCAGCTAAAGCATATTCTGAATCTGTACCACAGCAGACTAATGATTACTCTGATATGATGAGTAGATTTAGGTCTGCACTAGACCAGCCTAGTGGTATGTCATCACTAATGCAGAACTATCAGAATCTTCTTAATAAGACGCAGCAGCCACTTACTGATTTTGGGCAAGAAAAAACTGCATATCAAGATATTCTAGGTAGAGACCCGTTTACTCCAGAGGACCAGGCTTATGAACGTGGTCCTGAAATGACTGGAGCAATGGGTAATCTTTCTGAACTAGCTAAAACTGGTGGTTATGATGAAGAAGCTATAGCTGATTTAAGAGCTAGAGGAACATCACCAATTCGTTCTGTCTATGCTAACGCAATGCGAGAACTTGAACGTAGCAAAGCATTACAAGGTGGTTATGCTCCTGGTGCAGGAGCCGCAACTGCTAAGATGGCAAGAGAACAGGCTGGACTATTAAGTGGCGCTACTACTGATATTAATGCTGGTATAGCTGAAAGACAAGCTGCTGGTAGATTATCTGCTGCACCACAATATACTGCGGCTGCTGGTCAGGAAACTAACTTAATGAATGAGATTGCACGTCGTAATCTTGAATCTAAAACTGGAGCAGAATCATTTAATCTCCAGCGAGAATTAGCTGCGCTTCAGGGATTAACTGGTATAAAGGGAACTGAAGCTGAACTTGGGAAGAGTAATACAGCAGAACAGTTAGCAGCACTTAGTGGTATGACTAATCTTGAACAATTAGGTGCTGGTAAAGAATCTGACTTACTTAGAGGTATGACTTCCCTTTATGGAACTTCACCAGCATTAGTTAGCACTTTTGGTAATCAGGTATCGGATGCTGCACAGCTTGATGCTACTAATAGAGCTAGAGGATTAACTATACCACGTAGAACTGGTGGATTAGCTTTAAGTGGTAGTAATGCCTATGGTTGGAGATAATGATGCCTACATTAGCCGAACGTATGAGAATGTCTCGGGTAAGTTCACCATATGAAGCATTAGGTATACAAGAACCTCGTGGTGGATTTGATTCTAGTACTCTAGCTGCATTAAGAGAAGAGCGTAATCTTCGTAAGAGAAGGGCTGATATAGAGGATCAAGCACTCCTTATGCAGATTAATCAGCAAGGGAATCAGTTTGTTGAACAGCGTGATATAGGGCAGATTGCAAAACGACCGAATACTGTTTATAATCCCTCTGTTAGTGAGCAGATAGGTCAGAAGAGAGTGGCTGATATTGTTCATGCTGACCCTGAAATTGCAATGCAGAGAGATTTATTAAAAGAACGTCAGGGCATGGCAATGATGGGAATGGAACAGAAGCAACAGGATATTGATATTAGAAAACAGCGTGCAGATGTTTATAAATTTAGAGCTGAACACCCTGGGGCTAAATTTGAACGGGGTGATGATGGTATTCTTCGTGCTATGGACCCTATCACTCAGCAGGTTACTGAATTGGGCCGAACAGGTATGAGCGATGAAGAAGTTATTAACCTAAATCAAGAGAATGCATTAGGTAGAATTAGTACTACTGGTGAAGAGGCTAGAAAAACAGTTGGTGCTCGCGGTGAAGAAGAGAGAAAAAATATAACAGCTAGGGGTGAAGAGACTAGAATAACTCAAAGAGAAAAACCATTACCAGCAGAAATTCCATCAAGAGATTTAGATAAATTCCAAGTGAACTATAATGTCTTGATAAATCGTAATCCAGAGTATCGCAAGTTTATTAAACTTAATTCTGAAGGTATACCCCAAATTACGCAACCTGGTGAGAACTTCTTTGGTTTTGCTAGTGGACCTACGCAGAAGCAGTATGATGAAATATATAAATTCATATTTGGTTCTGCTCCTACTAGTGGTGGTGTTAGTGATGAAGGTTCTCCATTAGCAGACGCGGCGCAGAAGGCTGCCAAACTTATTCAGAAGTATACTAAACCTGGCGGTAAGTAATGCCACAACAGGACTTACAGAGTATAGTTCAGCGAATGGTTGAAGCTGGTGAGAGTGAAGATAATATAGCTCTCGTTATTCAACATTATAAGACATCTGCTGTTGAACCAAAGATACCAGAACTCAATGTTGAAAGACATCCACCTATTGAAGAACCAGAAAGGCCATCAATTAAGTCAACATGGCAGGAGAGATTACTTAGCCCTAGAAAATCTTTCATGAGAGATGTTGAATCTTTCATTCCAAGTATTACTCCACAAATGATAGGTGAAAAGCCTGGAGTATTAAATCCTAATCCAGAAGAGAATCCATTATTATTGAAATCTGTTCTGCCTGATACTGAAGCATCTTCTGGTGAGGGAAGAGGATTACCGCGTCGAATCTTAGAAGGTTTACGTCATCAATTATATAAGAATGTTTTGCAACCTACAGCATCACCATTAGGTGTACTTGGAACAGTTCTCGGTAGTGGCCCTGCTGAACATCCAACACTAGGTAGGACTATTGGAATGGAAGGTTTCAATATGCCTTTCACTCCTAAGAGATTAGCTCTGCCAGAACCTAGATTTAGATTTGAAGCAGGTCCAACGGGTATTAGAGATATGACTACTGTTGGGGAAAAAGTTATCTCTAAACCAACAGCAGGTGGAGTAAAATCTAATATTAGAATTCGTGCTAATCCTAATGGAACTTTTACTAACATAGCTACTGGTGAGATTTTAGATAAAGCTGGGAAACCAATTATTCCAGAGAATTTGTTTGCTAAGAAATTAACAGAGTTAAGAGTTCTAAATAAAGGTCAAGCAGCAATTTATGCTAGAGAACGTGCTGAAAAATTTGCTAAAGCCAGAGGAGTTGATATTACAGATGAGGAATCCTCTCGTAAATTTATGAGGCAGTTAAGTGGTGAACATACTAAAATTGAAATTGAACCCCTACAAATGGATGAAAGTAAAATAAATAATTTGTATAAGACTATAGGAGAACATGCTAAGAATAATCCTAACATAGATATTCCAAAAGCTGCACAGGCTGTAGATGCAATTAATAGACTAAAAGCCGGAAGAGTTCCTGTTGATAGCCAGATTAATGTATTAGCTGAAATATTTGGAGAAGAAGTCGGCACAGTTCTCAAAGGGAAACAACCAGTTAATAAGTTAAGTGCCTTACGTGAAGTCTATGATCTTCCCCGATCATTGATGACAGTTGATCCCCCATTTATAACATCAGCTGCATTTAGGCAGGGACTACCATTAATAGGTACTAAGGAATGGTTTAGTGCTTTCTATAAATCTACTAAGGCATTCGGTAGTAAAAATGCACTTAAATCTATACTTAACAAGATAGATTCTGATCCTCTTTTTACAAAAACTATTAACCCTACTACTGGAAAATATATACCATCTTACGCCGAACAATCTGGACTTAGAATACCACGTATGGATAGTAAAATTGGACCTAGAGAAGAAATGATTAGAGGAGCATTAGCCGAGAGAACGCCAGTTTATGGTAAGTATGTTCAAGGTAGTAATAGAGGGTATACAGGTTTCTTAGCTGATTTACGTTATTCTCGTTTTAAAATGCTATATAATCTTGCTAAATCACAAGGATTAAATCCAGAGACTAATTTAGTTCTTGGTAAAGAAATTGCAGAAGCAGTTAATTCCTTAACAGGTTCAGGCAGACTTAGTGTAGAAATTGGCTCGCATCAGCTTAATCTGGAGAAAAATGTTAAATTACTTACTGATGTCTTATTCGCACCGCGCCTTTATGCTCGTAATATTAGAATGTTGAATCCCACTACTTATGCAAAAGCTAGTCCTTTTGTTAGACAGGAATGGATTAAAGGATCATTACGATCTGTTGTGGGTTGGTGGAGCATTGCAGAATTAGCAGAACTAGCTGGAGCAGAAGTTTCTAAAGATCCTAGTAACGCAGACTTTGGTAAAATTAAAATTGGTAATACTAGAGTTGATCCTGCTGGTGGATTACAACAGTATTTAGTTTTAGGTTATAGAGAAACTATTGGAGGGGGTTATACTAGTTCAGCATCTGGTAAGTTCCATAAGTTTGGAGAAGGTTATAAACCTGAAACTAGATGGTCAACTGCTGTTAATTTTGCTACCAACAGATTAAATCCCAGTATAAAACTCTTCGTAGATTTAATGGCAGCTAATGAACAGCGGCCTGTTTATTTACCAGATAAGTTTATAGAGATGTTAGCACCCATGATTAGTGGGGACTTAATGCAAGTAATAGAGGATGATCCCTCATTAGCACCAGTAATAATTGGATTTGGTGGCGCTGGTATGGGCGTTCAAACATATGAAGGTGGTCCACAAGGACCAAAGTTTATACCTGAAAAATATAATATTAAGATTGGTGGTCGTTAATACGTGAGTCAGTTCTAACTGTGCGAAGGACTTGCTCATATTTATACATAAGTCTAATGATTGAATTTTTATAGTCCATTATCACATAGAGCGTAGTGATTTGGATAAAGATTATAACTAGTAATAGAATAATCATTTCTTCACCACTCCAGTCGCCCAAATCAAAAGATAGTTAGCTCCGTCAGTAAAAGTATCTTCAACACTTTCGTTATTTGGCGCCTGATTATTTGATAAGAGATTAGCTAATCTTGCTAACTTTATTCCTAACAAAGTAGCATAAGTTTTATCCCTTTCATTAGTGAACCATGATGCTATAATAGTTGCTCTCTTAAAGTTCTCTAGTGGATCTTCTCCTGCATAGTCTTTTCTTTTAGAGTCGTGAATGGTGCGCATCTGCTCTAGGAGCTGATTGAACTTATCTGTTTTCTTTAACTCTTCTTTTTCGTTTACAATTACGTTCTTTAATTTTTCAGGGTGCCATCTTCCGTCACCACATTTTGGACATCTAATATTAGTTGGATTCTCATAAATTGCATCACAGCCTTCACATCGAGCAAAAAAAGTAACAGTCATAACTAACCCTTCCCCCTCATATACTCCTGCAGTTTCCCCACTACAGCATCAGGCATAATATATACCATAGTATTACCGTGAACTTCAGTTCTTATAAATCCAGCCTCATCTAGAGTTCTAATAACTTCAGTTAGTTCTTCCCCACTAAAGTGCATCCAATATTTCTTAAGTAACATCACTCTAGATATTTCATGCGGCTGTCTCTTAAGAAGCTCCTCTATAACTAATGTCTTTTGAAATGCCATTGGACTCTTACCACCTTTACCTAATGTAACCTTTCTTAAGTTACCTACTAGTTTCTCACAAACTGTTATCGCTTCTTCAATATTATTAGAATTCAGTTTTAACTCTGGCTTCTCACTTAATGACAATAGCATTGCTACCTTAAGAACTGAATCACCAAATCTTTCAATAGTGCCGGTATCATCTATGTTCTCTTGAGCATCAACAGTCTTAAAAAAGTCCATATACCAATCATCGAATTTATCTAATGCATCTTCATCCCATTCAAATTCTCCTTTCAGTTTAGCGACTTCTGACATATGAATGTTTAGATCATCACGAAGTGTATTAAGTATGCTAAATGTTTCAGTCTTTCTTACTAGTGGATTGCGGCACCGCGTCTTTTCCTCTGATATAACAAACATTCTACCAATGAAGCCACCGAATATATCTTTGTCTGGAACGAAGTCTTTAAAGTGTGGACTATTAGTCCCAAGTAGCATTGATATGATGGGATCTTTAAGTTTAAAGTTCTCCATCTTAAGTAATGATTCCCATTCATCTGGATTCCAATGTCTATCATAAAGGTCTGTTAAGATTGCCAGGGCAGCTCTATCTTCTACTAATGAAGAAGTAAACTCTGATGCTGCAACGAATCCAGAACTCTTTGTCATTACTCCTTTGCCTTCAATTGTATAAGCTGTTCCTAACTTCTTTAATATACCTTGTATAGAACTACGACCAGAAATCATTCTTGTATTATTTACTTTCTTCACTAAGTCTTTAGCGAATTTTATAGGTAGACCTTTTCTAAGACCTGAACGAGCAAGTAGCATTACATATATATTAGGGTAAAGCTGAAACGCACCATCTCGTTCAACCCATACATTATCCTTTGCTACGGCACTAATAGATGCTAGGAATGACCAATACCAGAAAGAAGCCGGTGACTCAAGACGTTTAGTTGCATCTAATATTTTTCTAAGCCATGTCATTTTTTAGCTTCATCTATTGTTTCAACAATATTACAAGCTAAATTAATTGTTTCAACTACACTTAGATTTGGAAATCTTTTCTTTAGAATTTCTGCTACAGCACCAATCTTTTCGCCCATAGTCATTTCAGAAACTCCTGCATCCTATTCACTATCTGATTAACTACTTCTAGCCTGGGATTAATAAACTCATGTTGAAGCCATTCCATTAGTGCTTGGACTTCTTCTTTGGTTAGAACGAATACATCCTTTTCAAATTTCAAGTTTCTAAGCGATTCAATTAGTGATAAACATCTGGGATCAATTGATAGTTTCATCACTAAGCCGCCTTCTTAAGTCTACTAGCATATTGTTCAAATAAGAATCTCTTTAGCTCTTTAGGTAGTCTCCATATAGGACCATCTAACCAGCCTATCTTAGTTTCTTCATAGTAGTAATTAGTCAACCATTTCTCACTCATTGATTTTACTTTGAACTTCATTGTTACTCCTTTGACTCATGTACATAACTTTTATAACCTTCAATTACTGTGTGATTAACTCTCATATTTTGATTAAAAAATTCCTCACCTAAGTTCAACATTTCTTTATGTGCTTCACTAGAGTCACTTGAGTCTGATTCAATTAATACTATAACCTGTCTTATTGTTTTTCTTATATCAGGTATTAGAACGAATTCATGCATATAGACTCTTTTCATGGTAACTCCTTTGAAAGACGATGGTGCTCCCGTCAAGAATCGAACTTGAATCGGTCGGTTATAAGCCGACAGCTCTACCATTAAGCTACGGGAGCTTTTTGTTGTTCTCTTTAAGTTCTTTCATACATTCATCAAACTTCTCAAAAATAACTGCTGGACCTTTCTTAATAAATTCCTCTCTTGAAAAGAGAAGTTTATCTAAAGCCTTTCTAAATTTTTTAGATTCCTCTTCGGTGCTTCTTGTCAGTTCGCTATATGTAGTCATGGTTTAAACTTCTTTAACTTGATAGGATGACCAGTATGTTTTTCTAGAATTACTTTTCCACTGTAGTGGAATATTATGTGGCACAAAAGATCATGTAAATCCATCCTTACTATCTTTCCATTTGATAATCTTACTCTAGTAGTCGCAATAGTTTTAGATGCCATCATAATCCTCCAAGTTTAAACTTCTTAAAGTTAAGCAAGTCTTTACTAATCTCTAGTTCACAGGGGATGATTAACTCATGTCTCTTCAAACTACAACAGCTAAAGTCAATCGGTCTTTCCATTTCTTCTTTGATAATAGGAGTCCATTCATTTAGTTTCTCCTCTGGTATCATAAACAGTAAAGCATCATGTGATTCTCCCATTATCTTTATATCTGGTATTCTTCTTCTGATACGTATTCCTCCTCCCTTAGTATCATTACTTACAGTATTCTGTGGCAAGAATGAGAATGCTTTTCTGAAAAGTTCATCACCCCATCTCTCATGAAATGTACGAACCGCACCAGATTCTATATCAAAGCCATAGAACTTAGGTGCCCTTAACATTCTATCTTGTTCCATACACTTAATAACTTCAGCCTGGAATACTTTTTTAATGTTAGGACAACGCGCATGGAATATTTCTAATGCCTTACCAGCTTTGTATTCACTCATTGATATATTTATTCCATATTTTCTGGCTTGAGTGTTAATTTCAGTTGCGGCTCGTCTTTTTTTAGCACCTAAGTGACCAGCATGACGAATAGTCTTACCTAAGAATCTTTCAGGACACTCATAACCTAGAACCTTTTTTGACCACGATTCCTCTGTGCCTCCCATGAACCAACTAGCAGTTAATGCATGTATGTCATGATGGTCATACATCTGTAACATTTCTTCATCATTAGCTAATAGTGCTACAACGCGCGCCTCGGCCTGTGACTTATCAGCATTAATGAATACATGACCTTCATCAGCTACATAACACTCTCTAACATCAGCACCAATATCACCATGTTTAGTCTGAGTCTGGTAACTAAATCCAAAGTCTTTCTTCTTAGTCTTTTTCTTACCATCTGCATCACGGTATGACACAGTTATCTTAGGTCTGATAGGTGGCTCCATTAAGAATGATGCACTCCTACCAGTGTCTAAGCATGGATAATATGTGGACCGCATCCTACCATCACTATCAGGCTGTGACATTAGTGATGAGCCTACGGTGCGGTTTACACGACGACCTTCTAATATTAATTCAATTACTTTTCTACGCTTCTCATCTTTAACTACATTACCTAGTAACTGAGTTAATACTTCTTCACCAGTTCCCTGACGAAATGGAATCTTTAATAGCTCGTGTAGAACGAATGAAGTTTCTTTCCAGTGGTAGTTATCTGTATGAAAGAAATGTTCAGTTAATTGGAATAGCTCATAACGAATCTTTTCATCCCACTTAACATACTTTTCTAGAAGCGACATACGCTTCGGTTCGTCTACTAAGAATCCATTATTCTCTATGTGAAGATAGAAGTTATGCAACTCCATTATGAAGTTATAGAAGAACTTCTTTAAACCTAACTCATCTAACTCACCTTCTTGAACTTCATCTATCTCAGTGGTTACACAAGAATCTCTAGCATTATATAAGAGTAAGTCATCAATCTTATGCTTACGATAATCGAATTCTAATCCCTCTTCTTTATAGTATGGTTCATCAGTATGAGTGCTAGTGTTAAACGCTAAGTTAGTTGGCAACTCTGGACTAATAGTGAATGACTTCAACATAGTGTCAGAGAAGATACTATGAAATGTGAAGCCTAATCGCCGGAGTTTATCATCATCATACTTAAAGTTCTGACCAATTATTCTCATTGATTGAGTATGGAATAACTGGCTGAGAAGAATCCATATCTGTGCTAAGTCTACATCTGGTATATCACTAATCTTACATACATCAGTGTGACCCCACAGAGGAACCGACATACCAGAATACTTATCAAATGCTAGACCAATACATACTGGTATACAGTGAATAGCTTCAATGTCTACTGATACTTTATTCTTATTACCGATGAACGAGTTAATGAATTCATATAGATGATTAGAGTTACGGCATATGGTAAGGTGACGTGATGGCCTTCTTATCTCAGGGAATTGAGATTGTTCCCATGCACGTTTAAAATCAAACTGCATTACATACTTCTGCCAGTAACCAGTTTTCTTACCTTCCCCTTCACCAGAGCGAAGTATATGTGCTGGATGATATGTGCCAACAACTTTAATACCATCGAATGACTGTAGAACAGAACCGCGCCACTTCTCTATCTTACTATGTCCAGTTAATGCCCATAATGCGCTACCACCAAGAGCCAAAATACAATTAGGTTTAATCTCTTTTAATTCTGCTCGTAATGCTTTAATTTGTTCTTCTAAATCTACTCCAGCTTGTTCAGCTCTCTTAGAGAATTGAACATACTTACCCTTCTGTTGGGGAATAATCATATACTTACTAACATTAGTCACCCAACATTGGTCACGACTGAAACCAGCATCATTACATATAGCATTGGTAAGACGACCTGATGGCCCAGTGAGAGGAATACGAGATTCTTCCTCTTCATAAGATGGTGCTTCTCCTACTATAGCAAGTTTCGCACCTATGGCGCCGGAGCCAGGGACGTATATCTTCATTTGTTTAATTAACGTGATAGCTATCTATTAAAATTTTATATACCACACGTTCTATTTCATTTACTAAATTCTCTAATTCATCTTGTTCTATTGAAATATTAGATTTTATAACTGCTGTTAACTTATTAGTAATTTTACAAGTTACAAGAAATTCTTTTGTATCAAATTTAAATTTACTCATTATTCTTTTTCTTCTGTAGGTGCTATGGTTTCCAATCTTTCTAGTTCTTCTCTAAGATAAGAAATAACATCTTCTATAGAATCAGTCCACATAGAGTCATCTATACCATGAACTAAATATCTAGCTTGAGGCATAGGAATTGTATCTTTTAGATAGTATTTTTCATTTTTATAATGTGACCAGATTGATACATCTAATGTAAAACCGTCTGCGTCATCTTGATTGATTTTTATCATATTAGTTACCAGTCACCATCTAAAAGCATTTGCCTTCTTTCTCTAGCTTTATGAAAGAATGCATCTGTCTTAGAATAACTTAATTGTCTTCTTTGTGGCATCTTATTAAGTTCATCAACCAAACCAAAGTGCTTAGCAAATAGAACTCTAGTTCTTCTGTGTGTCTCTTTAACTTGCATCTCTAACTCAGTATACTTTAGAAGTAACTGGGCATACTTAAGTTCTAGTGCAGCTAGTCTCTCTTCAGAAGATGGCATCTTTTTTCTTGTCATCTTTGTTACTCCTATTATCCATTGAAGGGCCAATCATTACTATCATAAGCTAAATCTCTTTGCGCTCTACTCTGCTGTTCTCTTCTAGCAATATCTCTTTCAACAGAAGCAATAGCTTCATTAATATGTGAATTGGGCTGCTTCACTTTCTTAAGACAGAATAATACTTGCTCAAGTTCTTTTCTTGTCATCACAGAACCTCAATAATCTTAACCCTAGTAGCTCTCGGTCCTCTGGTTCCCTCAGCAGGAGTGAATTCAACTTTTAATTTCAATCCATTATCAATCTTATTTACAATCTCTCTCCACACATTAGTATCTTCACTCTTGTGTAAAAAATAATCTCCATTGTTAGTTCGGACAAAAGTATAAGAACAATACATATCATCTTTCTTAGGGATTCGTGCGATTATGCCTTCCACTCTTTTTCTCCTTCTCAAATCCAACTAGATTCATTAGCCACATTAGAACACAATTCTTAGAACAGAAGTTATACTCCTTTTGTTGATATACATTTCTTATTTGATACCATTCTCCTTTGATTTCTCTTGTGCATTTTGTGCAGAGCATACTAGATATTCTCCACAGTAAGGACAAAATTTCTGATTAATAGAATAGAGTTTATTCTTATCTGGAATTTTATTACATATATGAATAGGTATGCCAAATAGTGTAATTTTCTCAGTCATAGTTGGTGCCCCACCAGAGATTCGAACTCTGACTTTACTGTTCTTAAGACAGTTGCCTCTGCCAGTTGGGCTAGTGGGGCCATATTACTTTACCTCTATTCATTAACTAAATTTCTAACAAATTCTTCTAATTCAACTAATGCCGCAAACTTACTACTGTATGGTCCTTGTTCTACTTCCTGTTCATAGTCATACCAATACCATTTACCATCTCTTTCATAGGGATTTGGTTTTGGTTCGATTGACTTGAGATAATCTTCTGTGTTAGTCATTTTCTTTCTTCCATTAACAAATCAATCTGAACCATAATTTCATGTAAACAATTAGAATCCCAAATAGTATTTAGTTCTGGAAAAAAACAATATCTACGCCAATGAGAGAACCATTTGATTTTACCAAGTATTGTGTCATTATTATTTAATATAACGAATTTTCTAGTTTTTGTATTTGTAAATTCTTCTTCGAAATTAATATAACTCATGATTAATACCTATTTTTACTTCTTCTTCAACATATTTTATGACTACTTTCATACAGCACTTAGGGCATAACATAGTCTTTTTATTGCCATAGTTCTTATCTTCAACTAATTCTATGTTACAATCATAACAAACTAACTTAGTTACTATTGTTGTTAGCATAATAAAAGATGCGCGTGTAAGATGCGCGCCCCCTCTTATTACTTATACCTTTCTATAGTCTAACTTATGCTGACCGCAAAAATCAGTATCATAGACTACAGGGTAACCATTAACTACCACTGGTGGATTGAATCTACATCTACCAATGTTATTAGACTTTTCGACAAAATACATACAGGTGCCACATCGAAAAGTAGATTTGTCCCTCCAATTGTCAGTTGTTGCAGTTAATACTTTAGCCTTAGCCATTAATCATCCTCACCATTCTCATCACTAGGCTCAGTCTCTTCATCCTCATCATCAGTGTCATCATCATCCACAATCTCATCATCAACAATTTCTTCATCTACCATTTGTTACTCCCTCTTTCCTTTAGAATTCTGGTTGGACTAGTGATGAAACATTTAATCCAATTAAATGTCAACTAGCACTCTCATATTTTATGTCCTATTACCGTGCCATGACCAGAATAGTCAACTAGTCAACAGGCTTTCTATACTTATGGTCAATCTTATTGTTGGGCTTACCGTCGTATTCTCCCCTCCCAACATAAACATCAAGAGTCTTGCCAGCACACGCAACTAATTCAAATCTCCCACCGTCAGGAGGAACTTCTACACCACATGCTTCAAGAAAGCCTACAGCAAAACCGATAGCCTTCTCATTAAAGTTCCAGTTATGCGGTCCAAGAGGAACATCTTTAAACTCTTCGCTCTTAGTAGTAGCATTAAAGAGAATTGTTCCCTCAATTGGAAAATTCTGAGAATCTCCCTGTTTGCTAGTCTTTTCCCCAACATCTTCAATCTTGACACGATACCAGTCGGGGTCAACTAACTTACCACGAAGAATGTCCTTACGAGTGATTGTAATAAGTGGCATTATTTTTGTCCTCTTAGTTTGTCGATAGCTGGTTTAATGTAAGTTGTGTAAAGTTGTTGGTCATTGAATTCGATTGTTGCCGGTAAATTGAAAGCTGTTCTAGCAAAATCCAAGAATGTATGTTGTGTTAATATCTCATACTTTCCCCCCTTAGAAATATCTGCCTCCGGTTTGAGGTTAAAGTGATAGACTTCGGTGCAATGTGCTGGTATCTTTGCGCTAATTTTCCTCCCTCCCGTCGCAAGTTGACGTGACTTAGCTACGAAATTTCCAATTAAGGCTGTCTTTGCATCAATCTGTACCTCCATTACATGAGCAATAAGTATCACATTAACTCTGTGATAGAGTCTAATATCTTTAAGTAATCCAATTAGCTCAGTAAAGAATGATGCCTCAGCATTATATTCCTCTAGTCCTGCTACTTGAATACCTCCAATACGCTTACCTTTTTCAACACCCGCACCTGTAGTAGTTCCTGACTTAAGATTCATAGTATCTAAGTTTACCGCATCACCCCCGCTACTAATAGAATCAAAAACAATTGTTTTATTACCTTGTGGATTTACTTGAAACTCCTGTAACTTTTGTTTAATTTTACTATGGGTATTATGCTTACTAATCTCACCATAGTTATCATACTTAATTTGTGTTACATCCATTCCCCATTTTCTAGCAGGAACAATTAGTGCCTCCATCTTTTGGTCAATAGAGAACCAATACTGTGGCGTAGGCCATGATAGTGCAGCAGTGCTTTTTCTAGTGCCGGGTTCTCCCTTGAAAAGATACAGTGCTGCATCTAAATACTCAGCCGCATCGAATAGTGTGCTCACTTCTTGTTTACCTCACTACTTATTTCACCACTAAATTCAAACTTATAAACTATTTCTTGTATAAGTGTAGCAAGTTTAGTTTCATACGGATAAAATCCTCCACTACTAGTATACCACGTTCCATCACTATGTCTTGCTAAAATTCTACGTTCAATCCCATGTTCTTTTTCATAAGAATTAGGTTCTACTGTTACACTAATCTGTGTAATTTTCAATTTTTTACTCCCATATTCCATCCACTGTTATAATACCATGTATTGTAATGCCTATTACCATTCCATTCATTCACATAGCCTATGATATAAGCTACTCTGCTTGAATACTTATCGATAGTCAGTGAGCAGCTAACAATTCTCCTTCTAATACTACCATAAGTAGCTCTAATAGTAGGTGGTAGTTCATTAGCATTGATAGTGTATATCATAATCCCACCTTCTCCAGCGCATCTTGCAGCTTCTTAAATGTATCACTCTTCTTAATACAAGTTACATGACGTGGATTAACTCTACGCATGGCAAATGAATCCATTATCATTGGCTCTTTACAAACATGACATAAACTAATACGTCCCTTAACTAAATACTTTGGCACATAGTGTGTGCATCCTGGCAACATGCAGCGATAGACTATGTTACCATTAGTGGACTTAACACGACTATACTTATGGATGTGTTCTGGTTTCTTAGTCATCTTACTCTACACCTTATCTCATCTTCTAAGGTATGATAAGTTGGAATTTTAATGCAAGCACTAAACTCCATTCCATATGTGTGTTCTTCCATAGTTACAACTATTAATTTTCTACCATCTCTTAGATAAACTGTTCTGTTTCGATAGTTTATCTTTTCAAGTTTATCTTGATATTCTTCTCTTATCCAGGTGAAAGTTTCACCAATCTTATTACCTAGAACCGCTATTGGTTTAGTCATCGCTCTTTATCCTTTTATATTCCTTGCAAACATGTAACTTATCTCTATCTATATTCCCCAAATCTTCAAATAGTCGCCATTTTCCTTTTTCTATTTCTTTCCAATAACAAGCTATTCCACAGAACTTACAGTGAACTATATCACTATCATCTGGTCCTATGTCCCAATCTGCGTAATAATCAGCCATATCTCCCATAGCTAATCATCCTCATTCCCTATGTCCCAACTCTTTCCAATCTTAAAGTGTTGACGCAATTCATCTTCTCTCATACTTCTATCACATTCACAAACGAAACGAAACTGACAGCCACCAAACTTATCACAGTGAGTATAATTAGGAACAGGATAACCACGCTCAATGTATTCAATATAACGATATGCCCAATGCGCGATTATCTGAATCTGTTCAACTAATCTATCTCTACTATAGTTCATATGGATACGTTCAAATTTCTCCTCCGGCTTAAGAGTTTTCTGTAAGCCAACCTTATCAACTATCATGTATGGCGTGCCAAGAATAATACAATGACCCATAAACTGAGTATTAAGTGATGATGTTTTAGCACGACGGCCAGCAGTCTTATAATCTTTAGAGATTATTCCATCTACAGTATCAATTCTTACGTCAACTTTAGCCTTCCAAAGAATACGAACTTCATCATCTTCATAGATTTGCTTACTATGAACTCTCTCTACATCTATAACAGTGTGATGGTCATTACGATAGAAGTTTACATACTGGTCAAAAGTATCTAACAGATGCGATACTTCTTCATCATTAGCATTGTGTATGCCCGGATAATTTTCAGGATCATTTTCATCACCAGCTATGAATTTAGCACCAGCATCTTGACCTTTCAGCGCCGCATCTTCTCGTCTTAGTCCATCACGACGAGCAAGATTATAATGTTCAATCATCTTATGGAATAGTATACCTAATTCTAGACTCTTACCATGTCCGGTAATAGGTGTAAGATTATGATTGAACTGATAGTCAGCTAGTCTTTCACAGCCCATAAATGAACTGAGTAGAGTAGCATCGAATATCACATTCTTACGAGGGGTGATTACTTCCATTTATTCACCATACTTCTTCCAATAGTTGAGCCAAGTTCTTTGCCCTTCTACATAGTTTTCTAACGATCCTAAAATAGCACCAAAAACCACATCAAATATCACCATAATAGGCCATAAAATTATTAGAAGTATTCTATTTATAATATTCATGATTCAACCATCTCATCCTGTAAGATTCTACCCTTAAGCCATTCAAGATAACCATCTAACATCAATTTAGTAGCTGAGCAACTATAGAATGAGCTATTACTATTCAAGATTCTAGCTACTAAAGTCATGTTAGAATATTCATTGAAGCACAAGACACAAATTGGTATAGGTCCATTAATAGGGTGAACAACTATAGCCACAGCTGGATAAAATTCATCCTTACGATGGCATTTACAACCACACTTTATCATCATCGCACGTCATCATTTTTAATGTAAATATGAACTTCACTTTTATCTTCAGATTCCTCAATTCTTACAAAATCATATTCAATTGGTGCTGGTGCGGCATTTTCTAAAAATTTTACTTTAGCGTTCATTGAATATACACGAAATAATTCATCAATTAAATTAGTTACTTTCATGATGTTCTATCTTATAACAATTATGCCTTCACCCTCTTGAATTCTAAGGGGTTTTATACTACTTCTCTTCATTGCATAATATATAGAAGTAGTGCTGAGACCTTCTCTTTCATTCCATCTATTTTCTACATGATAAGTGAGAATTTTAGTTTCATCACTGTAGGGTTCAAGAAATTTAATTAGTTCTTTTTTAGTCATGATATTTTCTATTGGTCTTTCCAAATAATAAAATCCTTGGAACACACTTCACAATGATAAGCTACTCTGATTAAGTTATGCTCTACTCTTTTGTTCTCTATCTTAAGCATAGATTCATCAGAGTTAGAACAGAATGGACACTTTACTTTATTGGTCATATTGTATCTCTAACAAGCGGCGGAATAATTATAGTATTTTTCTTTAATCTCCAGCTATATCTTACGGTTGCCCAAGTTCCAGACCTTAGTGTATGCTCAAATTCTTTAGGAGTAGCTATTAAAGTATGACAAGTTTCTGCAATATGTCTGTTGCGCTCTAGATACTTAAATGGTTCTCTACTCTCAATTACTAACTTATACTTACAGTTGCGGAGCGCATCTTTAACTACACTCTTCATATTCTCTATGACATATGCTCTCTTATAGTTATCAGTAGGTGGATGACATACTAACTTCCGTATCTTATCTTCTAACTTCAAATGAAACGCTATAAACTCTCTAGCAGCTATAGCATCTGCACCGATGCAATCACCATAATGAAATTCATCTGGATTAAATTCATTTAATAGTTTAATGAATTCATCATGTTGGAATGGTGTCATTCCACTTTGGGAACCTGTGAAGCCTATGATCATTTTTTAGTCCAAAATTAAATAAATTTCATCTTCTGGAATATTTTCTGGTCTTTTCTTAGCACCTACTACAAGTTGAAAATGTGGAGTGCAATATTTAATATCTACTGGAAATCTCATTTGCCTTTCAAGTTCTTCATCAATATAAGTGAATACTTTCATATTACCATCTAATTCCTGTAACTTTTGAATTAGTTTATTAACTGTCATAGGTCACCACTCCTTCCTACTAACATAGTCATCATCATCACTATTAAACCAGCAAGGAAATTCCAACATTATTGCTGCACAGATTAGAATGAATAGAGTGCAATCACAGAACATTCTAAACCAATCATCTACTGTGATTGACATAGCTATATCTACACTAGCTATGATTAATGACAGTGTTAGGAGT
>Ga0307376_10000567_pt1 | contig 45182 bp, 77 predicted proteins | sample TR2MG_FD_202536 | JGI IMG/M metagenome (GOLD analysis project Ga0307376, IMG submission 202536) | Soil microbial communities from Risofladan, Vaasa, Finland - TR-2 | ecosystem: Environmental > Terrestrial > Soil > Coastal area > Acid sulfate soil | place: Finland: Risofladan, Vaasa | collected...
GTACAGCGGCAGCGGCGGAGAGGGTGACGATATCTACCAGTGGTTCCGCAGGTCTCTCCATGACGCCTACGGCTCCCTGGGTGGAATCATCAACCGCTACCGGGAGATGATTCAGGACCGCATCCCCGCTGACCAGCGGGCCCTCATACTCGAGGAAATGCTCAAGAGGGCCAAGATCAGCGGCGATGTCGCCGATATCATAAGGTCCCGGGCTATCCAGGAGCCACCCCGCAACAGCTACGAGATGCTGAACCTGATCACCTGGGCATCGAGCCACCTGCTCACCGAGCCGGCGCAGATCGGGCGGGCCAGGGAGGTCGCTGCCACCTTTGCTAGCGAGGAAACCCACCACGCCTACTGCCCGATGTGCCATAGCCGGCACTAATTACATGCCTCCCGTCGGCCTGGGCTTTCCCTTTTGTGCCCGACCGGCGGGGGGCTCCAGAAAGGAGGCAGTATGAAACTTGAGGAAACTATAGAACGGCTGCACCGATCCAGTTCCCGGATGATGGAACTGCTCAAGCTGCCGCGGGGCAAAGCCTGGCGGCAGTTCCTGCGGCGTGAGACATGGATACACATTAAGAGGACCGCCGAGCTTGCTTGGCTGGCCCTCTGGGGAAGAGGTGAAAAGTGAGATATTTTCTGCTCTTGTTGGTTTTTCTGTGCCTCTGTGCGGGTTGTACGGTAAGCGAAACGCCTCAACCAACTCAGGTAATTCCGGAGCCCCAGGTTCAGGACACACCCGAGCCGACCACGACGGTAGTGGTTTCGGAGCCCAGACCCATAAACGCAGTCTTGATGCTGAGTAACGTTGGCCACTGGTGGTCCAGGGTGCCTCCGGAGGAGACATGGACGTTGAAGTTCATCTGGTGCGACGCCAAGAACTTTCTGCCATACCCCGTCCATTTGGATACCGCGTTTGTAGAAATAGATGGGCAATCTGAGGTAGTCCCGATCGACGTGAGCATCGAGCCGGGGGAATATAACAGGGAGATCTTCATATATACGACATCTATCTCAGGCTTTGCGCCCGGTGATTACCCTTTGCACGTTGCGCTCTTAAGCGGAGGAGGTGTTATTTGTGAGCGAGAAGATTTAATCAGCTTGACCTGGAAGGAACAACCAACAAGCGCATCAATTCAGGAGGGAGACTAAAAAAGGAGGCTAAAATGCCAATAGTTCAAGTAGACCTCGAAAAGGTCAAGGATAACCCATACCAGCCCCGGAAGGGATACTCTCAGAAGAAGATTGATGAGATCGCCTCATCCATCGAGCAGAACGGGCTGCTCGAGACCCCCCTGGGGCGCCGGACCAACGGCGACGTGGAGCTGGCCTTTGGCCACTTGAGGAAGCGTGCCTTCATCAAGCTCAAGAAAAGGCACCCGAAGAAGTGGCTGACGATGCCCGTGGATATCCGGGAGATGACCGACCAAGATATGGTCGTCTTTGCCCTGGAGGAGAACCTCAAGCGCTCAGACATCACACCCATAGACCTCGCCCGGTCCGTCAGCCAGTACCTCGATGTTTTCCCCGAGGTTTCCGAGACAGCCCTGGCCACCAAGCTCAGCATGACCCAGGGGCACGTCTCGAATATGAGGCGGGTGATGCGGCTGCCGGACGAGATCCTGCAGAAGATAGACGAGGGGAGGATAACCTTCACCATGGGCCGGGAGCTGCTTATCTTCGAGAACCTAACGGCTCCGGGTAAAGAATCCCGCTACAGCAGCAAGGAGAAAAGGAACATCGAAATCCCTAAAGACAGCAAGTGGCTGATGCTCGCGGCCATCAAGGGCATCGCTACCCCTGGTAGCGAGGGGCGCTACGGATCCCACCCCTGCTCGGTCGATGGCATGCAGAAGGCCATCCACGATGTTGCCAAAGGCCAGTTCAGGCCCCTGGGAACCACACCCGACTACGGCTACAACCGGGAGGAGGTACTCTTCAATACCTCGAAGGCCGGCTGTAAGAGCTGCGAGAAGGCAATCAAGACCCACACGACGAAAAGCGCCACCAGCTGGTGCACCGACGAAAAGTGCTGGGAAAGGCACCAGAAAGTCCACCGGGAGCAGCGAGCGGCCGAGGCGAAGAAAAAGATGCAGGCCGACATTCTGGCCAAGGCTACCGCAGCCGAAGCCGAGCGACAGGCCAAACCCATTTCTCAAGAAATACCCGCCAAGGCAGAACCCCTTTATACCCTCGCGAAGCGAGGTACAGGGTGGATTGCTCTCGATAAAACCGGCCTGGTCATTGCCATGGCCCATGATAAAGAGCAAGCTAACACAAGAGCCATAGATTACTTCAAGCCGGTGGCCACCGTGGTCAACCCAGGTGCCGAGGATTACCGGCTCAACCACACCTACCGCATCAGCCTAAAGCCTAACCGCCGACCAGAGGACTTCATCTTCGACTATACCGCCCAGGACCTGACCGCTGCAGTAGCTGCAGCCGGGGTATCCACGGAGGATATAGAAAGCGTCAAGGTCTGGAAGTCAAGCGGTAAGCTCGGGACTGCCGGAGATGTCTCTGCTGGCTGGAGTAAGTGCGAAGAGCCGATGGAGAAACCCAGCCAAGCGGCGGCCGCGGCGCCGGCCGAGGATATCGTCGACACTATCCCGGAAGAAGAAAGGGAGCATGCCCGGGAAAGAATCAAGCAGCTGGGGAAGGGCCACCCTAACTATCCCTGCCTGACCTGCCTCAGCGTTGGCCACTGCGACGGTACCGGTGTGTATGCCGTCAGCGGCGTGGGGGAGAGCGAGGTGTTCGCCTGTGACAACCACATGGGCAAGGGCGATGCTAAAAAGGTCCGGGAAAAGGCGACCCTTAAAGTACCGGCGGAAGTACTGGCGCTGGCCAGGGAGAAGGCCGGCAGCCGGGCCGCGGTACTGGACCTCAACGAGCTCAGGGCCGGCAGCTACGGCGACCTGAAGGCCGGCTATGTCCAGCTGGACAATATCATGGACCGCCTTGATAACCCCCAAGAATGTCTCGAAACCTGCACCCGGGGCTTCCACTACGCCTTTGACAGTAAGGAGCGGCCGTCCTGGGCAGAGGAACATGAAGCGAGGGTGCTGTGCGTCTGCACCGACCCGAAGTGCGTGACCAAGAAGAAAGCGGCCCACACCCGGGCGATCAATGCTGCCGGCCAGGCCAAGAAAAACGCCGAGCACTCCGCCATCAAGCAGGCCGTCGGTGCGACAACCCGGCTCGACCACCTGAGAATGAAGATTGTGGTCTTTTGTATTATGTCCGATGACCGCTCTTACTACTCTTCCGCCAACAGCGCCGTCACCTGGTGGACCAAAAAGCTGAAGATAGAGACCACCGGCTATAGCGATACCTCAAAGCTCAGGGTTGAGGTAATCAAGAAACTGGACGCCTGCTCCGAGGAAGAGCTCGCCCGGCACCTTTTGGAGTACTCCCTGATGAAGATGTCCTTTTCCGGAGACATAGCCAGGTACAAGGTCCAGACCACCGAGTTTCTGAACTGGCTGGGGGTCGGGGTGCAAGTTGATAAAAACGAGCCAGGCCCGGCTCCAGAGCGGGGTTGAGGAACCTCTTAACATTTGGGAGAATATCAGGCTGCGAGACCAAGGTGTAAGACCATTGGCCGGCGTGAAAAAGCGGCTAGATTTGGCTCTCAGCGCGTCCCAAAGCTAAGTTTTAGGGGTTCCCCGGAAACCTCACGCCTGTGTTAACTTTTTGGTTAATTTTTACCAGAAAAGACACCCCTAAAATTGCACCAAAAAAGTATTGACATTTTCGCCAGCGTATGCTAGAGTTCTCGCACACTCATGCAAAAGACGAAAATCACTATCTTGACCAAAGACGTTCAAACCATAGCTCATGCTGCGGAAGCCTTGGGCAAACACATTGCGACGATCTACCGCTGGCTTGATGCCGGCAGGATAGTCGGCGTTGAGTTCGACGGAATTATGTATATCCCGACCAGCGAAGTAAAGAGGATTAAAAAAGAAGAGGCCGCCAGCGCTAAGCCGGCGGCTTAGTTGTGGGCGAGGCAGGATTGCGGCGGCACCTACTCTCACCGTCCCCAGACTATCACAGCCTCGCCCCTCCTGTCAATATAAGAAAGGAGGCGGCGATGAAACAGCCTCTACGTCTGAAGGCCGAAAGGGAACGGGTTTTCGGCCTTGATTTCTCTTTAGGAGGTGATGCCTGAGAGGCGAAAGGTTACGTAGCTGTCTGTCAGGACCGCCGGTTTAGATAATCACAGGTTGATATATTTAGCTTTCTGGCGGAAGCTAAACAGACGGGCATGTGATACTCACCTCTCAGTATCAAATAAAGGGCAGGAGGTACTTTATGGGAATATACGCTTGCCGATACCTGCGGTCGGTCGGGTGGCAAGAAAAAATCTAATGTAAAGGAGAAAATACGCGTGAAAAAGATAATTGGTATTGCACTGGTGCTGGCGGTGATGGTTACTCTGTGCTTCGGCACTGCTGCCTTCGCTGCTGACCCTCCACCCCCGCCTGAAGTGACGACAACCTGGGACTGGGATGGCGTCGGGTCAATCACGATTGACTGCGACAAGAATGGCGGAGCCGAAGGCTCGTCTCACCTGTATGTGGAGACCACCGGGAGCTCAAGTTCAGGCTTTGAGAACATCGCCACCGTCCCGCACGGCTATGAATGGTGCGGGACCAGCTTCACGGTCGAACGGTATATTGCGTTCGGCGATGGCATCATAGACGGCACGTTCACCAGGGATAACACCTATCCATACTGGACTGCCAACACCGAATACGGTGCTCACCTGGTGTCTGATGGAGATGGCTTCATGTATCAGAGCTTCTCCAACACCTATGCCTATGGAGACTTCTACACACACATGGAGACCGACTGCACGTTCTCGATGTCCGCATGGGAGCAGGGTTCAACCGGCGGTGACTGGTTCTTTGGGCTAGGTGCCAGCAGCGACGACCCAGATGGCTCTGGTATCCTTGATATGGACTTCACCGACAGATCTGAGCACAACGGCTGGAGACTGATGTATGGCAGCTTCTATGCGAGCGCCGACCCGGCCAGTGCTGGCTTCGATGTTGACTGGAGCCAACTAGCAGCCTTTTCTGGTATGGTTACGACACCTAACGTCACCCAGAACTTCGGCACGGATATCACCGGCAGCGGAAGCTACAACAAGGGTGCTGATGCTGACTGGGTAGTCATCCAGGGCTTTATCGACGGCCTGAAGTAACCAACACTGGAAGACCTACCTCCGCCCCCGCCTACAGGGGGCGGAGGTAGCAATCCAAATAGAGGAGAAAGGAGGTAAAACAGACATGAAATGGATCAGTGTAGTAGTGACCATTTCCCTGCTTATCGGTATTCTACTATATTCTACCCCAGCTGTCTACGCTTACGAACCGCCTGATGCAGACACCAGCATTGTAATCGAAATTGAGATTACCGACGGCGAGGTCGAAATTATCGTAGATGGCGTTACGCTGGGTGCGCCTAGGGGAGGTGGGGGCGTCAGTTTGGAGTCGCTTGCCAACCACATGGGCGTAACCAAACTGCAAAAAGACGTGGCTAAGCTCTCGGACTACGCAAACGTGACAGGCGCCGGTCTTGCCAAGGTGATCATGCTGGCGCAGACTAACGAGGATGGAATCTCCATTCTAACCGCTGAAGTGAGTAACCATATCCCGACCAGGCTGGACGAACAGGATGCCAGGCTGGTTTCCCTAGAAGCGGATGCGGTTTATCAGCTGGGGCGGATAGAGGTAGAGGCGACATACAACCAGGAGCTTGCAGACTACTTCCAGACCTACATAGAGTGGCTAAAAGCAGATTACAGCGCGAAACTGACCTGGCTTATAATAGCGTTATCAGTGGTAATCGCTGGTCTAGCCGCCAGTTCGGTATTGCTGTGGCGAAGAACCAGAATATAGGCCGGCGCTGAGAAAGCCAAAGGAGGTAACCATGGAGGGAAACAACAACTTAGGCAAAACCTTGAAGCAGGCCAGGCTGGCGATACCGCTCACCCTGACCAAGCTGGCCGAGAAGTCGGGGGTAAGCCAGTCCTACCTGGCCCGGGTGGAGAGGGGGGAGCGCTTCCCCTCGGGGCACGTCCTGAAGAAAATCGCCAGCCCCCTGGGCTTCGACGAAGCCACCCTGCTCTGCCTCGCCGGCTTCATGGACTCCCCACCCAGGGAGCGGGAAAACGGCCACCTTGACCCCTATGTGGCCTCGGTACTTTCCCAGGAGCCGGTTAGAACACAGCGTGCCGTTATCAGCATCCTGGCCATCTTCAAGATACTGGCCGAGGCCGGGGAATCGAGGCAGGAATGAGCGACCAGATGGTAGCGATGGTTGACTGGCGGTTATATAGGGTGGCCTTCGAGTCTCAGGTCGATAAAATCATCCAAGAGGCGAAGGCTAAAGGCAAAGTTATCCCCCTACCGATTTCACCATCGCTCGAAACGCTGATCATGCTGCTGAGCCAGGTCAACTGCTCGAACTGCGACGCCATCTGCTGCAGGGAGGGCATGCCGGGCAACGAGGCCGCCCTGGCCCCCGGCGAGCTTAAAGCCCTGGCCAAGGAGTACGGCGACAAGGGTTTTACCGGGACTCCCCCGGGCGGCGGTATCAATCTGACGTGCCGGTTCCTGCAGGGCAAGCAGTGCCGGATACATGACCATAGACCCTTGAGCTGCATGGTCTTTCCGATGCAGGGCAGCGGGGAGGTGGCCAGCGACTTCGGCGCCCCCAAGCGCAATGCCCTCGCCGTGGCATCCCTCTGCCCGGAGGGTAGAAGGATAGCGAAGGCCGTCTATATGACAACCTGGGAGCTAAAACAGAAATACTGGTCCATCCCCAGTGATGAGGCGCTAGCGATATTGAGAGGGGAGGTTTGAAAGATGGCTAAACAGAAGATACACCTCAGAGACCCCAAGGTACCCATCGCACCGCTTTGCTGTTGCAACCGTGACCTCCAGCTCACCGATGACCCCGACCAGGTAACCTGCGGGAATTGCCTGCGGATGATGGAGCGCGAGCGTATGCGGGGAGAGCGACAAGGGCACGAAAAGGAGAAAGGCTAATGCTGGGACTGGAGATCGTAACATTCCTCTTCGTCTGCTTCCTGATAGGGCTGGAAGTGGCGAAACTGAGATTTTAGGCTGAGATGGGGGGCTGGTCCTATGGATGAAACGAAAGACTACCTGTGGCTTGTGAAAACCGACAAAGGCGACTTTTTCTTTTCCGTAATGGGGAAATGGACTCAGGAGGAGGCAGCGGCAAAGGTTCGCCAGGTGCTTGACCTTATTAAGCTGAACATCGTCGGAATGATCCCGCGCAAGCGTGTCACGGGGGGATGGGATATGACGGCCACCATATATGAGCAGCTCGAGCCGAAAACCGGGCTGGGCTTTGAAGTCAATGCCGGCGCCGGAATCTGGGAGGCTTGCGGCAGGGGCACCGATTACCAGGCGCAGAAAATATTGATGGAAAAAGAACTGTCTCTTGAGAGGGAGAAGAGATAGGCTACTTTACAATCTGGAGGAAAGTAAATGGGTTATCAATGGTGGACGATGGCAGTCACGGTTCTCATTATCGTGACTCTGATTCTAATATCTATGGCACGAAGGAGGGGGTGAGAAATGGCTAAACGAGCGAAATGCGACCACTGTGAAATCAAGTTCGATATCAAGGAAAAAGACCAGACGCCGCTCCGTGAGCTCGAGTGCCCTTACTGCCACGGACCGGTGACACAGATATACTCTCCAAGCAGATACCCCCTGGCCAAGGGAGAGCCTATCCTCAAGCTGATGTGACTGATGATGGCCAATGGAGCTCAGGAACCAAATTTTGAACAAAGGGGGGCGCCATGCCGGAAGATAACGAAAATACCTGTGACCACCGGTGGGACAGCGACAAGGAAATCCGGTGCTGCCTTCACTGTGGCCAGATCAGAACCTTCCCCACCCGCGGCGTTATCGGCCGTATAATCTGGCACGGGCCCGGTGATAAGAGAGAACCCACCGATCTGCCAAGAGACGATAAGTCCTGCATCGCCGCCGTCGCCCGGGGACTCCGGATTAAAAGGGCAGTCAAGATTACCGGCATACCGATGCCGATAATCCGGGCCTGGGTCGGCCGGTACACCCGGGCCAAGGCACCGAAGGCGGCAGCCGCCAAGCTGAAGCTGTCAATAACGATGGAGCGGCTTATTCCCCTAGCCCCCTGCTTTATCTGCAACGGGGAGCTCTTCGCAGACAACCCATCCTCCGACGACAAGCACAAGCCCTGCTACATCGACGTCGGAGAAACCAGGGTTGAGCTCTGCGGCATCTGCGCCGACGGTATCCAGCGGCTCTTCAAGCTCCTCGGCATCCGCTGCCGGGTGCCAAGGGGCGGCAGTGAACTGTCACAGCCCGGGTAAAATATGACCAGGAATATGACTATTTTAACGAATTTTGAACGTAGGAATTTAACGTAAGCCTTTAATATAGGAGGTTTGCAGGAGATTATGGAAGCCGAATGTAGGTACTGTTTCCACCTGGTGCCCCACCCCGACCATTCGGAGCACATGAAGGACGACAACGGCATGCCCACCTGGCGTTGCCCCTTCGGCCGCTTCGACGTGCAGAAACAGGACGGTACCTACAAGCGGTGGTTCGCCTGGCTCGTTATATGGCTGCAGCTGGACAATGTTATAGCCAAAGCCCAGGCGGGCTGCCTCCGCTTCCAGGTTCACCCCCGGGCGGGGGAATTCACCGAAACTCGGAGGGTAATGCCATGATCTGTCGCGATTGTCAATTTCTGAGTGAACCAAAAACATTCGGAGACCGCTACCCCAGCGTGCGTTGCACTCTGGGGCTCTGGGATAAGGAGGACGGAACCGAGCAGTGGCACTCCTTCGGCGAGTCAGTGCTTAACCGAGGCCCCGTCAGGAGATATGGCGAAAAATGTACCCAGGGCAAGCCGAAGGGAGCCGCCGGTGGGTAAGACGGAAAATGAAGTCGCCCTGGCGACAGAAGACCGGTGGATGAAGGATGGCGGCCGGCTGGACGCCACCGACAAGGAAATGATCAGGGAGTTCTCCCAGAACGGCAAGTACCGGGTCCGGATTATCAACACCCGGGAGATGTTTGAGGTTCTGCAGCAGGAGGACCCAGAGAAGTTCAAGGATTTTCAGAAGCAGGCGGAACACCGGGCCGGCATAACCCTGACCTTTGACCAGCTGGTTGACCTGGGCAGGAAAGCGGACGAGAGGATGGCTGAGTTCACCGCCCTGGTGAAGGGTATGACCCATGGCCAGGCAGCCCTGGTTCGCCACTGGCGGGTTGACCAGCGCATGACCTGGCGGCGGTTATCCAGGGAAGCCTACTTAACGAGGTGGTTCCATCGAGAATGGGGGCCGCCCGAAAACCAGCTGATGGGGATGGCCCTTTGCGAAAAGGCGGCCACGTTTTTCACTGAAAACTACAGGGAGACCCCCTGGAATTAGACCAGAATAGGGAGAAAGCCGATGGCATTATACAAAGAGGACCTAAAGGATTTGAAGTGCCCCTGCGGGCGCCCTGGGTGCGAAGACCCGCTCTTCATCCACTCAAAGTGCCACCTGGAAGCGGCCACCTGGGCCAGCTATTTCGATGGAGTTTTGACTGTCAGGTGCTCGGTCTGTGAGGAGGTTATTGCTGAATTTGCGGTGGCCAGCCGTGGTGATGGCTCCCAGGAGAGTAAAATTGGCTAATGACTACGAAATCCTGAAGCGGGCCTGGGAGTTGGAGCACGACTCCCGCGACCGCCGCGACCCCCGGTACCGGAACTGGGAATACTACACCGTGGGGGCTTCCCGGAGAGATATCCAGCGCCTACTGGACGAGGGGATGCTCGTCGTGGCCATAAAGACTTCATCTCTAACTAAATACAAGCTGAGTCCGAAGGGGTGTGACCTGGTATTCGCCTTCTCGATGGAGCGCGTGTTCGACAAGATACCGGCCACCTCCGTTATAGAAGCCCTGGAGCTGGTGGTCGGCTTTGACGACCTCAAGGAGGCCATCGCCCTGGCGATCGAGGTCCGCCGGCGTATCAATTTCCTGCTCGAGGGGCCGCCGGCCTGTGCCAAGAGCATTATGCTGGAGGGAGTGCGCTCGGTCGTCCCCGACGCCTATATCGCCTTCGGCTCCCGAACCTCCGCCGCCGGCCTATCCGAAGCCCTCTTCGAGCACCAGCCCTCGGTGCTGCTGCTGGACGAGGCGGACAAGATGGACAACGAGGTCTACTCGGTACTGCTGGGGCTCATGGAGAGCGGCGAGATCCTGGAAACCAAGTCTAGGAAGACCCGTGGGATAAAGCTCGACACGATGATTCTGGCTGCCTGCAACTCCTCGGCGAAGATGCCCAGGGAGTTCCTGTCCCGATTCGCCCTCCACGTCCACTTTCCCACCTACACGCGTGAGGAGTTCATTGACGTGTGCCGGGGCTTCCTGGCCAAGGCCGAGGGGTGCCCCCAGGAGCTGGCCGGCATCATCGGCCAGCTTATCTACGACTATGGGCTCGGCGACGTCCGCAAGGCCCGGGGGGTCTGGCAGCTGATGGCGGCGCCGACCCAGAGCGAGGTCCAGCGGGTCATCCAGCTGATGATGAAATACAGCCCCGACCACCGCCGGCTTAAGCAGCCGGCGCCGGAAAAGAAACGTATGCCCGGAATTTAAGGGAGGTTAGCATGGGATTATTTAGACAATGCAAATGCGGCCACATCGAGGAAGAGCACGCCATGGACGCTCCGGAGGGAGAGCAGGCGTGCCAGGCGGAGGGCTGTGACTGCGAGAACTTTGAGCCCGACGACGGGAAAGAGCTGGTCCCCGCCTGAAGGAGGTACAAAATGTTCGGTGAATCTAACGAAATCGAGTCCGACTGGGCCCTGAAGCAGCTTGCGGCTTTGGGCTATGTGAGTGTTCACGGCCATGGCCGTGAGGCCACCTTCGGCATCACCGAGAAGGGCCGGGGGCGCGCCAGTGAGATTATGCTGGGGCAGCACGACATACAGGAGAGGCTCCTGATCATTCTCCACTGCGCCGACCTGGCCGAGTTTGCTGTAGAGGAGGACTGAGAGATGTTAATAGACGAAGCTACCGAAGAACTAGAATCAAGGGCTAAGAATGAGGGGGTGTGTGGGTATAAGAAAAGGGCTAAAGCTATGAGGTTGGGTGCTGGAGCCCTTAAGCGCCTAAAGGAATTAAGAACGGCGGGGGTACCCGGCGCTAGATTACTGCTGCCAGGGGAGACGGAGGAATAGCCATGGCCAAGCCACAGCTCTATGAAATCAAGAACCTGCCGCCCGAGGCGCCCTTCCGGCACAAGATAGTGACCACCAGGAAGGCGCGGAAGGAGCACGGGTGCGAGGTCTGCCCCGACCCCATCGTCAGGGGCGAGGAGTACTGCGAGATTACCGACGGCGGCAGCGGCCTGGGGGGGCTGAAGTTCCCCGACCGGACGCATGAGCGCTGTCTTGAGGCGTATCTGGAGAAGGAGGCAGGACGGTGGGCGATAAAGACGAAATGTTGAAGTGGCTGCTGAAGAGGAGGCACGGCTACCCGTTGGTCACCTATAGAGGCGGGGCCATGTTAGCGGAGGTTTACTTTACCATTCCGATGGACGAAATGGCCGAATTCTTCGGCACCGACGAGATCACCATAGACGGCCGTACCTACAAGAAGAAGGGGGCTAAGAGCGGCTGAGTGATGCAAACTGCATCAAAGTGATGCAAAATGATGCAAGGAGGAGCTAGATATGGAAGTACCACAGGATGAAGTAACCGACGAGCAATACCAGGAGATGGAGAAGATAGCCCAGGAGAACGTTTGTTCTGTCTGCGGCGCCGACCTGCAGATCTACACGGTGCCGGAGACTAAATCGCTGCGGGTGGGCTGCCCGGACCGGGCGCACACCGGGTGGATAGAGAAGGAAACCTACACCCAGATTCTCCGCCGCGGGGGCGAGCTGCACCCGGTTATCCAGACGGGGGTTGAGCGGCGCATGCTGCCGAAGGCGGACCTGAACCGCGCCATGGGGCTCCTGAAGCTGCGGTACCCCGCCGCCATCAAGGACCCGCCGACGGCCGCCCTGTTCATCGCCGACTGCTACCGGCTGGACATTGACCCGCTGATATCGCCGCCGGAGGCGGTGCCGCTGGTTTTCCACACCACGATCCGGACGCCGGGCCGCCCGGACGAGAAAAAGGCGGCGGTGGTGATGGTAGTGACCGGCGACGGGTGGCTGTCGATGGCCGCCCGCGGCTGTAAAGAGGACTGGCTGGGCCCGCCGTCGACGATGCGCCTGGAGGAGTACCTGGCCGCCCAGCCGGAATACGCCGGCAGGACCAGGGAGGAGCTGGCCGCCATCGCCGGCGATATAAAGAAAAACGAGAGCGACGACCCCGCCGCCTGGTGCTACATGGCCGTCGGCCGGCGCCGCGACGGCGACGAAACGGCGGTGGCGGGCTTCTTTACCCACGCCGACCGCGACGACGCCAGGGGGAAAAAGCTCCCCTCCGCCTCCCAGCCAGGCAACCAGGCCCGGGTGCGCGCCGTGAAAAAGTGGGTGCGCCAGGTATTTCCGGAATGTCGCCAGAATATGATCGCCCTATCAGAAGAGTGGTACCGCCGGAGCGAGGGTGTCCAGGCCGCGCAGCAGTATATCGAGGCAGAGTACAGAATTGAAATAAACCGGAGCGAGACAAAATCCGGCGCGAGGACTGGGGAGGTCGGGCCGGAGCAGGGTAAGGCCGAGTCGACGGATTTCGACGAGCAAAGGGAGGATAAGACGCAGAAATCCGGCAAAAATCCGGCGGGGGCGGCGGCGGCCGCCGCCGAACTTATCGAGGGCGCCGGCTTCAGTATCGACCCCGAGTGGCTCAACGAGGCTATGCGGCTCATCAAGTGGAGCGAGGACACCGCCAAGAGTTGGCTCGGCACCAAATTCAAGATAGACACTAAAGGCGACCTTAAAAGAGATGTCCTGCCCCGATGCACCAAGGAGCAGGCCCAGGAGTTCGTTGCCGAGGTGCAAAACAGACTAGCTAAAATACAAATGAAACTCTAGGAGTAAGCTATGCGGCGAACCACCGCCCGAGGAAGAGTATTCCCCCAGTTCTACTCAACCGACCGCCGTTACGCCCGGCTGTCGATTAAGGCTATTGCCATATTCCCCTTAATGTGGTCAAACGCCGACGACCAAGGCCGGCTCGGCGGCGACCCCGAGGAAATCAAATACACCTGCTGCCCCAACATCGATGATATTTCCAAGTCCGACGTCCCCCAGTTGCTGGCCGAGCTGGCCCAGCATGAAATCTTACTTCTCTACAATACCCATAGAACGGCCGCCATCCAGATGCTGGACTGGTGGAAAGTCCATCAAAAATTGCAGTGGGCCTGGCCATCCGACTACCCGCCCCCTAACGGCTGGCAGGACCATCTACGCTATAAGAAAGACGCCAAAACAGTAATCACCTTAAGCTGGCCTGTCTCAGGTGAGACGCTAAACGGTTCTCAGGTGAGCACCGAAAACGGCTCAGGTGAGACGCAAGCCGACCCTGACCACCCCGCCAGCGTCTTGAGCGGCACAGAAAATTCGCAGCACGCCGGCGCCTCCCTACCCCTCCCCTTATCTGATAAAGAAGAAGAAGAAGAAAGAGGGAGAGGAAAGTCACCTGAGAGCTTAAAAGGGTCTCAGGTGAGTACTCCACCCTCGCTTACTGGTTTATGCACAGATAGAAATAAAATTTCTTCCCAGCTCGTTGATAATTTCCGGCACTGGTTCGGCCACGTCAAGGCCAGTGACCCGAACACGAATATACCGCGCGAGCCGGCCGCCAAGGATTTGGCCCAACTGCGGGACCTGGCGGAGGAATTAGTCCGCGGCGGCGGCGTGCCGCTGGATTTCATCAGGCAGGCTTTCAGGGAGGCCGGCGGCCAAACCGAGGAATCGAAGCATAGTGTTAGCTATGTCAGGATAATTCTTCTTGCTTGGCTCGGCCGGCCGAAAGACCGGTCGCCGTGATTTTCTCCACCCCGGTTAATTGCACAGCCCCCCGGGCGGAAAGGAGTTGAGAGTGGCTCGGAAACCTGATATCCCGTGTTCTTCTTGCGGTATGGTAATGGGCCCCGGCCATGCGGCGGGCCGGATCCCGAGCTATGCCGGCGCCAAGCCCCTCTGCGGCTATTGCGATGGGATTATGAAGCGCCAGGGCTATATTCAGGTAAACTCAGTCGAGAGGCTGCTGCCCGACGGGACAAGGATCACGTTCAGGATTAAGGTCGAAGAACTGGTAGAAACTACTTGTGGAGGAGGGGAAAATGGAAATCGAAATAATAGACGGCAGGCCGGTAGTTAAATGCCCCCACTGCGGTAAATATACACCCTGGGACTCCACCATCTGCGTTAAGTGCGGCCAGCTGGTCGGGAGAGAATCACATGGAACTGACGAAGGCCAAGAAGATAGCTGAGGAGGTGGTGGTTTTGCTCGAGGGTGCCTGCGAGAAAATCGAGATTGCCGGCAGCATCCGCCGGCGGAAGCCCGAAGTCGGCGATATCGAGATCCTGTGCGTCCCGAAGTTCGAGGAGGGCATAGACCTTCTCGACGCGGAGCTGGGTGGGCTTATGATTCAGCAGATTTTCACCCACCGCCGTAATAGGCGGGGCAGCATCATGTACGGGCGGGAAAACAAGTTCCTGCTGCACAAACCGAGCGGCATCGGCGTTGACATCTTCTCGACCACCATGGAGCGCTGGCCGGTGGCCATGGTGGTCAGGACCGGCGGCAAAGAAACCAACATAGAGATTTCGCGCCGGGCCCAGGAGCGGGGGATGCGCTTTCATGCCTACGGCCAGGGCTTTACCCAGGCGGACGGCACCGAGCTGGTCTGCAGCAGCGAGCAGGACGTTTTCAAGGCGGTGGGGCTGCGCTACCTGGAGCCCTGGGAAAGGAGATAGCCGGGGAGCGAAATGAGCCAGAGTGTCAAATCTAATCAGGAGGCATGCTCTATCTGCAGCTCGCCCCTAATAGAGCTCCCCTGGGGGCAACCAGAGCTGGGGCAGCGTATGTTTATTTTGACCTGTGATAATGCTGGATGCGCCCACTACCGGAATCCGGTCAAGGCTATCACCAGAGAGGTTGAGCAAAAACCGAAGCCGGGTCGAAAAGCTGCGCGCCGGTGATAGTGAGGGCGCTATAAGGAGGAAGCAATGGCTAAAGCGGATCTGAATATCGATATCGAGCTCTCCGGGTACAAGGGTAGAATTACGCACATCTTCACCCGGGAGGCTCGCCCACCTTTTCACCAGGAGGACCAGTTCCTGGTCAATGTTGAATTTAAGGAGCCCCACCCGGAGGGCATCATCTCGACAGCGGTTGTTATTCCGGCCGAGTTAGTAATCAGCTCTATCACTCTCCACCCCGTGGCGAGTCAGCGCGACGTGCTCCTGGCGCTTATCAAAAGAGAGGGCAACAAGCAAATCGGGGAAACTATCGCCCAGCATAAAAAAGAGAGAGCGGAAAGACTGGAGCGGGATGCGGCCAAGGAGCATCTCGATGACATGGCGCGAGAAGCAGAAGCGGTGCTCAGGAAATGAGCCAGAAGTACGGGCACTGCCCGGCACCCAGCTGCGAGCGGAGACTTTTACCCGGGCGGTCCCCCCACGGGCTCTGCCCCCACCATGAGGAACTGCTGGATTTCCTCCTCTTCGTCCTGCCCAATATCAAGCCAGGGCAGGGCACAACGTCAGGTGGCTTGATTCTACCCGGGCAACCCGGCTTCGAGCCCCCAGGGGTGATTAAGGGGCCGCGGTTAGGTTGAGAAGTACGTTTTGGTACGTTTTTCTACGGTTTCTGTATTTCTTGAGAAATAGCTAGGCGCTTCAGCTTCTTCCAGATCAGCGAGGCGAAATGCCCTAAGTGCAGGAGCAGCCAGGCGTAGAAGGCAACAACCAGGACGCCGAGAACCAGGACGATGATCTTCGTCGTACTCGAGGCGTCATTTAAGGGAAAGAGGAGCGCCCAGAGGCAGATGCCGGCGCCGGCCGCCAGCTTGACTATCGGCACCCACGGCCACCTTTCGACATGCCGGCGCCACTCATAGGTCCAGGGCTCGAGCCGGCACCGGTACTCTTTCCAATAGTAGGTGTAGAGTTTATCGAAGAACTCCCTCATCCCATTATAGCTCCACGAAGGTGTGAGTATACCATTCCCCCTCCTGAAGCTCGAAAGGTATTTGTATCCTCGAAAAATTCTAGCATCAGCTTTACTCCGGAAAGTAAGCCTGCCAGTAAGAATACCAATCGCCTGAGACCCATCGTATCTCTACGGGTGTGGGCACAAACGGAACCAACTGTGAGCTGAGCTCGCCCTTGAAACCAGCGTCAGTATCGGCAATAGGTACCCCGTCCGGCGCGCCGAAATGAACCCAGGCGTAGGCTTTTAGCCCTTCGGGGAGAGCGATAGCTAGCGGGTAGGCAGTCACTACGTGGCTATCGTTTGTATAAATGATGCTGCCGAAGCCATCAGAGTAACTAAATGTTTTTATAGTGGTACCAGGGGGTAAGCTGCCTATGGTAGTGGTTTGTGTGGTCGAGTACAGGAGGACCATCTCGTCGCCCTTCTCATAGGTCACCGCAGCGGATCTCCCCCGTGCGGGACGGACAAACCTCTCTCCGTAGTACGCCTTAACCCAAAACTTATTAGTGCCGGGAATAGTCTGGTCGGTGTGGTTGGTTATCGCCACCTTTAGAGAAGCGCTGCGGGTGGTATAGTTAATCTTAACCTCCAGCACGTCTATGGTTACCGCCTCGGGTGCCCCGCCGATGTTGACCATCTCTGGTATCACAACGACGACCGGGGCAAGCTCGACAGGTCTCCAGTTGACGACTACGGTTTGGCCGCCTACCCGTTGAGTCCCATAGCCTGGGTCATAGACCAGGGACCAAACCTTCAATCCCGCTACGCAGAGGTCATAAACTCCCGCCAAGCTCGAGATCCCCCTACCAAGGTGGGCTTCCTTTACCATCGTTACTGACCCCTTGGGTGGGATCTTGAGCCAGTAATCTGCTGCCCCTACTGACTGTGGGACGCCATCAGGGTCATAGATACCTAATACCATATTGCTACCCTTGTTCTGCCCTTTCGGATCCCAGGGTTTTTGCCAGTCGGTGGTGTAGGAATAATCCCCCTCGATATACTCAGACTGCAAAAGGAGTCGGAAGTAGAGGAGCTTTTTGGCATCGAAGCCCTGAAGCGCATTACCTACATACTTGAGGGGGTCTCCGGTCAGGAGCCCTAAAGCATAATCCGGCTTGACCCAGATATCTTTATCAAACGGGTTTTTGAAGGTAATGCTGATGGTAAACAGGTCTCCCCAGTAGCCGAGACCGAGGGAAGTGTTATATTCATACTCAGTGTCCGTTAGCTCGGTCGGGGTTACGGTTATGTCGGTTATCTCAAGATTTTCGGCCGGCGGCTGGCCGCCAGTGGGTACCAGCTGGACATTGAGCTCGTTGTTACCTTCCAGGATGGACATGGTAAGCTCTTTGGTTTCGTAGCCGTCTTTTTCAAACCGGACGCCCCAGCTGCCCGGGGGTATATCGATGGTGGCATAGTTGCCGGCCGAGTCGGTCATCGTAATTGCGCCAGTGGTCGTGACTTTTACCCCACTGATACCGTTGCCGGTTTGGGCGTTGGTCACCCTGCCGTAGAGTTTGGCCATGCCCTCGGGCGGTGGCTCCGGCGGCGGAGCTGCCCCCGCCTTTCTGCTGGCCACCAAACCAATGACCGTAACGATTAGGCCGGCTATACCCGCCCCCACCGCCACTTTCGCGCCTTTACTCATTGCCATGGCTTCCTCCTTACACTATCCAGACGCAATTTGCTGTCACGGAGATATTGAGCAGCATGCCGGGCTCAAGCATCGTGTCAGAGAGGATTTGAACCCACTGGCCGGCAGCGTCGTCGTAGTAATAAGCAATCTCGAGATAGTTTATTATCGAGCTCATAGCCACCCCGGCGGTCCGCCTGGGGCCCTCGTAGATAAGCTCGTTGTTACCACTATACAGCTGTATCGCCTTAGTCGCCTTTACCCTGGTGGCGAAGAAAAGCAGCCCCACCAAAGTAATGACTGACCCGACCGCTATCCCTATATTAGTTCCTTTACCTGCCATAACATTAGCTCCTACTGAAAAACCTCCTGAAAAGCGCCAGGGGCGCCTTGAGCAGCCCCAGCAGGCAGCCGCCCCCGTTGCCGTTCTCCTCCGGCCCGTGGGCATTATAGTCAACAAGGCTCTCCCGGTTTTTCCTCATGTAGATAGCTGCCATAATTTTACCCTCGGAAACAAGAGCCGTAGCCAGTTGGTCAAAGGTTTCCCTTGCCTTGTCTAAAGCGGCGCCATGAGGAACACGCTCGATGAAGAGGTAGGCAAAACCGCAGTTGAAGGACTGCTTGAACTCAGGGAGCGCATCGGTGGTGAAACCCACCACCTGGTTATATCCCCAGTACCGGCCTTTCTGCCGCCAGACCTCGACCCCGAGCTTCTTGGCACTCAGACAGGCCAGGGTATAAACATCCTTCCCAGCTAACCAGTTGCAGTTGCTGAGGTCAATGACAGGCTTCTCGTCCTGGCCAACTAGGCAATCCTCATCGCCATGGTCGTAGAAGATGAAGAGGTCCGCCCCTTTCTTAAGCTCTTCTTCCACCCTGCTCTTCACCGCCTCACCCTCCGCCAGCTCCACGACGTCTATTTTAGCCTGCCGGCACCACTCGAGGATTTCCTCAGCAAAAGCAAAGGTGTACTGAGTAGCATCGTCGAATTTAGGGCGTACCAGAATTGCTTTCAATCTTCTTTCTCCCTTCGTTAAACATATCGACCGCCAGGGCATCCGCCCACTGTCTTATCTCTTTCCAGAGCTTTTTGTCCTTGTTAAGTCTCTCGCGGAGCTGGGCGGGGGTAAGGCTTTCCCTCCCGAGGATGAGTTTCCACCCGGGCTCGGATTTTTCCTTAGCCTCCAGGTACCGCAGCACCGCGGCCTTTAGTACCTTCTCGTCTGCCACCAAATATTCTCCTTTCTATTCAGGCGTTTTCTTTTTAGAGCGGATCGGGAAACTGCCGTTTCCGAATTTACCGGCAATCCTGTTGCCCAGTGCATCTACCCCCGCCCCACCCAGGAAAGCATAAAACAGGTCGAGTATTCCCACCGGGCTTGCAAGGTGGTAGCCCACGGCAAAAATGACAGCGGCGACTGCCGCCCGGATGGCCGAGCCGCCGAATTTACGAGCATCGAAGGGCTCGTTGGAGTCGCACCAGCCCAGGAGGGCGACCACCAGGCCCCCCACCAGAGCCGCCAATACGATATACAATCTATCCATTATCTTACACCGTTATCTGGGCAGTCTATCCATAACGCCCTGCTCCTACTGCGGACGTTATCAGCTCAAAATTGCCCAGCAGGTCGCCTACAGAAACCGTGACGCTATAAACCGTGGCAGTACCATTTCCTACCGCCGGTACCGCCTGATTCCTGAATACCGACCCCTGCAAGGCATACTCGAAGATAACCATAGTTGGGGCACCGGGCTCAAGGTAGACGTCTTGGTCAAGAATATCGCTGCCGACAGTAGCGAAGACGGTAAAGACGCTGGCCTGTTTCCCGCGGTTTGTTGCAATACAGCTGATGGTGACCACATCCCCCGGGTATGTCACAGCCGGAGTAATCTGTAACTGCTCCAGCTCTACCCCACTCGGCTCGCCCTTCGGCCGTTTCAGGAAATAGCCGAGGAGGAAACCGGCTATCCCACCACCTATAAAGAGTGCTGTTTTTTGACCTTTCGTATCCATTATCTTACACCGTTATCTGCACCGTATATTCCGCCTCAAGAATCTCGGTATCGGCGACGACCACGCCGCCAGTCAGGTCGCGTGCAATGCAGAAGGGATAGACTATAACAGCCGCGGAAAGCCCGGGAGAATATATCCCCACCTCCTCTACAGTAACATTGCCCCCGGATTTGTTGGTGAAGTAACGCCGGATTCTCATTTCGCCGTTCGGGTCAGCAAAAAGTTGACCGTAAATCTCGGTTCCGCCATAAAGTAACTGAGTGGCAGCCTCGCCGTGAGCTATTCTGACACCGAGAGCATTATCGGCGGGAGTTACCGCCGCGGCGTTGCTGCCGACGACTATGCCGACATATTCTCCCGTCAGGGGATTGGTGTAAGCTGTACTGCCGTAATTGGTACCGCTCGTTCCTCCGATGAGCATCCCCAACCCACCGCCCGGTGAATTCACCGACAAGTTGGGAGATGAATTGTAATCCATTTTTATTAACGGACGGTTGACGCCGGTAATATCTGCGACAGCCGCCAGTTGATTTCCCTTCGCGTACAGTATTATATAGAACAAATCGAAAAAGTGCTGGGTCCAGCTCCTGGATGGCTGGACTCGTTTCTCTAGCAATTGATGGTTAGCATCAAACCTGGAAAGGGCTATTTCCGTTCTTATCTGCCCCATTTTATACCTCCTATACAGTTGCTTGCAGTCTGTAATTGATGGTCAGTACCGACCCGGCGGGAACCGCTATTCCCCCAACGATAGTATCCCTGATTACCAGAAAATATCTAACTACCCCGTCCCAGCCACGACATATTAGGCCAATTTCGGTCGGCGTGATACCGCCGACATTGGCAGTAAAGTTTCTGGTAATAGTAAGCTGTGATGTTGTGGCATCACTCCCTGGAGCACCAAAGGTCAATGCGTCGTACTGCATTGCCCCCGCACCAACGCCATGGGCAATCAAGGTACCAAGGGCAAAATCAGAGATAGTGGGGGCTACCACTCCAGTACCTACCACAATGCCGTAATCAGTAATGGTGGCCGCAGCATGAACATCGAATAGCCAGCACCCCTGGCTACCGTAATTGATGAATACCCCTCTCGCTACGTTTCCTGTATCTTGTACATTTTGGGGAGTCATTAACACGCCCATTTGAATAAAGAGCAGCTGTAAAAACTGCTTGACAAAACTCTCCGACTTCTTTACCACGTGTTCGATGACCTTGCCAGTCGGGTCGGTTACCGTCCATTCCAGGACGGCCCCCAGCGCACCCTCTTTCAGGACGTGTGGTATATCACCCGGCCGCAATATTCTCAGCTCTTTCTGAAGTCCTATTTCCGTTTTTGGCATCTTTCCCTCCTAAGCTATGGCTACCCATATCTGGGAGCCGAGTGGTTTCGCTACCCTGGAAACGAAGTTATCTGTACGGGACATGAGCCAATAAAGGTTCATGCCCTGAATTACCGATGGTACCCAGTCTCCCTGCGGAGTATGATGAATTAGCGCAAGACCGGTACCGAGCTGCCACTCATTCGACCCGTCGATCTCACCGACGACGGGAACCCAGGCTCCGTTCCAGTAATACCAGGAGTTTGTCCAGTTGCCTACGCCCGTGGTACCTACCAAAACCTGCGCCTGCCAGAACGGGTAGTTTGAGCCGATATAGACTTTATCCAAGACCGTATCCGACATCGGGTTGAGGTTAAGGTCGTTGGCCGTCGCTTCCCTGGCTTCGGCCGTGTGGTCTGTCTGGACAGCGAGCGCCGTCTCCTCGACAAAGCCGTCACACAGGATGCTCAGACCGGAAGGCATGAGAAGTGACTTGGCGATTGCCTGGTCGGGGCCGGCGTGGATATACTCGGCATCGACCGAGACTAAACTCGAGTCGAGTCTCTTTATCAATAGACCTGGCTGGTCGTCGTAAGCCTCCACGTCGACAATGCCAAGTGGCGCGTTCTTGGGGATGCTATGGTCGGGAGCTACTATTACTGTTTCAGCATGGGCCGAATCTATACTGGCCGGGAAGAAGTAACGCAGAGCTCCGCCCGCTGGCGCCCAGACCGGTATCTTTCCCTGTCCGGCGGATGTCAGCACGTAACCATCCGTTCCGGCTAATAAAATAACGAGCTGGTTGGTATCCTTGACAGGTATATCACCCCTGAGCATGCCAGCCACGACTTCCTTGAGATTAAAGAGGCCGTGTACCGTCATGTCCTTATCGGCGTCTATGTCCAGCTCCGATATTCTGGTTATACCTTTAATCAGTAGGCTCATCTTTGTCCTTTATGGCGGGTACCCCCAGGTGGGGTCAGCCCCTGGCCCGTGAGCGGTAAACTCGGTACCTATTGAGCTAGGGCTTGACTTTGCCAGCTGTGTCCCGTTAAAAAAGAGCACGTCACCTTTGGTCATTGCCAGGGCGAGCTCTTTGAGAGTAAAGAGCCCGTAAATGGTCCGGTAGGTCTGCTCCGGGTCCCACGCCCCGATAGTAGGCTCGGGGTCAGCGTAATTAGCCACAAAGATATTCCAAAAGTCGACCCAGTGGGCGGCCGCCGCCATACGAGCATAAAGCCCCACATCCTGCGGACTCCAGGCCCCTACTACGTGTGTTACTTTAAGAAGGTCATCGACGTACAATAAAGATTGTGCCGGCGTCCTGACAAGCATATACTCGTGTTCCAGCCTGGCATCAAAAACAGCATCTATCCCACTAGAATCGCTGCCGCCGGCATCGTCATAGATATACCACCTGTTGGCGCTATCTCTCCAGTAAGCCTGGCTTCTGTCAACATTATTTTGCCCTATCTTGTGGACAAGGCCCTGCCGGTAGTCAGAGCCTGTTACTCCATCTTGGGCCAGAATATAGGCGTGCAATCGGTAGGAATTGATACCGGTGACTGCCGGGCTGAACAGGAAAGCGGCGGCGTTAATGGCACTCGAGGTGCCGCGTATCTTATTGGCATTAACCGCCCAGTTGATATCACCCGCAGCGGCCACGGTGACATCAGTCCAGCCAACCACGGTATTGCCGCTGTTGAACTGGAGGAAAGTCGCCGGACCATTACTGGCAGGAAAGTCAGGAGGGCCACCATAATAAAGCCAGAAATCGGCGGTACCCGGGGCGATGGGGATACTGTCAAACTCTACCCAGACCTTGGCCTGGTAAAAATCATATCTCTCCAGCCAGAAGTCCAATGGAGCACCGGTGCTGTTGACAAACCTGATATCGGTAAAATCACCACCGACCTTTTTATTAAGGTAGACATCATTGCCGGCATCAACACCGCTGCCGAAGTGGATGGTAAGCGGTACCTGGTAATTAGTCTGGGCGCCGGCAACCGTGCCGTTGACGGTGAACTTTTTGCGGTAGAAATAGCTGGGTAGAGCCCAGGCGGGCGTATGGGTTATCCTTGGCCCGATAAAGCTCTTGTCAGCGTCAATAATAAGCTCGGAGATGTGACGCGCCGGCTTGATAAGAAGAGAAGTAGACATTTGCGCTAGTAAGGCCATAACCTAAATCACCCCTGACATGATCATACTTTTATCCCCTATGGGTAAGTGTGATAGAAGATGCTGACACTAACCAGAGCCCCGGCTACGCTTGCCATGCACTTTGCTCTTACACGGCTACCAGCTGGAAATATAACGCTCTGAAGATGCTGTTCCCATGACCTGTACTGGGGAGTCAACCGGGTAAACTTAGAGCGGCATGCTTCAATATCGGTTGGCCCATAATAGAACACCAACTCATAAGTCGCAACAGTGTCAGGGTCTTCGATATCCACCCAGTGGAGGTCAAAAGGGTCGGGCACGAAGCCAGCAGCGATTATATCGCCACTAAAACCCCCGAGAGTCCAGGCTGGATCCCCCGCAGTTAAAAGAGTACCCACGCCACCGGAGGGTGCAACCAGTTGTGGCTGATGCACGTGCTCGTCACTGATCCTGGGTACTGGATCCACCCGGCCGTTCAATTTAATCTGTGGCATATTTATCAATAAGCTCATCGCCGCTCCCACTACATCGCCTCCAGCATATAGTCGTAGTCAATCGCCAGGCCGTTATCAAGGGCGTTATTGCTCTGTACCTCTACCCTCAGAGCTTCGTGGAGGCCAACCGTGCCGTTGACTATCCATAGTCCGTTAGGGTCCACGCCCTGGACAAAGTTCTGGTTATAGACCTTGCGCTCCGCGCCATTAACCAGCATGAACATCTTTACTGTGATTGTCGCCCCGGGAGTTAAGGCACTGATATTAACCAGCAGAGAGTGGAGCTTATTCCTGACGCCGGCACCACCAAGTGTAACCAGGTCAGAGCCTACTTCTCCGGAAGTACCAGCGCCGCCCTGCCACTGGGCAGGAGCGCCGACTACCTGGCCGACTACCGGGGCGGCGCCAAGCAACTTCATCACCTGTGGCAGTATTCCCTTGAGATACCGCATTACGGATGAGACGTTATCATTAGCGGCAATAGCGGTGTCCGCCTTGTTACCGACTACATCACGCATCAGGAGATTTACCGCTGCATCGATACCCGGCACGCCCAGAGCAGCAAGAATAACAGCAATGGCGGCAGCGACGGCCTGCTGGGTTAAGACATAGAAGGCTGTCCCGGCCGTAATCTGCGCGCTGAAGGCCGGGTTAACCGTAATCTGGCCGGTTAGAGGGTTAAAGGCGGCGGCGCCCTGCTTTTCCCCGATAGCGACCCCGGAGTCCAGCAGAATTATGCAGTTGGTAATAAAATCATTGCTGCCGATAAGGACGCTGCAGAATAAAGTGGTACCGCCGACATTCCCGTTGGCGGTGGTAACCCCGTAGAACGAAGCCAATGCCCGGTATATGGAGTCACGGTCAAGCGTGTGAAACCTGTTATTCATTACCATCTAACTACTCCTGAACGACCGCCCAGATGGTGAGTGCCCCGGTGAGGGGGGCAATGGCGGGGGTTATAATAACCCCGACATACGGGTTCCAGTCTCCCCAGGCCAGGCCGAAGCCGATATTCCCGTTGGCCGGGCAAACCGCCGGCGGGCCGATAGCGGTTGCTAAAGTAAAAGAATTGGTGAAGTTACCTACCAGCTGCAGGGTCACCGCCTGGTCGAGGGAGGATTCAGCCCGAATCGAGAGCCGCTTGACGTTCCGCATATCCACCATTTTCCCGGACTGTAATGCTTGAACGGTCCTTGGAGCCCCTTGGAATATCTGCTCCGGCTCCTTGGCAGACCAGGGCGTCTGGAGGGTTAGCTCTACACCGCCGTCGCCCTCTCCGGGCATAACCCCGCTGATACGCTCCAGTATCGACAGGGCCGTTGCGTTTAGCTGCTCGAGAAGATCGGCGATATAGTCCAGCTTATCGCTGGCCTCCGCTGCCTGCGCCGGTCGAGCCGTCAGGAGATACATGAAGGCAGCCCCCAGAGCTCCCCCCAGGATAAAAGGGCCGAACCACGTCCGGTAGCGTGCCACTACTGCTTTTCTATTTCTATCCATGGTACCTCCTTAGAGAACGCCGGCGGCTACTTTGTCGTAGGTATCACCTGGCAGTTCGTCTTTGGTGGCCAGCCCGAACCTCGCTCTCAGGATATTCGTCAGCCTCACCCTCTGGAAAGTGTAGCGGAACCAGACGTTGCCCGGGGCGACCGCTGCCTGGGTGTACAGGAATATCTCGGTGGTCGCCGGGATGAAACAGGCAACCTCCCCGCCGGTGAGTGCGGTCAGGGGGAAGGTCCTGACATCGGCATAGCCGGCATCCCTGTCCCTGTCGACGAGGAGTCTCACGACGTTAGCGGCGCCGGAAGGCTGGGCGGCAACCCTGGTGAGGATGATAATTTCGTCTGGCCTCGGGTAGATGTGCTCGATAGTGAAGGGGGTGTTGGCCAGGTTGATATTAACGATGCGGGAGTGGGTTTCCTCCGCCGTCACCTGGTACTCGCGCTCAATCTGCTGCGAAATAGGGAGGGGCAGCAACCCCTTCTCCACGGTGCTGCTGATGTCGAGCTTATCGCCCAGCGCCTGCTCATCCGGGGTAAGTTTGATACCGTAGATCATCTTATGGGCTACGGTAGGCTTAATGGCCCACAGACCGTAATGGGAGGTGTAGTTGGCCACGGCCGCCACCCCGAAGAAGCTCAGGAAGAGGGCGTTCTTTGCCGGGAGGTTCCAAGCGCCGACCCGCGCGGCGCCGGCCAGGTCACTGAGCATGGCAAAGGTATTCTCCTCGACTCCGGTTCCGTCGTAGCGTGCCCTTAAGAGGACATTCGCGTTAGGTGGGACCTGGATATTGGCGAGGCTCACGACATAGGGCTTGAAGTTTTTGAGGTCAAGCACCGGTGGGAAAAACTCCGCATTGAGCGGAACATTCCCGAACCAGCTGTCGGGCAGGAGCTCGGGCGGGTATTTGACACTTTTGACAATGGCTTCTGTAATCATCAGTACCTCCCTAAAAGAAATGCCTATCACAGCACGGGCTCTCGCCGTGATAGGCAATATCTTTTGCTTTATCTCCGGCAAGGCTCCGGCGATATATTCTTTTTATACGGGCTTACTCCGGCTCGGTATCTGGCTCTGGCCCGGGCCCCGGCTCCGGCTCGGTATCTGGCTCTGGCCCGGGCTCCGGCCCAGGCTCTGGCTCCAGCTCGTCGCTGGGGTACATGGGGGGTTTAACCGGCGCATCTTCGTCCAGGATGCTCTCGGCCTCGGGCACGTCCTGCACCATAGGCGGCTTGGTTTTCGCCTTCTTGTCTATGATGCTCTTGGCCTCGGGCACGTCCTGCGCCATCGGCGGCTTGGTTAGGATCTTCGTTGCACCTCTTGGCATTTCAAGCCTCCTTTAGGCCGCCAGCTGCAGCATGACGTTGCCTGTCCCGTAGTTACCGGCGCCGAGGGTATAGCCTACCCTCTGGGGCGATACGGTCGTTCCGATACCCTCGCCCAGGGAGGAGTTGATGCAGCCGTCTTGGTGCATGTAGACGTCTACGAAGTTAGCGGCGCCCAGCGGCCATGTCCCGGTGGGGGCTATGAAACACGGGCCGTAGGTCTGGTTCCAGAAGTAGTAGCCATTGGTTACCGGGATTGTGGGCAGACCAACGGCGACCTGGTAACCGACAAGGCCGGCGTCAAACGCGCTCATTACTGCGCGGTAGACGCTGGGGTGGATGGTCACCTGGGAGCCCACGCCAACGGCGAAGTTAAAGGCTTTATCGACCGTGATGGTGATATTGCCGCCGGCCACGGCGGTGTTGCCCATGATTCGCCTGTACATGAACTGGTTGCCGCCGGCGACGGGCCACATCTCAAGGTAGCCGTTGACAAACTCGTTCTTGGCGACGACGCCACCCTGGAAAGCCCCGACGGCGACGGTCACTGCTTTGTCGCCAACCACCGCGGCCGGTGCTACGGTGAGCACGTCGTTAAGGGCCAGGATCTGGTCGGTGCAGACTGAAAGCCGGTAGGTCCCGACATTGCCTATGGCTAGGGCTGCTTTCGAGTAGTGGTATACCCTCTCGTCAACAGCGTACCGCTGGCCAATCGGGTACCTCTGGAGCAAACTCTGCTCATGGATATCCTGTAACATCTCTTTGTTACCTCCTTATGCGTTAGTCTTTTTCGGACTATGCTGGCGTTCTACCAGTCCATGACGCCTTCGGTTAGCTCCGCATCTCCATGCGGATACCAGTCACTGCCACTGTCACACCCGCCGGATCGGCCGGCACTGCGGCAACCCCATCGTCCCTGATGGTTACGTAGCCAATCTCATTCCAGATCAGATACGGGCGGTCGAGTTTAGGGATGGCCACATAGACATCAAATGGCGGAATCGGGAAAGCCGCAAGCATCGTCAGTGGGAAACGTCCGTAATTGAGCTGGTTGACAAGGCCATCGGTGGGGAACATGCTTTGGCGGGTGGTCGGTCCCTTGGGGTGATAGTCGCCGTCGATCCGCAGCCCGGTCCGGGCCAGGTTCGGGAACGCCCCGAATGGCGGCATCAGGGTATCGTTGTTGGGGGTGACCCCCAGCCCCTCGATAAGCAGGGCATCCTTGTCGTCGTACTCAAAGTAGAGGTTTTCCTGCTCATCGATAACGCCACCATTGGTGAACCGGAACTGGAAATCGCCCTGCTGGCCATCGGTCGCCAGGGCATTATAGGCATAGCGGGCAAACGGGTTGATCTTGGGGATTGCCTGGTCCTTGCCACCCGGGAGGGTCAGCCAGGTATCAGCGGTGACGGAAATCGGCGCTTTGTTCAGGGTGACGGTGCGTTTGCGGGCGGTATCCACCAGGTAAGCCGGGAACTGCATCATCCCGAAGACATTGGGCAGCTCATCGGCTTTATAGACGTAGCCCCACAAACGGACACGATAGGGTTGAGTCGCCCCGGTAATGCCGGCGGCGTTTGGTCCTGCGAGACAGGCAACGGTGACATTCTGCTTATACTTCAGCGTGGTATTCAGCAGAGGGTTGCTGTTGCGGGGGGTGCCGAAGCTAAACAAGCGGCCGGCCCAGATGCGCTCTTTCTGCGGGGCCATCAAGGAGGTTCGAACCCCCGACAGTGAGACATACTGACCGGTTTCGTGCCCATCGCAGACAATGATGACCTTCCGCAGGTCCTCATCATTCAGGAAGACGGCATCAACGGGCGGCTGGATCTCGGCGAAGACCACTTCGCCTCTCTCGTCCTGCTCGAGCTCGCCGCCGACGGCAGCGGGCGTAGGTCTCGCCCAGGTGTTTGCCGCCTGGACTGCAGGCTGGATATAGTCAGCTAGTACCCTTAGTTCATAGTGTTCCACGTTATTCTCCTTCCCAGCATTTTCATTTTGCTGGTGACAGATTATTTTGGGCTATTAGAACTCGAGTCTGGAGCCGGTGGTCAGGGGTCTCTCTCTCCCCCGGGCCTCTGCCTCAGCAGCTCGGCGCCGGGCTTCCGCCGCAGCGTCTTTCCGCCATGGGGCCCATGGGGCAGCGGTTGATCGGTTGGTGATCTGGTCGGTCGCCTTTCGGCCGGCCAACTGGGCACCGGCGGTGACTAAGCGGGAAGCCATGTCCCCCTTAAGGACACCGAAAGCAGTCAGCAAAACAGCTGCGAGGGGCACACCGTAGTTGTAGTAGGTGCCTGCCTGCTTCATTATGGCGAGTTTCTCGCCCGCCTCCACGGCTCGCTTGTTGTCCCAGTTTTGGAGCATCTGATCGCCGACACCGGCGACACCGCCAACCCCCACATCAATTCCGACTTTTACCCATTCGACTGGCATGCTACACCTCCTTATTGGCTAGCTTGGGGTCGTAGCACTCCGGAGAAAGCGGAAGGGGCGTAGCCTCCCAGCTCTCTATCCGAGAGTGCTACGCCCCTTCCTCAGAGTTCGACTCGCTTAGGGGAGAGAACCTGTGCTAAAAAGGAAAGCGGAGAGCAAACCTTTCCAGCAGGCCAGGTCCTCTCCGCTTTTGACATACTCACTATAAAGGGGTTTTTTTTCTTTGTCAATACCCCTACGTAGTTTTCGCGGCTATTTTCTTTTTCTTCTTGCCGCCGCCCTTGGCTACTGCGATGCCTATTACTATCACGCTGGCGATGCCAAGCGCGATGAGACCCCATTTTGTTATCTCTTTAGCTGCCCCGGGTGACTTGTAGAGGAAGTCCTCAGTTTTGATGATAATGACGGCGATGGTGATAATAATGGCGAGGATCAGGGCCCCGATTATAACCGCCGCCCAGGGGAAAGCCGCCACGTAAGCCCGGGCCGCACGGCCAATGCCGCTGGTGGCGGGCACGGTCGCCTCGATGACGATGTAATAAGACCACCCCTTCTCGTAGAGCCTGTAGGTGAGAGGCTTCGCCTCTTGCTCCTTGAGCTTTGAGGATATCTTCCCGGAAAAGAGTTTGTCGATAAACCACTTCGACCCCGGCCAATTTGCGGGGAGAAACGTAAAAGTGGCCACGCAGCGCTGCGCCGGCCCGCTATAGGTTTCACCGTCCGGGTATATCTTCTCGTCAACGAGCTCGTAGCCTTCCGGTATCTCGAACCCGGGTTCAACATGCAGGGTCGCCTCCGCCAGCTGGGACCACCCCTCCGGCGTCTCGGGCGCCGGGCTGATGGACAGGCTCTTCTCGGCAACCTTGAGCCACTCCTCTACCTCCTCAGTCGGGCTGACGGTGAGGCTTTTCTCGGCCACCTTGAGCCATACCGAAGGCTGCTCGGCCGGGCTGATGGTGAGGCTCTTCGAGGCAACTTGGACCCATACCGAAGGCTGCTCGGCCGGGCTGATGGTGAGGCTTTTCTCAGCCACCTTGACCCACACCGCGGCCAGGCTGACGTTCTTTGAGTCCTCGTCGTCGGAGTGCCAAACGCTGTCGGCGCCATACCAGTAGCTATAGACGTGGATGGTGCAGGATTTGCTTGGCATTATGAATGAGCCGGTGAATGAATGTGTTGAGCCGGCGGGTATATTATAAGAAAGCCAGTCGATAAAGCGGTCCGTGGTGTCCCGTACGCCGACGCAGGCCACGCCGATTGCAGCGCTATACGTGTTTTTAATCTTGACGGTAACTTGGACCGTCTCGCCGGAGGCGGCGCTGCTGGGGGCATCGATGGAAACGATGTCGGTATAGGTGCCGGCGGCGAGGAACCCCAAGGGCCCCTCTCTCTCGAGCAGACCTACGCCACGACCAGCTGGCTGCCTGTTAAACTCAGGCTTGTACTCGTACATGTCCCTCCCCTTTTACCACTGAGAGGTCGGAGGTGCTCCAGCGTTGGCCGCCTGGTTAGCGAAAATCCTTATCCTGTAGTTGGTGGATGCAGTTGGCCCATAGGCGTTGATGGCGTCAGAAGCAGACAACGTGCCGCTGCCGCGGTGCTGGCCATAGGTATCATAGCCGGGGCCTGCCGAGGTTTCTGGCCGGCTTTTAGTAACGTCCCAGACAGTCATGCAAGTCGTCCAGTAGTCTAGGGTACCAGCCGTGGCGTTCCGGATATTGTAGTCGGCATGTACCTCGAAGGATGCTCCCGGGGGTACCTGGGTTACCTGGGAACCGCCATACACGGCGTAGACAACGAGGTTGGTAATGGTGAAGTCTCCAACTGTCTGGGCTACCCATAGCTTCCTCAACCCCCTAAGCGACATTTCGTATTCCGCTATCTGGACAAAGCCTTCTGGGACGCGGCCTCTATCCAGCAGCCCTACGCCCTGGCTGGCGCGCTGCCGGTTGAACTCCGGGTTGTATTTATCCATCTCCCCTCCCTCCTTTGAGAGTCTTTTCGGCGAACTTTATTTCCTCTTCTCGACCCTGATGAATTTAGCCGTTGTTTCAGTTGCTTCTCGATAGACCATTATGGCAGCGAATATGGTAAAGCAGCCGGCTAGTATCATCAGCGCCGCTGAGGACGGAAACACTTTCGCCATATTTTTACCTGCCTACAGTTAGTCTGGTCCTGCCCGCTGCGCCTTTAGCTGCCTGGGCTGTCTTCCCTGCGAGCAAAGATAGCCCCGCTATGACGAACACCGCCGTGCCTATCCCCACCACCGGTACCACCCAGGGCGATATCTTGGCGATCTTGTAGATCGCGTAGCCCAGGGCACCGAGGAGGGCGGCAGCGGAGGCGGCCATCGTCGCCCCGATAATCACCATCCAGTCAATACCCTTGGTGAACTCCACCCGGAGGAAAGGAACTCCATTGTTCCCGTAGCGGACCCGGCAGCTTTCGCCGTACGGCCTGCCGTAGGAGTTGAGCTGGGCCCGGAAGTCATCTACCTCGGGGAGAGCCATGGGGTCGAGCAGAGCTATCTCTACGGCGCCCTTCTCCCCTTCCTCGTATAGGGCTCCAAAACTGGGCAGCCTGTCAAACCGGTTACCCTGGTAGAGCAGCGCCCTGGAGCTATCATAAGTCATTCTGAACTGCTCGGCGTATCTCTCCGAGAGGTCATTGTGGTAGTAGTGGCCATGCCTGTGCCCGAGTTCGTGGTAAAGGGTACTCCTGTTTCCCTCGGGAGGAATGACTATGGTATTCGGGAGATAGGGCTCCCCGTGGAGTATTTCGGCTTCGGGAAAGTACAGCCCCAGAGGGCATCCGTTGAGGTTAGGTATCGGCTCGACGCGGACATAAAGGTCCACGAAGGCGGGGTCGTTGGCCAGCCCCATTGCTGCTATGATTCTATCAACCTCGTTGTAGTCCATACTCACCTCCAAAAAGAAACGGGGCGGTAGTCTGGCTACGCCCCGTAAGTTAAGTTTTATCAGATTGACTGAATAAAGTCAATACCCTAGCCCGGCGAGAGCCTCTTTTTCACCTCCGCTATCTGGTTATCGAGCCACTTTGGCCCTTTGGGTTGGTTGATTATGGCGCCGGCCAGGTCAAGGCGGCGCTTCCCCAGCTCGTCGAGTACCCTCTCCCGGGTAATTTCGTTAAAGTTGACCTCCTTGACTCTCCTCCGGAAGGCGGCCCAGTGCTTCTCCTTCGCCCAGTAAAAAAGGGATTTATCTTCCTGGATATAGGAGATGATCTGCCCGGGGGTTATCCTATCGAAAATCTCCCGGAGGAAGCCGACCACCATCTTGTCCCCCCAGCCGCCCAGCAGCACCCTGCCTATAGACTCCAGCTTCGCCATCTATTTTTCTTCCTGGGCTTCCGGCTTCCTGGTATAGATGCCATGGCACTTCGGGCAGGTTATCTGCTGGGTTTCCGAGGTGACGGGGATTCTAGTGCCGCAGTCCTTCTCGGGGCAGACGAAATACTCCAGCTTGGTGCCCTCTCCGCCGTTTCCTGCTTCGGCGTCCTCCATCACCTGGCTAGCCAGACCGCGGCCGATGTTCTCAAAGGCATCGCCGGCGATATCGGTAATCTTTTCATGGTACTCCCTGGTCCCCCTGATCTCTTCCATCTTCTCTTCGTGGCGGTGCTTTTCCTGTACCACATCGAGAGGATCCCCGCCGGTGTTCTGGACTGTTGCCTCCTCCTCTATGACGACTGGGGCGCCGCCCTCTATTTTTTCCAGTTTCCCGTGGCGGTAAAGCCAAGTGACCTGGGGTGGGGCTTGTTGTTTGTTGTCACCCCGCTCGAGGGCCTCCACCTTGTTGGTAAGCCTGTCGAGGATTTTTTCGAGCTCGCTCGGGGTTCCCCTGTTCTTATCCACACGGTCCATAAGCGTCATAACGTCAGTTATCGTTATCCCTTGCTGCCCGCCGCCGCCGAGGTTAATCGGTATCTGATTGCCGCCGCTCCCTATTATGTATTGCGCGACAACCGCGGGGTCAACTCCCTTCTCCAGGAGGAAGGTGGCGTTGGCTACGATTTCCTGCTTGACCTTTGCCTTCTCGTCTGACTGCTCTTTAACTGCTCCGCCACGATTTGACAGCTCCCTCACCCGTTGCTCAGCCTGTGTTGCTCTCAGCTCCATATTTGCCTTAAGCTCACGGGCCTTAGTCTGGAGAAGCTCCCGCGCTTCGATGTTCTCTACTTTGGCAATAGTGGCCTCGAGCTCGGCCAGGGGGTCGGCTTTAACCCCCTCTTTGTTTCCTGATGGGTTGTTCCCAAGCCCCAAGTTTTTCCTCACTTTATCAAGAGCCTCGCCCATTTTTATACCTCCGTTATTACTTTGCCTTTTTCTATCTCCGGCCTGGGCACCAGCAGCTGCCAGAGTAGAGCTACCCCATCGCGAACAGTTGATGTAAACCCATCGGTCAGTTCACACTTAACCTTGAGGTCCTCGTAGAGAATGTAGGCTTCATAAAGCTCCTGGGGGTCCAGGGGGATTTTCTGCTCGCCCAGCTCGAAGATTACCGGGGCCGGCTTTAATGACCTTACCGCTGCAAAATCCCCTCCGGTAGTAGAGGGCTTAGTCCTGGTGTCTTTGGCTTCCGCCGCCGCCACCACCCCCGCCGCCTCCAACACCCAGCGCTTGGCGGTCGTGATGGAAACGCCAAACTCCTTTATAATCTCCTCGAGGGTCGCTCCGTCACGGATAGCCTGTAGCCCTTCGGCCTTTCTGGGATGGGCGGCGAATAGTTTTTTAGCCATTCCGGCCCCCTGTTATTCTCCGTGTTTCGCTTTCCGTGTTCCGTGGTTCTTCCCATGTGCCATGAACACGGAAAACAGCTTCAGAAACATGGAACACGGATAACGCGGTGGTGGTCATGGTTTTTATTGTAGTGGCTGTAACCGCCGCTGTCAATAGGTCTTCGCCCGAAACAGCCACCTATTAGTCATTCCGCATCTTCGCTCACCGTGGTTTTCCTCCGTGTTTCGTGCTCAAACACGGAACACGGAAATAACTCCAGCCGGGGGCCACCACCACCCCCTTGACAGTCCGGGCGGCCCGGTTTATAGTTGAGACATGCGACCGGACCAAAAAGCAGAGCTTATCAGACAGGGGAGCAAGCTAGCCGGCGACCTCGTAAGAACGGCTATGTCCCGACCCCGGAAGGCAGCTAAAGAGAGCACCGCTGCGGCAGCTGCTGCCCCCCCTCAGGTGGAGCAGCCCAAAACCGGCGCAAAGGCCGCCCCGATCGATCTGCCTACTACCGAGGAAACTACCGCCGAACTTAAACGCCGCCTCGGCAGGGAGCTGTATAAGGCGGAGCTGGACCTGGCGGGCGGGCTGCTGATTGCCGGCAAGCCCTGCGACTGCCTCGATAACAAGCATACCCTTCTCATCGAAGCCGCCTCTGAGGAGCTCATCTCGCAAGACCCCAGAAACCCCGTCTACCGGGAGATAATACAGTGGATCCGGGAAAACCAGAACAAGGTCACCATCGAAGCCATCCAGAGCGGGGCCTATAAAGAAGAGTACCCTCAGATGGCCTTCCAGTTTAAGGATTTCCGAAAGAGGGTTATGGGCACCGCCGCCTTCAACGCCCTGGGGGAGCCCCCCGGAACCATCTCCCTGGAGGAGGCAAAGAAGCTCGCCGCCGATGAGGCGGTGAAGGAGATCGAGAAGCGGTGGAAAGAACCAGAGACGAAGCTCTCAGAATCGGCCAAGAAATAGCCGAAAGGGTAGCCGGCACCGCCCGGGCGTGCCGCTGCGGCATAGCCATGTGGTCCGCCGAGGTTAGCCTGGCGTCGCTGGACGCCATCGTCTCCGTGGAGCAGACAGACGGGATCCAGATAGTGCCCCAGTTCGTGGATAGCGCTATAGCAGTTGCCGAAAAGGACTGCGGCGTGGATATGTCTCAGGCCAGGGGGGCAAGGGAGAAGCTGGTGGAAAATATCAAGAACCGGGAATGGGAGGCAGCGCGAGCCGGCCTGGCGAGGCTCAAAACAGCTATCATCGAACCGGTCCGGGACGGGGCGATTCACCCCCCGGAGTTCCTGGACGTTAAAGACAAAAAGTTTAAGCTGGTCGGCGAGGAGCCTGACGAGGATAAAGCCTCCATCTGGGCCAGCAATATGACCGAGCACGGCGAGAACACCGTCGTGGTGCCCTTCCTGGGTAAGTATTCTCTCTACAGGGAGGAATAACATGGCGCTTTCAGAGAGCGAGGCACGTGCTGTAGGCAGGTTGATGGCCGACAAGGTTTTGGAGAGCCAGCAAACCTGTGTAGGCGCCGGAATAACTCTGGCTCAAACCCACGAAAGTTTCAGGAAAGCCACCCCCATTATCTTCCGGGAAAACTTGAGAGGGCTGGTTAAGGAAAACGACCTTAAAATATCCCACTCGGAGCTCGCCATGCACGCCGGCGCCGCCGGCAAGGAGATACTGGCCTTCGCTCTCACCGGTACCCAGACCGGCATAGCCACCTTTGACAAAGGCGCAGGCGGGTGCCAGTACATTTTCGGCCGAGAGGATGAGCTTTTCACCCCCGAGCTGGTCCACCAGACCAGCAAGATGTGGCAGAAAAGGGGGCCTGGCCCGCCGGTTAACCCCCAGGCTATGAATCCCACCAAGCCGCTGCCGACCCGCGACGACGTCGAGGTCGTTAAATGGGAAGAGCGGGATCGTCTCCACATAGGTATTCAGGATAAGGAGACCGGGGATTACTACGCAAGCTGGTTTGACGACGAGGCCCGCGAGATGTTCGACCAGGGCTTTTTCAAAAGAGAGCCCCATCTGAAGGAAAGTGTCCTCCAGTATGCTGAGGATATGGGCATCCTGAAGAAATAAAGAGGAGGTGGGCTTTCCATGGCACTAAACAGAGAAGAAATTAGCGCTGTGGCCAAAGACATCGCCGAGGAGATTGTCCGGGCCCAGCACCGGTACCCGCTCACCTACAAGCAGCCGGCATCCGTTGAGGAGGGGTTGAGGGAGAGCATGGGCGAGGAGCTGACCGCGGCCAACTGGTACCGCGAGAGGGCCGAGAACTCCATAGCCAAGGGGGACGTGGTAACCGCTGACCTCTATGAGCATATCGCCGGCGAAGAGGACGGCCACTACAGAGATTTCAGCGACCGCCTGGCGGAATTGACCCGATGAAGTGCCCGAACTGTGGCGGCCCGCTTGATAAAGATGGCTGCTGCAAAAAATGCAACATTTGTGTTTGACAGAGGAGGATAAACTGATGACCCAAGAGCCAAAAGAGTGCCCGGTCTGTGACATCGCCGCCGCCTTTGCCGTGGCCAAAGGCATCTGCCAGCAGTTCAGGGAAAGCGGCCTGGACTGCAGCGAGTTTTTGAAGACACTGGACGACCCGGAGGGGAAGGCGTCGGACTCCGTTAAAGCCCTTCTGGCACTGAGTGAGGACTGCAAGCTACCCGCAGCCAAGGAGATGCTGGATTACCTGGTAAAGGCTGGCCAGCTAGACTCTCTTGAGTTCGTCGCAGAGAAAACTCCCCCAGGGGCACCCCAGCCGGCTCCCTCTTGACAAGGTTTCCCTTTTAGTTAATAATTACTGCAGGGGCGTAGCAAGATACGCCCCTTTCTATTTTGAGGTCGAGGAGGCACAGGCTGGAATGAATCTGTGGGTAATCGTCGCAATCGTCCCAGTTCTCGCCTTCGCGGAGAGCTCCTTAGCGGAGACAGCGCGGGGTCCTCCTTTCTCTGTGCTCTGTGTGGGTTGCAAGAAATTTTAGAGAAAGGAGAATACGAAAGTGTCCAGACACAGTGTTGATGTAATCGCCTCCGGGATGATGGTAGTCACCAAGAAGGTTCGCAAGGACCTTGGCGGTGGCCACCTGGGGACTCGCCAAATAAGGCGCACCCACAACGTCGTGACCGATGCGAGGCTGAGCCGGATCAACTCCTGCATGGGCAGTGAGATGGCCGGCAAGAGCTTCGCGAGCCTCGGCGCGGTCCAGGATGCCTTCAAGAAGGCTCGCCAGGGACCCTGCAAGATCTAGCTCCAGGGGAAGCGAAAAACGAGAGGGGGGCTTAGCCCCCCTCTTTTTATTTCTCAAGAAATAGGTCTATTCCTGTACCACACTGATGTTCAGCAACAGGTATCTGGACTTCGCCGACGTGGATACTATCACCCGGCCCGCCGGCAGCTCCCCCAGGGCCTCCTCAATAAGAGCCCGATCCTCTGGCGCCAGGGAGCTCAGGAGCGCCTCCCCCTCGACGTAGACCGGTCTGGAGAGCCGGAGCTGCTTGGTGATGATGGTCCGCTTGGTCCTTTCCATCGTAGAATTCTCCCTTGACAACGCTACCCAGTTACAGTTACAATCTTGACAATAGCACGTAATGTAAAGGTAGTCAAGTGGGCCTACACCTCTTAATTTTGCAGTTCTTATGGAACTTTCGCTGGTTCAGGGAGCGAGTCAAGCGACAGTTCGCTCAACACAGCACGCGTGAAATTGAGTATGAGATACGTAGTAACTTTGAGAAGCTGAGCGACAAAGGGCTCGATGGGGCAATCGCCGAGGCTAACGAGGTGGACTGGTCTAAATTTCCTTATTCAATAGAACTGTGGGGAGCTGGGGGTATTACCCTGGACATGATAAAGCAATGGCTCAATAGTGAGAAATTTCTCCGGGAACACAGGAGGCGCCATGCCAGCCAAAATACTACCTAGACAGGCCCCGCTAATCAAAGAATACCTCGACCCGGAAGAGACCCTGGCCCTCGAGGAGGGGGCCGAGTCCCTTCGCGATAAGCTCCTCTTCCGGCTGCTCCGGATACTCGGCTGCCGCATTTCCGAGGTCCTGGGGCTCCGGGTTGAGGATATCGACTTCATCCGCCGGCGGGTCACCATCATCCACCTGAAGACCCGGGCTCACCTGGTCTGCCCGCATTGTTCTGCCCGCCTGGCCAGGGGGCATACCTTTTGCCCGGGTTGCGGTAAGAAAGTAGAGAAGGCGGTCCGGAAAGAACTGGAGCAGCGCCGGCTCCGGCAGCTCCCCGTAGATCTGGAAACCCTGGGGGTGATAAAGAACTACATCGACCGCGGGGGGTTAACGGACGCCAATGGCCACCAGTTTCTTTTCAACATCAGCCGGCAGCGGGCCTGGCAGATTTTCCGGCAATACTCTATAGTGCTGGGGCTCCCCGAGCTGATTAACTCCGAGACCGGTAAAAGGCATCACGTGAGCCCGCATAAAATGAGGGACGCTTTCGCCGTCAACGCTATGAAAATTGACGACTCCGGTGATGGCCAGCGACTTCTCCAGGAGCACCTCGGGCACTCCTCTTTTAACACTACCGCCAAGTACCGGAAAATAGCCGGTCGGGAACGTGAGGACTGGTTTGAAAAGGTAATGGGAGGGAAAAAGTAAATGACCTCAGAGATGCAGATAATCAGGGTCAGAGGGGGTAACCGGCACCCGCTATCAAGCCGGCAGTTCGTCCTTGACCACCTGGGTCTCATTGGCGAAGATTACGGCGCATCGATGCACCGGGCTTATAAAAACGCCCTGGACCGGGTGGCCATCACCCGGGGGCGGCGGTTCGCCTACCACTACCCGAACTACCACAGCTTTCAAGGGGTAGTTAATGGACTGGCCAGGGAAGGGGAAATTGAATTCTCCGGCCGCGAGGAAGAGTCGGATAACCCGATGTTCGCGAACATGGAGTGGAAGCCGGTGAGGAGATACTACCGCCTGGCCACCGGGCGCCCAGCTGCCGGCGGCCGTCAGGATGGCCACCGTGTAGCTTCGGAAACACGGAAAAACACGGACGGAACACGGAGAGGTGGTGGTTCCATGTCCAGGAACGGAAACAGCCGGGGGGGTTGACCCGGTGTGGTAAGATAGGGGAAACAGAAGGAGGTCGAAATGGCAAACGGACCAAAAGACGGGCGTGGGGGTGGTAAGGGGATGCCCGGGGGCGGGCGTGGTGGCCAGAACACAGGCGGATGCGGGAAGGGTGGACCTGGCGGTGGCCAGGGTGGTGGCCAAGGTAAAGGTACAGGGCGGAAGTAGTAGGCGGCAGATGTTACTTAAGTTCGGGCGGCATTGGATAGGCGTCGGCCGGGACGTGGTGGTTCAGACCACGGTGCCCACCGCGGTTAGACGCCTTCTTTTCTTCTGGCTCTTCAGGGAGGCCAGGCCCAACGATGTCGACCTGAAGGCCCGGTTCCCGCTCGGCACCAGGCTGGATTGCGAGGGCGGGCCTTTCCGCTATGCCAGGGCTGGGGCGCCGCCCCAGGTGCCCCCAGCTCCGGCATCCGGAGACGCCGGCAGCGGCCGGAAACCCCTCTGATAAGCGGCCACATCTTAACGGCGGTAATTGCTGACGAGTTTTCATCCAATATCATCTAATTGAAGCTAGAGGCAAGCCATTTTCACCCGATTACAATTTTACCCTCTTGACAACTTTTCCTTGCTTCCTGTATAATCTTGTCATAGTAGTTATTATTACAATGTTTACAAAAGGAGGTTAAGTAAAGACACGCTAAAGATACCAGCCCCAAAAGGGGTTGACAGCCCAGCAAGCTGTAGCACTTTAACAATCGAATATAGAACCCCTCCACTATAGCTAATCCCGAAAAAACAAAAGGGGGAAAAATGAAGTCATACATGAAAGTTGAATATCGGGATATAGCAAAAATGCTTTGCAAGGCCCTGCCAGTTGAAGGGGAAGAGTTTAGGGAGCACGTCGAGACAAGTCTCAAAGCTATCAAGTCAATGCCCACAAGCTCCAAACTAGCGCTAAAATCAGCCTATATCTTCAGTCGTAAAGTGCCAAAGCAAGAGCGTGAAGACCTTTTTCAGGACATAGCGCTGGCAGTGCTCAAAACTCAAGCTACAGATGAGCGCCTAGCCTATGCAGTGGCTAGGTGTGACTGGCAAAACTGGTGGGCAAAGTACAAAATTCGTGAGCATTACAGTCTTGACAGCGTCGTCGACGATGGCGAGGGGCATACAATCCCCTATGGTGAGTTGATAGTCGGTGAGGTGGAATTCGAGCGCAAGCTAAACGGGGATATGGACGGGCAAACTATCTATGACGGATTGCCTTACTGGATAAAAACCATCGTTGACAAGAGGTTACTGGGTAAGTCAATAACAGGTGGTGAGCGCATCATGCTTAATAAGTGGGTAGGTAGTAGACCTACAATTCTAGCGAGTTATGTCAATTAGTAGCTGACGGATTAGCTATAGTGTGAGGGGATGGGGAAGCGGCTGGGCGTGAGTCTAGCCGCTTCTGTTTATTCCCCCCACGTCGTCGCTCATCCCTTGTGAGAAGGGGAGAAGGGAAAACGACCCTACGCCCGCACTCCGTTTATTCGGGGCTGGTGAGGCTTTGCCTTGCGGGGGTCGTAGGGTGTCATGCTAACCAACTCTCTGGACCAGGGGACACCGGAGGGCTTATGGCCGGAAGCTGGGCTTAAGGTAAAGGAAACTCAGCCCTCACGGGATAAGGCGGCAGTCCCAGCCCTAACCCTGTTGAAGGTAATACAGGGGGACTTGCTGGCCTAAATCAGCACGGCCTGACATACGTTGGCTGTATGTCCGTCATACCCAGACGTTAAAGGGGTCGGCGGGTAATTGCCATGTTCCCATCCGCAACGTGGGAACTCTGGCACGGTAAGCGTAGCCTGTGCAACGGCTGTGGTGGGCAACCCCCACCCCCAAGAGAACGCAGCGCGGCCGGAACCGGTGGGCCTATGCTCTACCTGCGCCCTTATGTAGAGGCTCCGCAGGGTAAGCGGGGCGAGGCTCAAAACGACTGGCAGGGGCGGTAGCAAGACCCCAAGGCTGTAACCGAGCACGGGAGTAGTCCGCTCGCAAAAGTCCCGAGTGGGCTTGCCGTATGTCGCATAGCGACTGTCAATAGGAGCAAGGCTAGAGCACAGACCCCCTGCCCATAGCAGGGGGAACTCGTTTATACCACCACTCCACCCACTAGCTTCGGTTAGTGGGTGGGGATGATGGCATAAGCCATCAGAAGGGGGACGCTATGGTTAAGTGCTTAATATGTGAGCAGCGTCCCAGCCACAACGGGAACGGTTTTTGCAATCCGTGCCAAGATAGAATCGACAAGGTGAGCAAAGCCAGCAAGCCCGACAAGCCCGTGAAGTATGTAACCTATCGGGGGCACGTCGTCGGGATGTTCCCAGCTGGGAAGGGGACGCTAAAACCTCAACTTCTCACCCGCAGCCCGAAGGGGTTGCCGAAGTCTCGCACCCTCGACTTAAACACCTACCTTGAGGGCTTTGACAGGGAGACTATAAAACGACTCAAGGCGACAGTGCTACGGCTGGCACACGCTTGAGAATAAAACGAAAGGGGACATCACAGGGTGGAAAAGAATAAGGAGAAGGCCAAGGTTGTGAAGCCCAAGGCCGAGAGGCTGGGCATCACCCAGCTCGTCGTCCTGTCCGCCTATGCCAAGACCTTCAGCAGCGGGAAGAAGGGCTTTTTCGGGCAGGTCATGGACAACGCCACTGGCCAGAAGTACCAAGTCGTTGGCGCCGTCGCAATCGGCAGCTAGACGTCCGACCCTCTGGGGGCAAGATAGGTTCTTGCCCCCAGCCGTGGGGCGGTTAGCTCCAAATAAAACAAGGGGGAGAGTTATGGGCAGCGCTATAGCAAAGAAGCCCAAACCAGCCGACTTGCCCAAGACAATGCCCAAAGAGTTCGAGCTGGCAAAGGCGGAAGGCAGGCAGCCTCGGTGCATCCATTGCGGAGACCCTCTGGACACGGTGGTGGAAGTCCAGACCGTTACCATCATCTGGACATGGAACGCCAAGGAAAAGAGGTACCTCAAGGATGACAGCGGCGGCGACTCCTATCAGCCAGAGTGTGACAACTGCGGGACTAAGGACAACGACTTCACTGGCAACGACTTTATAGACTACTAAAGGGGGTGAATATGGCCGATAAGCAGGACTTCAAAGCGTGGTTCAGCGAGAACGGCGAGGAGCTGCTCAAGGGGTGGCTCCGAGCCAGAGAGGACGACAACGTGGAGCCGTTCTCCGATTGGGTACTGGGGGAATATGACTATTACCTCGAAGTGCCCCATGAGGGCATCGTAGCCGATAGCTACGAGATACCCTATCACGGTATCTGTGACCAGCCCAGCACGGTAGAGCTACTAATTGTAGGCTCATAAAAGAGGAATAGCTTGACGCCCGACTATCTCCCCAGCTCTCGGAGCTGGGGAGCCGTGGGGTGTTAAGCCCCAAATCTAAACAAGGGGGTGAGCTGTGGCTAGGGACAGGAATGAGACCGTCTATCGCATAACGGTAGAGGACATCTTCCTGACTGCGGAGAGCTATAGTCGTGATGAGAGCGAGCTAACGCCCGAAGTCGTGGAAAAGGTCATCCACAAGATTGAGGCGATGGACTTCGGCGACATGGCTACGACCATAGACCTGTTCATCGACGATGCCATCCGTGAGGTCGAGGAAGCCAAAAAGCTGCAGGCGAAGGAACCTGCTTAAGGGAGGTTATTATGCCTAAGTTCGACGTAGACATCTACTACTCTGGGTACATCACTGTCTCAGTCGATGCGCCTGACGAGGGCCAGGCGCTTGAGGCAGCCAGAGAAGAGGCCGCCCGTCGGCACAACAAGAGGGAGGGGGACTTCACCGAGGAGTTTATACCTACCCTAGAGCCGTGGCGGGAGGCCGATACCGTTAGAAAAACTGAATAAAGGAGGTGACCTTTGAAGCGTACAGTCCAGCGTCCGTGGGCGAGGAAGAAGGGCGATGGCTGGGTCTTCTGGAACGCCGACTTGATTAAAGCCCTCAAGGCGGGCGATATAGTCGAGTTCGGCAAGGTAAGCGTGGGGGCTGCCCAGCTCCGCCGTCTCCTCCAGCTCATGCCTTACCCCGACATCCTCATCAGAGCCAACGGCAAGCTCGAAGTCGAGACTGTCCAGAGGGTAAACAGAAAGCAGGGGGATGGGCACTACCGAACATCATTCAGGAAGCCAAGGCAGAATTACAGCTTCTTCACTCTGGTCAACAGGGCATGGGTGCCCAGCGCACCCAAAACAGTCGTGGTGCTGAAGCCACGGAAATACGCATAAGGGAGGTGAACTATGTGGGTTTGCAATCACGAACCGGATTGCACAGACCAGACCAAGTACGACGTCACTTACCAGAGGCTGGGGGTCATGGACGAGAACGGCGACGTCATCGAGGCCGACCCCACCGATGGGGAGATGGTATTGGCGTTCTGTGCCAAGTGCGACGCTAAAGCAACCTGGGTGAACCAGGACTAAAAAAGGAGGTAAAGCGTGGCCAAACTGAAGGTAGGGGAAACCTATACCGGCGACGAGCTGCAAAAGCTCTGCGGCGCCGAGGAGGACAGCCGGTACTTTGCGGTTGTCGGGAAAAAGTCCTCCGTTATCGTGAGCGACGCCGGCAATGACAACTACAAGGTCGTGCACATCTGCGATTTCAAAGAGATAGATTAAGAAGGGGTGAAAGTTGAATAAGATAAGGCAACCTCCAGAGGAGATAGCCGAGGAGTTAGCCAAGGGGCGGCTACAGCCCTTTGATGCCTTCGGCAAGCACTGGCAAGGTGACATCTTCTACTCCGATATTCACTACCGGACAAAGAAGATGCCTGCACCTGACTTTCAAAAGGTCGTAGATATCCTGCGTAGCAAAGGCTACTACATACATACATAAGGAGGGATAGAAGCATGGAGTTCAAGGATACCAAATTTATGACTGCGCTTGAAAAGCGCAAAGTCCTCCGGCAGTGGGAGCTTTTTCTCAAGAGCGGCCTGCAGCGGGAGAAGTTTACCAAGAGTCTATATCATCACCTAATCCAGCATTGCTCCTTCATAGCCCATTATGACCTGGCCGGCTTCTACTCTACATACTTTGAAGAGGGGGAGGATACCGTTCGATTCCTCTCGCAGTTTGATGACAGGAATGGGCTACCCCAAAGTGTGGAGTATGGCGGAATCGGGTGGATAGCCTGGGACGGTACGAGCGATTACCACGACATCAACCGGGCCATGTGCGTGGTAGCCCGAAAGTACATACCCAACCTAGCGGCGAAGTCAACCAGCACACAGAGAGATACTGATGTTCTGCGAGCCAGGGCGTTATTGTCGAAACATGGCCTAAAAGCCAGTATAAGGAGGTGACCAGTGGGAGACTATGGTGAGCACAGGAAGAGGCTTGCCCAGGAACTGAAGAAACGCATCATCGCCGCCGGTGGCCAGGGTGTCATGGTTCAAGGGGGGCGAGGTACCGCCTGGGGGTGGATTGATGTCTGGGGGCCGAATTACGGGACATTCACGCCGGCACAACGCAAAGCCGTCGAGAGTGTGACTCGCAGCCCGGCTGGCGGGAACTGCTGGGCAGGCGAAATCTCGACTGTCGAGCATATCCTGGGCGTCCCCAGCTATCACTAAACGATTTACTTAAACGAATATTGCAAAGGAGGTGCTAGAGGTGACTACAGCAGAACGGGACCCGGGACTGGGGAGCTTTGCCGGCATGGGCTTTGCCCTGGTGCATCCGGATGACCACATCGTGGAGCTGCACCATGAGGGCAAGTTCGTCGCCCGATTCAGCCAGCTGGGGGCCACACCGGAAAGCCTGCAGGCCGAGTGCGCCAAACACCTGGTCAATGACCACGGCTGGGACGGGGCGATATTCAAGTCTGAATAACTTATGTCAAGTTTGGCTTGGCGGATTAGCTATAGTAGGAGGGTAAAAATGTCAGAAGAGTTTGGCCCCAGGGTCGCTATAGTTAGCTCGAAGGAGCTGGGCACTCGATGCTGGTTGGCTGCCCGGTTCATAGAGGGCAGCCGGTGCGACCGGGTGATGGCCTGTAGCTACCCGGAGAAGAAGACCTGCAGAGCCATCGCCGCCGAGGTTACCCATCTCCGGGAAGAGGCAGCGAATATCAACGCCTCTATTCAAGGCAAGATTGCCAGGCTTATAGGAAAGGGGGGATATGACACCTAAGATATCATGGACTGAGAAGCTCAAACGCTACCGGAAGGAGAAGGCCGAGGAGTATGCCAAGATTGTCCTGCAGGCGCCGCCGAAGGTCACTTTGTACCGTGCGCTACCCTTCCC